>Ga0180440_100479_pt1 | contig 25407 bp, 13 predicted proteins | sample ChrtobMetaP5_4mM_FD_119745 | JGI IMG/M metagenome (GOLD analysis project Ga0180440, IMG submission 119745) | Chrysochromulina tobin associated microbial communities from unialgal haptophyte culture, Washington, USA - P5_4mM MetaG | ecosystem: Host-associated > Algae > Haptophytes > Unclassified ... | reverse complement strand
GATTCCACGACTTTTGTTGGAATCTGGGAATTTCAACGTCATGGAATTTCGAGGGGGCTAGGATTACAATTCCGAAATTCCGGGATTTAAATTCCAAGTCCGCCCCTGCACTGTCGCCTCACCCAAATGGACCCATTGCGCTCTGCCCTCTGGGCGTCTGGCCTTCCTTTAGAGGCCTCCCAACCGGGCGGTCTTTCATCACGAGGAGGACGAATCAGCTCGGGCGCGCCGCCGCGCGCGGCTACGTAGTCATCAAGCTCATCATCGTCGCGCCGCCGCGGCTACGTGATGATCAAGCTCATCATCGTCGCGCCGCCGCGGCTACGTAGTCATCAAGCTCATCATCGTCGCGCCGCCGCGGCTACGTAGTCATCAAGCTCATCATCGTGGCCGTCGAGGTCGTCGGCCCACTCCGCGTCCGATCGAAGAAACTGACTGCGTTCGGCCGGCTGCCCCTCCGCCTCCTGCTCGGCCTCGAGCGCCAGGGCTGCCCGCTCGTCCTCCTCGGCCGCCTCTAGACTTGAGGGCAGACTCGATGCAGCCGGCTGCGGCACGCCCTCCGCCTCCGCCTTGACCTGAAGCGCCGGCGCGGCGGCCGTGGGCTGAGGCGGCGGCCTCTCAAGGATCCAAGCCTCGCGCCGATTCCTCGCCTCTCGCACCACACTCCTGCTCGCCGTCGTACCAGGCACCTTCCCAAATCGGTCGAGCGCCATGTCGAGCGCCTCGAGCGAGCCGATCTTCATCGCCTGGCACAGCGCGGCGTCGCCCGCATCGAGGTCCGCGAGCAGCTTGGTTGCGGCGTCGATCGTTGAGTTCGAGTGCAGCGAGCCTGTCTCGTGTACCACCGACGTCAGAGGTTCTTGCATCTGATCGAGTGCTGAGCGCACGCCGGCGGGCCCGTCCGCCTCGCCCTCGCGACGCGCCTGCTCGAAGACAAAGGCATCCTCACGGCGCACCATCTCCATCATCACGGCCGGATGCTGCCGGATCTTCTTGATCACGTTGGCCACGTTCGGCCAGCATCGCGAGAAGAGCTTCGAGAACAGCAGCTCAACATGGAACGAGTCCTCCTGCGCCGCCGCGCTGCCGCTGCCGCCGCCGCCGCCACGCCCGCTGCCGCCGCGCTCCGCGCCGAAGGCCATGCGCGGCAGCTTGGCGACGAGGTAGACCTCAAACGCCCCAAAGCGGAGGGGCGGCGCGCTCAAGGTGCTGCAGTTGGACGCCACGAACCCTTCGGCCGCCCGGAAATCGTCGAATGCGGGATTGAGGTACGCTGCCATCGCCGCCGCCGCCGCCGCGTCGCCGCCGCTGGCACCTCCACTGGAGCCCGAGCTGCCCGCATTCGAGGGAGGCGCCTTGAACGCGTCCGACGGGAGCTCCACCGTGATCGCTGTGAACGCGGCAAGCTCGGGACGGCGCTTCGAGAAGAGATGCTCTCCCAGCTCAGCAGCGAGGGCGGAGGCGAATTGGCGATACTTGTCCTCGACCTGGTGCAGGGTCTGCGTTTTCACGGGGCGCATCTCGACGAGCAGCACCAGCTCTTTCTCCTGCGAGCGCGCGTACTCGATCAGCTCGCGCCGCATGTGGTCGGGCAGCAGCTTCGACGTCGCGCCATCGGGCAGCTTGCGACTCGTCAGCTGCGGCGCCGACCGGTGGTGTGCCGAGCCCTTGTCCATCTTGCTCAGATTGGGCGCCGAGCGCCACGCCGCCGCAAGCGGCGACGGCGGCCTCTTGTTCTGCGCCCGTTGCTGATTTTTGAGGTGCGCCGTCGAGCCCATGCTGGCCAACAGCGCTACTGGCGGGTGCGTCGCATGCACCCGGATGGGCGGCTTCCTGGGCGCCTCGCGATACGGCGTCCTGAGACGGGTGATGATGGCGTCGATCGATGCGAGATTTGGCACCGTCTTACAGTTGGGCTGGTTTTGCAGCGGCGACGTCCACGAAGGCAACGGCGTCATCATATGCCATGCACCGATGAACGTGCGAGCGGCCTGCCCGTCGCCCATGGCGATGTTGGAGCCGGGCGGCACCCACTTTTTTCGAATGCGCGGCACTGAGACGCCTTTCCCCCAGTCCTGCCCCTGAGACGCCTTTTGTATCAGCGCCGCCTCGATGAAGCGCCTCTCCTCTTCAGAGGTCCTCTGCATTTTTGCCTTCCGCCGTGAGAATTGAAACTGTTTTTTTGCCCCAGGACAAGTCAAGTCAAGGACCAATAATTTCAATATGACCACCGGTCCCATGGAGACACACCGTGGAAGGCGCAGACAGAGGCACTTAACACAAAACCCCTGAGACATCACAAGTACGGGGTGAGTGGATCGGTGAGTGAGTGCGTGTGTGAGGGCTTATAGAAGGCAAGAGGTGCAGCTCGGCCTGATGCGTGGTTGAAGCAAGGCCTTCCAGTTCTCTGGACCGTACCGTCCAAGTTTATTGTGGTGTTTTCACACCATGCCTTCCCCGACGCAAGGTGCGACGGCCGTCGCGCCGAGCGGGTATCGTCTGGAGAAGGTGACGTTGCAGTTCCTTGACCGTGCATATGCAATCGAGATCTCATCTTATCCCGAAGACGAGGCAGCGACGAGAGAGAAGTTGGATCTGCGGATACGCAAGGCTCCAGAATTTTTCTACGGAGCATTTCGTGTCGGAAGCAGCGAGGCAGATTCACTCGTCGGATTTGTGTGCGGCACGCTGGTCTCATCCGAGACGCTCACCGAAGAAGCCATGGCAAAACACGACCCGGACGGCACCACCTTGTGCATCCACTCAATCGTGGTTGAGGAGTCGCTCAGACGGCGCGGGTTGGCGACGTGGATGCTCCAAGAGTACCTACAGCGCATGGCTTCGGAGACCAAGACGGAACGCGTGCTACTGATCTGCAAGGAGAACCTGGTTGGGTTCTACGAGTCGTGCGGATTTGGGTTGATCGGCCCGTCGGCGGTGGTGCACGGTCAAACCCCGTGGGTCGATATGGGCCTTGCCATCAAGAAGGAGATATGACCCTTCGAATGAGGGTTCAAAAGTGCAATCCCCAACTCGCAACACAACTCGCAATATGCGAGTTATATGTTGACGACACACCTCGCTTTTTCGACACGGTTGGGCGTGCAATAACTGTGGTGGCCTTTTTCGTTCAACACAGTGCGAAGTGTATTTTTGGGTGGGTGCCTGCACCTCGCTTTACGCTGGCGTATGATTTTTGTCACCACAAACCCGTTTTCGACCGCTCGTTTTTCGACGTGCGAGTCCCGAGTCGCGCCAGATGCCATTTGCGTGGAAACGTTTGACAACCTGGTTTGGTTACGCGTTCTCAGCCTCCATCGGGTGTAAAGCGTGTGCGTCCTATATTGCTTTCACGGTGAAACCTGTGTTGTGTGTTCACAAGACGATTTCGTTATGTAAATTCGCGCGAAGTGGCCGCACGATTTCTTTTGCGCCAGGGGCCGAGGCATGCTCTCCCCGCTTCGATCCCTTGGACGCAAAGCGATCATCGACTCGGGAGTAAAATCTGGGACCTCTCCCGCCAAAGCAGAGGTCTCAGAGAAGGGCCCGGTCGCGAAAAAATCGGAGCTCTGGTCTGCGGTCGGCTGGTCGACGCTTGCTTTCTTAGGCTTCGGTGTTCAGAACTTCATCATCGGCTACACCAACGAGCTCCCGGGTGAAGACTTCAAACGAACCATCGGCTTCTTGTGGTTCGGTACCGGCCTGTGCGGCCTGGCGACCTACGCGAGCAACATGCAGCTAGGAGTCTTCTACACTGATGCTGCCGCTCGATCGGCAACAACTTCACTCAGCAGATCCTTGCTGTTCGACGACGCTTCGACGCCGACCAAACTTTCATGGTTTCCAAAGCTCGTGACGCTCGGCGGTGGTGTGGCCGCTGGCTGTGCACAGTTGTTCATGAAGGCCAGTTTTTCCGAGGACCCCGCGGCGCAAGGCCCTCTCTGCTCGGTCGTGTGCGCCGACGTCATCCTCGTCTCCGTCTTGTGCCACTTTGTCTACGACGAGCGCCTCACCCTTGGGCAGTGGCTCTCGGTCCTCCTCGTCTTCGGTGGCCTCGTCATCATGGCGGGTCTCTTTGACCCAACGAGCGTCGAGCCGGGCGTCCAGTCGGGCGTCAGCCTCATGGGCATCGCGTACGCCATTCTCGCCATGCTGTGCTTCGGCGGCTCGATCTTCTCGGCGCGAGTCGTGGATTCGTCTGGCATGGCCGGCGTGAGCGCCTCTCAGGCGCGCTGCCTCGTCCTGGGTGCAGCCTCGACGCCGCTGCTGCTCGCCGCGCACTGGGAAGGGCGCAGCATGCCGGTAAGCATGCCTGGCCTCTGGCTGCCGCTCCTGTGCGGCTTGCTGCAGGCGGGCAGCGTGTTCGCGGTCAGCCAGGCGCTCGCCTCCGGCCCATACACGAGCATCTCGATTGCGATCTTTGGGTCGAACTCGCTGGTGGTACTCGGGCTAGCGGCACTGATCTCCGGCCAGATTCCATCGATCAGTGCGTCCATCGGCATGGCGCTCACAGCCCTGGGCTGCGTCACCGTCGCGCTCACAGCGGAGCAACCCCCTGCCCAGTGAGTCGATCGACGGCGCTGGGAGCACACATAGCTCTGAGCGCCTGAGGGTGCGGGCGCGTGTGGGCTTGCGGAGGCGTGCGCCGTGGCGAGAGTTGCACGACCGGCCGACGTACTGTACACATACAACTGAATCAGCGATTTCGCGTTTCCGCGACGAAGCGTGCTCGCCTTTGTAGGCGGGCGTTTCACTCACAACAACTCAAAGACAGTTTGGCCTCCCGCCTTTATCGGTCGTTTCTCCGCTAAACACCACAGTGTTACACACTCAGACTATCTCAGTTCAAAATCAGGTGGTGGGGATAAGTGTGTGAATCCAATGGGTCAATCACTCAGTTCAAAATCAGGTGGTGGGGATAGTGTGTGCAACCAGACAGAATAACCTCTTGTTAATGGTTGTTTCTCCACTCTCCGCCCGTTTTTATACAAGGCCTCATTGTTTGTAGATGAGCAGAAGCGGGCATAGCGAGCCGACGTTGCGGAGCATCTGTGGCAGGCACGAAGCTGCGGTCGCGTAGCGCGCGCCCGTAACGAGCGTCACGAAGGTGGACGCCTTACCACAGCCGGCATGTGGCTCGAGCGGATCCAGCTGTGAATGAACGTAATTGTAGGTCCTGTACTGTACGGGTTGGTGTCAACTGTCGCATACGCGCTTCAGTGCACGCGCTTCGCAGGACTCTGCAGCGCGTGGTCGACGGATCCATGGGCAAAGCCAACCCCAAGCTCGTGGCGCTGTTTAAATTCATCAGGTGGGTGAACGATCCGTGGCTCATCGCGTGCATCACCTCTATCTGCGTCCCCCTACAGTTGTATGGCTCGCCACTGCTCAAGACGGCGGTCGCCACGCTAGCGATCGCCATCGCTATTCACTTCTACGTAAACACCAACCGCAAGACTTTATACGTCCAGGGCGACAAGCCCACGGGCTGGCTCGGCGCGGGTGATTCGCTGCTGCTCGTCAACGTGCTGCCACCCAACCTTGGTCGCATGACGCCGGAGTTGGTAATAGCGCGCCTCTTGAGGGAGCTCGAGCCGCTCTGCAAGACCGGCCCGCCGGGCGGTGGTGAAAATCCGCCGTGCACCGTCGTCGTCAGCGAGGACGACGAGCAGGGCTTCCCCTTGTATCGCTATCCGGCGCAACCGCTCCGTGCCCTGTATGAAAGGCGCAAGCGGTTTGCTCGGGCGCCGACCGTGGCAGCCATTCGCGACTCGGCCACGCGCGCCGCGCTCGGGGAGGTTGAGTCGGGCGTCGCGAACGTGCCGAACCATTGCGTGGCCAATTACTACGCCGACGGCGAGACCGCGCTCGGGGCCCATAAGGATAAGACGTTGGATCTGGAACCGTCGCATCCCATTCTTCTCGTGTCTGTTGGCGCGTCTCGGGTTCTCGTGCTCCAGCGGCGCAGCGGCGAGTCTACGGCCGGCACCTCGACTTCCGGGACGGAGGTGCTCGAGGAGCAGCACATCACCCTTCGGCACGGCAGCTGCTTCATCCTCGGCCCGAAGACGAACAAGAGGTGGACACACGCAGTCCCAACTGGGCCGATGACGCATGTAGGCGAGCGGCTCTCGCTCACGCTCCGGAGCGTGAGCACGCACGCGCGCAAGCTCGATCCTGACACCGGCGAGCCCATCGGCTTGTCGGGCCGAGGCAAGGACTTCCAGACGGTCGAGTGGCCGGGAGACAAGGCGCGGGTGTTATGAATTTCAGGCGAGACGCTTGGAACAGGGCTCGAGTTAGGGCTTAGGCGTGGCGTCGCGGAACCGGACAGTCACAGTGATGGAAGGAGATTTGTTGGAAGCTTGCTTCCTTTCAGAATGGGCTTTGCATGCTTGCTTGCCATTTTTGGTTGCCAAGTTTTTTATCAACGGAAAACGTTTCGTGCCTTTCATGAGGGTGAGCTGTGTCCAAGTGCCTGCCGGCATTCCGCTGACGCCGACGCAATACATCTCCCTACAGCACGGCGACGGCAAAACCAGTGATGTCATCGTTTGGCCACGACCCGAGGCCGCCAACTTTGAGCTGGCGAGGTACATGGTGAGGCAACGGTACCTGGCAGGCCCAGATACCCCGTCGGCACGGGGCTACCGCTGGCCACCTGGATCGCGTGGCGCAGCAAAGGCTCCGCCCTCTCCACCCGAGTCCCATTCTCCTCGGCGCCCCTCGTCCCCACCTGTCTCTTCTAGCCCAAGCTATCGCACAGCCAATCTGCTGGATAGCACCGCTCACGTAGCGCAGGCTGCGACCAAGCGAGATCCTTACGTTGCAGAGCCTCTCTCAGATCTCGATGGTGTGCTCGCAAGAGCAACCAAGGCGCGCGCAGCATCTCGCTTTGCCGACTCCGACGCACTCGCGCTCGTCACACGGATGGCTTGGCCGACGAACGAGAGCGCAGGCAAGGCTCACGACCTCGTTCAAAGGCTCGTCAGAACGTCCACTTGGCTGCAAGAGGCATGCGCGGAGGCCGAGCAAGCGGCGTCACAGGCCGTGCACGTGCATCGGGCGGCCGAGCAGACGAGTGCGGCAGTGACGAAGCTCAAGGAGCGAGCTCTCGAGGAGCTGCATGCCGTGAACGACCAAATCTGGCTGCGCGAGGTTCGCAGCATGGAGCAGCAGCACCACTTTGAGATGCACTCCATGCGTCGGGCGTTGACGGCCGAGCTGCACCAGCAGCGCTCAAAGGCGGCCGTCACCGAGGCAGAGCTGCGCAACGAGGTGGAGAAAGGAATTGTGGCCGTCGTTTCCCTCGAGCAGAAGCTGCGCGACCTCCAGAACGAGATCGAGTGCTCCACAGCTGTGGGGTACACGAACCTGGCACGGCTGGAACGAGAGGCGAAACTGGCGGAGGCGAGCGCGCGGCGCGGCACGAGCCGCGTGCTCGACGCACAGAGGGCGGCACAGCTGTCTCGAGCAGTGCACGGCTCTTCTGATGAAATGAGAAACCTTCGCCACGCCCTCACGATTTCGGAGATGGCCCGAGATCAGCTCGCCGAGCAATGTGCAAAGCACGAGGTGGCGCACGCGGCGCTGACGGCACGGTTCGAGGATGCCAACGCCCGGCACGTGCAGGACACGACGCGGCTGCATCACAAGTTTGACTTGCTCAGAGCAAACATGAGCGGCGGCGGAAATGTGGGCGGCGCGGGGACCTTCAATCGACTCCTGCGCACTCCTGAAAAGCGCTCCGGCCGCATCAATCGTGAGCTACACGAGCGCGATACCAGTTTCACCGATAGCGCCATCATCGGCGCCGAGCTGGACCAGGGGCGCTTCGAGCGCCGTCCCGAGCGCTTCGAGACGTCCACGCGCTCATCGACGCGTCGCTCGAGCCTAGTGCTGGCCATCGATGCCAAGGCTGCGGACTCGCGCGCCGCAGCCGAATTAAGGATCCACGGCGATGCTCTCCTTGAGGCGGCGAGGCGAGATACCGCCGCCATGGCAGCCGCGAGGCGAGATGCCGCCGAGGACGACGAGGAGGGAGAGAAGCGCGACAACGATGCGGAGCCCGAGGACGACAGTTGGTGACCTGAAGGCGTCTCCGCCGCCGCGCCCGCGCGCCCGCCCTGGATCGGCGTCGTGTATTCGTCGGCTGAGCGCTTTGAAGATGGCTTCGAAAAGGCCCACGGGAGCGGCCGCGCGGGACCGCTGTCTCGCCGTCAGTTACTCCCGTAAGTGACCCAGTGGATGCGGCACTACCCGTAATGAAATATACTGAAATCTCATCAGTCATGCCGTATGAGGTGTTGTTTTTCATGGTTCGTATTTATTTACACATGGAGGACTATCTGCACTCCGGGAGCACCTCTATGTCAGGGGCATCCCCCAACGCTCCGTATCGTATGTCCTCGTGTGCGATTACAACAAACGTGGTACGCAACAGGACTTGCAGGGCGTCGACACGGGTCACGGCACGGCACGTAAAAGTCATGGACCTCGTCTCCCCTACGAAAGTCTAACCCTCGATCATTCATGATTGAACATGCAATCTCCAATCATCACAGCAGCATCTCAGACGAGGCCAGAGTCGTTGAGGAACTGTCTAAACCTCACAACGTACGTGTTGGTCATGATGCCCGGCAGGAGGGTGAGCACACCGACCTGTGTCGGCTCGACGATGAGCCAAGTCTGGCCGAGAGCAAAGAACCAAGCGAGCATCACCTGCTGGAAGGACAGCGGTCCAAACGTGACACCGTAAATGAGACAGATGATCCAGAGCGTGACGAAAATCGACAAGTTGATGAACCAGGCCATCGTCCAGCGGAACATGATGTATCGGCGCGTAAAGGGAATCAGATCTGACTTCTTCCGTCGCTTCTCTTGTTCAGACGCAACCTTAAGACGCTCCGCCATTTTGATGCCCTTGACCTTCTGCAATAACTTCTTTCCCTTGAGTCCCTGGTTCATCTCGGCTCGTTTGTTCTGGTCTGCTTTGTTGTCCTCTGCAGCGGTGGACAACGAGGAGGGCGGGTCTACGAAAGCCATTTTTCGTGTAGCCGAAACTGGCCGTCCCATCGCCACTGCCACGCTGGGATTCGTGGCAGTGATCCGCGGCTTCTGTAGGATTGTCATGCCGAGGGCAGAGCCCACACGGTCCATGCCGCTCTGGAGCGTCTGGGTCGCGTCTTCGAGCGTGGTTGGGTCCGGGCAGCGGATCTCTGCGTCGAAGCAGACACTCTGCGGCTCGCCGTCGCCCCGGCGGACTTTTGTAGTGATGTTGGCCTTAGGGACTTTGACAAGGCCCGCGAGCTTGCTCAGAACCTCCGCGTCGTCAAAGGTGTCCAAGTCGGCCTCAAACTCAAAGGAGACATCCAGCCTTGGCATCTGCGAGACGGCTGTGGGTGTCGACTCTTCTGCGGCAGTAGCCGACTTAGCGAGCCACCGGGCCTGAGCACCCTTTGGCCCACCCGAGCCAATTGGCTCGGGTGGGGATGGTGGAGGCGAGTCACCCGTCCGCGTACCGGGTCGCGATTGAATTCGTCGTTTTTCGACCGCGCTGTGAGCGCTCTTACGACGTTGCATTGCCTGCAGCTTGACTGCCGCTTCGGCCTCGTCCCTTGCCAGCATCCGCTTCGCCTTGACCTCGTTTTGTGCCTTGCGTCGGCGCTGCGCCGCCTGCATTTTCATGCTCGCTTCCTGCTGTTTCTTTTCCTCGCGCTGCGCTTCCTGCTCGGCTTTGGCCGCGTCGACCGTTTTGCGACTCGACCGCCGCCGTGCGGCGGCTTGCAGCTTGGTCGCAGCCTCATCATTCTCCACCCTTTCCTGGCGCTTCTGCAGAACCACCTTTTTGCTTGCACGCCTACGCGCAGCATTCTGCACCGCAATCGCGGCGTCCTCGGTGCCCGCTTCCTTACGCCGTCTGTAGAGCTCCTTACGTGCCTCCCGACGTCGGGCAAGGCCTTGCATACGCACAGCAGCCTTCTCCCGATCGCGTGCCTCCTGCTCCATTTGCTTGAGCGCCCCTGGCCGGAAGGTGCGATCGAGGTTCCTGGTGAGCCAATTCTGCTTCCGCTGGTAGGATGCACGCCTTGCCATCTGCTTGCGATACTTGACCCAGTTATACGGATTCACGCACCAAGTGAGGAAGCCAGGCAGGTTGACGATGCAGTAGTAGAGGAAGCCTGGCGTGCCAGCGATGCATTCGTGCATGCGCACCTTGAGGGAGACTCTCGGCTTGGCCTCTCTCTGATCCTGCCCACTGGCCCACCGTTTGCGCAGGCGGTCGTACGTTGACGGATAGCGGCGCTTTTTGTTGCCAAATTTGAAAATTTCCTTCATGATCTTAACGAGGGCTCCCACGATGACGGCCGTCATAAACCCAAGAATCAAGATCTGGATTACTGGGAATGCCGATTCGGCTTCGGAGTCGGACAGCAAGAAAATCATCGCGAGCTGTCCGAGCATGGTGGACCAGAAGATGTGAATCACCTGCTCGTCATGCAGATTGCTACCAAGAAAATCCTCTTCGGGCGGGGCGATTGCATTTACAATTGTGTGCTCGGACTGCGCGTTTCTCCAGAAGGCAACGACGAACCGTCTGGTTCTCGCGCCGCCGCCCAGGAAGAGATCTAGCAATCCTTGCTTCGTGGTCAACGTCCTTTTGAGCTCTGCCGCCTTTTTCTTTGCTTCTGCCAGTTTTTCCTTGTCAACCATTCGATTTGAGATCGAATAGACGCTATCGGTCATCGCCTTGCGCTGATCTTTGGCCTTTGTCCACTTCTTGTCCACTTTTGATTTGGCGTTCGATATGGCGTTGCTGGATGTGGCTGCGGCTGAGCGGAGGCTCCGCGCCGCCCTTTCAGCTGCCTTGGGTCGCTTGCTACGGATACGCAGCTCTAACGAGCCGGAAATCTGCGCGAGTGTGGCGAACATCTTCTCAGGGTCCACCCTCACGCCGTCGACTCTGTACTGACCCGTCGGCTTGATCTCGTCACCGTTGATCGATAAGATTTCGTCACCGACCTCGACATTGTGGGGGACGAGCAGAGATTCTGGTGCGATGGCGCGAACGAGAACGCCCTGAGTACCGAGGCTGAGAGCGATTCCGAGACGCTCGCCGACTTTCTTTTTCAGCTTCACGACATAAATCTTGCCTTCCTCCCTGCTCTTCTTCAGCAAAGTTCTCATCTTCTCATCAATCTTCTTTTGCCTCTCCTCTGCGGTGAGATCGTGCATGTCGCCAAGCCTGGGCGCTTGGAAGGCACTCAAGGCATCGGCGGCCGTCAGCTTGGCCTTGGCGGCACGCTCCTTGAGGGACACGGCGCCGCTGGAAGGAGCAGCAGGCGCTGACTTCGTAGGGCTTAGCTCGACGCTCGTGCGCGTACGCTCTCCTTCCACACTCGAGCGGGTGCGCACGCCGTCTTCGCCAGTGGCTGGGCCGCCGACTTCCTGCGCACTCGCATGCTCGTCGACGAGGTGATCGAGGCCAAGCTGCGTCAGATCGGTGAAGCTGCTGGAGGCATCTGGAGCGGTGCTCTCGCTCCCTCGAACTTCTCCGGCGTCCTCGGCGGCGCCTGGAGCGTCAGCCGCACGCAACGCGGGTTCCACGCTACGCGCAGCGTCGTCGGGAGCAGCGCCCAGGCGCTTCGGTGGCCGAACCATGGTCATCCGCGTCTGCTGCAGCTTCTCCGGACTGGCCTCATCCATGCGTACCATATCCACATCGGTGGTTTCCGGAACACTCGAGTCCCTTGGAGACTCTTGGCGACTCTTCGGGGCGTGTATCATGCGCAAACGCGATGAGCGCATCTCTTCCGTCTCAACTGGGCTCGATGGCTCACTTCCGAGTGCTTGGTCGACTTGTTGGAGCATCTGCAAGAGCGCCTCTTCGCTGGGTATGTCGTCAAGTTGCGTACGAGTCTTCCCTGTCTTCACGGCGTAGGCTGCAGGAGGCGAAGGTGGCGGCGACTCCGTCAGAATGTTGAGCGAGGCCAGACCAGACCCCCCGCGCGCCGCCATTCCAGGCAGCGCAGCCGAGTCGGGCCGCGACGGCGTCCGCGGCGCGATGGCAGACGGTGTCAGGTTGGTCTCCACGCCAAACGCGCCCGGCATCTGCTCGCGTGGCGCGCCCCTGCGTGCCATGACGAGGCCCGCGCTGGAAGATGTGCGACGCAGCAATGAGCCATCGCCATCGCACGCGAGGGGGGCTTCAGTCGATGGCGCAGCAGCAGGGGTGCCCAGGCGGCTGCCACGAGGAGAGAGGGCGGCGAGGCGGCCGCCCGCCTCAACCGAGGTGCCATACCGCCGCAACCGCTGCTGCCGGAAGTTGCCGAGGCTTGCCGAGGCTGCCAGCGTTCCTGCCAGGAGCGTTCCTGGAGAGCCAGCAGGAATGCTCTGAGCGCCGATAGGCTGGATGCGTTGGAGGCGTTGCTGAAGCACGCCGGGGCCCTGAGCGCCGATAGGCTGGCCGCGTTGCTGGGCGATGCGCACGCTTTGCACGGGCCCCGCAATACGTTGCTTGGCGCCGGCCATGCGTTGCTGAAGCAGCTCCGCCCAGGGCACGTCGGGGCTCTCAAAGGAAGGTAGGGCGTCGCCAGCCCCCCCCAGCAGTTCGAGCAGCGTATCCAACCGATCAGGCGTCTCCGGTGCGGCGGCAGGTGCGGCGGCAGGAGCACTCACAGACTCATCGAACTCATCGTCATTGGCGACTTTGTACTGCTTTTGTCGCAGAAACATTTGTGGCGAAGGTGGTGCGATCACACCGTTCAGATCCGCCTCGATGAGGTCTAGGAACACACGATCCTGAATAGCGGGATTCGACTTCTTCTTCTTCGGTCCGTCGTAGTCGTCGAGATCGTCGAAATCGACATCCTTGACGTCGGCGTCAGGCGTTGCGGCGCCTGAACGTCCAAATCGAGAGTTCGCGAGCCCTGCCTTCCATGCTTCTTCGCTGACTCGTTTAGCGCGACGCAGCCCGCGCGCACTTTGCATACGCTGCATCGCCTGCAGCTTCCTTTCCTGTCGTGCAGCTTGCTTTGCTTGCTTTCGAATCATGGCGGCCTCGCGCGATTTCCTGATCGTTCGACGATGGCGTCGGAAGAGAGAGTACAGAATCATGAACACATCGATGATGGTGCACGCCATCAGAAGCGTAAAGATCTCCACGTTGTCTCCTGGGACGAAGTTGCTCAAGACATTTACAATGTCATCCGCAGTGAAGGTCCTGAATCTGATGCCTTCAATCTCGGCAAGCAGGTCTTCAGCCGACGTGGGAATCCCGATGCCGCCAAAGTCGGTCAAGTGATAGCATTCGCAATACGTGTAGCCGGGAGGCGAAGCGACAACACTGCACCCTCGGGTCGACCACTCGCTTGCATTCGTGTCGAAATAGGAACACAAGACCGTGAGCTCACAGCTCAGCCCCTTGTACCCGACGGAGCAATTGCACAAGCCTTCGACGCAGTTGCCGTGGTTGCTGCACACATCATCCGGACCTGTTGCCGTCCCCTTGTACTCGCTGCAAGTGCCCGTGCCGTACATCTTTTGGCAGTAAACAGGGGGCGACGATGGCGGAGGCGACCTTGGAGGGGACAGCGGCGGTGGTGCCGATGGCGGTGGCGGGGATCTTGGAGGCAGGCCGGGTGGCTTGCTCATTCTCCAACCGCAGTCGTTGCAGTCCGTGCCGTACGCGCAGCTTCTGGATTCGGCTCCCACATCGCCGTCTTCGCACACATCATTGTCCGCGGTCATGCAAGTATTTTCGCACGCACCAGGCGGGTTCGGTGGTGGCGAGGGCGGTGGTGGTGAGGGCGGTGGCGGTGGACGGGGTGGAGGAGAAGGCGGTGGCGGAGAAGGAGGTGGGCTTGGCGGTGGGCTGGGAGGGGGCCTCGGCGGGGGCGATGGCGGCGGACTCGGTGGTGGGGGGATTGGCGGTGGGGAGGGCGGTGGTGATGGCGGTGGTGATGGCGGTGGCGGACTGGGTGGCGGAGAGGGCGGAGGCGGTGATGGAGGTGGTGACGGCGGTGGCCTTGGCGGAGGATTTGGGGGTGGTGATGGCGGAGGTGGAGACGGAGGGGGCGACGGCGGGGGAGGCGACGGCGGAGGAGTCGGGGGTGGGGACGGAGGAGGCGGAGACGGTCCGGGCGTGACAGATGTCCTGTATGTCACCGGGCCCACCCACCGAAGTGGAAGTTGGAGGCTGAGTGCACGATTCAGTGCTGCCGAGTGCGAGGTGTTGCTCATATCACTAAATTGCTCACGCCCAGTCATGAACGTCAGCTGTTCAAACGCCCTCGTGAATGAATTTGATTGAGCAACGTCGATCGGGCTCACCTCAAAGGTCATGCAGATGGAGCACTCGTAAATGCAAGCGGCGTACGGTTGGCACCGTGGATATCCAAAGTACCCCTCTGGGTTATCTACCAAAATTACGTCCCCGGTATTGGGATCGCGAGCGACCACAGAATTTCCGTTGGCATCGAGTGCCAGCTGCGTGATGGCGAGGAAGGTGATTGAAATTCTTACATCGGTTGCTGGCGGCACCTGCACTACACGAGGGCCGCAATCTGCGCAGTCGTCGCCGAGCTCGCAGAATGAGAACTCGGCGCCCGGCCCACCGTCGGAGCACGCGCCATCAGAGGCCCTGTACGGATCGAGCGCGCAAATGTTCGTGCACCTCAGCAGCGTGCCCGGCTCCACAGGCACGAAACGTTGGCCACAGTCGCGGCAATCGTCACCAAACGCGCACTCTGAAAACTCGGCGCCCGGGCCACCGTCGGAGCAAGAGCCGTCGGAACCCGCTGACGGAGTCCGCGCGCATCCGTTCGTGCAAAGCATCCTCAGGGAAGGCCTGCTTGACTGGCCAATGTCTCGCATCAAGCGCTCGGTTGTCCAATTGGTATTGGCCTCACTCCACGTTGCAGTGACATACGTGAAGTTCGCGCCTGCTGCGGCAGCAACTCGAGCCTGTATCAACTGCCGGTACGTTGCATTGTAATCGCTTAGGTTGCCAGCCAGCCTGATATCCACGGTCGCGATGGCATGCGATAATCCACCGGGATTCGCGGGTGGCGGCGACGGCGGTGGTGGACTTGGCGGTGGCCTTGGCGGTGGCGAGGGAGGTGGCGGCGGGGATGGCCGAGGCGAAGGCGGAGGAGGAGCGAGTGGCGGAGACGGCGGCGGTGGCGGAATTTGTGGAGAAGGTGGAGGAAACGGCGGCTTGGGTGGCGGGGCTGGTGAGCTGGAAGGGGGGGGTGGACGTCCCGGAGCGGGACTCATTGGTTTTGGTGGCGGCGAAGAGGGTGGTTTCGGAGGTGGACAGGGGGGAGGTGGCGACGGTGGCGGAGCTGGAGGCGGTGAAGGAGGCGGTGGCCTAGGTGGAGGTCTGGGGGGGGGCGAAGGTGGCGGTGGCCTAGGTGGAGGTCTTGGAGGCGGAGACGGCGGTGGCGGCGACGGTGGCGGTCTGGGGGGCGGCGAGGGCGGCGGTGGCCTGGGCGGCGGCGAAGGCGGTGGCGAAGGCGGTGGTGAAGGATCGGGTAACGAAGGCGGAGGCCGCGGAGGTTGCGGAGGGTCTGGCGGAGGTGGTGAAGGCGGTGGAGGAGAGGGCGGGGGTGAGGGTGGCGGCGGTGAGGGAGGCGGGCTTGGAGGTGGAGGCGATGGCGGTGGGCTTGGCGGTGGCGGTGGGCTCGGAGGCGGCGGCGATGGGGGTGGCGGCGAGGGTGGCGGTGGCAATGGCGGTGGCGGCGAGGGCGGCGGCGGCGAGGGTGGCGGCTTGGGCGGCGGAGAAGGAGGTGGTGGAGATGGCGGCGGCGGAGGTTTGGGCGCTCGGTTTGGTGGATGAGGCGGAGGTGATGGAGGTGGTGGAGATGGAGGCGGGCAAGGCGGAGGGCGAGGCGGCGGTTTCGGGGGTGGTGATGGGTCGGGCGGTGACGGCGGAGGCGGCGAGGGCGGCGGAGAAGGCGGTGGCTTTGGAGGAGGAGGTGATGGCGGTGGCGAAGGTGGCGGCGGTGATGGCGGGGGTTGTGGAGGCGGCGATGGTGGTGGGGATGGTGGTGGTGGGGAAGGAGGAGGTGATGGCCATGGGGGTTGTGGAGGTGGGCTGGGGGGTGGTGATGGCGGCGAGGGTGGAGGAGATGGCGGAGGAGATGGCGGCGGCGGAGAAGGAGGTGGCGACGGCGGAGGCGTGGGGGGCGGTGATGGTGGTGGTGGCGATGGTGGTGGGGTTGGCGGGGGCGAAGGCGGCGGTGGAGATGGTGGTGGCGAGGGAGGTGGTGGAGAGGGTGGTGGAGAGGGAGGAGGAGACGGCGGTGGTGGAGAAGGTGGCGGCTTTGGGGGAGGAGACGGCGGTGGTGGAGAAGGTGGCGGCTTGGGAGGAGGAGACGGCGGCGGAGGGACAGGTGGCGGCGAAGGTGGTGGAGATGGCGGTGGCGGCGAAGGAGGTGGCGACGGCGGAGGGTTGGGGGGCGGTGATGGTGGTGGTGGCCTTGGTGGTGGACTCGGAGGCGGGGGCGACGGTGGCGGTGGTGATGGAGGGGGTGAGGGTGGAGGCGGGGAGGGTGGTGGAGATGGCGGTGGTGGAGAGGGCGGGGGGGGCGATGGTGGCGGGCACGGAGGAGGGGGTGATGGCGGGTGCCCGGGCGGAGGGCTTGGTGGTGGTGATGGTGGTGGCGGCGATGGCGGAGGCGATGGTGGAATCGGCGGAGATGGTGGCGGCGGCGAAGGAGGGGGAGGCTGAGGTTGCAGGCCCGGTGGATAGGGTTCGGGCGATGGCGGAGGCGGCGATGAGGGTGGTTCCGTGGGTGGTGGGTACGGCGGCGGCGACGGCGGCGGCGGCGACGGCGGCGGCGAAGGTGGCGGCGGTGAGGGTGGCGGCGATGGGGGTGGCGACGGCGGCGGCGATGGGGGACTCGGAGGTGGTGGCGGTGATGGCGGAGGAGGTGAAGGCGGTGTCGAAGGCGGGGACGGTGGAAACGGAGATGGAGGCACGCTGGGCGGCAATGGCGGCGGTGATGGCGGCGGTGGTGACGGCGGTGGTGATGGCGGCGGCGGCAGTGGCGCCATTTCCGGCGGGTATGGTGGAGGTGAAGGTGGAGGGGGGCTCGGCGGGGGTGGAGAGGGGGGACGAGAGGGCGGGGCCCGTGGTGGCGGTGGCGAGGGCGGCCCACGAGGTGACGGCGGCGGCGGCGGCGGTACAGATGGCGGCGGCGACGGTGGTGGCGGAGAGGGCGGCGGCGGGGAGGGCGGCGGCGGACGCGGTGCCTTGCCGGGCGGGAAGGGTGGAGGCGATGGAGGCGGAGGGGATGGTGGCGGTGGCGACGGTTGTGGCGGCGACGGCGGTGGAGGCGATGGCGGCGGTGGCGACGGCGGCGGGGATGGCGGTGGCGGACTCGGAGGTGGAGGCCTCGGTGCCTTGCTAGGCGGGAACGGGGGAGGTGAGGGCGGTGGGGGTGATGGAGGAGGAACTGGCGGAGGAGACGGAGGTGGCGATGGCGGTGGCGGCAATGGTGGTGGCGATGGCGGCGGTGAGGGCGGAGGTGGCAAAGGAGGGGGTGACGGCGGCAATGGAGGAGGAGACGGGGGCGGAGGGGATGGTGGCGGCGATGGTGGCGGAGACGGAGGAGGCGGAAACGGCGGCGGCGACGGTGGCGGCGACGGTGGAGGCGGCGACGGTGGGGGTGAGGGCGGAGGTTTGGGCGGTGGTGATGGTGGTGGTGGGGACGGCGGCGGTGACGGTGGAGGCGACGGCGGTGGTGGGGATGGGGGTGGAAGCGGCGGCGGCGGCGACGGAGGCGGTGGCTTGGGTGAGGGTGGCGGTGGTGATGGAGGTTGCGAGGGTGATGGCGGATGACTCGGAGGAGGGTTGCGCGGTGGTGGGGGCGGCAACGGAGGGGGCGGCTTCGGCGCTTTATTGACCCACGTGGTGCCGTCGTGGAACTCATAGGAGCACGACCACACGAAGGGCATGTCGATTAAGGGCACCTCCAGGTCTTTAATCTTGATAACGATTGGTGTGCTACCATTGACCTTCTGCTCCACTCCTCCCTGGTTGAAGGTTATGGACTGCACCGCTGTGACAGACTCATCCTCAGCAGCAGCTCCGTATGGGTTGACCGTGAAAGACGTCACGACGACGTCGACGTTGGTGTCGTCGCCTTGCCCACAGCCAATGACGCAGCCGTTCACTGAGAAACCGCCCCCGCCGGATGCATCGGAGAAGTCCGCATTGGTGATCGATTCGACCCTTCCAACCGCTTGTGCAAGGCCGTCAGCGATGATGGCAATGGGCGCTTCTCCTGGAGTAAGGCCCTGCAAAAGTGTTGCGGACAAGTCCCTGGTTGCTGTCTGTGCGAGCCGAATGGAACGTGCCCTCGCCGCTTCGATGAGAGCTGCATCCTCCTCGTCAGCTTGCGTCCAAGTTCCGCTGGGAATCGTGCTTCCGTTGGCGAACGTCGGCGAGCCGGTGCTAGCCTCTGAGTCGGTGCTAGCCTCCGAGAGGCGTCGCATTCGTCGACGACGTCGTGCCTCTTGCACGTTGTGATTGTTTCCCTTGATCATACCCGTGGTTGCAGCAAGCATGGCCTGGGCAGTTCCATTCTCCATTTGCTGCCCACGTGCTCGCGTGGCCGTGAGCAAGCCTGTAAGCAGGTTCAATCCCCTGTCCTGTGCTTCCCCAGTCTGCTCTTCTGGAGCACCCATGAGGCTGCCAATGACCATGGTTGTCTGCTTCGTCTTGACCGGGTCAGGGTTGTTGACAGCGCTACCAGAGATTTGCACGACCGTCTGCATGAGAGCGGCTCGTGTCGCCGCTTTAGCTTCTGTGCTCAGCCCACCCTCCGCCTCAGACAACCGTCGCATGTTACTTCTTGTCGTGTTGGCCTGCGCGTTGAACGTTGATGCCACTGCTCCAATGAGCTGCGCGCCACCATCCGGATTTCCCTCGTCAAGCTGCCTCCGCACGTCCCCGGTGAGAGCTGCGGTGGCAGCAGCAGTGAGCGGCGCCGCTTCTAAGACTAAGAGTTCCCTCGCGGACGTTGCCGATGCCAGGAAAGAATCGTACACGTAGCAGTAGAGGATGAAGTTCCCTGCCTCCGGCTTGATGAGCAGGGCTGACTTTGCGAATGATCGCCTGCCTAGGTCAATTGCATTGCCGGCCCCGGCGCTTGCTAGGCCATAGCTGAAGCTGTAGGAGAGCGGATAATCGGCTGGGTCATCATCAAACCAGCTATCAGCCGAGAGCTCGATCGTGCTCGCGAGGGCTCGCGCCGGCTCGGTGTACTTCAGTTGCAGCGAGCCACCGTACGGGGCCCTGTTCATCACCACGTTCATGGTAGCGTAAGCGGAACGGCCTTGGGGAAACGCAACGGAAGGGGCCGTCGTTGCGGTGAGTTGAAAGACGTACGTCGAACCTTCAAGAAGCCCGCCTGGAAGCAGAACCAGGCTGGCCTGATATGCACCAGTCGAGGCGACCGACAGGTCCGTCAGGTTCACGTCGTTTGGTGTCACAGTCCACGTGTATGAGCCGTTAAAGGCAAGGGCATTCCCATCCTCAGCATGGACAAACGCAAAGCCATTGAGCCTGACCTTTTGCCGCGGGTTCTGCTTGAGCTCTGGAAGATAGCCGATGCTCACCATAGGCAAAGCGCCTGATTCCACGGTCAACACGATGCTGGATTTCACCGCGCCGGAACCGACCGCCTTATATACGGTGAGGCCGATGATGTACGTCCCAGCATCGAGCTCGCCCATACCATCTGGCGGAGGGCCGATCGGCCACGAGCACGACGTTACAGCTGGTAGTGTCACAGAGCACGGAGGGGGGGTGGGCGGTGCCGTTGCAGGGATCCTGCACCCGACGCTGAAGACACTCGTGCACAAGATGCCGCTGCTTTCGATATTTGAAGTGCAGCACTGGCTGCTGCCTCCGGGGCTATCTCCACAGCCAGAGCCGCCACAAGTACCGCACGAGGACGCGCAACACACGTCACCTAGCGCGATGCCTTGGCTGCACCAGCTCTGTTGCATTTGCGTGCATGTCCAGTTGAAACGCAGATTAGGGCCGCCTACATTTGCGTTGGGGTCATCGGGATCAAATGTCATATCGCAGGCCGACAAGTACGTGAGATCGGAGCTGCCAACCGCGCGGTCACCGCCTTCGATGCTACCTTGGAGGGGCTCATCAACCAAGGCCACGCGAGTTTGAGCGGTTCCGCAGACTCTCGGCGACGCCACCATACATCCTCGGACTTGGATGGTGTACTCGAGTCCTGGCGTCAAAAGGGCACCATCTATGGTGAGGTCGCGAGTGTTGCGCGTGGCCGGATCAAATGTGAAGTTCGCTAGCGTCTCGGTGCCAGAAGCTGATGGCAGATAGGCGACAGACAACGGGCTCCACCGAAACATGATGGATGTGCTCACCGTTCCCGTCGAGAAGCAGTCGGCCAACTTGGCTCGCGCTTTCAAGCTCACGAAGCTGGAAGCGCGGAACTCAAAGAGCGGCGGGGCTTCAATCGAGATAGTTGGGATGGGGAAGGCGTCGCGCAACACGCCCAACTCGTACTCTTCGGATGTGGCACCAAGGAAGTTCGTTACCTTGAGCAAGAAGAGAAAGATTGTGCCGTCATTTAGCTCCGAGGAGAGGGCTACAGTCTGCGCGCTGGATCCCTGTAGTTTTAGACTCCTCTGTGCCGCATAATAGCTGTCACTCCCGGTTGGGTGCACCGCCCATTCGAATGTGAGTGGCTTAATGCCACCACCGAGACTGTTCGAGCCAATGAGCCGCAACTCCGAATCGGGACAGCTCGCGATCCTAGTTGGAGCTTGGATAAGTGCGACGGGCGGAGTACACAGCTCAGTCACCCTGCTTGTGTTCTGCATATCACAAGGAAAGAAAGGATGCACTCGCATGGCCGTTTCAACGTGCGACGTCTGCGGATCATCTGCTGCGCACATGCTTTCGACCCCCGCAAGTGCTCGTGAAGGGCAGCCCGCTGCTGGTAAAGGCCAGCTCGCCGGCCACAGCACATTGTCCTTCAGCTTGACCACCATACCTGGGCCGGCGTCGGTGAACATAGTCAAGTATACTGTTATGGTGGAGGCATCGGACCAGAAGCATTGAGGCGGGTCGGGCGAAGAACCACGGATGGTTGCAACCGTGGCATCATCCAGAACCATGCTGCATGGTTGTACACCATTCATGCCCGCTTTGTTTGTGGGTTGGGGGTCAAACGCGATGACGAGTGACGTTGCTTCTGGTGGGAAAAAGACAGCAAGGAGTTCCGGTCTGTGAACGCCAATGTATGCGAACCGCACCGCATCGTTACAAACGGTAGCCTTGCCGTTGAGCGTGAGGCAGGTGGGCTGGCCTTGCGGGTTCTCCACACCCCAAGGAGTCGTGCAGAAGATGGTCGTGTCATTGTGGAAAGTGGTCTCTTCCTCAGACATCGAATTTCCAAATTGGCAACGCATGGCCACTTGCCTCACGCGATAGTTCGTGTTCAGGGCAGTAAAGCCAGTGCCTCTGATGGTGACCGGGGTACCACCCGAAGCCTCCCCGTATGTGGGGAACACGGAAACAATGGTCGGCTGCCGGTAGACCTGAAACGGAACCTCGTCCGCACTGAACGTGTTATTAGTGGCATTATTGAGCGAGACAGAGATCGTGAGCTGCTGTGGATTGGTGAAGGCAGGCATCGAGCACAGAACATTTCTAGCATCGAGGAAAATGGCGTCGGAAATAGCGAATGCTCGACCAGTCGCATCCAGTATGTATGTGTCGTCGATATTCGCGAATGCTGGACCGAGAATGGTTGCTCGGCACTTTAGCTGCCCCTCGCCGAAATTAGCAAAGCCCGAGCCGGTGACTGTGACGGCTGTGGAGACTCCGCAAGGCCCGCCTACGGGCTTGACTTTATGGACCCGTACCGAAGCCACGTTGTACTCGACAAAGTTTATGTCGACGTTTGCAAATTTCTGTGGTTCGAACGTGAGTCCATTGAGAGACACTGTGACTGCCCATTTGACCCCGATCAGTCCTCCCATCCCCGATCCAGGCGACGAGCAGAAAGCCGTTTCGTCGCTTAGGACGTTCAGAGGGCGCTCGACGCGAAATTCCTTGTCGGGTAGCAGCGAGAAGCGGCATTTGCCACCTCCAACTTGAACGAGCCCTCCGCCGATCATATCGATCCGAGTGCGTGTCGTCATAGGAGCGCCACGGACGGTGAGATGGCTGATGAAGGCATTGTACGTCGAAAAAGTGCCCATGTTGCTTGAGAAGCATTGCCCGTTTGTTGCCGCACGGACGGGGAAGGTGCCCAGCATCGTCCTGTACATGCTCGGAAATGCCGGCTTCTGGCAGACAGCGTGCGTCGCGTTAATGATCCTGCCAGGTGCACCAGCCATGCCGCCAAAGTCACAACTAAGCTGACCATAATTGACCCCCATGAAGCCGGCGACAGTAACCATGGCGTCCAGATTATAAGCACCACCGCCCGGAAAAACCCGATCAACTCTGACCAGTGAATTATTGTAGGCGTAGAACGGGCCGGTCAACGGCCATGTGAAATGGGTGCCAAACTGCACGCTGAGGACCATGCTTAAGGGCCTCGCGTAGCCAGGGGTTCTGCACGAGAGTTTATCATACGTTCTCAGGATCGGATCGACTGCATACAATCCGAAGTTGCAGGTCACCCTTGGTGGGAACGACAAGGAATTGAGTAACGTGAACCCTGTGCCAGTGATGTTCACGGTGCTCACGCAACCAAGCGCCGTACCATTCGGTGTAAAGCTCCCTACTTCCAGCACCACCAGCCGAATGCCCTCAAAGAGGATGAAGGACGTACCCTCGACCCGAGGAGTGCCGGGCAGGGCTCCTGTCTGGTTTGCGTAATTGAAGCGATAGCACAGGGAGAACAACCCAACTTTGAAGACGACGAATCGCGGGATTCCAACCTGCCCTAATCCTGAGTCCTGAGTCGAACCAAAGTCCGCCACATCCCTAAAGCGCGTAGCGCCGCATTCTGAGCCAAACGGAACCCACTTATAATTGTCTCCTGCTTGCAGACCGTGGCCCTGAAACCAAAGCGGCACGCCCTGACCACGAATACGAACGGTATCAACGGGCGCCAACACCACGGCGGGCGGTGGTGACGGCGGGGTCGATGGCGGATTAGGCAAGTTTGGTGGCGGTCTGGGGCCTGGCATTGGGGGCAGCTCCGGTGGTATCCCCGGGGAGGGAGACAAGTAGCCACCAGGCGGGGCAGGGGGCAACGGTGAGGGGGGCGGCGGGCTGGGTGGAGGTGGCGTAGGTGACGGAGACGGCGGGTCGATTGGGGGCGGGGGGCTTGGAGAGGGCACCTCTGGTGGGAAGTTCGGCGGAGTGCTCGGAGGTGGTGGACTGGGCGGGGGTGGCGAAGGAGGCGGGGATGGAGGCGGAGGCGAGGGTGGTGGAGGTGAAGGTGGTGGAGGCGAAGGTGGAGGCGGTGAAGGTGGCGGCGAAGGTGGCGGCGATGGTGGAGGTGACGGAGGCGGTGGCGACGGAGGGGGCGGTGACGGCGGAGGTGACGGAGGTGGTGACGGAGGTGGAGGCGAGGGTGGCGGCGGTGAGGGTGGCGGTGGCGAGGGCGGTGGGGGTGATGGCGGAGGAGGTGATGGCGGAGGAGGTGAGGGAGGTGGGGGCGAGGGCGGCGGGGGTGAGGGCGGCGGTGGCGATGGAGGTGGCGGAGAGGGTGGTGGCGAGGGTGGTGGTGGCGATGGAGGCGGGGGCGAGGGTGGTGGCGGTGATGGAGGAGGTGGCGACGGCGGTGGAGGTGAGGGAGGGGGAGGCGATGGTGGCGGGGGTGATGGAGGGGGAGGGGACGGCGGTGGTGGTGATGGCGGCGGTGGCGATGGTGGTGGCGATGGCGGCGGTGGCGATGGTGGCGGAGGCGGTGGTGGCGGTGGCGATGGTGGCGGTGGCGATGGTGGTGGTGATGGCGGTGGCGGTGGTGGCGGTGGCGGAGGCGGTGGCGATGGTGGCGGTGGCGATGGTGGCGGTGGTGATGGTGGTGGTGGTGATGGTGGCGGTGGTGATGGCGGTGGCGATGGTGGCGGTGGCGAGGGAGGTGGAGGAGATGGCGGTGGCGACGGAGGGGGGGGCGACGGAGGGGGCGGTGACGGAGGTGGCGGCGACGGAGGAGGAGGTGATGGCGGCGGTGGAGAAGGTGGTGGCGGCGAGGGTGGTGGTGGCGAGGGTGGCGGAGGTGACGGCGGTGGCGGCGAGGGTGGAGGTGGTGACGGTGGTGGGGGCGATGGCGGCGGGGACGGTGGTGGGGGCGATGGCGGTGGTGGAGAAGGCGGTGGTGGAGAAGGCGGCGGTGGCGACGGCGGCGGAGGTGACGGTGGTGGCGGCGAGGGTGGCGGAGGCGAGGGCGGCGGCGGCAATGGTGGCGGTGGCGAGGGAGGGGGAGGAGATGGTGGCGGTGGAGATGGTGGCGGCGGAGAGGGCGGCGGTGGTGAAGGTGGGGGTGGCGAGGGCGGTGGTGGCGAAGGCGGAGGTGGGGATGGAGGTGGTGGCAAGGGTGGCGGCGGCGAAGGTGGCGGTGGAGAGGGCGGCGGTGGGGACGGCGGAGGTGGTGATGGTGGGGGTGGCGACGGCGGGGGAGGCGAGGGTGGCGGTGGTGACGGTGGCGGCGAAGGTGGGGGCGGCGAAGGCGGCGGAGAGGGAGGCGGCGAAGGCGGCGGCGAAGGCGGTGGCGTTGGCGGCGGAGATGGTGGTGGTGATGGCGGGGGCGAAGGCGGAGGCGAAGGTGGCGGCTTTGGCGGCGGCGACGGTGGTGGTGATGGAGGCGGCGGCGAAGGCGGAGGTGGCCGCGGGGGCGGGCTTGGAGGAGGCGAGGGCGGTGGGGGTGACGGCGGCGGTGAGGGCGGAGGCGGCCTTGGTGGCGGGGATGGAGGCGGAGGCGACGGTGGCGGTGGCGACGGCGGCGGTGGCGATGGAGGCGGGGACGGCGGGGGTGGGGACGGAGGTGGTGGAGAGGGGGGTGGAGAGGGGGGTGGCGACGGTGGGGGCGGAGATGGTGGTGGCGGGTCAGGCGGAGGTGACGGTGGTGGAGGCAAGGGAGGTGGCGAAGGCGGTGGCGACGGTGGCGGTGGCGACGGTGGCGGTGGTGATGGTGGTGGAGATGGCGGCGGCGATGGAGGTGGTGGCGATGGCGGCGGCGATGGAGGCGGGGGCGAGGGTGGTGGCGGCGACGGAGGAGGGGGCGATGGCGGCGGCGGCGAGGGCGGCGGAGATGGTGGCGGAGATGGTGGCGGAGATGGTGGCGGTGAAGGTGGCGGAGATGGTGGAGGCGAGGGTGGCGGCGAGGGCGGCGGAGAGGGAGGCGGAGAGGGCGGCGGCGAGGGCGGCGGCGAGGGCGGCGGCGAGGGCGGCGG
>Ga0180440_100454_pt1 | contig 25909 bp, 18 predicted proteins | sample ChrtobMetaP5_4mM_FD_119745 | JGI IMG/M metagenome (GOLD analysis project Ga0180440, IMG submission 119745) | Chrysochromulina tobin associated microbial communities from unialgal haptophyte culture, Washington, USA - P5_4mM MetaG | ecosystem: Host-associated > Algae > Haptophytes > Unclassified ... | reverse complement strand
CCTTCAATGGGACTCACGCATCTGAACGCGGCGCGGCCGCGAGAAAAGTCGAGTGGGGTCCCGCATTGCGGGAGTTCGAAAATTTTGTCGGATCTCGTTTCACACCGGCGTGCAACACGTCGGAAGATCTCCAGGAGGTCGCCTCGATGTCGGAGATAAGAGTCGAGTGGAGAGTCGGGCCCTGGCGCCGGATCTGGTTTCTTAGTGGCGGGGCGTGCTCCTGCATCTTTGAGACCTTTGTGCGCTTGGCCGTTACGTACGAGTTATAGAATCACTCGTTACAGTTCTCGTTACCGCAGTGCCCCGGACAGAATCGTACAGGTGCGACACGACGAACAAATTGTATGGACGTTGCACGTCGGGCAAGCAGGGGAGGCGGTGCGCAACTGATCTTCCTTCACGAGAGGTCACGTGCCAAATCTTCCTTCACGGGCGGCGGTGGGCGGTCGTTCGGGTGCCACTTTTGTCCTGGAGGGTTCTCGAGGAGGAGCGTAAGTGGCGTGGCGCGCGACTGAACGAGCTGGGCAACCTGTCCCACGAACCAGTCCTTCACCTCGGGGTTGTCGACGAGCCCCTCATTTTTTGAGAGGTCGACACGCGTGAGCGAGGTGTTCGTCGCCAGCATGGCCGCGATGTGGCGCGCGCCCTGTTCGTCCATGCCATTATCTCCCAGGTCGAGGTTGGTGAGCGTCTTGTGGTGTGCGCACGCCTTCGCGATGTACTCGGTGCCCTCCCAGCCCAGCTTGCAGTAGTGCAGCTTGATCGACTTTATGCGCGGGTGAACAGCGAGCGCGTCCGCAAGGTACCTTGCGCCTTCGGGCTCAATCTGCCACTGCTGCAGGTCGATCTGCACGAGCTTTGGCATGTGCAGCAGCGCGCGGCCGATGGCCTTGCCACCCGCGGGGCCGACCTCGTTGACGAACATGTTGACGTTGACCGCGTTCGCCGCGTGCGAGAGCAGGTCGCCTAGCGCCTCCGCGTGCTCGCCGGTAAGCTCCCGCCAGCCCCAGTCGATCGTCTTCGCAGCGCTCACTTCAGCGATCGTCGTGTTGAGCTTCTCGGCGAGCGACTCCGCAGTCCACTCGGTCACCTTCGTCTTTTGCCACGACGCACCCTTGCCTGCTTGAAGTTTGGCTGCTACGTCTCCCTGCATGGCCGCAGGAACAAGTGCGTTCTGGCCCGGCATGGTGCCACCAGAAGAGAGCAGGCCACTGCCGCGCCACAAGTTTCCCCAAGTTTACCCCCAAGTTTGGTGCAAGTTTGGGAGGCATGAGAACTTAGACTCTACACAACCTCTCCTGTACTCCCGTGCATCCTCAACTCCCCGTAGCATTCCGGCTCGACCCGCACCTACATAGCCTCCAGACGGCTCGCCGCGAATTCCACGACACTCTCGATAGAGATGCCATCACCGACAAGCGCCACATCGTCGCGGAAGAGATCGAGGGCCAATGCGCCGACAACCTCATGGACGGCATGCCGCTTCAGGTAGGCTGAGAGCTCGACGCCGCGGAGGACCGCCCCTCCCTCAACCACCTCTGGCAAAGACTCGACACGCCGCGAGGCATGCGCGCGCAGGTGGGACGCCATCTGAGCGTATGGCGGCCCGTTTGGCCGCACAGAGAGCACCGCGTTGAGTGCATGCGAGAGCCGCTGACCAAGCTCATCGACTGCAGCCTCCTTGGACACCGTGGTGGCAATGACGGTGTCAACCGCGGTCGAAGAGGAGGCTGTGTCGCTCGAGGCCGTATCGATGGACTCGGCCACCGATGCCACCTTCATAGGCGCCGTCGTTGAATTCACCTCCGCCTCCGCCTCCTCCGCCTCCTCCGCCTCGGCAGCATTTGCCTGGTCCGCCTCCGCTGCCACCACCTCTGCCCCCGAGCGTGGAGCCCCATCCGGCATCCTCCTGCGCCCGCCGCGTCGCCTCCGTCGCCTCCCCCCTCCGGTGACAGAGGAGGTGTCGCTGTATGCTGAATCCGCCTTTTCAGCCGCCGCCTTCTCGGCCGCCGCCTTCTCCGCCGCCGCCTTCGCGTCCACCACCGCCTTCGCCTCCGCCGCCGCCATCGCCTCGGCCGCCGCCTTCGCCTCGGCCGCCGCCTTCGCCTCCGCCGCCTTCGCCTCCGCCGCCGCCATCGCCTCGGCCGCCGCCTTCGCCTCGGCCGCCGCCTTCGCCGCCGCCGCCTTCGCCTCGGCCGCCGCCTTCGCCTCGGCCGCCGCCTTCGCCTCGGCCGCCTTTGCCTCGGCCGCCGCCTTCGCCTCGGCCGCCGCCTTCGCCTCCGCCGCCTTTGCCTCGGCCGCCGCCTTCGCCTCGGCCGCCGCCTTCGCCTCCGCCGCCTTTGCCTCGGCCGCCGCCTTCGCCTCAGCCGCCGCCATCGCCTCGGCCGCCGCCTTCGCCTCGGCCGCCGCATTCGCCTCCGCCGCCTTTGCCTCGGCCGCCGCCTTTGCCTCGGCCGCCGCCTTTGCCTCGGCCGCCGCCTTCGCCTCCGCCGCCGCCTTTGCCTCGGCCGCCGCCTTCGCCTCGGCCGCCGCCTTTGCCTCGGCCGCCGCCTTCGCCTCGGCTGCCGCCTTCGCCTCGGCCGCCGCCTTCGCCTCCGCCGCCTTCGCCTCGGCCGCCGCCTTCGCCTCCGCCGCCTTTGCCTCGGCCGCCGCCTTCGCCTCCGCCGCCTTTGCCTCGGCCGCCGCCTTCGCCTCAGCCGCCGCCATCGCCTCGGCCGCCGCCTTCGCCTCCGCCGCCGCCTTCGCCTCCGCCGCCTTTGCCTCGGCCGCCGCCTTCGCCTCGGCCGCCGCCTTCGCCTCCGCCGCCATCGCCTCTGCCGCCTTCGCCTCCGCCACAGCCTTCGCCTCGGCCGCTTCCTTCTCTGCAACAAGGGCTCTGGAGGCCTCACGAAGCCACTCGGGCGACGGGCCGTCATCTGTTGTCCGCGGTGTGGGCGGACTTGAGGTGGGAGAGCCGACCTCGTCCTCCTCCGTGTCCGCCTCCGCCTCCTCCGCCCTCTTCGCCTCCTCCACCCTCTGCGCTGCCTCCTCCTCCCCCCTCCGCAGCGACTCTTCTGCCACCTCTCGCGCCTCGTCGAGGAGACGCTGTCGCTCCTCATCTTCCATCCGCAGCCCCTCCGCCTCGGCCTCAAGCCTTAGCCGCTCCTCCTCCAAGCGCTCCTCAAACCGGTCTGCCTCCAGTCGGAGACGCTCCTTCTCATCGGCGGTCTGAAGCTCCTCCTCGGCCTCTAGCCTCAGCCGCTCCTCGACCTCGCGATGCTCCTGCTCCTCGAACCTGATCGACAAACTCAGCTCCGCCATACCGCGGACCTCAAGAGAGCAGCTTAGGAGATCTCCAACGCTCTTACGGGGTGCCGCTGCGGTGACCTCCTCGCCCTGCTCGTTGAATAGTTGCTCGCATGGTCGCTCGGGGGCCTTCCCGTCGACCACGTCGTCTGCGCCAAGTGCCGTCTGTGGGTTTTTGGGGGGCATGCTCTGTTCTGACGCAGCCATCTTGGCCTTGAAATCATCGATGAACTCAGATTGGTCTGCGTGGTCCCCGACCCTGTTATCGCAGCCGCATAGCTTCAGCAAGTTTGCGTATACAGAGCGCAACGGGTCGTTGCTGTAAGTGTCCATGGTGAAGATCGTTCGCTTGATGAAGGCCGCACCGGCCCCGCGGCTCAATCGCGTGTCGACGTGGAGTTTCGTTCCCAAAACGAACTGCCCCAAAAGGGGGAATAGGCATCTCGAAAGCAACGCACGACTACCGGGTACGATCACGTTCGATTACTTTCAAAAGCGACGGAAAATGAAAATGTTTCATTCTCATGAGTTTTTGCCGCACCCCCGTCGCAAACTCTCGATGCGGACGGCAGCAGCGGCGGCCTCAGCGGCGGCAGCGACGCTGGTGCCAGTGCTCTGAACACGTGGCTCGTTTGCTCTCCCGTCGCGACGCTCTATCGCACGCCACGATGCCCTCTGAGCGCGTCGACGGCGCACCGGCTCTCGACTACATCGAGCCGATCGACGTGCTCAACCTCTTGTCGATGCCCAAGTTCCTCATCATTGACTGCCGGCGCATCCTTCGCACCGGGCTGCTTCCCAACACGGCCGTCTTCCGGCGTCGAGGCGAGGAGACACTCGAGAAGGCCATGGGCCGCATCATCGAGGACGTCATGTTCACCAACCCACCCGAGGACCAGAGCCGCGCCCTGATCGTTGACTACAATGGTTCAGGGGCCGGCGTTGAGGCGGAGGACATGGCGGGTGTTGCCGCCTATCTGAGTGCGCGGGTGGGCTGCTCTCAGTGCATGCGCATCCAGGGCGGCGCGCACGCGCTCATGGCGTCGCATCGGTTTCTCTTCAGTCTGAGCAAGGAAGCCGCCGCCAACCTGCCCTCGAAACTCAGCAGCCGCCTCTTCATTGGCTCGACGGCGAGCGCTATCGATCCACAGATGCTCGATGGGCTCGGCATCACGCACGTGGTGAGTGTGCTGCGCCGGCAGCTGCAGCTCGAGCACGTGCCGCGCGAGCGCCATCTCGTGCTGCACGTGGGTGCCACGCAATGCGAGGGCACCAGCGGCGTGCGCCACCTGCTCAAGATGGCGCTGCCGTTCCTAGTCGAGGTGCTCAGCGGCGCGGACGATGTTCGACGGGTGCTCATTCACAGCGAAGACGGCAAGGGGGCGGGCGCGACGGCGCTTGCATGCGCCGCGCTCCTCGCCGACAGTGCCTGCCAGATGGACCTCGATGGCGTGATCGGCCACCTCGCCCAATGCCGGCCAGCAGCGCCGCTGCTGGCGCCGACGGTGCAGCAGCTGCGGGAAGTGGAGGCATGGCTCTTGGATGGTGTGAATGATGGTATGCCGATTCCGGGCGCCGATGACGTCGATGAAGACTGCATGCCGCCCAAATGCGCGCACGCGCCCTCCTGCGACAAGACTCAGGCGATGAGTATCGGCCCTCCACCGCCATTGCCCTTGCCACCCGCTCCGCTTGCGCCGCCAGCGGACAAGGACGAGGAAGACGACGACGGCGACTTTGCTGGCTGACGCCGAAGCGCGTTTTGAGCACATTTTAGGGAAGTTAAAGGAAGTGGGAATTGATCCAAGAACGCCATGCCATGTCCGATGTCGCATTTTGGCCCTCACCGGGCGTCGCGCAAATACGACCGCGCCCGCGAATTAGCCGAAACAATTCGTGTTTCGTCCCGAAACCGACCGCGCCGACGAGGCGCCTTACGAGTTCCGCCCCCCCGTCGCGTGGCGGCGTGGGGCGTGGCGCGGCGGTCTGTGGGGTGCGTGGACTTGCATGCGATGAAATTGCGAATCATGGTCCGTTCTAGGTCCGTTCATGAACCTTGAACCATGTACGATGTAGCATGTACGATTTGGCGCCGCCGCCGGGGGGCTTGTGCCCGCCATGTGACACAGTATGCGAATTATACGCTCAAGGGGATGAACTCATAATGCGCATGCGACGTCCGAGTCGCCTCCTTGCCGCCTCGCGGCTGTGGTTCAACATCCGCCTCTTACTCTTGCCACGGCCACCTCCGCCGTCGCTGCCGTTGCTACTGGGGCTGTCGGTGTCGCCCGGACACACACGCTGCGTCGGCGAGTAGATGTAGATTGCGTCCGTGAGCCGTGCCTTGAACTCGGGCACTCGCGAAACAACCCACGGGTATGAAATCTTTTCATAAGCGCTCCAGCGAGCCACCTCGTGCAGCCAGAGTCGAGACATCTTCTCCGTCACGTTGCCTGGCGCCGGCCAGATCATCCACAGCGTATCGACTACAGGCAGCCGATCAGATGTGTTGAAGCCTGTATGCGCCATACGCGCGAGGACCTCGTCAAGCTCAACAAGATCCCTGCCTGCACCAACATCCTTGCTCGAGTTGCGCCGCTCCAAGTAACCACGGGTCATCTCGATCTGGCCAGGCATGACTGCACGGCCTGACCAGCCCGGTATCTTGGACGCCAGTAGGTGGGGCTGGTCTGCAGCGCCTCTTTCAAGCTCTTTTCCGCGCACCATGTGCGGCAGTCCAAGACAACGAGCCTGTGGCAGAGCGTGGTTGACGAAGACGATTCGTTGTTGGACAAGAACAGCCGGCATGATCACCTTGAAGATGTTTTCATTGCGCTCGTATGTGCCAAAGAGGACCAAAGGGATCTTCGTCCAGGATGGTGCGACATGCTCTTCGCGGTCCATGAATGCCAGCCAACATTCAGATGAGTTGGTGTGCGGCGGCCTCAATGCTGCGAGGCTTCCTTGGTAGATGGCAGTGATCACGACCCAGTCGCAATTCTTCCGTGCGGCGTGCACTGCTGGCTGGGAGCGGCTCAGCTCGACGAGATGATGATCGCTCATCGCTTTGTTGAACTTTGGAACAACGTTGGGGATGTCACCGTACACATCCTGCTGCAGATAAGTACCTGCCATGTGACGTCTCGCGAAACACGAAGTCCGCGCCTCGGCGCGCCGCGGCGCGGGGTCCTGTGGCCCAATTGCAATCGTCATCGACACGCGGACCGACTTCGCATCTAGCCGACGCCCACTCGATGACGAGAGCAATTAGGGCTCCGCGCGAGCGGGAACGGCGGAGAGTGACGTGCAGTACCCTTGCAGTGACGGTAATAGTTGCTGACCGCGAGACAACCAGAGAGAGAGTTGTAACTTACCTTACTTACCAAGCTACCTACACATTGGCAGGACCTGCGAGACAACCAAACGTCCAAACCTTGGTCTCGAAGGGGGTCTCGAACCTTGGTCCAAACCTCACATCCCCTACATGTAGCCCCACTTGCTCAGTCCTTCAGTCAGTAAGTTATGTCGCGGTCCCCCCGCGCTCACCGCACTCCGTCTCAAAGGACGGCTCCGCTGCCCTCTCGGTCAACACAAGTACTAAGTACTCGCTCTCTCGGGCTACTCAATTGTTGCTACATGTAGTGAGGTCGTTCTGACGTGCTCTCCCAGTGCGCACAGGGTGATCCCTGCAGGGGTTCCCTGCAGCTCGCTGCCCGTAGATGCTGCTGGGCGGGATTGTGACCTACTTGCTACTAACCCTGCGCTCTAGTAGCCGCCCTCTTGTAAACACTATAAGTATAACCGGATCCAATTCCAAAATCGAGCTGAGTCGTATGGGTCGCGACACCGAGACTGGGGCACTGGGCAGTGGCACACGGCCACCCCGGCCGGACGGGACTCGGGAGGCAATCCCCGTGAGCGGTGAACGCTGAACCCGGACCCGACTCAATCGTGCGTGCGTGAGAGTCCCTAGAGAGAGTCCCGGCTCCCCCCGGGGTCTTTGAACTAACATAAACGTTTAGAATAACCTCCAAGTTTTTCGTGGGCTCCGAACACGGCTTTGATTACGTACAAAACCCCGTCTACCAATCGTCCGGACGATCATCGTCCGCGATAAGGACGCCGTCCCAACGAACGTAGGCACCCGCCTTAGCGAGGACTACCTGCAGCGCCCGCCCGTGCACCGGATGCTCCTCGTCGATGACCCAATAGCTCTCGTCTGGGACGGCACGCCCCTTGAGCTGCCCTTCCACGAGGCGGCTGTCGACCGTATCAGGCGCGCCCACGCGCACCGACAGCTTGGTCGGTCGGATGTCGCAGGTCACGTCACGTGCGCCCTCGCCCTCGTGCAGCGGCAGCCACAGCGTGACCTCCTCACCACCCTCGCTCCACGTGTACGCCTTGGCGGTGCCCGAGCTCGCCGCCTTGCCCTCGAGAGCCTTCTTGTACGTGTCCACGTCGAACGAGTCATTCTCGACTGGCGGACCTGCATGCCACTCGATGAGCTCGACGTCGTACAGCAGCGTCGCATTCGGCGGGATGTGGGAGCCGACGCCCTTGGTGCCGTACGCCCAGCGCGGCTCGCAGCGCAAGCGGGCGCGCTCGCCCGTACGCATCGAGCGTACGCCACGCTCCATGCCATCGACGACCGTGCCGGTGTTGAGCTGAAACTCGTAAGGCTTCTCGGCAAAGGCGTCGTCGAAGACGGTGCCGTTCGGGAATTTACCAACGAAGCGTACGCTCACCATGGCGCCCCAAGCGGGCGTCTCGCTGTTCTCGTCCGCCGCGGGGCGTGTCACTGTCTTAGTGAGGCCACCTTCTGATGAGAGCGCCACCGAGGGCAGCGCTGCACCATCAGCGTCTGCGGCGGTGTCGGCGAGCGGCACATCGCAGCAGCGCACACTTGCTCGGGTGATCGTGCACGGCCGAAGCGAATGTGCGGCTCGTACGGATTGAAGCAGGTACGATGGTGTCGCTACATGCAGGGCGACAAGGGCCGCCCACATACCCGCGTCTCCGTGTAAGGGTGTGAAAACATACGAAAGGTCAGCTCAGAACGTCAAGAAACGCACCGCCTCTCGGCCACTAGCATCGGTAGACAGCTAAAAAAATTACGGCGAAAAGGTCAGCCCAGTAATCCGACGGCGAACGCGCCTCGAATGGCCACCTCAGGACCCCCTCACGAAACACTGCCACGCAGCGGGCGCGTCGCAGTCGGCACGCGGTGGACAAAGACACCGGAGGACAACATTGCGAACACCAGCCCGTGGAGTGTGAATAGGCATGGTTCACATCTCACCGGCCGTGGTCGGCCGCCCTTGCTCCTTGCGCAGCCTCTGCAGCGACTCGTACGCCATCTGCACTTCGCGGAAGCGCAGCTCGTGGACCTCGCGCTCGGCTTCGTCGGGTACCTTATCAGGATGGAACGCGAGCGCCATCTGCCGGTACGCCTTCCTGATCTCGGCGAGGGAGGCGCCCCGCGCGACGCCGAGCGACTCGCACGCGCGCCCCTCGCCGGTCGGATCGAACGTGTGCCACGCGCGTACCGCCGCCCTCCACAGCCCATGATGCGGAATGCTCTCGCGGAGTATACCGAGCGCCTCGGAGATGAGACTATGGGCATGGGCACGCACCTCGGCATCGTCCATGAGGCCGTGGACGGCGTGGGCGGCGGGTACCCACCGAACCTGCTCGTACGACCAGTACGAGCCCCACATATAGTACGCGAGCACGTAGCAAAGCCAGCCAGCCGAGCCCACAAGCAGCATGCGCGGTAGCCTCCACACGAGGCTGAGAGAGACTCCGGCCAAACGGCCTCGTTGTAGGCACGGGCAGATGAGCGCCCTCCGATGCACGCCGAGAGAGGCGCCGATTACGGAGAGCGCGCAGGGTACGGCGCGCACCGCGCCACACAGCGTTCGGAGCCACCCAGGCAGACGCTCGTTCAGGTTGAGCAGCAGGTCGAGAGGCACTGCCAGGAGGAGCCCGGCGATGCTCGAGAGCACGCCCGAGAGGAAGCTGGTGTGGAGTGGCGGAGCCGAGCTGACGAGCCACGCGCCCAGCGTGGCGAATATGGGGCAGAGAACGCTTCCAACCCACGCGAGCACATCGGGAGGTACGTCGGCGATGGCGTAGCCAACATCTGGAGGTGCTGCGATCGCGCTGGGTACTGCCAATCCGAGGATGGCGCTCATGGCGATTGTGCCGACCCAGCGTGGCGCCGAAAAGAAGGGATGGGCAGGGGCTGCGCCACCGCATGCCACGTGCACGTAGTGCGGCATCGCGAACCCATCATAGAGCCATGCAAAGCCAAAGCCGCCGAAGGTAGCGGCATGCGCCATGCCCTGCGTGTCCCGCCCGAGGTAGAGATGGTGCAGTCCGAGCGGTGGCGCGAGTAGCCACAGCAGATACGCCACCGCGAGGCTCAAGTGTGGCATCGCGACGTCCACAGCCGCCGCAGCAGAGGCGGTGCTCAGCGTGGGTGCCGACATTGAAAACACCCCTCGCGTTCGCGCACTTCAACGAATCGCGTGGTTCGAAACTTCGCAGCGCAGAAAAGTGCCCTTTTTGGAAGGTTCACGTTCACGACGTTAATTTGCCATCTCGGCAAGACGCACGACCACCGGTCCCGTGGAGACACACTGTGGAGGGCGCACGCCCTTTTTGGAATGTATCTTTTGAGAGAACGCAGCCATTTTACTACGGTCCTCAACGCCCCCACGAAGCCTGTTCACGGCGTACCTTGGGGACGCTTCGTGGCGGCGGCGGCGGCGGCGGCGGCGGCGGCGGCGGCGGCGGCGGCGGCGGCGGCTGCGGCGGCTCGGAGGTGCTTCCTTGTCGGCTCTCATGTAGTTTCCGTGGCGGCGGCAGCGGTGGCTTGGGGAAGCTCTCTTGTAGCTTTCGTGGCGGCGGCGGCGGTGGCTTGGAGAAGCTGGCCGCGTGCAGTTTTCGTGGCGGTGGCGGCGGTGGCTTGGGGAAGCTGGTCGCGTGGCGGCTGTGGTCATAGTGGCGCGAGTAGTTGACCGGTAGGAGCGGCGCGGCAAGGTCGGGCGCCATGCCGGGCGCATTTTCGAGCTCGAAGCGCGGCGACGTGGCGACGGTGGCGACGGCGGTGAGCACGAGGCCGAGAACAATGAGGGACGCGCCCGCGAGGCATCCACTCCGAGGGGCTTCCCCTAGCACGGCGTACGCCATCAGGCTCGTGAGAAGGGGCTGCACGATGCCGTACAGCGTGAGCAGCGTCGCAGGCAGCCGCTGGTTGGCATAGGTGAAGAGGCAGTAGGCGCCCACTCCGACGAAACTCACCTGATGAGGGACGCAATCAGACGCAATCAGTCATCAGGCAGTAGGCGCCCACTCCGACGAAACTCACTGTGAACGCGAGCGCCGCGAGCTCCTCGCGGCCGAGTGTAAAACGACCCAGCGCCATCGCGGGCGCCTGCTTGCACGCCACGTAGTACGCCGCGCACGTGCCCGCCAAACTCACAGACGCGAGCGCGTATGCAGCAGCGAGCACCTCAAGCTCCCCATGACGGCGTAACAGGGCCTTCTGCGTGAGCACGAAGGCGACGCTGCCGCACGACGAGAGGAGCAGGAAAGCGCAGCCCACCAGGTACTGCATCTCGCCCTCTGGGTGAGTGCCGTCCTGAGCGCCCGTCGGGTTGTAGATGAGGACGGCGCAGCCGGCGCAGGCGCAGAGCACACCGGCGACCTTGGTGTACGACGGGCAGAGGGCGGAGCATCGTGCACCGCAGAGCGGCAGCGGCTCCCAGCCGAGCACTCCTGTGGTTACGAGCGTGAGGATCGGGATGAGCAGGTTGGACAGGCTCGCCGTGGTGGCGTCCACCTTGCGCACTCCGAGCAAGAAGGTCAGCTGCATGGCGCCCATCGCCACGCCGCAGCAAACAAGCAGAAAGACCTCGCGGCGCGTGTATGAGGACGATGGCTCACGTGAGACCCAGCGCTGAACGGCAGTCGCCATGCACAGAACAAGCGCGCAGCCCAGCTCGCGACAGGTCGCAAATATGATCGGATCGCTTCCGGTGCCCATCAAGCGCTTGCTGAGCACAGTCCACGAGCTCCACACAAGCTGCGCGCCGATCACCGCCGCGTGCGCTGCGGGCGCGGTGCAGAAAAGGCGCGTGCCGTTCGCCACCATGAAGACTCCCGACCCCGCGAGCGAGGCGTTGTCGCCCGCCGCAGGGAAGAATGACGAAAAAGGAATAGGATTTGTTTTGTCCCTAATGCGGACAAATGCTTGAACTTCTTCCAAGCTCCTTACTCCTCACTCCATGTAAGTCAATCCATGTACTGATGTACGCCAGAGGACGCATACATTGTACCTTTGTACGCATGCAACATGTTGGGCGCGAGCTCGTAGCTCGGGCAAAGCGACGCGCGAAGAACAGCGGGAGGAAAGGCGGCACAGCCGTAACGCGTCGAGCGCTCAGATGAGCGTTCAGAACATGATCATAAACTTAATCAGCGTGCGTTGGCCCGCAGAGGCTGTTGCCGCGGTCTGAATCTGTGTCGCGAGCGACGCTTGTACCGGCATCACCCAGAGGTAGCGACATGGCGGAGAAGGACTCCGCTCCCGACGCACAACCCTTACAGCGCAGGAATAGCTTGTCGGATATGACGGCCGCAGCGTCGGCCGCAGCAGCACGCTCGACGAAGTTCGTGTCCGACCAGACAGCTATGGTGCTCGAGCAGCTCGATCAGATTGGTGACGGGGACCCGGCGCCCAAGACAGTTCAAGGCTTCCTGCTTACGTTTGCTGCCATGGCCCTGCTCATCGCGTACACAGTGATCGAGTCGCTCAAATTCAATGATGCGCCTTTTCCCAAGTCCGCCGAGCTCAAATGGACCGTCGTTGATGGGCCGATTGGCGGCGTCGGCAATGGGCCGCTCTTTCCGATGAATATTGTCTGCCAGGCGGCATCGGGCTGCCTGCTCGCACTGTCGTACTCGGGGCAGCGTGGCAGCTCGGCAAACTGTCGCGCTGCGACGGCTGCGGCGGGGGCACCGCTGCAGCATGGGCAGATCGTTTCGCTGCTAGATGGCGAGGCTATCACAACGTTCGCGTGCTACACAGACAACCCGGAGGATGGTTTGTTCGCGTACCACAACGGCACGTCGCCGTTCGGAGTGGGTGTCACCTCGATAGGGTTCGTGACGGGGGGGCCCGTCGCGCTCGACGTTCCGATCCGCGCGGGACGCACGCTCTTCAACCTCGTCAACACGACCAACCACACGACGGTGGGGTTTGGCTACGTGCGCTACGAGTGGTACCCCTCTCTTTTGGGCGTGACGCTCGTTGACACGTCGGTGGCGGAGTTGCACAACGTGACGTCCCAGTATGCCACGCAACTCTTCATCGACGCACAGTGGACCTCGGTCGAAGTGGACCAGAAAGATCTCCTCCAGTTCATCTCCACCGTCGGTGGCACCTGGACGCTGCTGCTCACCGTGGGGGCCCTCACACTGTACTTCTACCAAAAGTCCGTCGACCTCTACACCTCGCCAAGCGCGAAGCGCTTCTTGGCGACGCTCTGCTGCATCGAACTACCCGCGGATTCTCGGACGGCGCGAAAACAAGTCTCGCCTGCGACGTCGAGTTAGGGGGTATAGGGGTCAAAAGGGGATGGTGGCATGAACCCTGATACACGAGACTCAAGAGTGGTGCGTAATGTTGTTAGCGGGAACCCGGTGTGGGTAGCGTGGCGCCGCCCAAAATAGGCGTCGGGACGGGCAGGGCCAGGGCACGTCCGGATGGCGGCTGGCGCCGCGCCGGACCCGGCGCGCGCGCGGCCGCCGCGCGGCGGATCGAGTCAGCGGGGACACACGGGCGGCTTGTTTTCTGTTGTATGTTCAGCGTTTTCAGACGGTTATCAGACCATGTTTGAAGTTAATACTGCTGTATTAGATCCTGGCTGCTGGGTTTCATTTCATGGTTTCATTTTAAATTTCAATTTTAAAGAGGGACAAGAGCGGGTAAATGAGACTTGGGTAAATAAGTGCAATTAGGGTAGGGATTAGACGCGGCCGCCCCTCACGCGCTCCCCCCCCAGACGCTGCGCCACCCATGACACTTGAAAACCTCGCATGCACGGCGCGATTCACTCTGCAGGCTGACGGGGCTGACATCATCAAGAATCTGTACTCGTACAGACTTGAGCCGCGAGTCTCCGTGTCCGCAACAAACATGCTGTCTCGCCTCGCATGTCGAACCGCGATGCCTTCATCCTCACGTGCAGCTGCTGCTGGTGCCAGCTGCACGCAACGCTCGAAAAGCACGCTGCCCAAGAGTGGCACGTGGATTGACAGGGAGCTAGGCTACAATACGTGCGTGCCGACCGACCGCACACGCACACAAGCGGCAACGTCCGTTTGCCAATCTATCACGCGATCCTTTTGCTCTGAGCCGCGGCCGTGTGCGGTTCGCGTGCATTCCGCAGGAAGCTCGTGCACGCCGCGATCGATCCGGATCCCATTTCAGGCGCCATCCTCACTCCCATCTACCAGTCGACCACGTACATTCAGGAGTCGATCGAGCAGTACCTCGAGAAGGGCTACTCGTACTCGCGCACGAACAACCCGACGGTGTCGACGCTCGAGCGTAAGATTGCGATGCTCGAGGGCGGCTACGGCTCAGCGTGCTTTGGGACGGGCATGGCGGCCACCATCGCCGTCGTCAGCGGCACGATGAAGGCGGGCGATCACTGCGTCATCACAAACTGCTCGTATGGCGGCACGAACCGCGTGTGCCGAACGATGTTCACGGACATGGGGATGCAGTTCGACTTTGTCGACTTCACCGACGTTGCCACCATCGCCAAATACATCAAGCCGAACACGAAGCTCATCTTCTCCGAATCGCCTGCAAATCCGACCCTCACGTTGACCGACATCCCCGCCGTCTCGGCGCTTGCGAAGAAGCACGGCATCCCTCATGTGGTCGACTCGACGTTCGCAACGCCGATCATCCAGCGGCCAATCGAGCTCGGCGCCGACCTTGTCATCCAGTCGACGACCAAGTTCTATGACGGCCACAACATGACCGTGGGGGGCGCCGTGATCTGCGCCACCAAGGAGCTCTACGAGCGCATCAAGCACATGCAGAATGTGCATGGCAACATCATGTCGCCACAGAACGCGTTCTACACGCTGCAGACGACGAAGACGCTCGCGCTGCGCGTCAAGCAGCAGAGCGCCACAGCGATGACGATTGCCAAGTTTCTCGAGAAGCACCCGGCCGTTGAGACGGTGCGCTATCCAGGCCTCGACTCGCACCCACAGAAGGAGCTCGCCGACCGTCAGCACCTGGACGGTGTGCACGGCTCGATGCTCTGGTTTGAAGTCAAGGGCGGCACTGAGAGCGGCCGTGCGATGATGAACTCCATCCAGCGCCCGTGGTCGCTCTGCGAGAACCTCGGAGCTGCCGAATCCATCTGCACAGCGCCCGCGGTCATGACGCACGCGAACATGCTCAAGGAGGACCGTCTGAAGGTGGGCATCACCGACGGGTTCGTGCGCATCTCGTGTGGCCTCGAGGACGCCGACGACCTCATCGCCTCACTCAAGCAGTCCCTCGATGCTCTACGCCGGTAGATTCGCGCGCGCATGCAACAGCCCTTGCATGCACGCAAGGTACGGTACGCCTCGCCCCGCCAGCGTGTCGCCTCCTGTGGCAGCAACGTGCCGGCCGTCCAGGCATCGAGCTCGATGCGACCTCGAGCGACATTGATGCCGGCATGCGAGCGAGCCTCAAGGCCGCGAGGCGTGTGCGACTGCGAGTGCGCAAGTCGGAGCTGCGTCGCCCGCGCGGCCGATGGCCAAACTGTAGCTTGGAGAGAGAATATGTACATGTGTTATTTTTTACGCACTCGTCTGTGGGCGCTTACATGTACAATGCGATTTTTGGGGGTGACCATTCACACCGTTATTCTCTTATTTCACGATGGCGAAACTTGGAGACGCGAAACGAGCCACCTTTGCCTTTTGGCCGGACACCTTGCTCCCAAGGCTCGCCAACTGCGCTAAAGGCCGTTGCGCGCGCGCGCTCGCGGGACCGCTGCAGCCGCCCGGATAGCCGCCGACCGCGCCCGTAGGCGGCCGTCGCATCATGTCGGGAAAGGTGGGTGCGTCACCCCAGTACGCCGCCGTCAAGGCGGCGCTCGCTGACATCGAGAAGAGGCTCGCCGATCGGAACAGGCAGCTGTATCCGGGCCGGGAGATGAAGGCGCTCGAGCAGGCCACAGAGGAGGCCAAGAAGGCACTGGGCGCCCTCGTCGAGGTGCGCAATGAGTTGAAGGTCAAAAAGGCCGACAAGGTGGAGGAGAAGCTCGCCAAGACGCTCGAGCAGGCGACGGCGGAGCTGGAGAAGATGAAAGGAGCCGTGAAGTTAGTCGCTGAGAAGTCGCGGAGGACGCTCACGGCGGTGGTGGCAACGGCGTCGGAGCTGACGGGCGACCGGGCGGTGATGCAGGCGACGCTCGATGCCGGCGTGGATGCAGGCCTGGATGAGAAGGAGCTCGCCGACGCGCGCGAGAAGCTGAGCGCGATCATCTCGTTCCAGCTCGAGCTGACGGAGGGCATTGAGTCGCTGCGCAATTTGTCGGAGGGCGGGGCATGGGACATCAACGTGCCCAAGCTCGAGGGGGCGATTACTGCCACCAAGGCGCCTGGCGGCGCGTACAACACGCTCCAGAGGCTGGAGGTAGAGGAGTGGATGAAGGTTCTCATCAAGCCGGAGCCGATGGCGGTGGCGACCGACGAGATGGAAAAGGCGCTCAAGACGGCGTTGGCACTCGGGATGGACGAGGCCGTGCTGAAGCCGCTGCGCAAGAAGAACGACGACGCGAAGACGACACAGAATGCCTACAAGGCCGAAAGAAAGAGGGCGAAGAAGCCGGAGAGCGAGCCGCCCGCGCCGCCGGCGAGGCCCGAGCCGCACGCCGACGTCGCCAAGATGAAGGCGGATCTGGAGGCGTTGCTCGAGGCGGCGGCTGTGAAGCTGGCGGAGGCGAAGGCGACGTACGCGATGAAGGTGGCCGTCGAGGGCATCGACCCTGCCGAGCTGCTCGATCTCGGAGTGCGCCCGCTCACGGAGATGCCGCCAGTGCTGCTGATGCTCAAGGAGGCGCTCGTGACGGCTCAAGCGGCCTCCGCCGACCCGGAGAAGCTCGCCAAGGCACAGAAGGCGTACGAGGACGCGATCGTGCAGCGCAAGGAGGCGCGCCAGGACCTTGCCAAGGAGCGCCTTGCCGGCGCGTGCACCACGCCGCCCTCGGATTGCGACATGGCAGCCCTGAGCGCGGCGATCACGGTGGCGGAGGAGGAGGGCATCGAGGAGCAGCTCATCTTGGATGCAAAGGCGCACGAGTTCGTGTGCCGCAAGACGCAGAGCGAGGACAAGCTGCTGCCACTCGCGCAGCCGCAGCTGCTCACTCACGACGGCTTCGGCATCATCGAGGATCTCAAGCTGGCCCTCGAGGAGGCCAACCGGTGCGGAGGGCAGGAGGACCTGCGAATCAAAGCACAGGCGAAGCTCGACTTCTGGCTCGAGGCGCGCACGAGGCGCGACAATGCGCTCAAGGCTCTCACGACGGCGATGAAGGTGCCGACACTCATGATCGACGTGGCCAAGGTGAATGAAATCCTCATCGAGTGCATCGAGGCGCGCGTCGACCCAGCGATCATCGAGGAGAGCGAGAAGCGCATCGCGAGCCTAGGCAAGTCGGCCGGGCTCTTTGCCAAGGCGGAGAAGCCGCCGGGGCTGCTCAATATCCCCGAGCTCATGGCCGAGCTCGCGGATGTGGGCGGTGAGGAGCAAATGTTCCAGCAGCAGCGGCAGGAGGAGCTCGAGGTGCGGGTGGGTGCCCTCAAGGCGAAGATCGAATTGATTAAGGAGACGATGGACCAGCAGAAGAAGCGCGATGCGTTCCTCAAGAAGCAGGTGACGAAGCGCGCGCACCATCAGAAGCCCGAGGACCGGTCGAAGACGGGCGAGCTGCTGCCGGCGTGGGTGCGCACGGATACGATCACGGAGCGGGAGATCGAGCATGAGATCCCCAGACCGCCCGCAGCTCAGCAGGAGATTGAGCTCCGTGCACTCGAGCAGGAGTTGATAGGCGCTCAGGAGGCGCTCAAAGCGCAGGTGGCGGTGATCAAGGCGATTGCACTGGATGCGACAGTGCCGCAGGACCTGGTCGCCTTTGCGCAGAAGAAGCTCGCGATCGCGACGGTCGCCGACCGCATGCAGACCCTGTGCGAACCTGCAATCTCGCCGCTCGAGATCGATTGCGCGGCGCTCGAGGCGGCGATCCGAAAGTGCGAGGAGAAGCATGCCGCCATGACCATATTTGGCATGGGGGAGTTGGACGTGAACGTTCCCGATGAGGTGCTTGCGACGGCCAAGGCGCGTCTAGCCGCCGCCACCAAGGCGCAGTCCAAGCAGTCCAAGAGCCGCGAGGCGCTCACGGCGCGCGTCAACGCGCCCACCGGCACGGCGACGTTCGACACGCTGGTCAAGCTCGTCGCCGAAGCCAAGGAGAACTGCGTGGAGGAGGCGCTCATCTTGCGCGCCGAGCTCAAGCTGAAGAAGATGGAGGACTTGGCGGCGGCGAGCCTGCGTGCAGGGCCGCTCGCTTTCATCTCGTTCCACTTCCCATGCCTGCGCCCCCTTCTCGTCCCGTGCGCGATCTCGATGATCGAGCAGGCCGAGGTGAAGCGCCTCGAGATGGCCTCGAGGCAGGAGGCGGCGCGCAAGGAGCTGATCGAGCTCGTGGGCAGCTGGCACTACGGCATCTTCGACAGCTCGCTCGAGAGCACGGACGAGGTCGCGCTGAAGACGGCGCTCAAGGTCGGCTTCGAGGTGGGCTTGCCGCAGGAGGACCTCGAGTTAGCGCGCATCAAGGTGCAGGTGATGGACAAGTACAAGCGCGACAAGACGATCGGTCTGATCCAGGACGCGAGCGCGGAAGGCAGCGCGGCCATGGCCAGCAAGGATGGACAGAAGATCTCGAAAAGGGTATGAGGTACCCCCGCCGGCGCCGGCTGCAGTGTGTGATCGGGGCGGTATGCACGGGCGGCGGTGTCTGCTGCATGGCGGTGTCTGCGGCATGGCAGTGACGGCGCAAGCCAGCGCATGCAGCGGGTCGATCTCGGGCGATCTCTCGGATGTGATGTCTCGCATGGACTCAAACGTAGTAATGTGTGCATTGTGCGCAGAGTGGCGTGCGTCACTGCATCGTCCAAGGAACACTTCACCATTTCCTTTTTTGGACGGCGGCCGGACTGTGAAATCGCCTTTTTGATGGCGTCGCCGGACGTGGCGCAGCTCATCGCGAGCGCCGCGCTCGCCCTCCGCCGCACAGACGCCGCGGATGTGCGCACGCGTGTTGCGCTTGCGCTCCGGCTAGGTGCTGCCTTTGAGCACGGCGGGCAAGAAATTCGTGCCGCGCGCTCGTTTGGGCTCGCTGTGAAATTGGGAGGTGGCACCGAGGCGTACATGGCCCTCGGCATGGTTCTGGGTCGTTTGCAGCGCGCTGAGCAAGCACGTGAGGCCTTTCTCGCTGCACGGGCCCTCAGCCCTGGCCACGCTCCGACGCACCGCGCGCTTGCACTCGCCGAGTCCTTCCTCGGTCGGCCTGAGCACGCGGCCGAGGCGTTGGGCCGAGCGGTGCGCCTGATGCCCACGTACGAGGACGCGCACTTCGAGCTCGGCCTCGTGCACCAACGGCTGGAACGGCCGCACGCCGCGCTCGCGGCGTACGACGCGCTGCTCGCGCACAATGGCCGCCATGCGGGCGCGCTCACCAACAGAGGCACCGTGCTCAAGGAGCTTTCGCGGGCGCACGAGGCGCACGCAGCCTACCTTCGGGCGCTGCTGGTGGCGCCAACCATGGGCGAGATCTACAACAATCTGGCGGTGCTCGCCACAGGCGAGCTCCGCTTACCCGAGCTCGCGCTTCGCCACATCCAAGACGGTCGACGCCTCTCGCCTTCGATTGATTGGGATACGCCCCAGGGGCTCGCCCTCTCTCAACTTCGACGGTACTCGGAGGCAGCGGCCGCGCTCGCGGCGGCGGCGCGTGCGGCGCCGTCGAGCGAGGGCGCCGCGTGCCAGCTCGCGATTGCGCGCATGCGGATCGCGGACTGGAGAGACGTCGAAGGGCTCATGCACAGAGCGAGAGCCGCCATCGAGCGTGGTGCGTGAGCTCATCGAGCTCTGATGACCTCTGATTAGCTCTGATTAGCTCTGATTACCTCAGCCATCGAGCGTGGCGCGTGAGCTCACGAGTGTGATGGCCTCCGATGGCCTCCGATGGCTACTGATGGCCTCCGATGGCTACTGATGGCCTACGATGGCCTCCATCATCAGGTGCGTGTGCTCGTGATTGGGATCCATTGTATGGGCTCGCCTCACCTCTCCCCGCACGCTCGAGCCGACTGTATGCCGAGGCACGCGCGCAGCGTGACCTTACGACGGCACGCCTCGTGAGGGTTGCCCAATACGGCGCGCACAGCGAGGGCACGAGCGCACGCCGACAGTTCGTCAGTTTAGTCAACGGCTCCGGCAGTTTAGTCAACGGCTCCGGCAGGCGTGCGGGTGTGCACGTGCCAACACGGCGCTCCTTACGGGTCGGCTTGCTGTCTGCGGATTTGCGGCTACACGTGATGGCCTTCCTCACGCTCGGGCTCTTCGAAGAGCTCTGCAGGCGGGCGGAGGCTCCCCACGCCACCGGCCGGGAGATCGGGGGGGATCGGGGCAGGTGGCGCTCGGCACGGCGCGGCGCTCTTCACGACTCTGGCGGGGCCCCATTACGCGTGAATGCCGAGCGCGGCGGCGCAGGCTCGGGTGTAGGCTCGGTTGTCGGCGCGGGCGGCAGCTCGGGTCTGGAGGTTTGGACCCTCTCCCTGAGCGCCGACGACGATTCCGGCTGGCAGCCCCGTTTTGTGCACGCCGCCGCGGCCGGTCGCCGTTTCGTCAACCTCTCCGAGATCATCGATCTCGCTGGTACCTCGGCCGCCGCGGATCGCATCGCATCTCTCGGGCTGGATGTGCTCATCGACCTCAACGGGTACACCACCGATGAGCGCGCGGAGCTCTTGGCAATGGGCCTCGCGCCGATCGTGATGCATGCTGTGGGATACCCAGGCTCGATGGGAGCCTCCTTTGTCCCCTATATGCTCCTCGACCGTTACGCCGCGCCCCCGCTCGCCACGGCGCGTGCCCGCGAAGCGCTGAGCGAACGCCTTGTGCTACAGCCGCACTGTTATCAGGTCAACGACCACGGGCGCCACCCGCTGCCGCCATCGCACGCGCAGCAGCAGCAGCCGCAGCAGCCGCAGCAACAGCAGCCGCAGCAGCCGCAGCAGCAGCCGCCGCCGCAGCAGCCGCCCTCGTCGCAACGGCCGATCCTCATCAACTTCAACCAAGCGTATAAGCTCTCGCGCGTGGCTGGAGAGCTCTGGTGCGCGGCGCTGCTGCGCTCGGGGCCCGACTCCCGCCTGTGGCTGCTGCGTCAGCCGGACGATGCCGAGCCCTTTCTGCGTGCCGAGCTCGCCGCGTGTGGCGTGCACGAGCGGCGGCGCGTCATGTTTGCGCCCATGGTGGCGGACATCCCGGGGCACCTGGCGCGGGTGGCGACGGCAAGCCTGGGCGTCGACACGCCCGAGTACAACACGCACACGACCGGCTCGGACGCCCTGTGGGGCGGCGTGCCCATGGTCTCCGCGCCCGGCGAGCCGATGGCGGCCCGCGTCGCCTCCTCCCTCCTCAAGGCGACCGCGATGTCCAGCGGCGTCGTGGGCGGACTCAAGGAGTATGTAGACGCGGTGGCGGCGCTGGTCGCCGCGTCGTGACGCGGTGCGCCGCGCCGGTGAGGTGTGCGAAAGTATCGCCTACATGTCACGTACTGTATGAACTTGAACTTACTCCGCGGTTCCCAAACTTTCTTTCCAAAATAGTTCTCCTATAGTCGCTCGCTCCGTCGATTTACTCGCTTTGCTTTTGCGCTTGCAGCAACCCAGACCGCGATGGAGAGCTTGAGTGCCTCCCTCGGGCCCAATCGAACATCACGTCCATCATCGCGTCCATCATCATCGCCTCCATCTTCATCATCTCGTCCATCCTCGTCGCCTCCATCATCGAAGGCCTTGCCTCCGCCAACCGGCTCCAATCCGGCAGCCGCAAAGGCAAAGGCAGAGCGGACAAAGATGGAGATGGAGACCGAGCGGGTGGCGGCGATGGGTATTCGAGACTGGCAAGTTCATGAGGCGGCCGATGCGGAGCTCGCCGCGCTCCGGGCCAAATTGGATGCAGAGCTCCGCGCTAGGGAGGAAGCCAAGCGCAAATGGATGGATGCGGAGCCGCTGCAGATGAATCCGCGCCAAGAAACCCGCACCAAGGAATTAGCCAGACTGAACGCCATTTTCAAGCACGATGAGGATGCTGGGAATGCAATTGAAGCCATGAAAATACTGCGGCAAAGCCCTCCGAATAGCACCACTGGAGGCAGCAAGATCCTAGCGGCAGTCGAAGGCCTTCGCAAACTAGAGAAGAAGCCAGAGGAGAAGCTGGCTGCTATGAACCTGGCTGCGACCGACCAGACGTTGGACCTATCGGACGATCACATACACCTCCTCCGATCATCCACTGCTGGTGGAGGTTCGCCTGCACTTCGCGACGTGGAGTCGCTCCGCTCTGAAGCACTTGAAGCACGCCGTCGCTCCGTTGAAGTCAGACGCAATTCCTTTGGCGAGGACTTCGGAGAGTACAAGAAGACGCCATCGTCAAACATCCTGTGCTGCAAGACAGCCGGAGCTTTTTCGGTGCTGGTGCTACTTCTCTTGGTCTTCGCTCGACGGCCGATAAAGGAAGAGGCAGAGGTTTTCAAGGCAGGGGTTCTTCAAATCGAGGCAGAGGTTCTCGGAGAAGTGCTTCTCGTGGAACATGCCATTCAATCGGAACTCGTGGAATTCGGCTTTTTTGGCCTTCCGCCCCCGGCAATGCCCCCCCTCCCGCCCTTCCCTCCAGGCTTTGTGCCGTTTCCGCCTCGGCCGCCGTTTCCACCGCCGTTGCCACCACCGCCGCCACCGCCGTCGCCGTCGCCACCACCGCCGCCGCCGCCGCCACCGCCGTCTCCGTCTCCGTCACCGCCACCGCCGCCGCCATCGCCATTGCCGCCACCGCCACCGCCACCGCCACCGCCATCGCCATTGCCGCCACCGCCACCGCCACCGCCACCGCCATCGCCACTGCCGCCACCGCCACCGCCGCCATCGCCATCGCCGCCACCGCCGTCGCCGCCGTCGCCACCGCCACCGGCAATGCCACCATTGTCACCACCATCGCCGCCGCCGCCGCCGCCGCCACCGCGGTCGCCGCCGCCACCGCCGCCCTCGCCGCCACCGCATCCGCCGCAGTCGCCGCCACCGCCACCGCCGCCGTCGCCATCGCCGCCCTCGCCGCCAGCGCCACCACCGCCGAAAGCCATCCCCGTCCATACTGGGGTTCTCTCATTCGTCGGCACCGCCGTCGCTTCCACCGCCGCCGCCACCGCCTTCGCTCTCGTCTTCTTCGTAGTGCAATTGTACCGGCTGACATGCGGCGGCGGTGTAGGCATGGGGGGCGCCCTCAAAAGAGGGGCTCCGGGCCGGCAGTGTATGTGAGACAAATGCCAGTTGCCCCTTTTATGAAGAATCGGTGTCTTACCCGGTACCTCACAAGCAAGACATTTGTTTTCTCATCACGGTTCGCTGTTCACATCGATATCGTCATCAAGATTGTCGAGTTCTTCAATGATGGCGCTTCTGGCTTGGCTATTGGGAGGGCAGTGCTGCTAGCCACGGCACGCTTTCCTCTCCTCCCGTGATTGCATGTCGATCGACCTCGTCGTAACGCGCTACCGCGAGCCGCTCGGCTGGCTCGAGCCCTACTTGGCGCGCCCGGGTTGGCGGCTGTTTGTGTACAACACGGGCAAGAAGCCGCCGCCGGCGCGGATATGCGCACTCGCCACATTGTGCCGGCAGGTGCCAAATGCCGGCTTCGAGTGGCATGGCTACTTGCGTCACATCGTCGACCGATACGACCAGCTCGCGGACACGACCATCTTCGTGCAGGGCGATCCGTACACCGTGTCTCCCGACATGGACTGCCTGCTCAATCAGACGAGCTCATACGCGCCTGTGCAGGTGCTCTCCTGGGTGCAGCAGGCGAAGCGCAAGATGGAGCTTTTCTCGCGCTGCCATGCGTCGTACCTCGGCGGTTGTCGCGTGTGGGTCGAGCCCGTCACGGCAGCCCTGCGCCCGATGCTACACGGCGACCGTTGGCTGCACCGCGCCTGTCGCATGGCGAAACGGTTCAAGGGCGCTCTCTTTCAGTTTCTGTACTCGCAGCTGGCGGGAGAGCCGGTGGAGAGCACGACGGGCCCTGCCGCCGTGCACCGCGCGCTCATCACGAGTACGCGCGTGCCAGCGCGCCTCTACCGGGCGTACGGAGCCCAGTTTGGGGCCAGTCGTGGAGAGCTCCGAGGGCGCAGCGCTGCCTTTTACGCGAGGCTGCTGCTTTGGCTGACGACGCCGCACGACGACATGGGGCGCGCGGGCTTCTTGCCGATTTGGCGCGCGTACACGACCAAGGAGAAGGCGATCCTCATCGAGCTCATGTGGATGAGCCTCTTCCGAGCTGAGCGTTTCATCCCGACCGACGTGTGCCGAGAGTGTCTGGGGATCGCCGCTAGCCTCCCCCGACCTCCCGATGCGAAGGCCGGCGCCTCGTGCGATCGGGACTACTTTAGTGCGGCACCGCGCCTTGAGCCATGCAACGTCACCGGCGATGGCTGGGGCGGCCCTCCCTCGAAACGCCTCAAGGCGAAATGTCCCATCACCAAGAATGACGATGAGGCCTGATCGCGGGCCGGCGACGTGTCAAGACGGTTGCGAAGACGGTAGGCTCCTTGGGCTCCGCTGGATTTTCAGATTATTGACGCTAACCCCACTTTCTCTCCGACAGCGTGATGCTGCGAGCGTATTCCGTATACAGCTGCCGGCTCCACCCCCGACGCCGGCGCGCAACCGCCCGGGCCCGCCCGGCGGGCACGGGCGGCAGGGCGACCGCTGGGCGACCGCCGACGACGCGACGCCGACGGCTTGGTACTCGCTAGGAAGCCCTGCGGGGGTTATAACATCTAATGCAAGATGGTGTGATCTAAAATTGCGCCGGGCGTAGCAGCGGGCAGGGGCGCCACCAGACCACACTCCATAGTAGACGCTGGACGTCTCGATGGAGTTCGTCTCGCCTGTACCGTGTGGCGCACGTCATGTACGGACCGCGGTGCGAAGGCGATACGGACGCGCCTGGTCCTCACCTCAGTTCGGGCTTACTTGGGGCCCGCGGTACGGTCGATTGACCACGCGCAGGCTCGGCGGCCATCCAATCTCTCGTAGCTGGACACTGTCCAACGGCTGAGCGTCCAGGACGGCGCCCGGGGCCTCCACCTCGTAGTAGTGGCAAGATCGTCCGGATCGGTCGTCGTACGGCGGCGTGAGGACGTCGAAGATGGCGGTGTGCTCGACGGCGACGAACTCGTGTATGTTGCCGCGCACGGGATCGAGGCGCAGCGTCGGACATGGCGCGACGACTGTGTGCCGCACTGGCGCTGCGCACTGAAGCTGCTGGGAAGCTCCTCTGCCACCAAAGAGCGTAAACGGTCCGCCGAACTTGGGCGGTGGTGGCGAGGGCGATGCAGAGGGGAGCGGCCGGTCGAAGGAGGTGACCTCGAGCTTGCCGAAGAGCACCTTGGAGAGCACGGACATGCCCGGATGGTCGTGCAGCGGGATTGCGCTACCGGCAGGCAAGACAAAGATGCCGACCGAGATGTCCTGGTCTGCGTAGACGTGGTGGTAGCCGACGGGTCCGCCAGGCGTCAGCCCGGCGGTGGTGACGCCCAAGTCCTCGGCGGTGAGCTCGTCCATGGCGACAGCCGTGCCGTCGAGGTCACCTCTCGCTGCCAGGTCTAGCACGCGCTGGAGCAGAAGCGGTGCGGTACTGGCACCCGCCGCCGCAGACGCTCGGAGCCAGCGCGCCGCCGCGGGTCGCACTGCTGGCCGCAGCAGGCGGCCTGAGAGGTTGTGCGGCGTATGCGCTGCTGCGAGTAAAGTCGCGGAGATTAGCATCGCGAGGCTGCCAGCGGCGGCTTCGTCGGCCGAACATGACAAGGAAGGATAATCTTGTAAACCCCCTCAAACATGTTTCATGTAGACCTGTAAATTGTACCTGTTTTGACATGCGTTCCGTTTCCTACGGAATAAGTTTGGCTTCCAGTTGCGGATCTATACGCCGCGAGACGTATCACCCCCGCGAAGTCAGCAAGAGCGGCGTGGGCGGCGGCGTAGGCGGCGTAGGCGGTACTGCGCTACTGTACATGTAACTGGATGCCAGGGTGGAGAGGAGACACCCCTGACACGCAACGCGCATGAACACGCCATGACATTCTGGGGGCGGCCACTCCTGTCCGTTCGTTTCGAGTGATGGGGATGCGGCGCGTGAGTGTCAGAGTCAATCAGTTACACTGGGGGAGGTTCGAGGAGTGATTCACTTGGGCAGGCACTGTGGAAT
>Ga0180440_100445_pt1 | contig 26152 bp, 22 predicted proteins | sample ChrtobMetaP5_4mM_FD_119745 | JGI IMG/M metagenome (GOLD analysis project Ga0180440, IMG submission 119745) | Chrysochromulina tobin associated microbial communities from unialgal haptophyte culture, Washington, USA - P5_4mM MetaG | ecosystem: Host-associated > Algae > Haptophytes > Unclassified ... | reverse complement strand
TGGTCTAGATGATCTGAAGCGCGAGAGGGCCGCGCCATTGAGTCTTCCTGGCGACAGAGGTGCCGAACATGGCCTGATCATGTCGGCGCGATCCTATTGCGTGAACCCCGTTTGAGCTGGTAGAACCCTCTCAGACCTCGGACCATTGGGAGGGCGATGGCTCTCATCGGCGTCGTTCGCGTCAGAGCGCCGTGCCGGTACAGCGCTTTGGCGAAGAATGGCGGGAGTCGCGCACAGTGCGCTGCGCGCGCGCGCCTCCCAGGTGGAAGACGGGGAGGCATGAAAAAGACCTTTTCTGCGCTGTCACCGCAATCGATCGCGTTGCGCCCCTCCACGACTTACGTTGCGCCGGAGGAGCCACGTATGCATACTGAGCAACCCCCAGTGCCTGTATCGTCTTCTTCGCGGCTCGACTTACGTACGGACGTGCCCGCAGACGTCGTGGCCGCTGAGCTTCGAAGGGCAAACTCTGCGATTGAGGCCTCGGCGGAGGCGACGGCGGCCGCGCAATGCGAGCTGAGCAAGGCCAGAGCAGAGCTGGCTTCCACGCGACGCGAACTCACGGAGCTCACCCAAAGATTTGCTCAGCTCGGGAGCGACAACAAGAGGCTGCAGCAGCGCTTGCAGCGGGAGCAGGAGATTGCCGCCTCGAATGAGGCGGAGCGGCAGCAGCTTCGCTCGCAGGTGCGCGCGGCCGAGTCGGCGAGTGCCGCCACTCTGCGCGCGCTCCACGCGGTCGAAGCACGCGCCAAAGAGACCGTGGCAGAGGCGCAGCGTACGTTGGAGGCCGAGCTGGAGTTGCACGTGGCGCGAGCGGTGCGCCAGGCACAGCATGGTTCTGAGGAGCGGGCGGCGAGCGCGCGCGCACAGCTGGACGAGGCACGCCAGGAGGCGCGCGCGTGCGCGGCCGAGGCCGAGCGCCGCGCACACCAGCTGCTCGTGAGTCACGCCACCATTCGGAGACTGCAGGGTGAGCTAGCCGTTGAGGCGGCGGCAAGGCAGCAAGTGGAGGAGCAGCTCGAGGCGCAGCGCCATGCTGGGTATAGTGCGCGCCGAGCTGGGCAGACGTACGAGCCGCGAGTGCAGGACGACGAGTCTTTGTACGCCGCAGACGCTCGCGGAGTCGAGATGGCATCTCGCGGAATCGAGATGGCATCTCGCGAGGCCACGCCGTCTGCGGCGGGTCGCGAGCGATCTGCAGGACGCGCGGAGCCGTTCGCCTCCGTCTTGGAGGCCGCCCAGGCGCGCCTCTCGTCGTGGAGGTGTGCTTCGGCGCCGACGACCCCCGTAGGTGCGGGCTCGAGCGTAGCTTACTCGCCCTCCCCAACGCAACCTCGCCCTCGAGACGCAACCTCGCCTCTCGAGATACAACATCGCCCTCGAGACGCAACCTCGCCCTCCTCGGCACTTGCAGCCCAGACCAGGGAGGTACCAACGAGATTCAGGGAGATTCAGGGAGATACAGCGAGATTCAGGGAGGCATCGCCGTACTCCTCGGCGCTCGTGCTCGCAGAACATGCGCGCGAGGCGGCGTGGCAACCTTCGGATCTCGCTCGCAGCTCGAGCGATCTCGCGGGCAGCTTGAGTGATCTCATCGATCTCGCGGGCAGCTTTGCGCTCGACCTGCTGCCGCTGCCGCCGCTGCCGCCGCTGCCGCCGCAGTCATCGCTACCACCGCAGCCATCGCAGCCGCCGCAGCCATCGCAGCCGCCGCAGCCATCGCCCTCGACGCCCGACCGGCAGCAGCAGAGGGGCGCGTGTTGGGAAGCATCCAGCGGCAGTCCATCGAGAAGCTTCTCCGCCGCCTTCAACTCCATCCTGGACGGCACCGTGGTCAGTGCCGATCGCAGCTTGCCTACTATGGTCAACACCTTCTTGGATGGCGCCGTATTGAGCGCCGAGCCCTCGCTGGACGTCTTTTTCCTCGGGACGCAGCAGGAGCTCGCCATGAGATTGCCGCCGCCCGAGCCATTGCCGCCCCTGCCGCCACTGCCGACCCTGCCGACCCTGCCATCGATGCCGTCGACGCCGACGCCATCGATGCTCTTTGCCCCTTCGGCAGAGCCGCCGCCGTCGCCGCCGCCGACGCCTCCAGCGCCAGTGCTGGTCTCGCCGTCACTGGGCGGGCTGCCAGGCGCGCTGCCAGGCGCGCTGCCGGGCAGCCCGCGCACGATCGCGCATGCTCTGAGCAGCCACGCGGAGCATTTGGATCGGCGGCTGCTCATGCTGCGTGAGCGCGCCCTCGAGCACGAGGCCGCGGCGGCGGCACGCGAGCATGAGCTCGATGGGCGGCTGGGCGTAGCGCAGCGGCGCGTGGCGGAGTTACATGCCGATCTGTTGGGGCGAGAGCAGCTCGAGGTTCGTCAGGCGGCCGACCACGCGGAGCTCGTGATTCGTCAGGCGGAGCTCGTGGCGGAGGTGACGAACCTTCGGCGCGAGGACGAGCGCCGTCGTGAGCATTTTGAGCGCGAGGCGGATCGACGCGAGGAAATTATCGCAGCGAGGCTGCGCGAGGACATGCGGCGTGAGGCGGCGGAGCGGCGCGCGCAGGTCGAGGCGCAGCAGCAGCAGCAGCACGAGCGATGGGAGGAGCAGCAGCGTAAGTGACACACAGCTCCTATTTGAGTGCGCCTAATGACCCTTGATGGCTCCTAATCCCTCGTGATGGCCTCGAAATGACCCTGGATTGCCCCCCTCATTAGGCGAGTGGCACGAGCTTCTAATGCCCCTGGATTGCCCCCCTCATTAGGCGAGTGGCAAGAGCTTCTAATGCCCCTGGATTGCCCCCCTCATTAGGCGAGTGGCAAGAGCTTCTTGGCCGACTCGGCCGCGCGGCAGAGGATTCCGAAGAGGCGGCGGCGGCGCGAGTGGCGGCCGCCGAGGCCGCGGCCGCCGTCGCCACCGCCGTCGCCACCGCCGTCGCCACCGCCGCCGCCGCCGAGTCGAGGGCCGTGGTGCAGGTGCTCACGGCGGCGCTCAAGGACACGGAGGCGGAAGCGAGCTCCCTGTACGCTCGGTCCCAAGCCGCGCTGGAAGAGGCGGCGCAGGCGCTCGACACGGCGCGTGCCGAGGCGGCCCACGCTCTGCGCGCATCGAGCCTCGCGTCCGCGACTGAGACCGGGTGGTACCGCCAGATGTTGCAGCAGCAGCAGCAGCAGCTCAAGGCGCAGCTCGAGGCGAGCGCGAGGGCGCACGAGCAGGCGCTCGAAACGGCGCGCGCCCACGCCGAGGCCGCCGAGGCGAGTGCGGCGGCGACAAAGGCGGAGGCGGAGGCGCAGGCGCAGGCGAAGGCGCAGGCGGAGGCGCAGGCGGAGGCGCAGTCGCGAAGAGCGCAGGCGGAGGCGCGGAGAGCGCAGGGCACGGTGCAAGCCCTTGTAGCGGAGGCGCATGGGCTCGATACAGCGCTGGTTCGCGGTGCCGTCGTGGCGGCCACGGAGGCGGCTTTGAAGGCGAGGGCGTTTGAGGCCGACGTGGCGGCGCTCGAGGCGGAGGTGGTCGGCGCGCAGGACGAGGCGAGCGTCGCGCTCGAATTGATACGAATGACCCTTGATTGCCTCCAAATGACCCTACGAATGACCCTTGATTACCTCCAAATGACCCTTGATTGCCTCCAAATGACCCTTGGTTGCCTCCAAATGACCCTTGATTGCCTCCAAATGACCCTTGATTGCTTCCAAATGACCCTTGGTTGCCTCCAAATGACCCTTGGTTGCCTCTCATTAGGCGAGCGTCGCACTCGAATTGATACTAGAAGCGCGACCCGCTCTTGATGAGGCCTCGAGGTGGGCTATCGACGCCGAGAGCGACGCCGCCGCGGCCAGGCAGCAGGTGAATCTCGCTGTGCGGCAGGCCGCGCATGCGGCGGTGGCGCTCGCCACGGCGCGTCGGGATGCGATCCGTGCGGCAACGGCTTCTTCCGAAGAGCGTGCCGCGTGGCAGGCGCGTGTGTCGGCCGCCGAGGCCGCCGAGGCCGCCGCCACACAAGCTGCACGCGCGGCCGAGGGCCGACTCGCCGAGATACAGGCCGAGATACAGGCCGAGGGCCGACTCGCCGAGATACGAGCATCGGCTGAGTCAGCCGCAGCGGCGCTCAGTCGCACGTCGGCGGCGGCGCTGGCTGCGGCCGAGGCGGAGCTCGCCGCAATCTCGGAGCAATCTCGGGCGGCGCTGGCTGCGGCCGAGGCGGAGCGCGCCGAGATGAGCGCGAGCGCGGCAGCGCTGCGCGTGCGCTGCGAGCGACTCGAGGCTCAAGCAGTGGAAGCACAGGAGCGCATCGAGAGCCGAACCCTGAACCCGAACCCTGAAGAACCCTGACGAACCCTGACGAACCCTGACGAACACTGACGAACCCTGACGAACACTGACGAACCCTGACGAACACTGACGAACCCTGACGAACACTGACGAATAACCTGAACCTGAACCTGAACCCTGACCCAACTCCGAAACAGGCGCGCATCGAGAGTCTGCGAGAGCAAGTGTCTCAAGAGCAGAGTGCCCGCGTGGTGCAGGCCATGCACGAGTCAGAGCTCTATGCAATGGAGACCGACCAGGCGGTGCATGCAAGTCAAGTCGCCAGCCGCCGGGCTGACCAGACGCTACGGGCGGCAATACAGGAGGCCGCGGCCGAGGCCGCCAAACAGGCGCTGCGCACAGTCATGCTGGAAGGGAGCGGCGCTCGGGACGGCGCGCGGGACCTCCGCCGTCCAGACGGCCGTTACGAGAGCCGTTACGAGGGCGGCGCCAACCTAGAGCCGTTACGAGAGCCAGCCGCCCCTGAGCCTGGTGCTCGGCACGGCGCTCTGCTCGAGCCGACTGACCTGCTGCTGCGTGCCGTGATGAGCGAGCAAGACAGCTGGCTCGAGCGCTGGCGGCCGCGATGGGGCGAGCGCCGTGATGAGCAGCGCGCCGTGATGAGCGAGCGCCGTGATGAGCGCTGGTGGCCGCGATGGGGCGAGCGCCGTGATGAGCAGCGCGGCGGCGAGCGCCGGCCGCACCTTCCACAGGACCTTCCACAGGACCTTCCACAGGACCTTCCACAGGACGCTTGGCAGAGGCCGACGCGCATCATGCCCAGCGGCGACTACGTCAGCAGCTTGGGCGCGCCACGGGCATCCGAAGCGCCAGCAGCAGCGCCAGCAGCAGCGCCAGCGGCAGCGCCAGCAGCAGCGGCAGCGGCCACGTCCACCGAGCCACCCGCGGCAGGTACCGACGCGGTCGCGGCAGGTACCGACGCGGTCGCGGCGGCGCAGGCAGCCGAGCTCATGTGGCAAACGCAATTTGACCAGTCGATGGCTGCCACGCTGGGTTTGCCGCTCGGAACGGCGCTCGGGGCGGCGCTCTGGGCATCCGAGGCGGCGACGTTGCGACATGACCTCCGTGTTGCTGCTCAGGCGGCCGCGCACTCGCAACCAGTAGGGGTGGACTCCTTCATGCTCCACTCGAGCACTCGGACTCCGCCTCGGCTCGACACCTTCTCCGTCTCCTCCATCCCGGCCTCCGTGCAGGCCGAGGCCCTCTCGCTCTGTCGCGCAACGGACCAGGCGGCGCGAGAAGGCACGGCGACGACCACCTCGCTCACATACGCGTCGCTCAACGCCAATGGCTCGACGTACATGCAGCAGAGGCACATGCAGCAGAGGCTCGAGAGTGGCTTCCAGGGCCTTGGGAAGAGCAAGGCGGCCAAGGATCCCATCACGCCCTTATTTGTACTGCCGGCCGGGCTGTCCCCACTGCCCGAGATGCCCAACTACGTAGCCACGCAACCGACCGAGGGCGATCTACTACTCTACTAGTACATGCACTTGGACCCGATCTACAACCCACTAGTACGTACATTCAAGGAGCCGCGAATCCGGGAGTTTGCACAGTTGCACACGCTACCGCGTACCGGACAGTACTCACGTCAGGCGAGGGTAGGCGGTAGGGATCCTAGGTATAGGTGCACAAGTGGCAGCACGACATTCGGGGTTCGTTACACGTCCGACGTCGGTTTTCAACAGTTATACTAATACAGAGCTCTCCTCGGTGTACACACCCCCGCTGTCCCGTCTCGGCTCCGTGCCATCGCTGGGTGCGCTTCTCTTGCCTGTGGTGTGAAACAATGCGTGTGGTAACGTAATGTGTCTATGTCGGTGTGATTTCATACACGAGCATGGTCTGGCGTCCATTTGCGTCGAGTGCTTCATCTGACTGCTGTACGGTACAACGCACGACAACCAGCGGAGCATGAGAACAGTGATAACTGCTGGCCCGCCCACATGCTTCGCTCGCTTCTCGAAGTCTTGCGCAGCACCCCACCATTGTCGGTACGCATCGCTCTCCCCAGCGCGCGCACTTACACCCTCAGCACATGCGCAGCAGTCGCCGATCCTCGTGAACGCATCGACCTTTCGTGGCGGGGCGCCTGCGCTGCGATGGCGTCGCCCGCTCCCGAGGCGGCTCAGGTGCGCCGTGCGGCTCTCCGAGGCGTGCGACCCACGCCGTTGGGCCCGCCTTGGGGGGCGGGTGCATGCCCCAGCCCCCGACGACCGTGCCGTCGGCCGAGACGGCCGTCACCGCGCCCAGCCACTCGTCGGTCACGTTCGCTGGCAGAGGCACACCGCGTGCGCGCAAACCGGAGACAAGTCCCTCCAGGCCCCGCGTGGCCGTCCAGAGAAAGCCGAGCCGCCCAAATCCTTCGCCAATGCCGCCGCCGACGAGCGCACCGTCGGCGCTGGCGCCAAACGCGTCCGTGGTGCCACGGAGGACTTTTACTGTGGCGGCGCCTGGCAGCTTCACCCAGCCCTCTTCACCACCGGTCAGCACGCTCCCCTCGGCATTCATCGAGAGCACCTCGCCAACGAGGGCGCCCGTACCATCGACGACCATGGTCTGGCGTCCATTTGCGTCCCAAACGGCTCCTGCGCGAAAGCCGTCTGGCTGGTCCTGCCACCCGCCCACCAGAGCGCCACGGGTGGCAGCGACGTTTGCGCGGCATGCCATCCCATCCACAGTGCTGTTGTGGGTGACACCACCTGATCCGTCGCAGTTCCACACGGCCGCGCGGCATTTGGCGCGCACATCGTCGCCAGCCAAGCCCACGCATACCGATGAATCTGGCGCAATTCCGTAGATGGCTCCTGGCAGAGGACCGCCAACAAGCACCGTCACGTCAGCGCCATGCCACGCACCGCCAACGGTGTCGAAGTGCTCCGGACCCACGAGCATGCTCGCGGCGAGGACGCTCCCATCCGCACTGAGCACCGGAATGCCCGCGACAGTAGTGGCATTGTGGCCAACCACCTGCACTTGCGCCCCAGCAGCCTCATCCCAGCGAAAGACAGCGTCACCCATAGCGCCACTACCGTGCGTGCCATCGGCGGAGAGCGAGGTGATCATGGTGCCCTGCGGAAGGTCGTAGAAGGTCGGCGCTGCAAACACCGCGCGGAGAAAGTAGAGCAGCGGGAAGGGAACGCGATACTTCTGTCGCATGCCCTCTGAGCAGAGGTCTTTTGTGAACCGCTCTGTGAACAGGGTTTTTCAATGGTGCCTTCTTTGAACCGGCGGCGTTTCGAGCGCATCGGCGCCATCGTGGCGTCCCCGCGCAGCTGAACCACAGGTGAGCAGCTGCCCCGACTAGGGATCCTGCGATCACAAACCATCTATCTGTTTATACACTTCTATCACATCATTCTACATGTATCAAAGGTCCAGTCCGGGCGAAAGCAACATACACTGAAAAACGCCAAAAAGGACGCATGCCAGACTTTAAGTAACTTGTGACTTGACTTGAGGGGAATTGTGTCGCACCATGCAACTTCTCGTTTCAAACTTGTGAAGGGCGCGGAGCTCATTCGGAGAAACGCGTCTGATTTTAGTCTTGGCCGCCAGCATTATGTCATTGTCTCCATCGCTGCCGCCCTCCGCGTCTCCACCGCCTATATCGGCTGTTTCCCTCTGCATGGGGACGTGCAATTACGCCTCCGACAACGACTGCGACGACGGCGGCCCTGGCTCCGAGTTTACTTATTGCGCCCTTGGCACCGACTGCGTCGACTGTGGACCGCGCGGCGCATCGCCGCCACCGCCGCGTGGCGCATCGCCGCCACCGCCGCCCTCGCCACCGCCACCGTCGCCCTCTCCACCACCGCCCTCGCCGCCTCCTCCTCCGCCGCCCTCGCCGCCGCCCTCGCCGCCACCGCCCTCGCTGTCGCCTTCGCCGCCACCGCCCTCTTCATCGCCCTCGCCGCCGCCGCCATCGCCGCCACAATCGCCGCCGCCGCCCTCACCTCCGCCACCCTCGCCGCCGCCCTCGCCGCCGCCCTCGATTCCACACCCCTTACCGCCGCCGCCCTCGCCGCCCCCGCCCTCACCACCACCGCCCTCGCCGACTCCTCCCTCGCCTCCGCCGCCGTCGCCGCCGCCCTCGTCGCCGCCGCCATCACCTCAGCCATCGCCGCCGCCTCCGAGCCCGCCACCGTCGCCGCCACCGCCAAGCCCACCACCCTTGCCACCGCCACCATCACCACCACCTTCACCGCTACCACCCTCACCGCCCCCCTCGCGGCCAACCCCCTCACCGCCACCCTCGCCGCCACCTCCCTCCCCACCGCCGCCGTCGCCGCCGCCGCCAACCTCGCCGCCACCGTCACCGCCACCTCCGTGTCCACCGCCCAGCCCTCGCCCACCGCCCCCAAGCCCCCCTCCACCACGCTTTCCGCCAATGCCTCCGCCGCAATCACCACCGCCGCCGCTCACCCCCATGCCCGTCGGCGGATACAGCCCTCCACCTCCCAGCCCGCCTCCGCCCTCTCCGCCGCCCCCATCCCCCCCACTGCCACCGTCGCCCCATTTGCCACCACCCCCCCCGCCACCGAATCCGAAGCCGCCCCCGCCGATGCAGCCTCCGCCGCCTCGGCCGCCAGCGCCGTCCTTGCCGCCGCCCTCGCCACCCCCGCCTGGCTGCCCGCCGCCTCTGCATCCGGGCGGCGCAGTTCCACCTCCGTCGAAGCCGCCCCCGACGCGGCCACCGCTACCGCCATCGCCTCCGAAGAAGCCACCACCAATGCTCCCGCCACCATCGCCGCCGCCGCCATCGTCGCCGACGCCCCGGCTGCCTCCCAAAGCACCGCTGGGCGGTCCGCAGTGTCCGCCGCCACCGCCCTCATCGCCGCCTCCGCCTCCGCCTCCGGTCACGCCCCCACCTCCTCCCTTGCTGCCGCCACCCCCCTTGCGGCCTCTGATGGAGGTGCTTGCCTTCATCACCGTCGGAATTGGAGCTTTGCCCCTGGGCGGTGACGATGTCAGTGACGAGGCCACCGCCGAGGACCTGGCTGCGGCCACGGCGACGGCAGCCACCGAGTTGGCGGCGGTACTTGCGACCGTGCAGCAGCTCGACACCGTCGCCGCCCAGGCCGTCACGAGTGGTCTCTCCGCGCTTTTTGGGTTGATGTCTGCCTCCGATGGCTCCCCCTCCTCGGCAAGCGCCAGCGAGCAAATCAGCGCCGCCGTCGAACAGATGGCGCGCGCCGCCACCGCGGCCGCCCTCGCGACGACGGCCGTTCCCAGCAGCGGCATCGCCGAACCCGTGGTGCTGTCCTCACCCAACCTCAACATGACCATCAACGTGCGCTCCGCCAGCGCGCTTGCCGCGGAGCCAATCTCATGCGACTCGGGCACGGGCGTCGCGGCTGCCGTTTCGGTGCCCACCGACCTGATCAATGTCATTCCTGGGCTCGACCAGTCTGTTCCAGTCGCGGCCGTCCTCCACACCTCGCGGGTCAACTTGCACGGCGGGCTGGGCGGAAGCGGCGCCGCTGAGCGCCGTCGGCAGCGCCGCCGCCGACGGCTCACGAGCGAAAGCATGTCCCCAGGACATCCTGCGGGCAACGGCACGGCGGCCGGCCCTACCATCTCCATCAAGATCAGCCAGCAGGGCACGGAGCTTGTTGTGAAGGACGCAGCCACGCCGATCATCATCAGCCTCGCATACCAGTCACCTGCCGCGGCCGCCGGCCGACTGCCTTGTGTGGGAAGGCCCGACTCGTTGTCGGACGCGGCGAGGGCGTGCGCGACGACCGTCGAGTGCCGCTTCTGGAATGAGACCGAGGACAGCTGGTCGACCAATGGCTGTGCCACAACGATGGGCGCCGACGGCTCCGTGGGCTGCTCGTGCACGCACCTCACCGAGTTCATCGCCTTCGAGTTCCCGACGACGGTCGAAGAGCTGCGTGAGGTCGCCTTGGGGGCAGTCGCGTTTGTCTCCCTAGAATCGAGCGCCTTTGAGTGCGCGCTGGACCCAGCGAGGTCGTGGCGCACGGTGCGTCCCATCTGGTACTGTCTAATCGGTCTGGTGGCCATGCTCACCGCGATGCTCGCCTATGGGGTGCGCAACGACCGACGCGAGACGTACAACACGCTCCTCCTCCTCGCGGGCAAGAAGCAGCAGGAACAACGGCTCATCTTGAGTCCGATGCGCCGACGGGCGAAGGATATGCGCACGATGATGCTCGCTGTCGCAGGCAAGAGGCAGCAGCAGCAGCCCAGGTCCGTTCGATCGCTCTTGCCGCAGATGAAAATCGTCGGCTATCTCCGGGCGATGCCACCACAGACTCCTTTCGCTCTGCCTGCGTCCGCAACAAACGCCTCGCCACCGCCATCGCCACCCGCGGACAAGCTGGCCATGCCGCCACCAGCAGACGAGACGGCATGGCATCTTGATGCCGACCCCCGCTGCGACTCATCTGCGGCCGAGCCAACGAGCCGCCTGCGCTCATTGCAATCGATGTCTGCTGTGTCCAGCTCCGAAGAAACCCAGTTCGTCTCGTCGTGTGGCTTCGTCTCGTCGCGTTTGCCACGCCCGATCAAGCTCCGGACGGAGGCTGTGCGATTCGAGCCGGTGGTCCTGTACCCCAGACCTCAAACCGTGCCGTGTGACGTCGTACTGTATGACCTGCTGCGAAGCATCGAGAACGCCGAGGCTGAGCCCCCAAATCCCACGCGCGACGTCGCGTTGACCCGGCCTGCCGATGCCGTGATGGCCTGGCATGCGCTGGGCACCGGCATGGTCTCCACACGCCACCCTCGAATGAGCGCCGCGTCGCCCACCAGCGCGATCATGGCTGCTCCTACTGTGCCTGCTCGCGCCCGATCCGTCATCCTGGAACCGCTATCCACATGCCACCCTCGAACGACCGCCGCGTCGCCCACCAGCGCGATCATGGCTGCTCCTACTTTGCCTGCTCGCGCCCGATCCGTCATTCTGGAACCGCTCAAAGCCAGTGTCGGAGCAGAACCCGTGTCGGAGCGGAGCTCCTCGGAAGAACGCGACTTCTCGCCCGAGCCTTCGTTTGACGACTCCATGGAGCCTGAGCTACACGATCTCCTCGCCGGCGTCAACCCAGAAACATGCACGATCCTTGGCGACAACGATATTTGCTCCGTGGACGATGTCAACACGCGTTCCTCTACAGACCTTGACAAACTGGGGATCAAGGTTGGAGTGGGCTATAAGATCATCGAGAAGACATCCATCTCTGACCCTGTGGCCACCCCATCGAGTGCGGCCGCTTGCGCCTTTGCACCAAAGAGTTCCACGGGGACATCCGTTGGTGCCGACGTTGGTGCCGACACAAGCAGTCGCACTCGCAAAGAGTTTGTCTCGTCGCGTGGCTTTATCGCGGCGCGTATGCCGCACCCGACCGAGATCTTGACGGAAGCTGTGCGATTCGAGCCGGTGGTCCCGTACCCCAGGCCCCGAACCGCCTCCGCCGCAGACACGGCAGCCGCCCCTTCGGCGGCGACCGCCTCCGTCCTTGTTGCCTTTGGCGGCGGCGCCAAGTCCACTGGCCACGCTGCCACCAACCCTCCCCAGGCCCATCTGCAGGTCAAGGCCCCTTCAGATGGATCGACAAAGGAAATATCCATCTCTGACGCTGTGGCCGCCCAATCGAACGCCTACGCCCTGGCAACCCTCGCCTTTGCACCAAAGAGAACCGCGGGGCCATCAGTCGGCGCCGGCGCAATCGGCGTCCCCTCGCCCGCCTCCACCAACGCCGGCACTGCCTTTCGTAGAGGTGCCACCAGTACTCCCCTGCAGCGTTGGAAGCAAGCTCAAGCCAAGACGAACGCATTGAAGCTCACCAAGCGCTGGCACAAGGACGTCGACTCGCTTTGGAAGCGTGTGTGCCTCGGGTGCACTGCCAAGCATTCGCTCTGCGCTGGCATCCTCACTCGGGGCCTAGCGGGCTTCACGCGCGCCCAGACGATGATGCTGTTGTTCAACGGCTTCGCCTTCGAGCTGGTCATGCTATGCCTCCTCTACTCGCAGCCAACACCGCTGGCCGTCGACAACGTCACCGGGCTCCCCCAGGAGGAGGCGGGGCCTGCCGTCGTCATCAACCCGGTGGCTATCATCATATCGGCCACCTTGACGGCCGTCATCTGCATTCCGGTGGGCCTCATCTTCGGTTGGGTCTTTGACCCGATCATCCTCGTCAACGTGAGCAAGAACCTGCTGTGGCTGATCTTATGCTGGCCATATTGGCTCGTCTGGAAGTGCGTCTTGAAGCGCCACTGGAATCGCTCAAGCTCCGTTGTTGCTCCAGCTCCACAGTCGTCCAGCTCCACAGTCGTTCAAAGCCCTCCACAGCGGATTGCGAGACAGGCGAGCCTGGCTGGAAGGGTCTTCTCTTATGCAAGCCTCGACGATGGGCTCCTCAAGGCCTCGCTCACATTCACGTGGAAGAACAAGGACTGGGCTTCAGTGAGAAAGATCCTACTCGGCTGGACCCTGTCGCTCATGCTGTTTGCGATCATGTGCTTCACCTTTGTCTTGTACGGCTGTCAGCTGTTCGAGCCGCAGGATTGGGTGGGTGATGATGGCGGCGGCGACAACAACAGCAGCGTCGGCAGCAATGATGGACTTGCGGTCGTGCGCACGATCCCGCTGATCAAACAAGCGGGCAATCCGGTCGAGCTGATCATTTCGTGGCTCCTCTCCTGCTTCCAGCGGTTTGTATTGCTGGAGCCGTCACTCATCCTCGCAAATAAGGGGCTACCCATGCTGTTCGCGAGCGCGTTTTGCGCCAACTGCTGCGGCAATGCCATCATCGAATCGGTCTCGCTGCTGTTTGTGATCATGACCGAGTTTGTCAAGTCAATGAGTAACTGAAAGGAGCATCTCAAGGATCATGGCGGGATGCAGCCGCTAGGGCGAGGTCCGAGGAAGACAGGAGACGTAGAATTCACGCTGTGAGTAGCATTCTAGATCGTGGCGAATGCGGGCGACCTGTCTGCTTTCGTTTATACGGCACATGACAAAGATTTCGTCGGTGCCCAAGAATGTCTGGAGATGTACGTAACGCCATACGCAGCGTATATATTGAGGCATCATTTTGTGTATTACGCAATACAAACTTGTGTCCAGTGCGAGCAAGCTTGAAAAGGGCTCAACGGATACACATTGGGGATAACTCAAACGATGGTGCAGCACGTCGCCTTCTCCTGGTCCTGCACGGCGAGGTCGCATTGGACGGCCGTCTCCGTCGTCGACGGCACCATTAGGTCGATCTGGTCCAACTCGGAGGACGTGCTCTGCCGACGCTGTCTACGGTGCGCATCCGAGAGGGACGGTCGACTCGAATACCGACGATCCCTCCCGTCACCCCGAGCCGAAAAGCTGCCCTGCGCACGACGTCGGTCTCCGTGGAAGCGACGTAGCTCGGCGATCTGACGCCGTATCCGGAGCACCTCGGACGCGAGCATCACCTGTGGGGAGAGGAGCGGGCGTCGTGGTGAGCATCACCTGTGGGGGATGGCGCCGTAGTGAGCACTTGCATGCAAGGACGCGAGCATCACCTTCAGCACCTGCTGCTGCACAAACTCCATGCGCCACCCCCACGCAATGGCCGCTGTGGGGTCTGCGGAGAGCACCCCTTGTGGAATCGCGCGGGAGTACGCCTCGAGGATGCCCTCGTCAACGGCCACATTGAGCAGGTGCACGAGCCGGCCGACGATTTTATATGGCAGCCCCACGTGGATGAGCATCGCCTCGGAGAAGGCCTCCATGGGTGCGGCGAGGCGCAGCGCCGCTTGAAGGGCAGCGTCGAGTCCCTCAAAGAGCTGCAGGAACTCGGAGCAGATGTTGTGCGGCGTGGGCAGAGCCTGGAGCGTCTCCTCGGGCACCTGCAATCATCGGGGGCACTTGGGATCCATCAAGAGGCAATCAATCGAGAGGCAATCAAGAGGCAATCAAGAGCCAATCAAGAGCAGAGCCTGGAGCTCGTCAGGCACCTCGCGCACGATCTCGGCGCCCGCGTCCAGCAGGCCTTCCTCATCAAACGTGAAGCTGAGCAGCCCCTGCTCATCGAGCAACGCGAGCATCTGTGGCGAAGGGAGGGCGCCGTGGTGAGCACATGCATGCAGCCCCTGCTCATCGAGCAACGCGGCCATCTGCTCGAACGACGACGGCTCATCGGCGAGACGTGAGAAAGAGGAGCTGTGAGGCCATCGGAGAGGCACTTGATGACAAGCTCAGGGCGATCGGTGGCGATGGGTGGCAAGCGCACCTTCTCGATGACGGGCGCAAGCAATGGCAATCAGTGGCACTCAGTGGCACTCAGGCGCACCGTCTCGATGAAGACGGGTTTGCCACCCGAGCGCGCGAAGACGAAGTCAAGCAGACCGCTGGGGATGCCGTCGAGGGTGCCCGAGTACGAGTACTTGGCGCGAAGCACCTGCAGCACGTACGCTTGCTGCGCGACCTTCGTCAACGGTTCCAGCTTGAGGAACGTGTCGGATTGGACGGCCGCTGACTTGATGGCCGAGAGGATGGTGGCCTGCTCCATGGTGGCCCCCTCCGCCTGCAGCTGCTCGTCCTCCGTGTCGGCGCCGCCTCCGGGCAATGCCGAGGTGGGGGTGGTCACGATGCAGAGGATCACGGGTAAGCCCTCGGAGGTGATCGAGGTTGAGATCCGTTGGGCCAATCTCCACGTCCAGATTGGCGAGCCCGTCTCTCCGTCAACGTCCAGGCGGAGGATCAGCAGCAGCCGGTGCGACGTGTAGCTGGCGGCGCGAGGCGTGGAGCGTGCGAGGGTGAGCTTCCGCATCAGCGAGAGCACGGCCGCCAGCACCGCCTCGCATTGGCCTTTAGGATCGAGATGCACTCGAGGCGCCTCGCTCTCCAAATCAGGCAGCAAAGACAATGCGAATTGATCGGGGTTGGAGCTCCACTCGAGATTGATCGAGATGGATCGAGATGGATCGGGATTGGAGCCGAGATGCACTCGAGATGCACTCGAGATTGATCGAGATGGATCGGGATTGGAGCCGACCCGATCCACTCGAGAGATGGGCACGTGGATCGGTTCGGAGATTAACTCACTCAGCAGGACGCGTAGGCTCGGCTCGGTCGGCTCGAGCGGTGCGCTCTCGAGCAGTGCGTCGCGTACAAACTCGGCGGTGCTCAGTCCGAGAGAAGAGGCACCGAGGGCGACGAGTTGGGTGAAGAGCTCGGCGAGCTCGGGCATCATTTGACGAACCGTCTGCTCCGAGCCGGATCTGGCTCGTAGTGGCTCTGCCACAGCCATCCCAAAGTGAATCGCCTTCAACGCCACACCCACGCTCGTGGCCAGGCTCTGTGCCGCAGGCTCACGCTCAGAGCCGGGCGCGCTCACGTCCTTGCTCGGTGGAGGGTGAGCCAGAGGCTCGGTGGAGTGGCGCATGTCAGACGGCATGGTCTTTGAACGCGTGGGCTCCGGCACAGCCTCGTGGTCCATATTAGGCAACGGAGGGAGGAGCGTCGTCCCGGTGTGGGCTCTGCCCAGCACGGACAGCTGGCGCTCACGGTGGCGCTCAGTCGCGGCCCGCAGGATGGGTTCGCCATGGGCCGCAAACTTGGTCATCGTGGCGGTGATGCGCTCGGTACGACGCTGGGCGCGCAGCTGGGCGGCGTGGTCACGGATCTCCGTTCGAATGACATGTAACGACGCTTTCGCGCCAAACTCGGCAAGCGCCGCGACGAGCGCGCTCTTGCCGGAGCCCTTCGCTCCGATGAGCATCAGATGGCCACTGCCGCCGTGGTAGACGAGAAGGTTGCTCAGAAGGCCTCGAAGCTGATTGACCTCGGCGTCGCGTCCCATGCGCGAGATGAGGAACTGGGCGTTCGAGCCCGCATTCAAATGGTCCTCCAGCTCCGCGTCCGGTGAATAAAGGGCCATTTGGGCTGCCTTTCCTTTGAGCTTGATAGGGGGGAGAGGGTTGTAATGGATGTTGGCGCGGGTGTGCGACATCGTCGGCTCATCACAGATGACGCGACTCGGGGCGTTGAGCGCACTCGCAAGCTGCATGCATCGCGCCGCCACGTTGACAGCGTCGCCCATTGTGGTGAACTCGCGCCGCTCAAGGGTGCCAACCGTTCCACAGAAGATCCTACCCGTGCCGATGCCAATGCATGCGACCGGGCGGCGCCAAATGTCATCCGGCTGCAACGCGCGCCGAAAAGCGAGCCGGTCGAGCCTGAAGAGTGACGCGGTGTCGCTCACCACCTCTATCGTGGCAGTGCGTGGCACGTCGTACGTGAGGGCAATCTCGCCAAAGATCTCGCCAAAGATCTCGCCAAGAGCTGTCATCTCGCCAAAGATCGTCGGCAGGACCTGGTCTGAGGCCCTGATCCGATCTGTCTCGACGCCCTTGACTTTGACGCTCACCTCGCCACGGTCGAGCAGGTAGCAGTGCTGCCCCTCGTCGCCTTCGTTGAGCAGCTGATCTTGCGCCTTGGCCTCCAGTGGCACCATCGCGTCGGCGAGACTTTGCTTCTGTGTCTCGTCGAGCGTGTCGAAGGGTGGCTTATCGGACAGCGCCGTCACGATGCGATTGAGCAGCTCGACAGACTTGGGCGGCGGCGGCGGCGGTGCGGCCCCCTCCGCCCCCACGGCTGAGGCGCCCTCTGAACTCGCGAGAGGAATCCCATCCTTCTCTGAGGCCACATCTCCACCGAGGAGATCGGCGAGGAGGAGCGCGGTGCGCACCGCACGCAGCGCGTCGTCAGGGTGTGAACGAGGGGGCAAGCCAAATGCACAGAGGAGGATCGTCCCCTTATCATCGACGAGCATCTTGTTGACCTCGCCCTCCATGTAATGCACCTGATGAGTGAAGCCATCAGGCGCGTATGAACTCAGACGGCCATCAAAGGCCATCAAAGGCCATCAAAGGGCATCAAAGGCCATCATAGGTCATCAAAGGCCATCAGAAGCCCTCAATCGGCAAACCTCCTCCTGAACGCACAGCATGGTCGCCTGTGCCGCCTCGAGCGCTGCCCGCCCCTTATGCGAGCCATCGCACACGCTCGCGAGCTGTAGGCCCTTGAGGTTGATGAAAAGAACCGACGCCTGACGAAGCTCCGACAAGCTCGCGTCGCCCACCGCAGCCGCGCCGGCCTCGGCCGCCCCCGGCAGCGTGCGCATGATGTTGACGACCCCCTGCGCGAGTCGAAGAGTCACCGCTCGGGGCACATAGGCCCGGAGCAGCCGCGAGTGGGTTGCACTCATCCCCACGGACTTGAGCAGCGAGAACCTTTGCTGCTGCCGTTGGCTCCCGGGTGCGTCGGCACCCAAATCCGATGGGCGCTTCGACGGCGGACCCGGCGCTAACTTCCACAGGGGCGCCCACAGGGGCGTGGATGGCTGACCCACCGGCGCCGCGCCGACCGGCGACGCGCCGCAAACCTGACTCGCGTTCAAGTGCGCCCAGACGGCGGCCGAGACGACCGTCTCGCCGGAGACGGCGTGCGGTTCGGCGCTCGCGGCTTCCGAGATCGCCTTCCCCGCCACCACGTACTCGAGGCGTGAATGGTGGCCGCCCAGGTGCATCAACGTCATCGCGCCGCACCCGACGCCGATGTGAAGGCTGAGGGTGATTGGCTTCTCATCGCCAAACTCGCTCCATCCGGGCTGATCCGCGGACCTGATAAAGGAGGCAATCAAATGCAATCAGACACCATCAGACGCCATCAAATGCAATCAGACGCCATCAGAGGCCATCAGAGGCCATCCGACGCCATCCGACGCCATCCGGGCTGATCCACTGACCAGGCCTTGAAGCCGTGCAATCGCTCGTGAAGCGTGAAGCAGCAGCGCGCGGCACTCTCGACTGCAGCGTTCATAGTACGCCGCTCGCCGCCGCCCTCGGCGCCGTCCTCGTCGCCCCCGTCGCCGCATACGAAGATGGCTGAGAGCGCGTCGCCTGCAAACTTGATCACCTGTCCGCCGTATTCGTGCACGATGCGGATGGCCTCCCCGAGGAAGGCGTTCATGATGGCGCACATGCGCTCGGCGCCGTCCGGCAGCCTCGAGAGGCGCTCGGTCAGGCTCGTGAACCCCGACGCGTCGGCAAAGATCGCCGCCGCTTGAAGCTCGAATGGAGGTGGAAGCTCGCCAGCAGCCAGGTCGAGGTGTGCACTGCGCGCGAGCTGCTGCTGCACCAGAGCGGGCAGGAAGCCAACCTGCATGCAATGAAATCGGCGGCGATCAGAAGGGGCACTCAGAGGCGCACTCGGAGGCGCTCGGAGGCAATCAGAGGCACTCGGTGGCACTCGGAGGCACTCAGTACAAGCAAGGACCATCAACCCACCCATGCAGTCAGCTAATTTGGGCGCAATCAACCTTGATTCGGGAGCAGTCCACTCTAATTGGGAGCAATCAACCCTAATTGGGAGCAGTCCACTCTAATTGGGAGCAATCAACCCTAATTGGGAGCAATCAACCCTAATTGGGAGCAGTCCACTCTAATTGGGAGCAATCAACCTACCCATGCGGCGAGCTCCTCGGGCGAGTCCTGTGGCGCTTCGAGTCCCTTCGACCCTAATTTGGACTGACTTTCCTCGGCATCGCGACGGCGCTGCTGCGCGCTGCGCCCGTGCCCAACCGCTTTGGCGCCCATCTTCGCTCGCCATCGATCCAAAAGAAGGTTGGGAGCTTCTGCGCCAGCCGCCGCGAAGGCATGCGAGGGGCGTGCGGGCAGGCTCAGGAGCGTCGTCGTGGTCGCGGCCGTCTCGTCCGCGACCCCGAACAGTGCTTTGTTGATGAGCGAGTAGAGGGCGAACTCTCCACCCGCGGCCTCGAAGAGGAAGGCGCCATTGTTGGGAAGCTCGCCGCCGTCGGCGAGCAGCGCGTGGCCGCCCGGCCGCTCCGCCGGATTGACCCAACCCCAACGCTCAAAGCCCTGCTCGCGCAGCGGCGCGAGGGTAAGCTCGCGAAGACGATCGGCTGAGCGTAGCGCCTCCACCGCCATCGGTGAGGGACGGAACGGCCCGGCCAGCGTCAGCTTGCGCTCGGTCGGCTGCAGCACAAAGGCATTCGCTTGAATGAGCCTGCGATCGACATCGTAGTACAGATAGCCTCCGATGAGTAAGAAGCAGAGCCATGGCTCTGGCGGTTTGTCGGCGCTGACGAGCCGTTGATACTGGCCCGAGAGGCACTCGAGCGGATATGAGAAGGCGTAGTACGACGCATTCGACGGGATGCCCGCGACTTTAGCCCTCTTACCCCTGATCGTGATCTTGTTCGGCGGGCTGAGGTACCCTATGAACTCGGACACGCCAGTCTCGGCTTCAAGGAACTTGATGACGTGCGGCGGGCCCTTGACCTCGCATGGAATGCCTGGCTTCGCTTTCAGTTCAAGATCTCGAATCTGTTGCGACGGTTCGTCGGCGATCGGGGAGCGGATTCCATCCTGCCATGAAGGCGCATGGATGTTGAGGCCGACATCGGGCACGATGGGAAGTTCGCACAATGGTGGATCCTCCTCAACGGCCGTCTCTGCCGCGATCGGAGTATGTGAGGACATATCCAGTATGAGAGCCTGATTGCTGTGCTACAAGGGGTCGGCTGCGGTCGGAGGGACGTGGCGACCGCGTCGCCGAGACCGCGAGCGGGAGCAGAGTCGGGGGTGCGACGCCGTTACCGGATTGCTTTCGTCATCAGGGGGGCGCAGCGGGGTAGGTACCGGTAAACGTGTGTGTCCCGGCTCCCCCCGGTGTCTTTTTACCACCGGGGGGAGCCGGGACACACACCGGTAGATCATTGTGGCGGGTGTGTGCTGGGCTCGTTAATATATCAGTTAATATAATGTAATAAGAAGACGCGGCGTGTATACAACTCGAGTGTGCACCAGCCACCACGGTGTTCGGCGTGTCTGGGTGACACAGTCTCGACAGTGTGCGGTCACACGATACGGTCACGAAAAACGATCCGCCCTCCCTTCACTCCCTAAGTTGGGGTCTCTATCCGGCGCTCCAGACGCTCCTCCTACCGACGCTCCTGCCGCGACGCTCCTGGCCGGAGAGGGACGTCCGATGACTGTGGCACCGTCGATCTCTACACCAGTCGCGTGCTCGGAGGCACGCTCGGACGCAGAGGCCATTGCGAGCCTCAACCGGCGTATGCGCATCTCGCCGATGCCCTTATTGGTACGCATCACGTGCCGTCCCATGCTCTGCAGCTTGGCATCGCGTGCTACACGCCACGCACCCTCGAGTATCACATCAAAGGCATCGGGCATAGACAAGCCACGCAGCCCCGATTGGAGCCGTGAGGTGTCCACCGCGGCGTAGTGCACGCGGTGGGCATGCTGCCGCACGCTAGCCTGCATCGCTGCGACCCGCGCGGCGGGGATGGCACTCAGGGTTGAGATGACATCGAGCTCGCCATGGCGCACAGCCGACTGGTTGAACGTAACCGTCGCGTCCTGTACCCACGTGCCCCAATGCCACGCCCACTGTGCGGGCTGGCCGATGTGGAAGAGCACCGGGATGCATCCGAGGAGGAGCGCATCAACGATCCCCTTGCGTGTGATCGTGTCGCCGCCCGGCTGCAAGCAAAACGTCGAGTCCCAGTAGAGCACGGCAGTGCGCTCTGAGGAGAGACAAGTGGGGCCCGAGCAGCCCGAACCCTTGTACATGACAGGCGGCACTGAGCGGCACTTTGTCGGCTGTGCGCTACACTGCTGCAGAAGGGCCTGGCGCAGCTGCAGCGTGGGCTTGGCCAGCACGGGCTTGTGTACCACGTTAAAGTGCGCCGCCACCAGCGTGCTGCGAACGTGCTGCGAGGTCCACGGCGGGGTACTGCTGGAGGTCGAGTCGAGATGCACCACCGACGTCCACGGCACGCTCCAATAGAAGCTCTCCGAGACGAGCTGCGGGTAGTACGCCTTCACGCACACCTTGCCGCAGTAGCCCTCGGGGTATACCCACGAGCCGTTGTGCGGATGCGACTCCATCGAGAGCCACAGCGCCGCGCCCAAACGTGCAGACCCCATCTGGAGCTCGCAGAACGGGTAGCGCTCCCAGGTCATGCCGCTCCGCGGGTTGAGGATAATGTGGTCGGCGCCTCCACGCGCCTCGAGCGTGGTGGGCGGGCCGTTGGCGCCATCGCGCGGGCCATGCCGCTCGGCGCCGGCACTACTCGCATTGAGCAGCACGACCCTCAGCCGTTGGAGCAGCTTGACCTTCGAATCCGGCTCCGCGCACTCTTGCATCGTGCCAAGCGCGCCCTTGAACGCTGGCACGAAGAACAGGTCTGCGTTTGACGGATCACGTGTACGGCAGCGGTATGCGAGCGCGCGTTCGTATAGCAGCGAGCCCAGGCTGTACTGGTCTGTGTCCCACAGCGGGGCGTTTACGCGGTTTCGGATGTGGATCGCCTTCCCAAGACCATGTGGAGAGTCCCGGTACGATCCTGGCAGCTGGTACGTGTACAACCGAGGGCGGCAGCTGTCAGAGTCCATGCGCTGCCTCGCTTACCCCCGTCGCGGATCGTCCCCGACCGAGCACACACAGACATTGTGAATGTTTCTCCAACACTGTGAAATAAGTTAGATTATCAAAAACACGCACAAGCTATTCCCATCTGTTCCGTCAATGCGGGGTCCAGTCGAAGAGGTGATTATTAGCGAGCGCCGAGCGCCTTCGCGTGAGTGATGCTCCACGAAGCCGCGGTACATGTATGCGGCGGCCACTCGGCACCCACTGAGAACGTGCCAGACGAGGTAATCCAAGTGGCAACCGCCGTGAAAGGAGACATTCAAGCCGCAGTCGGCGGTGAGCCCTTCACGAAGTTTGTTTGCCACTCATTCACTCAGCAAGTGGTCGCCGGCATGAACTACAAGATGAGCATCGAAGTGCACGACGGCGTGATGGTTGACGCATTGATTTTCAAGCCGCTACCGCACACAGGTCAGCCGCCGCGGCTCACCTCTGCTAGCCTAAGCGGTCGAGCTATCAGTGACTAAACTCACGTGGCTGGGGTTACGGTATGAAGCGCGCGCATGGTTGGTGATGCTGGTTCGCAGATGGATGGCGGAATTCACCTGCTACTACCCATTCTTCGTGTCGAGTGTTTGTGCTACCCAGCATCGTGGGTTGACCCTTGTAACTGTGCTGGCGCGTGCCACGTCGCGCTTCGCCCCAGAGTGGAAGTTAGGCTGTACTCGCTGGGCCGTACATATAACTTCAGTTCAGTTCAGTTCAGTTCAGTTCAGTAACTGAACATTCGATAGGCTTCCGTTAGGTTGTCTGTTGTTTACGTAGTAACTGAACTGAATACATATAACTTGTCCGACCGCGGCGCGTCCGCGACGTAATCGAGAAGGGAATCCGACACACTGGTAGCCGGGGCGAGTACGGAGAATAGCAGACATGTTGACGCGGATGCCATTTCTAAATTAGGAATGCTGACTGTGGACTGACAGCTCGTGACCGTGCAGGGGCCGGCCGAGCACGCGTTGAAAGGAAAGACATCGTCCACGGAGTCGCCTACAATAGTCTTGGCAAGCCCAAATGACGACGCGCCCGACAGCTGTGTCAAAGCACGGCACGCCCTCATTCGGATGCGCGAGCCGCGCGCATATGCTTCCATCCGGCTGGCCGATCCTCGTCTCAGGCGGCGTCGCGGACCTCGAGGTCCCATCACAGCGTCGGCCCTTTCGGCTGTCGCTGCCCACATCGTACGGAGCGCCGGCGAGCCGTCCACCACCACTGCTTCTCGCCTTTCACGGACATGGTGGCGCCATGAACGCGTCCGACGTGTTCCACGCACACGGCCTTGTCAATGGCTACATCGTCGCATCGCCGCTTGGCTTCGACGACAATGGCACTGCACTCACCTCGTGGAATGGCGTCGGCACCGTTGCCTCTCCAGGGCCGAATGGCCGCACGTGCTACGATCCAACCAATGCGTTCGCCGGCATGTGCTACCGCTCGTGCGGGAGCTGCGCCGACTCTTGTTGGTGGACGACGTGCGAGGACAGTGTCGCGCAGGTGCGGATGCTGCTCGATGAGCTCAGCCGTGCGCTCTGCTTCGACACGTCGAGCGTGTTCGCGTCGGGCGTCTCGAATGGCGGCATGTTCCTGTATGAACTCGCGCGCTCCGATTTGGCAAATGCCTTCGCGGGCTTCATGCCTGTCGTCGGGTCACCGCACTGGGGCTTCAATGACGGGCCAGCACGCGCACCCGTACCTTTCTTCGGCACCTGGGGGCGGGAGGACACAACGATCCCTTCGGTGCCTAACCTGTATGCGCCCGGCCACCCAGGCGACCCCGATGCTACCCTCGACACGAGCTATCGCCCATTGTCCCAGGGCGGATGGCTCTTCACAAGCGCCCGCGCCGTGAGTTCCCGATGGGCGCTCGCCAACGGTTGCGACGGCGCGAGCGCGAACGCGTCGAGTGCCACACCACGCACGGGCTGCGCGGACGGCGACCAGGCGTGTGAGATCGCGCGCGTCAACGGCGCCGATTGCGAGTACTGGCGCACCGGCTGTGCGAGCGGGGCTAGTGTCGTCGCGTGTCTCCATCCTGGCGGTCACTCGCTACCCACTTGGGTGCCCGCCGCGCACTGGGCTTTTATGGAGGCGCATCTCGGTGGCCGCCGTAGCAGCAAGCAGATGCCACAGGAGCCCGCGCTTGTTTCGCTGCTGACGATGCCATCCGCGCTCGGCGCCACCGGCACCGGTGCAGCTACCGCTGCAGCAGGCAGCATCGCTCCCAACGCCGCTGCCGCCATCGGACCCAGTTTAAACACTTGGTGGCACTGGCTATCAGCCGTTGCCGCCATCGGACCCAGTTCAAACACCTGGTGGCACTGGCTGTCAGCCGTCGCGCTGTTTGCCGCCGTCCTCGGCATAGGCTTCCGTATGGCTCACGACGGATGCAAGCCCCGCACGTCCCGCACGCCCGACGATGCGATGGTTTCCGCGTGCGAGTTGCCCACGCCCTCGCTCCCGTCGCTCAAGATCCCACATCAAGCCGTTAAGTCACAGCAGGGGAGCGCCAGAGCTGGGGGGGCGTGGCTGCCCGGCGTAGCCAAAGAGAGGTGTGGCGGTTTCGCGGAAGAGCTCTTTCAGAGCTTATTGGAACGAGGCAGCGGATAACCTTAACCATAGCTTATGAGAATAAGGCCCAGTGGAGGAGCTACATACAATTGCTTTCGTGTGTGATCTGTGAACGCGTGTGAGGGGAGCGGAGCCGTCGCTCCCTTGCGACGGTGGTGTGGTGAGCGCGGGTGGACCGCGACGAAACTGATGCTGACTGACTGTAGACTGACTGACATGCTGACTGAAACGTGGGAACGCGTGCGACTGATGACAGCAGTCGTTCCCACGGCTCACAGTGTACCCACGTTCCCACGTTCCGTCATGTGTATGACAGTCGTTCCGCTCGGCTCACTGTACCGCTCCGGTACTAGAAATAGGGCGGGGGGCGAGAACCTGCAACCTCACCACAGAGCTTTTAGAGGTCGTCAGAGAGAAAAGTACAAAAGCGAAACGCACCGCACTCAGCGTAACGCCGTAACGGGCAGTCGGCTACCGTACTCCCTACTGGGGCTTCGTAGTCGGACGATACCTCGGATTCCGGAGAGTGGAGTCGACTTTCTTTACTTGCCTATATGCCTTCCCGGTGACTTCTGCGTTGCCGCCTGCGCCCGGCCACCTCAACGCGCAACTGCCAGGCTTGGTCAATTAGGTACAGCTTGGTCAGTTACAAATCTCTCTGAAGCTCAAGCCAATTTACAAATCTCTCTAAAGGCGCTTCTCTCTTCTTTTGGCAGTTCTTGTAAGCTCATTCTTCAACATGGCCGCAGCAGCCTTGGCCTTCTGGAGGGTAGGGGGTGCAAATTTCTATAAGCTGCATGCATACAACGAAACTTGACCTTTTCAAAGCTCTTTCCAAACCATGCCATTGTGGACTGTCGATGAGTTCGGTGCATGGCGCCTTTGCTCGCCTCGACGAGTTTCGACCAACGGCGCCCCCGATTACCGGACAGGCGTATTTCGACCTCGTCCTCATCTTTCCGGCGGCTGATGCGAACAGTGACGCGGTGGAGCAGGCGGACAGTGACGCCATTGAGAAGGCCACAGCCGAACTCAAGCAGAAGCGACCGTCCTTCCAAGGGCTGCCGGGCGGCCCAAAGCGGCAACGCGACGTTGTCGCTGCACGCGCGCGCTCGATCGGTATCGAGGCCGTTGCTGATCTCTCTCGTGATCGAGATGAGGTGCTTCTCAAGCTGTCCGCTCCCGACGCGCTCCTTGAGAAGATGGCTGAGCACCTGACGATGGAGAAGGGGCTTAAGGCCGACAGGCAGGGCCGCGAGGGCTACTACACGGACTTCAAGGCCGCTGAAAAGGAGCGCTTCGAACCGGAAAGCCCGACGTGCTTCTTCAGCTCGCTCGAGCGCATCCGGCTGCTGCAGTCGCTGCTCGAACTGCCGCAACACGAGGGTGGCTGCGGCCTCAACCTGGACGACCTGCTCGCGACCAAGGTGTTCACAGCAGTCGTACCCGTTCACGAGATCGAGGGCAGGCGTACGGAGCTCATGCGCATCTGGGTTTCGCCGCCGCTCGAGTTCACTGTCAACCAGCCGCTCGACCGAGTCCGTGATTACTTCGGCGAGCGAATCGCCTTCTACTATGCCTTCACAGAGGAGCTCGCGAACGCGATCCGGTACCCTGGTGCGATGGGTGTGGTGCTCTTCATCGTGTCCGAAGTTTGGTACGACGGCTCCACCGACAACATGTTCACGCCCATGTACTCCATGTTTATCCTCGTCTGGATCACCTATTTCCTAAAGAGGTGGAGACGCGCTGAGGCGAGGCTCGCGGCGCACTGGCACGTGGTCG
>Ga0180440_100355_pt1 | contig 28447 bp, 13 predicted proteins | sample ChrtobMetaP5_4mM_FD_119745 | JGI IMG/M metagenome (GOLD analysis project Ga0180440, IMG submission 119745) | Chrysochromulina tobin associated microbial communities from unialgal haptophyte culture, Washington, USA - P5_4mM MetaG | ecosystem: Host-associated > Algae > Haptophytes > Unclassified ... | reverse complement strand
TCAACGCCGCCAGCGCGCGCATGCTACGCGTCTCGTTTGGGGTCATGTAAGGTGTGTGTATTCTGAGCGGGCAGTAACAGTGCCGTAGCACCGGCTGTCGCGTCTGTCGTGTTAACGTTCACAAACGGGACACACGGGACACATCCGTTACTGTTCGACTGTCTCGAGGTAATGTATTTTTGAACCGTCAGTAAGTTCAATAGGATGGAAGTTGAGAATTCGTCAACACATGAAGAGCCGCAGCCGCTCGCTCGCTCTCCCTCAAGGGACTCGGGATGTTGCGGTGGCACTTCGTGCTCGTCCTTCTGCCGACATGCAGCGCCATCGTGTTTATGCCGCCTCCGAGTTCACGGGATGCATTCGCCAAGGTGCAACGGCGGGCGCCTCGTTCCGCCCAAGTGGTTGCACTTCAGCTTTCAAGGCCGGCTGAGGCTCCCGAATCTGCCAACTACCAAGTGCCTGAAGACGACTCGACCCGCATGGCTGTGTGGAATCGGCGCTTCCCAATCCAGTGGCGAGTCCTAAGTTTGCTGGTGCTTCAGAATTCGGTCACAACCTGTCTTGTCCGGCGAACGAGGCAACCGCACGCAGACGGGTCGATCCTGTATCTTGGCGGCGCGGCCGTGCTGGTGAGCGAGGTTCTCAAGCTGCTTGTTTGCTTGGTCGCGGTGGCGAGATCAGCCGGTGGCCTCAGAGGCCTTGCTCGCGAGCTGCGCTATACATTCAGCCGTGTCGGCGACACAGCACGCATGGGCGTGACCGCGCTCTCGTACGGGCTGCAAAACCAACTCTACTACGTGGCGCTGAGCCACATGTCGGCCACCTCGTACCAGCTGTGGTCGCAGACCAAGATCCTCTTCACCGCACTTTTCTTCGTCAACCTGCTCGGGCAGCAGCTCCGGCCGCGCCAGTGGCTTGCTCTCGGGCTCCTGGCTGCGGGTGTCGGTCTGGTTCAGCTCGCAGATGCAGCCGGCGCCGCGGCGGCGGGTGGCGCGGCGACGTCCGTTGCAGCAGCGAGTGGCTTGGCGATTGGGATCGCGGCGGTGCTGACCTCGAGCATTTTGAGCGGCTTCGCCAGCGTGTACCTCGAAAAGGCGCTCAAGCAAGCTCAGTGCGAGATAGATGCAGAGGGTTGCGACGTCCAAGGGGCAAGGCGGGAGCCCATGTCGCTGTGGCTGCGCAATGTGCAACTGGGCGCCTTTGCGATCCCACAGGCGGCGCTGCTACTGCTCGCCTCGCCGTCCTCGCGAGCGGTGCTGCGCACCCACGGCGTGCTTGCCGGCTTCACTCCGGTCGTGTGGCTCGCCACAGCGCTAACCGCGATCGGAGGGCTTCTAGTGGCGACAGTCGTTAAGCATACGAACACCGTATTGAAGACGTACGCGACGGCGACGGCGATCTTGGTCACGTGCATCGCCACTGCGATCGCTACGCGCGCGCCGCCGTCGCCAGGCTTCGTACTTGGGCTCGGCACGGTGCTCTTCTCGATGGGCCTCTACAACGGCGTGAGCTGCAAGGCGGTCTTGCGGAAATGGCTCTCGCGACGGCGGAAAGATTCTGGAAGCAAAGCGACATGAGTTGTGTGCTTTGCCACAGAGTATGGATATGTTCGATTTCGCAATGAGGACTATTTTTGTATTGTCGATTGTGCGCATGCAAATATCGAACTTCGTAGCCTTCATTATTCGATTATAGCTACTCATTACATGTAGCACGATCGTGCCTCAACCGAACGGTCGGCGAGACCACTCTAGGACGGTCAGTTGTGGCCATCTCAATTGTCGCAAGGCCTTCCGCTCACAAACAGCAAGGATCTACGCTTTGCATCCAAATGCCCATCAAGATCCACGCTGCACATCCAAACGGTCAAGATGCGGTCTTCTTGTGTCGCCAGATTAGCTGTGCTAGCAACATTGTCATCTCCGCATCTTTTCTTGCTACACTCCTGCCCTTCCTTGCCTGGCTTCTTGCTTTCGCATATATCGTCCATCGAGCACAACGAACAACCACATCAGATACTACAGATACGACTGCGCCGACACCTTCGGCCGTGGACGATTCGATCGAATACGCGGATGGCGAGGGTGGCCCTGACGGGTCGTGCTCGGATCAGTCGTGGGTCGATGGGTCAGAGGCGAGTGATGCCGACGAGTTCGCACGTCCGGGTGAAACGTCGAGCAACAACAAAGCTAGCTCCAAGGAACGCAAGCGTGCTGACGTGAGGACGACACGGCGACTCAGGTCCAAGGGAATCATGAAGGTGACGGTTGTAAATGCAAAGAGTTTGATGAAGGAAAAGGTGCCTGCAATCAGCGACAGCAAGTCGGCGCGCAAATGGTTCATGGGTGTGAAGGGCACGGAGTCGGAGACAGGTGCGGAGATGAAGGACATGGCCACAGTTGCGGCCGAGCTGGAGGCCAATAAGCCATGCGAGGAGCTCGACACGGCGCTTGACGTAGTAGACGAAGCTTTGATCGACGCGGTCCTCGTCGCGAGTGGGGAGGCCGTACGGCAGAGTCTCTACCTCGCTGAACGCACCACCATCGCCCAGGATTTTCGCATCGACCCTCGTCACTCCTTCAACCAATCCGGAGGCGGAGGTGCGGCGCACCAGCATCGGATGGCCCAAATTCTGAAATCCAATCGGATGGGCGCCGCGGTGGAGCTCGATTGACGTCGTCTGCTACATGTATCACAGACGTTCTTACATGAAGAGATCAAGAGAACATGTGGTATAGTGGCCGGTCTGCGCCACGGTCGCGCCCGCTGTCGTGCCCTTGCTGTCCACGTGCGAACATCGCGTCCTGATCGCGAGACGCGTTTAATGAAGGGAATAATAAGCCGTAATCCCGTTGTATTCCCGTATCTCGAACGCCAGCGTGATTACAGCGTGAGTGATACACGCAGCGACTAAAGTACTGTAGGTCAGTACATACCAACAGTGAATTCTGGTGCCCTATTCTGAAGTCGTCTGCGGTCTGGTGTACTGTACCGTACCGGGATGGACCGGGCACCTCGTAGTTGTAACCTAAAAACCTATGTACCAGTACGCCATGGTCCAAATATTGCCATGCTCATGGCCATGCTGTCGTCAAATCAGGAGAACGAACGTCACGCTCACGAGTGTAGAGAAGGTTCTTCAACCTGGTCGAAGAACTTGTCGCGGGGCCGGCGGGGCGCGCGCATCCCGTTACATCACGCGTCGTTACAGAACAGGGTTTTTTACCGGTACCGGTACCGGTAAAGTCGTCTTCTTGGCTCCGCGTGGAGCGTGGACACAACATGGCGACGTGTGTGGCTGTGCGGCGGCTCGGAGTGGAGCGCCCATCAGTTCGCGGCCGCACGAGCACAAGTGGCACTCTTCATTATCGTCACGAGGTGAGCCGCGAGCGCTGCAGCCGTCCGCTGCTCGCCTGAGCCATGGCAGCCCACCCTTTGCCGTGCTGGCGCCCACTCCGGCCCTGAGCGCGAAGAACGAAAAAACATTGGTTAAGATCCGATGCAATGCGTGCGGACTTCAAAACGACATCGAATCGAGAGCGCTCTGGCCTGGCGCCTGCTGGGCGCTGCTGGTCGCCACGCTGTGACCTCTCTGCTTGCCCTGCTAAACTCGATGCGCACATGCCAAACTCCATGCGGCCGTCTTCTCATGGTCCCACCAACCTCCCTATGATGACTACCTTATTCCGAATGGTTACCATCCTGATGATAACCTTTGTAACGTGTTGTCCTATGAGGGAGTGCATTGGCCGATGTGCTTCGCGCCTTCGCCTTGTTGCGCAGCCACACAGAACGACCTCCCGCCGACCCGGGACCCGCCCCAGCCTTGGGCCACCACCCCACCCAGACTCACAGAGCTCAAGTCTGTACGTGTGCGTGTGATGTTGCGCACCGCAGGAGAGAGACCGAATGGCAGTCGTCGATCTGAGCGGGCACAGCACATACCGACAGAGACGCTTCGGGGTACAGTACCAAGGTATTCTATTCTGTAGTCCTGTAATCGGTGTCCGATATGATTGGTTTGCGGACTCTTCTGATACTTTCATCTGAGAATGAAACTCTCCCCCATCATTAACTCGACTCCACCCCAGAGCCCGGAATCGGCCGAAGCCTGAAGAAGCCTGCGCGGCAAGTGCACTATGCAAGGATACTATGCTGCACGCGGCCGGCACGCGGCAGGGACCCCCCTTCCCGGGCCTTCCGCCGGCAGCCTGGCTCCGGCCGAGCCGCTCGGACGGGGGGGTTGGCACCAGGGGGAAAACAGTGCCCGGTGTGAACATACGAGCTGGGAACCTCGGTCGGGGGCTCGGAGGGCCCGAAAGAAATGCAAATCCTGTTAGGAAACGTCGCTCGCGACTTGGCGTCCTGGCTGCCAGCGCTCCGCCTCAACGTGCCGGACCAACAGCTGAGTGCCCGCGAATCGCTGCAGAATCTCACGTGCGCGATTACTTCGGTCGGTAACTTCAGTGCAGGCACCGTGGCAGCAAACCTCAGCCTCCTCATGACTGGCTTCGGTGCATCGTGCGACGGCGAATTGGTGCGTCACGGCATCCAAGGTGACACGACACGAAACGAGTCGATTTCAATCGATGTGCCTCGCTTCGAAGCCGTAATTGCGATAGCTGATCCTGTCCGAGCGTGGCTGCCAAGCTGCTACCTCGATGGTAGTGTAGCCGTCAGCACGGTACCAGAGAGGGCATTGAGCGGCAGCGCACTCTGTGATCGCATGGAGCTGCTCGTGAATGAGACGCTCACGCCGCTGCTCGTGTCTCTAGCTGGCGCGCTCCCTTCTACACCGCCTCCGTTGCCGCCCATGCCGCCTCCGTCGCCGCCCTCGCCATTGCGCTCGCCTGAGCCGGGCGGCGGATTGATCGACTGGACGAAGAGCCACGCGTTCGCCGTGGCCGCGTCCGTGCTCGACCAATACGGCGCCCCGTTTGTCGACCGGATAGTCGACCGACTGACCAATGGCACTGGCACCCTCCACATCCTCCTCAGCCTGGAGGCCGCCTTGCTGGACCCTTCCACGCTGGTTGCCCCCTTGGTCGGCGCGTCCAATGGCACGAGCCCCTTACTCAACGTGAGCGTACAGCTCCAGGCGCTGCACCTAGCTGGACTCGACTCCATCCTCTCTCTCAGCCTCAAGGCGCCCGATACGGCGCATCCGCAGAGCCTTCACGTGGGGATCGAGGCCCAGTCGCTGCGGCTCGGGGCGACCGTCTCGATTCTCGCGGCTCCCACCGGGGCCGTCGTATCGGGCGTCGGAGGTGGCGCCACCGACGCGATGGGGCTCTACGGCCCTGCACTCGAGGAGACATTTGAGATCACACTCGAGATGGTGAACGCCTCGATGGACGTGTCCATGCTGTGGGGGCTCGATGCGGCGGGCATCGCATCCTTGCAGGCGGCGTATGCCGATGGCTCTGCGTCCTCCAGCTCGTCGGCCGCCCTCCTCGGCTGCATCCAGGCCGCGACTGTGGAGGTCAACCTGACGGCTATCCGAGCGGGCTTCGGGAGAGCGCCCGGCATAGGCATCGTGCGCGTGGCGGCGCCCGGAAGTGACGAGAAGCAGTTGGGAACGATGCTCAACCAGACGCAGCGCTGGCTCGAGGACGCCTTCGGACCGAACGTCGCTGCTGACCTCGCGATGGTCGCTCTCAACAACGCCGTCAAGCCGAGGCTCGAGCTCGCGCTGCAAGCTGCACTGCTGAACCAGAGTGCAGTGTGCGAGCTGCCGTCCCCCGCTGCGCCGCAGCCCGCCTTTAGCAAGAAGGAAGAGGTGAGTTATGCCGTCGGCGGTGCACTCTATGCACTGGTGGCGACGCTCGTTATGGCACGCTTCCTGCAGCAGCGGCGAACGAAGCAGCGCGCCGCCGCCAACCGGCTCCTCGATGCCCTACACGCCGCCGACAACCGGCTGCTCGATGCGCTTCTCGACGCCCAGAGCCCTCGACTTGAGCGCCGTGCTCAGCGAGCCGAACCGAGCCCGACGGCATATTACGAAGTCACACCTAGCGGGACCTCGTTGCCGCTGGTCGGGCATCGGTGCCAAGCCGAGGAGCCGGCCTGGGCGGCCCTCGCGGACCACTCGGACCTCGCGATTCGCCTGCTCGTTCCCTTGCTGCTTGCGATCCAGGCGGTGCTCAGCGCACAGCTCGCGCTCGGCTCGGTGTGGTCGTCGACAAAGCTCGTGCTCGGCCCCAGCCGGGAGCTGCCGCTGTACGAGTCGACGTTTTGGGACAATGTGAAGCAGTTTTGGGACAGCCAGGACGAGGCGACGGCGGTTTTGCTCGTTATGGCATCCGCGGTGCAGCCCGTCGTCAAGATCGGGATCATGAGCGCCGCGTGGTGGCTCCCTCTGCCCCCCTACCTCCGCAACCGCGCGATCACGATGCAGGAGCTCACGGCCAAGTACTCGATGGTGGCCGCCTACGTGAACGCGTACCTCCTCATCGTCTTTTCCTTGAGCCTCAGGCTGCCGCCGTCCCCGCGGCGCTCCGAGGCGGCGATCGCCTTGGAACCGAACGCTGCGGAACCTATCGCTGAGATCGTGACGGACGTTCTTCCGGGCGAGGTGCTCTTCGTGTATGCTCAAATCATCGCCCAGGCGACGATCACACTCCTGCGCGTCCTGCACGACCGTGCAGCCGCCTCCCAGCCCTCCTCAACCGCCGCCGCCGAGGCCGAGGCCGAGGCCGCCGCCAGAACGGCCAATCTCGCGGCCATCGACGTGGACTCATGGTTCCCCGCCGCCCGCACCCCGAGCACGAGCGCCGTCGTGAGCGGCAAGCCTCGCGCTCTTCGGATTCCATCATGCTCGACGGTCATCGGTGTGGCCTGCGGCGCCGTCGCGTCGGCCGCGTCGCTCTCGATGGTGGTCCACGGAGGGAAGCTGTATGGCGTCGAGCTCTCGTCGGTGAGCTTTGAGTACACCGGGCTCCTCGCGCCCTGGATCGATGCATCAGGACCCGAGTGGACGATGGGTGCCAACGGCAGCCTGACCAGCGCGTATGCGCTCGGGGAGCTCCCGAGTTTGGTGCGTGAGCGCGTCTTGAACGATGACGCCGTCCGCGACAACCTAGTCTTTTGGACCTGGGCACTGCCGATTGTGACGCCGGCGGCCACCATCGCCCTCTCCCTCATTCTCGCGCTTCTGTGGGGGCAAGCCGCCGCCGCGGGTGGGCGTCGGCGCGCACGGGCTGGCGGACGGACGCACCGACTGATCGGGCTCGTGCACCGCGCGCTGCAGCTGCTCGCCCCGTGGTCGTTCCTCGAGGTGTATGCGCTGGGGGTGCTCGTGCTCGTGCCGGATGTGCGCACCGTCGCGCACTTTGTCTTCGACGAGAATCGATGCCCTGCGGCGATCTCGACTGATCTCGGGGAGAGCTGCCTCGAGATCGATGGCCACTTCACCGATGGCACGTGGGTGCTTGTGGGTACGGCCTTCCTGATCTTTTGCACTGTGCAGCTCGCCATCTTGAGGCTGGGACCGCAGGCGCAGTGAGTGAGGCTGAGGGCATGAAGTCGGGCCGCCGCGGGTCTCGAGCACACCGTCTGACATGGCACATGGCACAGTCTGTATGCGGACATGGTCAATCACGAAAGGGGCCTCAGGGCACGTACCGTATGTTCTCTACAAACAGGAATCTTCGGTACGGTACATGTATGCGTCGGTCCCATTGTCAACTCTTTCTACTCAGCGGTGTGCTGGGGGAGCGCGTTGTCCCGAGCGTTTTTGTGACGGCGAACGCAAGGCGTCTCTCTTCACTTTGCCAAGTTGCGGCATTGGCCGAGATGCACCCGGAAGCAGCCAGCAGCAATCTAGCAGTGCAATTCCTCTCGAGCTTCATGGGCTCGGTGCCAACCCTCGCCTGGCGGCCGCCGCCGCCGCCGCCGCCGGAGAAGGTCGCGCTCGTCTTCGCGCGCGCCATTCAACGTAATTGGCCGGGCATCGTCATCCTCGGGCTTCTTTTTGGCGCCATCCTGTGGCAAATTGGCGAGCGCAAGGCGGCGAAGAAGCCGTCCAAGGGCAAGGACAGCGGCCCAGCCGTCCCCGAACCCAAGAAGGAGAAGGACTTTGTCGACCCGTCGTTACCGATCCTGCTGCACGCCTACTCGGGCTACGCCTACCTCATCATGCGTGGCTACTTCCTAGACTTCCTGCAGATCCTCGTCGGCACCCTTTTCTTCTGGCGCATGTTTGGAATGACCGGCGGCAAGCCGACGTCGCCGCCGCTCGCGGCCAAGGCGGGACCGCCCTTCAACTCAGGCTGGGTGATCTTCTACACACGTAGGCTCTACAGCCGCATCCAAGACTGCTGGAACCGGCCGATCGCCGGAGAGGCGGCGACATCGCTGGACGTGATCATCCGGCAAAAGCAGAGCAGCGGCGATGCGGCACCGCTCGTGCCCACGGGTGAGAAGCGCCGCTGCCTCAACCTGGGCTCGTACAACTACCTGGGCTTTGGCGGCCTGGACGAGACTTGCACGCCAGCCGTCATCGAGGCGCTGCGCACGTACGGCGTTTCGGCGTGCTCGTCGCGGCTCGAGGCGGGCCATGTGCCGGTGCACTCGGAGCTCGAGTCGACTGTCGCGCGCTTCCTGGGCAAGGAGAGCGCCCTGGTCATCGGGATGGGCTTCGCGACGAACTCGACGATCATCCCTGTGCTCGTCGATCCGGAGGGCAACGGCAAGGGTGTGCTGTTGCTCTCGGACACTCTCAACCACTCGTCGATCGTCGAGGGGGTGCGCGGCTCGGGCGCCAAGGTCGTGCCGTTCGCGCACAACAACATGCACCACCTCGAGGCCATTCTGCGCCGCGCGACTGACGACGGGCAGGCCTCGGGAGTCCCGTGGCGCAAGATCATCATCCTCGTCGAGGGGATCTACTCAATGGAGGGCCAGTTCTCGAGGTTGCGCGAGATTGTGGCGCTCAAGAAAAAGTACCGCGCGTACTTGTACCTCGACGAGGCGCACTCGATCGGGGCCGTTGGGCCGGGTGGACGTGGAATCACTGACCTCTTCGGCATACCGACGGCGGATGTGGACATCATGATGGGCACGTTTACCAAGTCGTTTGGCTCGATTGGCGGCTACCTCGCAGCCGACGCGCACGTGATCTCGGCGCTGCGCCGCCACTCGGCCTCGTCGCTGTACGCGGCGGCCATGTCGCCGCCCGCCGCTCAGCAGGTACTCTCCGCGCTCAAGATGATCATGGGGGAGGATCCAGCCTCGGGCGACCGAGGCACGAAACGGATGGCGCAGCTCGTGCGCAACTCGAACAAGTTCCGCGAGGGACTCATTCGGATGGGCGGGCGCGTGCTCGGCGACCGCGACTCGCCCGTGATCCCGATGATGCTCTACCATCCCGAGAAGATTTACAACTTCTCACAGGCGTGCTTGCGGCGTCACCTCGCGGTCGTCGTCGTGGGCTACCCGGCCACACCGTTGCTGCTCTCGCGTGTGCGCTTCTGCATCGCCGCATCGCACACCGAGGCGGAGCTCGATGAGGCGCTCGTCAAGATCGAGGCGGCCGCGAAGGAGGTGGGCGTGCTCTACGACAAGGGCACCGAGACGGCGCTCTCGCCGGATCCCGACGCCGTCGCCAAGGCCCATATGGCTCAGCTTAAGGCCGCGCCGCTCGACGATGGGCTGGCTACTGCGTGGACGCCCGAGCCGCTCGTGCCGCCTTCGCCCCCGGGGCGAGAGGAGCCCGAGGCGGCGTACCAGCTCGCTCTCCAGACGGCGCTCACGGTAGCCAAAGGCAAGCCGGCGCTCGAGCTGCGCACGACCGACTTTCTGCGCATGACCAGTGCGGAGGCGACACGTGCCGCGGCGGAGGCCGCGCTGCGCAAGTACGGCTGCGGCACGTGCGGCCCGCGCGGCTTTTACGGCACGCTCGACGTGCACCTTGAGCTCGAGAGCGCGCTCGCGTCCTTTCTGCAGACCGAGGCGGCGATCATATACTCGTATGGCATCGCGACGCCCTCGTCCGTCATCCCTGCTTTCGTGCGCGCGGGGGACGTACTGTTCGCTGATGAGGCGATCCATTTCACCACCGCAGTGGGTGTGAAGCTCGCGCGCGGCGCGCCGCGATACTTTGCGCACAACGACATGGTGCAGCTCGAGGCGATGCTCGCCGCGCAGGCGCAGGCGGACCGAGCGCTACCAGCCGCGAAACGTCCGCGGCGCTTCCTGCTGGCCGAGGGGCTGTACGCCAACGGCGGCGGCTTGTGTAACCTCCCCGAGCTGCTCCGGCTACGTGACGCCTTCGGCTGCTACCTGATCGTCGACGAGACTCTCTCGATCGGCGCCCTGGGCCCCACGGGCCGCGGCGTGGCGGAACATTTTGGGCGCGCCCCATGCGAGATCGACATCATCGTCGGGTCGATGGAGCACGCAATTGGCTCTGTCGGGGGCTTCTGCGCGGGCTCGACGATGATCGTCTCGCACCAGCGCCTCTCGGGCACGGGCTACTGCTTCTCGGCGTCGCTGCCCGCCTTCGCCACGTGCGCCGCGCTTGCGGCCCTAAAGCTGATAGACGACGAGCCGCAGCGCTTGGCCCAGCTGCGCGAGGCGACTGCAGTCCTCGGGAGCACGCTCACGACCCATCTAGGAGGGCTCAAGCACGTCACCATCGATGCGCATGAGGCGTCGCCGCTCGCGCACGTGGGCCTCTCGGCGGGCGCTCGCCAGGTGCTCTCCGTCCGACAGCAAGAGCAGCTGCTGCGCGCGGCGGCGCTCGCGACGGCGCGCGCCCGCGACGGCGCGGCGGTGCAGCTGATGGTGCACTCGGGCCTCGCCCACATCCAGACGCCGCGCCCGCCGACCATTCGGCTGGCCGTGCACTCGGGCGTCGTGCCGAGCGCGATGGACGCGGCGCTCAAGGCGCTCGCGACGGCGCTGGGCGAGGAGCTCAAGAAGCATGAGCGTACACTCGCGCTCGCGACGACGCCCTCCAACAGCGACAGCCGAGTGCACGACGACCACGACGACCACGACGCCGCGCGCACCAAAGCTGCCAACAAGAAGCAGGCGGTTGGCTCGTCGTCGTTGGACGGCGGCGCGGGCGTCGAGCCGAACGCGATGGCGGGCGCTGGCGTCGCCTCGTCGTCGTCGCCCGCACTGCCCGCCGAGGCAGCGCCGCCCGTCACCATCCCCGTGCTGTATACCATCGAGTTCATACGGCAGGTCGCGCGCCGTTACGTGCTTCGTCAGATGGAGTGGCATGCCTTCTGGCTCGGGCCGCAGCTCGCGCGCCTGCGTGCCGCGCGCAACCCGACGCTGCACGCGATCTTCACCGTCGGCCACTTTTGCGGATCGGAGGCTTTCTATCTGCTCGCGATTCCAGTCCTCTGCTGGTCGCTCGGCCAACGAGCGCACATGAACATGTTCGTCGCCTACTTTGCCCTCAACATGTACGCGGGCAACTGGCTCAAGAACTTTTTCGCTCTCGGCCGCCCCGAAGGAGCAGAGGGTTCCCCACAGCGTGCCATGTCTCTGCTGGCCATGTCGGACTACGGCTGGCCGTCCATGTACGCCGTGAACGCGGTCGGGCTGCCCTTTTTCGCGCTGCGCTACTGGTTCGGCGGCTTCGGTCAGGGGACGCTGTACTCGGCTGAGAATGAGTTCACCACCGCCGCGAGCTACACGATGGGGATCATTTGGGTGCTCACGGTGTGCGGCGCGCGACTGTACAGCGGAGCCTCTTCGCCCGCGGACGTTCAGGGCGGCATGCTCGTGGGTGGCGTGCTCGTGCGTGTCTGGCTACCCGTATGCGAAGACGTCGACCGTCTCCTCTCATCGTCTGCAACCATCTTCGGCCTGCCACAGCCAACCTTTCTGCTGCTGCTCGCTGTGCTGCTGCTGCTCGTACATCCCTTCACGCCAAACGACCCTCGCGCCTGGGCCGCCCTCGAGACTTCCACAAAGGCGGTCGCCTTCACCACCTGGTACATCATCGGCGCCAATTACTGCTCGACGCAGCCCGCGTGCGCCGCCTTCGAGCCGCCGCCCGTGGCGACGCTTGGCCTCGCGCCCGCGGCGCTCCAGATGGTGGTGCGATCCGTGCTCGGGTTTGCTCTCCTGCTCGGCGCGAGCTACGGTGCCCAAGCGCTCACCGGCCTGGCCGACCCTTGGCTGCGCTTTGCGCTGCCGAACAAGCCGTGCTTACCGCGCCTGGCGCGCAGCGGCGCCGTCTTCACGGCGAGTGGGCTGATGGTCTCGTTGGTCGTGCCCACCGCCCTCGCGGCCAGCGGCTTGTAACCGTCTTCACACCGCGCCATCTGCAGCGAGTGCTCGCTTCACAGCGAGTTCTCTCTTCACAGCGAGTGCTCTCAGGCGATGCTAGCTTCACAGCGAGTACTCTCTTCAGATCGGTGGCCCTTGGCCCCCGGCCCTCGCGGCCAACGGCTTGTACACGAGAAGAAGACGAGAAGAAGACGAGGGGGCGCTGTTGCTGCAACCGCTGCGGGTGTGGGAAGAGGCGTGTGGGAAGGGGGGCACTGGTCGTCAGATGAGCACAAGTCTATCTGTGGGGGGGCGTCGACTCCGGGTGGAGACACGATGAGGGGCGTGGCTAGTGCGATTCAGGGTGCCGCGCTGCAGGGCGCATCGGTGGAGTGTGTTGCGAGTCAAGTCTTGACTTGACTTGACTTGACTTGTTGCGAGAGCCCCGATCTCGTCGCGCTTTGCTGCAGAAGATTACGAAAGGTTGCGCGCATGGCGCTTCGTGACGTCCAGTACTTGTCGACGCTGGTGTGCTCAGCTGCTCGCTGGCGCCGGCAGGCCCGCGAGCGCTATCCGCTTAGTGTCAAAGTGGCACGCCGTACCACAGTTGACGAATCTTTCTCAAAACTTCTCTCTTCGCCCATCCGTCGAACGAGACCTGGCAAGAACGAGCGAAGATGCGCGCCTCACTGACCGTGACAACGCTGCTGGCTGCGACGAGTTCCTTTTACTGCTACGCGCCTTCGTCTGTTTTGCGATTGGCAGCCCCGGTCATGCAATCGCGAGACCAATCACCAGCTCGAAGAACGACCCTTCGGCAAAAGGTCGAAGCGATCTGCAATGGGCTCAACCTTGCCAAAGGCGAGACCCTCGCCGATACGATTGAAACCGCAGCTCGCGAGCTTGGATTGAAGAAGGACGAGAAAGAGGAGCTCTCTCTAGCGCAGAAGGTCGAGGCGTGCCTACAATGTATGGGCATGACGGGCATGAAGGTCCCCGATGATCCTGCTGAGCTCCGCGCGCAGCTGATCCAGATGCGTGTGGACAATGCCTTGCTCCGGCAGCGCATCGAAGATCAGGATGAGTTTATCACCGAGGCGCTGGCTCGACTTGCCTCGCCTTCGGCAGGGCCGTTGCCGTTGCCACTTCCAGATGCGAAGCCTACGTCGGCTGCGGCTGGTGCTGCGGTGCAGTTTATGATCACGCAGCGCATGCGTATGCGGCTCGTCGCACTTGGCTACTCGGACGCCGAGATCGACCGCCTTGAGCCGAGTCGCGCAGCGGAGCTCATCCAATCTGGAGAATCTCCCGGACCTCCAGGGGACGTCATTCGACGCACCCGTTCGGGTGCCGGAGGCGGCAGCAGCTCGGCTGGCTCCGCGTTCGGCGCCGGTGGTAGCAGCGGCGGCGTCGAACTCGGCGGCAACTGGGGCAGCGGCTGGGGCGGCGGCGGCGGGAGCGGCTACGGCGGCGGCTACGGCGCTGGTGTCGGTGGCGGCGGCGCTGGAGCGGGCGGCTACGGCGGCCTCAGAGGCCTCGGCGGCAGCATAGGCGAGGGCGTCTCCGATGGCTTTGGCTACGGTGGCGGCGCCGAGTACGGTGGTGGGGCCGAGTACGGTGGCTCCGACGGCTCCGACAGCTACAGCGACTCGGGCAGCTATGGTAGCTCGAGCTCCGGCACTTACAGCGACTCGGGCAGCTATGGTAGCTCGAGCTCCGATGGCTTCGGCATTGACGAAGAGCGTCGCCGTCGCTCCCCGGGGCTCGCGCGCAACTTCTTTGACAGGCCGACGGCCGATTTCAAACGGCCGTACACTGGCGGCGGCGGTGGTGGCAGCAGCAGCTTTGGCAGGGGTGGTGGCGGCGTTTCCTTTGGTGGTGCCAGCTCTGGAGGCAGCTCTGGAGGCGGCAGTTTCGGTGGAGGCGGCAGCTTTGGTGTCGGCGGGGGTGGCTTTGGTAATGGCGGGGGTGGCTTTGGTGGCGTGCGCGGCCTCGGTGGCACTAGTGGCGAGGCCACGCGGCCCACGGGCCCCCCTCGCGGCGCCGAAGCTCGGGCTGCGGCACGCCGGGCGCAGGCGGCGGCGCGCGAACATCAAGCGGCGCAAGAGTCTCAGGTTCGTGAACAGGGCCAGACGAGCAAGCTGGACGACTTTTGAGGGTGGGTAGCAGGCTAGCAGGGCGCTGTCTGACGTGTCTAGCGTATCAATTCCAGAGCCCTTGAAACAACTGAAACTCTCGACGAACTAGCATCTACCCCAATCCGGAATCGCCCACGATGCCACAAATAGCCCATCACCCCGCGGACTGCGGTCCAGGCACGTTGCGTCGACCGCTGCCCTCAACTCCACCACCCGTGCGGCCGTGGCCGCTGTCCGGTGATGGCTCTGTAAAAAGTGTCTGTCTGTGCTCGTGAGACACCCCCCCGTTTCAAAGTTTGGAAGCCCTCCTCGGCGGAACTGCCCATGCCCGGTGGGAGCCTTGTCAATCGCTAGCGGCAGAGGAGAGGCGGGCGAGGCCCGATGCCACTTTTTGGCTCGAGCAAGAAGGCGACTAAAAAGCTTGCCAGCTCGTCTCCCGGCCCGGACGTGGCTCAGTCGCCAAGAGGCACGGTGACAGCAGACGTGCCAGCTACGCCAACCGTAAATCTTGCGGCGGATGCCGTCACAACCCCATCCTTACCAGCTAAGGGTGGCTCGACAACTTACGAGTTCGAGTCTGGGAAGCCCATCGGCCTTCAGCTGGCGGATCACAGCAGCGGCGCTGTTGTGGTGGTTGACGTGGTGGACGGCACGTTAGCACAGCAGAAGGGCATCATGACCGGGATGACGTTGCTTGCAGTCAATGGCCAGAGCGTGGCGGCCATGAAAAAGGACGACGCGCTCAATCTTGTCAGGAGTACCCCCGCCGGGGCCGCGCGGGTGCTCGCCTTCTCGAACGAGCGGCTCCCAGAGGCCGGAGCCGCTGGCGCGGCACCAGCTTCCTTGGCCACGTCATCCGATGAGAACAAGGCCGAGTCTGTGCCATCCGCCGTAGCTGCGTCGTCCAGTGCTCTGTCCGAGGCCATCAGCCATCCCGGCGGCGCGACTACGTACGACTTCGAGCCTGGAAAGCCTATTGGTCTCGCGCTATCAGACAAGGTGCTCAACGGTGCCATCGTGGTAACTGACGTTGTGGCCGGCTCACTGGCGCAGCAGAGGGGCCTCATCATTGGCGTGGCTCTGCTAGCTGTCAATGGCGAAAAAGTTGCAGGCATCTCCAAGGACGACGCGCTCAACCTCATCAAGCAGATCCCGGCAGGGGCGGTGCGGCGCCTCACGTTTACGGCTGAGCGGCTCGCACCTCCATCGGCCAGTGTGCTTGCAACCACGTACGACTTCGACGCTGGTAAGCCCGTCGGCCTCGGGCTAGGCGATCACGCAAGCGGCGCCATTGTGGTGACCGAGGTGGTGGATGGCACACAGGCACAGCAGAAGGGCATCATGACCGGGATGACGTTGCTTGCAGTCAATGGACAGAGTGTGGTGGGCATGAAAAAGGACGGCGCGCTCAATCTCGTCAGGATTACCCCTTCCGGGGCCGCGCGCCGCCTCACCTTCTCGAACGAGCGGCTCACAGAGGGCGCTGCTGCCGATCCTGTAGTGGTCACCACGCCTGCCGCCGCCTCGCCGCCTGCCGCCTCGCCGCCTGTTGCCGCGGCGCCACCCGCCTCGACCTCTATCACGTTGCCTGCTGGCTCCCAACCTCCAGCATCACCACCTCCAGCATCGCCTTTCTCAATCAAGCGACCTGCTGATTCTCCTCCTCCTCTCGCTTCCCCGCCTCCTGCCACAGCTCCCGCCGCCGCCATGCCCCCCGCCGCCGCCGAGCCCATCGCCTCACCTCCTCCCACCGTGAAGCCGCCGCTGGACTCGTCTAGCACGCTGGGCATCGCTCCATCTTCGAAACGCTCCATTCGGCGCGCATTCAGCTTTGGGAGCCGGTCGACGCGCGCACCCAAAACCGGACTTTCGCTCTTTGGACGGCATCCTCGCACGGAAGCCCCCGCTGCAGCGCCCGCCGCTGCAGCGCCCGCCGTGGCATCGCCCGCCGTTGCAGCCGCCAGCTCGACGCACTCGAAACCCGTGCGACGAGCTTTCTCCTTTGGCAGTCGCGGACGAGCATCTGGTGCCCAGCCCGCTGCGAAGCTGGATAGATCACCACTTCCACGCCCAAAGCCATCATCGATCCAATCTCCGACACAATCTCCGACACCCGCTGCCCCAGCAATCGACGCACCGACGGCGGCGGTGGCCGACCCCGCGTCACTGGTGAGCGTGGTCAAGTTCACCCTCAAGCTTGCCGGTGACGTCTCCTCGTTCACCCCGAGCGTGCAAGCCGAGATCACTTATGCGATCGCCGCCGAAGCGGGCGTCCAGCCGTCGGCGGTGGAGATTGCTGTGACTTCGGGCAGCGTCATCGTCGACGTGAGCATCAAGACGGCGACGGCGACGGCGACCTCAGTGCTGTCGAAGATGGCCAGCGCGACGAGCAGTCCGAGCAGCGCGACCGCCATGCTCGCGAGCGTCACCGGCGTCTCATGCGCCGTGATCGACGTTACGAAGCCAGCCACCATCACAGCCGATCAGGCCGAGGAAGCGGAGGAAAAGCAGACCAAGCTGGCGGAGCTCAACTCGCGTATCGACGCCATCGCCGCCGAGGACGGACAGATCAAAAAGGCGATCGCCGAGACCGCGGCGGCCGAAAAGGCGGCTGCTGAGACAGCGGCGACCGAAAAGGCGGCGGTTGACAAGGCGGCGGCCGACAAGACGGCGGCCGAGAAGGCGGCGGCCGACAAGGCGGCGGCCGACAAGGCGGCGGCTGACAAGGCGGCGGCTGACAAGGCGGCGGCCGACAACGCGGCGGCCGACAAGGCGGCGGCCGACAAGGCGGCGGCTGAGAAGGCGGCGGCCGAGAAGGCGGCGGCCGAGAAGGCAGCGGCTGAGAAGGCGGCGGCCGACAAGGCGGCGGCCGACAAGGCGGCGGCCGACAAGGCGGCGGCTGAGAAGGCGGCAGCTGAGAAGGCGGCGGCTGAGAAGGCAGCGGCAGAGACCCCAAAGCGGGTCGGCTTGAGCTTGCGCGAGCTCGCCGAACGCAGCACCTCGAAAGCTGAGTCGGGCTCTGAGACGCTAAGCGGGCCTCCTGATTCGCCCGCATTGGCTTTTGGTGTGGCGCTACGGAAGGCCTCGCCGACGGCAAAGCCGGCCTCTTTGCTGCCGCCTCCCACACCGAGCTTTGCCGACCAGATTGCAGCCGCGAAGCTCAAACCAACGGCCAAGACCACGCCCGCCACGACGCTCGACCCAGCTGTGCCATCGGCAGTGACAACTCCTAAGGCTGCACCCGCGAAGTGGAAGCGTCCAGCAGCACCAGCGCCGGCTACATCTCCTGCAGCGCCGGCAACACCTCGTGCAGCGCCGGCTGCAGCGCCATCAGCAGCACCGGCGGCAGCGCCACCCACCTCATCATCACCTCCAGCAGAAGCACTTAGAAAGTCGATGGTCGCATCTGGCAGGGCGGCGCCTTCCCCGCCAACTATTCCGCGCGTCACGTTGCCGTTGCCTCGGCAGTCGAGAGCGGCGCCGCCGTACAGTGCGGTTGCGGGCACGAGCGGCGCAGACGGCGGCGAGAAGGCACCATTGCTCGGGGAGACAACTCCTCGAGAGAGCGACTCTGACCTGCGCGACGTCGATGGGCCTAGCACTCACAGCAGCCCGCGCACTGCAGATGAGCCGCCAAGCACTCACACCAGTCCTGCAAAGAAAGCGGGGGGAGGCGCCTCTGGATTGGCATCAAAAGATCCCGCCGATAGCCCCACCAACAGTGATCCCGCCGACGACGTCGATGGGCCTAGCACTCACAGCAGCCCGCGCACAGCAGATGAGCCGCCAAGCACTCACACCAGCCCTGCAAAGAAAGCGGGGGGAGGCGCCTCTGGATTGGCGTCAAGAGATCCCGCCGATAGCCCCACCAACAGTGATCCCGCCGACGACGACGCTCCAGACGAAGCCAAAAGCTTGCTTGGGGGCAATATCCGCTCGGACGGCGCCGAGGGCGAAGTGGAAGAGGTTCAACCTTTGCTCGCAGAGGCGAGCGCTGTGGACGGCGCGGGCAGCGGCAAGGCAGCCCCTACTACCTCCCAGCCCCTTGCACTGACAATGGGCAGGATGCGCGCGGGTGCGCAAGAACGCTCGGCACGCTCGGCACGGCTCCAGATCGGCTCGGGTGGAGGTGGCAGCTCGGGTGGAGGTGGCAGCTCGGGTGGAGGTGGCAGCTCGGGTGGAGGTGGCAGCTCGGGTGGAGGTTCGGGCCGTTGGAAGTGGACTGCAGCTTGTGCTCTGCTAACTGCGACCGCTCTGATTTTCGGATGGACGGTTGTAGCACAACCTCATCCACCGTCGCCGCCGCTCGCACCGCCGCCGTCGCCGGCGCCACCGCCGCCGCCGGTCGCGCCTCCTCCAAGCCCTCTGCCTTCGGAACCACCGCCCTCGCCGACTCCCGCGCCTCCCCCAAGCCCTCTGCCTTCGGAGCCACCGCCCTCGTCACCGCAGCCGTCACCTCCGCCTTCACCGACGCCACTATCGCCGCAGCCTTCGCCGCCACCACCTGCACTACCGCCGCCGCCGCCATCGCCCTCGCCGCCGCCACCACACCCTCCGGCAACTCCACCACCACCCTCGCTGCCACCACCCAGCCCACTACCTCAGCCCCCGCCAGCTCCACCGCCTCCATCACCGCCCCCGCCTTCTCCACCGCCTGCTCCGCCTGGCGCGGAGTACTCATCCGTCGTGACGGCCACTTTCGTCATCGAGGGCGATCCGTCCGACATCTCCGGTGACCTCGAGCAGCAACTCCGCGCCAACCTGGCCAGCAGGCTGGGGGTCGACCCCACCGATGTCATCCTTCGCATCACCGCGGGAAGTACCATCGTCGAGGCCACCATCGCCGTTCCGTCACATGCCTCTTCTCGGACTACGGCACTGGCGGTGCTCGAAGACATTGTGCTCGAGGATCTCTCTACCGACCTCGGCGTGACCATCACCTCGATCAGCGGAGTGGCCGCCACCTCGCACGTGTTCTTGGCACCCTCTCCTCCACCGCCCTCGCCTCCGCCACCCTCGCCACCGCCCTTGCCGCCACCGCCCTCCCCTCCACCATCATCTCCGAAACCCTCCCCCCCACCATCGCCTCCGCCTCCGTGGCCAGACTCGCCTGAGCCATCGCCACCGCCGCCTCCTCAGCCGTTGGCTCCGCCGCCCCCCCTGCCGCCGCCGCTCGCGCCGCCGCCGTCGCCGCCGCCACCGCCACCGCCGAGCGCGCCGAGGCCATCGCCGCCGCCACCACCCTCCCCACCGCCTCCGAGCTCACCGCCACCGTCGCCACCGCCACCGTCGCCACCGCCATATCCGCCGCCGTCGCCGGAACCGCCACCCTTGCCATCTTCCCCGCCCATGTGCGGACTATTGTTCAATCAAAAAGAGTGCATGCCTCCGCCGCCGTCACCGCCGCCGCCGCCGCCATCGCCGTCGCCACCACCTCCTATGCCGCCACCACCTTCACCGCCCCCCCCTCCACCACCTTGGCCGCCACCGCCCACGCCGCCGCCGCCGCCAACACCGCCCCCGCCCTGTCCCCCACCTCCACCCTCGCCACCACCGCCAAAGCCTCCACTCCCTTCGCCGCCGCCGCCAACACCACCCCCACCCTGGCCTCCACCCCCACCGCCGCCACCACCGCCCGACCCACCTCCCCCTTCGCCCGAGCCCCGACCCCCTCCCCCGCCGCCCCCCTCTCCAATGCCTCCGGAGCCATCTCCGCCGCCCTCGCCCTTCCCGCCGCCGCCCTCGCCGCCACCGCCGCCGCCGCCCTCGCCGCCGCCGCCGCCCCTGCCGCCACCGCCTCCCTTACCGCACCCGCCCCCGTCGCCGCCCCCACCGGCCCCGTCGCCGCCCCCGCCCCCGCCCCCGCCGTCGCCGCCGTCACCGCCTCCATCCTGGCTCGTTAGTGCCTTGCCACCGACGCCCGTGCTCGTGTCTGGAGCCCTTCTGTCGGCCATCGCTCTCGCAGCTTTCATGGCTCTCTGGCGAGCCTGTCGTGACCGACGCAGCTACAATCTCCTCGGCAGCAGGGACGATAGTCTTGAAAACGGCGGCCTTGGCGGCGGCGGCAGCGGCGCCGGTGATGGAGGGGACGAAGCAGGCGGCAGCGCTGTGCGCTTGCTCGCCGACAGTGTCAAGAGTCTCCTACCCAATTTCCACGAGGCGGCTCACTCGAGGCCCATGCCCCTCTCTGAGCGACCAGCTGCCTCTGGACGAGCTACCGCCGCAGCTGCAGCGCTTAACACAGCGCTCCTCGCGATCCCTTCGCCGCAGGCGCGCTCGAGTCACAGTCCGCCCGGCACAGCGCGTCGCTCGACCAGTTTCTCCAAGTCGCCCGGCAGGTCATGCTGGAGCACGTTCACTTCGGTGACCGGGATGGACTCGTCCACGCCGCTGCCTCCGCCGGCGTCGGCTCCACCGCCGGTGCTGCCTCCTGTCGCTGCGGCGTATGCTTCCGAAACGGCCGCCACTTCAGCTGTGACGGCGGCAGCCAAGGCAGCTGAGGCAGCCGCTGAGTCCGCCTCTCGCGCCGCCGCCGCCGCCGAGTCCACTGCCGTCGCGGTTGCCGCCGCCGCCGCCAGCTATCAGCAGTTTGCAAGCGTGGCTGCGGCTGCGGCAGTTGCTCCCCCACAACTTCCTCCTCCGCCGCCGCCCCCGCTGCCGCCGCCGCCGCCGCCACCGCTGCCGCCGCCGCAGCAGCAGCAGCAGCAACCGCCGCAGTCGCAGCCGCTTGCAGAGGCCGAGGCAAACGCCCTGCGCCAGAGACTTGCCAACGTCGAAGCGGCGCTCGAGGCAGCCACCACCTCACTGTCGCCTCCGCCGCACCCTCCGCCTCCACTTCCGCCTCCACTTCCGCCTCCTCCGCTTGACGAGCCGGAGCCTCCAGCGTCGCGCTGGAGCTTGGCATCGTCCACCTCGATGGCAACGAGATTCGTCGCCGCGTTCTCACCTCCGAAGAGCACAGCGTCGGCCGACGTGCCCAAAGCGCCCACGACGGCGCCCATGGTGCCCACGCTGTTCGACACGGCCAGCTCCCCGTCTGAGCCAGCCGTCTCAACTTCTGCCTCAGCTGCTGCGAGTGCCTACATGGCGGTGGCTTCGAGCGAGCTCACTCTACCGTGGGCAGAAAGAGCCCGACACGGTGCCTCGGTCGACCAAGCCACGCAGGTGGCGACCGGCGTCGATCAAGGGACGCAGGCCGACTCTCCTGTCGAGTTCCACAAAGCTCCGAGCGACACCCCCTCGACTTGCATGCACCCCGCGGGTTGGCGCCGTAGTGACGAAGCACAGGTATCCTCCGCAGCTTGGCCGTACGGCGTGTACGGCCAAGCCGTCGAAGGCTGTGGACGCCCTTCGGTCAGCTTTGCGTCCCCCGCACCATTCTTCGAGCCATACCCGCCTCCACACCCGCCCGCCGCCTTTGCGCCACCCAGTGCGGCAGTGACGCCACGCCCAACGCTCAGCACTCGTAAACCGTCGGTGCCTACTACGCCGCGGCGCAGCTTCACCGGCTGCTCAAGTAGCCTGGCCCAGCCCGGCGACGTCGACTTGACGAAGCTCGCCGCGAGGGCCATGAGGGCCAAAATGATGGGCAACATGGCCGAGCATGAGCGGCTGAGCCGTCGGCTGGCGTCGGCTGGCGTGAGTGAGCCCTTTGAGCAGACGGCGCGCGCTCGCTTCTTCTCGACCGAGCCTACAATGCTTCAGACCGCCATGCAACAGCCTGCGATGTATCGGCCTGCGATGTATCCGGCGCGTTGCCGCACAGCTGGGGTCCAGGCGGGCGGCGCAGGCGTGCTTGGTCGCATCGGCGCCGCCGCGACGTCGCATCCCCTGGAGGCCTTCGACCACATGACGCTCGCGACCCTCGGGCTAGCATGCATGTGGCATGATGAGGACGGCAAGCAGGCGCGGGCGCGACTGTGGAAAGCGTGCGACGCGCCCTCGAGCACAGGTCGCATCTCTGCTGCTGACCTTGACCGCTGGGTGCGTGCGGCGCTCGGCTGTCCCGCGCGTTTCGTCACACGGCCCACGACGAGCCGCATCTTTGAGGCCGCCAAGGAGCAATTGGAGACCAGCTGGGGAAGGGAGCCGCGCCTCTCTACATTTGGGATCCAGGGCGCGTACGGGACAGTGCTCGTCTCGGGCGCCGCCGGCGATTACGTCGAGCCTGGCGTCGGCTTTTGGCGGCTGTGCCTCCTCATCCACTGCTACCTCGAGCTCTATCTGCGCTTCCACCCACCCGACGCCGAGGCTCACTTCGTCGAGGAGGATGAGCTGATACGCGTGGCCACATTCGTGCGACGCTGGGGTGCGCCGGCGCTTTCGGCCGAGCAGGCGCGCGCCGAGTTTGAGCGGATGGAGTACGAATACGGGCACGCTGTCTTCTTCCATGAGTTGCTCGACTGGGCGATGCGCTTGCTGCTCAAGAGCACTGCCCCGGGCGCGAGCGGCTCGTCGGATGGGTTTCCGTTTAAGGAACTCGAGCGCCTCCTCACCGCGCAGATATCGCGCCCCGATGGGCTGCGCCCGGCGGCCAAGCCGCTCACGATGCTTTGAGAGAACAGGTTTCTGTCATATGAGTCCACAGCGGGTGCTTCAAAGAGGATAGAGGTGCGAAGGCCGGGCCAATTCAGTTGATGTAGGAACCTATAGTCATTGGCTTCGGGCTTTGCAGGCCCGCCCTCTGCCTCTCGCACATGATCAGAGCGAGCGCCTTCCGCCTTGAAGGCCGCGGCCGCCCCTCTCTTCCCTTGCCCTGGAGCGTTATGCACATTCATTTACCGTTATGTACGTGAAAGTGTGGACGGCAGCTGGGGGCCATGCTGGGGGCGGAGGACTGATTTCTTACTACTCGACAAATTTCCATCGGTCGATATGTTACAAATATCCCGGTACGCGGTAGGTACTAGGTTCGGTTTATTAGCCGGTTACGTGGGTAACCGATATGGGCAGCTAGAAGCGCACACGCTTGGTCGCAGCTGAGAGCTGTTCGGTTGACAGGTGAGCATCAATGCAATTAACATTAACTGTTATAACCAGGCGTTCCGCACCGTCCGTTTCACGAACACGTCCACCTCTCCACGCGGACAGAGCGCTTAGCGTCACTGGTACGTAACCGAGAGGGGAAGGAAAATCCCCTCTCGAGTCGAGTCGAACAGCTTCAGCGCATGGGAGTCGAGTGGAGTCGAGACTCGAGTTCTCTCGGCCCGTCCGCCCCTGATCCGTGATCGGCTGATACACCGTGGATCCGTGGCTGCCCGTGCGCAGCGTTGTGTATGCTGATTCTGCATTGGTTCGGTTAGGACCGACACGAGCGCTTGACGTAAAGCATCGTACGGCTTTCGCACCCACTCGGTAATCACCGGCTGGCTGCCCTGTGTTCAGTTTCTCGACTGCGGTCACGGGCCGCCCGAGTTGCCCAGGCACGAAGCAAGAAGCGTATCGACTTGTGCTGGCAAGGTTCCAACCGGAGCAATACCCATGAGCTCGTTTGCCTGCTGAACAGCTAAAAGTGCTGGAAGTCCCGTCTCAAGGCCAAGGAATTCGGAGATGCGGTGCAGCTTAGTTGCGAGTGACGCTTCTGACGGTTGGGCTCTGCGGCTAAAGTGTGGCTGCTTCTGCTGACGATACATCGCCGGCGCCGTCCACGCGGCAGTTGGCGGCCGAAAAGCCGTCGGTGAATCCACCTGATGCCCGCTGGCTGGAGTGCCCCCTGCCCAGGTCGTATCGGGAGACGGTGCGAGGCGAGCGGTGGACGCGTCGCCCGAATGGGCGGGCGAACCAGAAAGGGTCGGCGAGCCGTCAGCAGAAATTCCAGCGGCGGCGGGCAGAGCGATTTCAGAGGAAGCCTCCTCGGAGTCTGCTGCGTGTTCCGGTGTAGCTTTCTGATCCGTCGCGAGTTTCGCAGAGGGCCATAGCCTGGGAGCAGGTTTCGGGGCCGTACGGTAGTTCGAGGCGGAAGTCAAGTCCACCTCTGCCCACGCGGGATGGGCAAAGTAGCCTCGACGCTGAGCAGCATAATAGTTTGAGAGCTCTTCGCCCTCCGCGAGGCCACACTTGCGGCATCGCCCGAAGCGCCACGAATGCAGTCCTCCATAGCTGCAGGTGCCGTACTCGGACTCCATCGCCGAGTTCGGCCTTTGCTTGAAGGTGGAGGTCTCACCAGGTTCGCGCCTCCAGCCACCAGCAATTCGTAAGGCCGCCTTGTCTGACAGCCTGTTCAAGCACTTCGGACACTCGTCCTTTCCATGAACGTCTGGCCATCGATAACCGCAGGTGGGGCACTCTTTCCACTTTTTCGAAGGCAAAGGCCGAGCTGCATTGGATGGAGCGTAGCCGTAGAGTGCAGGGTAGCCGTATGGGCTTTGCCAAAAGTAGTGTGACCATTCGACCTCCATAAAGTCGTTGACAAGCCCATGCCAATCAGGTGGGATTCTGCGTAGACAAGGGCTGAGAGGGCTGTTCATGCCTAACCGGAACCGGACCGATCGTGTGTGGGCTCGACGAAGAAAGCGTCGAGTTCCAGCGCAGCGCGCGTGTGCAGGCCGGGTTAGCGACTGGACACGGTGGAGAGTGAAACGGAGGTCCTTTGAACTCGCCCACTTACCGGTGCCGGAAAATTTTGAGTCGGCCGCGGTTTCGGTCGTCGCGCTGTCTGCGGGTCGTGCGGGTTGTGTGTTGGTGGGTTTGGATGGATGGATAGATGGTTGTGAGGTTCGTCTGTGTGATCCGTGTGCCCGTGTGCGCCCTTCTGTCCCGTGTCCCTTGTGTGTCCCGGCTCCCCCGTCCCCCCCGGTGTCTTTGAACCGTAAAAAGACACCGGGGGGAGCCGGGACGCAGAGATCTCGAACGCTCACAACCAACCCGACCCAGTCATGCAGTTAACGGTATAGCGATTGTACCGGTTACCGGTTCGTGATTCATCAGGATACTTCAGGGGATACTTCATACTTTAACAGGAAAGTGAATCGCACAGCACGCACGACGCAGGCGCTGGCGGAACATAGCAACAGCCCAACAGGATACGAACCTCGAACGCGTCACGATAAACGTTTATCGTATGGTTTATCAGTAAAGTACTCGAGATGTACTAGCAGACTCCTCTCATCCGCAGGCCTCCCATCCGCGTCCCACTGTCCTACTTCTTTCCCGTGTCCGCCGTCGTCACTTCTCGTCACTTTCACCACTTCTCAATGTGATTGTAGATTGAGTCCCGGGATGATGCAGCGGCGGTGCCCGCACAGTCTTGGGGCGTACGTATGGGACTCTCACTGGCAAGCTTGGCCCGCTCTCTGTCGAGCGTGGTGGCAGCATTGTTGGTACGTGCTCTGGAATGACTATTGCTCGCACCGGTGGAGGCATGAGTATCGTGCGCTGCCGTGCAGGTGTGCCGCCGACCATGTTCCTAGGAGAACGAAGCTTCATGTTGCCACTCGCATCTACAGCGAGACGTGGCAGAAGTGAGCTGCGCGGCGTCGTGGCTACTTGCCTCAGGTTGCCCAGCCTGTCGCAGGCCGCATCGCGCATGGACCCACGCACCACGCGGGTGAACTCTTCGAGGGATATATCCCCCGAATGGTCAACGTCCATGAGATTAAAAAAGGAGTCGACTACCTTGGGATTCGCGAGACCAAGCTCGGCCATTGATTGTCGGAGCTCCTGTAGGCTCATGCGCCCGCTGCCATCAATATCCCATCTATTGAAGAGCGCAGTGAGCGTCGACCAGTTGGCAGCAAGGCCATCAGCGAGCTGCGAGATAAAGTCGTGGTCTGGCGAAAGCTTGATGTTTTTTATCACACTCGCTGAGCGCTGTTCAGCCGAGAGCGACTCCATCTTTTCCCGCTTGACCAAATTCTCTTTTTTCAGTTCAACCACTTGCGGAGGTTTGAGTCCTTGGATGGTTTTGCGGAGGTCGTGGTATGCTATCGTGTTGACTGCGCTCTTCTTGCTTCCATGCTTCATAGACTCGAAGACAAAGTCAATGTCGGCGAGCATCTGTTTCTCATCCATGTCACCCTTCCTATTCAACCAGGTCGAAGGGTCAATTTCAATCGCGTAGATTGCGTCGCGGAATTCCTGTTTGGAGACCTCTCCATCGCCATTGACGTCCCAGGATCTAAAGAGGTCCATAACTCGCGCCGACTGCAAACGCAGGCTTTCGCGGATGCGATCGCATCGCGCTTTCTGCTGCTCCGGGATGCCCCAATTGAAGTCAATTTTCTGAAGATGACTGAGGTCAATCTTGACAAACGCATTCTTGCTCTCCTGCCGATCGTAAATGGCCCTTAGCCTTTGGAGTGGACGGTTGCGCCTCATCGACTCGAATTCGAGGCGTACCCGGAGGTCCCGCAAGTCGAGCTCTCCGCCCAAATCGATGTCGAATGCATCGAAGACACGGTCGATGAGATCATCGTCAGCCTCGAAACCGTAGTGCCGAATCACTTTTCTGAATTCCGCCTTGTCCACAAACCCGCCGCCATCTTCATCCCACTCTAAGAATAATTCCTCGACGTCCGCCGCTGAGCGCGTGAACGCATCCTTGAGTGCCGCAACTATGAACTCAAATTTGTCGAGCGTGCCGCCTCCATCGATATCAATCTCTTTGAAACGCTCCATGAGAGCTTCTTCAGAGTGCACTCCCATCTCTCGCTCACGGATCATCCTTGAAAACTCCCGGAAGTCGAGTTGCTTGTCACGATTTGAATCCAGCGAATCGAACTCCATGACGGCCTGGCGCATCGCGAGGGCAAACTCTTTGGTGGCGGCCTTACGCGCCGCGATGGCCTCCGGGGACATGTCGCGCCTCTTCTTTGGCGGCGGCATTCGTACCCTGAACTGTTACAGCTCAGGAGAACGGTTCTTCCCCGTTTTGCAACTAGTACCGATAAAAAGACACCTGGGGAGCCGGTACCGGTACTGTACCGGTACCGATAGACTTTCCTCCTTTCCACGCACCGGAACCGTAACGGTTACTTTGGCGGTGCGCGGCTGCGCGCTCGCGCCCCGCGTACAGTACGCAGTACCGTATCGATCCAATTTTTTTACGCGGCGAGGGGGCATGCGGCGCTGCGGCGGCGGTGGCGGGCTGGCGGCGCCGGACGTACGATTTTCGTACGGGGCCCCAAGGCCGCCGGGCGTACGATTTTCGTACCGGGCCCCAAGGGCCCCAACCGCCCCCCTGTGCCGCCTGACGCAAGACACCATTCTCTTTCCCACACGCTGTGTCGGCCGATGGGCGGCAGCAACTGCGCCTGAGTCCCAGGGACTGTTTCCGAACATGAAGTCGAGTTTAACCGCGGTGCTTCTGTGCGTCGCGTATACGGAGGCTGCTGCCACCATCAGCACCGTAGACGTTGTGTTGGCACCCTCGCCACCACCGCCCTCGCCCTCGCCGCCGCCGCCGCCGCGCTCACCCTCGCCAACACCGCCCTCGCCGTCTCCGCCGCCGCCCTCACGAAGACCGCCGCCCTCACGAAGACCGCCGCCGCCCTCATCCTCAGGCCTTCGGCGCCTTCAGACCACAGGCGGACCGCGCTCACCCTCGCCACCACCGCCATCTCTGTCTCCGCCGCCCCCCTCGCCACCACCGCCATCGCCGTCTCCGCCGCCGCCCTCGCCTCTCTCGGACCCGTCGGCATCGCCGTCGCCCGACGCTTCTCCATCCCCATCTCCCGACGCATCGCCCTCGCCCTCGCCCGACGCATCTCCATCCCCATCTCCCGACGCATCGCCCTCACCCTCACCCGAGGCTTCGCCCTCGCCCTCGCCTACCGCATCGCCCTCGCCCTCGCCCGACTCATCTCCGTCCCCATCGCCCGATGCATGCACGTGCCCATCCCCGTCGCCCGATGCATCCCCCTCGCCGTCCCCCGACGCATACCCCCCCGACACGCCACCGGTACCTTCACTGCCCCCACCCTCAACGCCGCCATCTTCTTCTCCCCCGCCGCCGCCGCGCTCACCCTCGCCACCACCGCCCTCGCCCTCGCCGCCGCCGCCGCGCTCACCCTCGCCAACACCGCCCTCGCCGTCTCCGCCGCAACCCTCGCCACCTCCGTCACCGCCTCCGCCCTTACCACCCC
>Ga0180440_100343_pt1 | contig 28651 bp, 19 predicted proteins | sample ChrtobMetaP5_4mM_FD_119745 | JGI IMG/M metagenome (GOLD analysis project Ga0180440, IMG submission 119745) | Chrysochromulina tobin associated microbial communities from unialgal haptophyte culture, Washington, USA - P5_4mM MetaG | ecosystem: Host-associated > Algae > Haptophytes > Unclassified ... | reverse complement strand
TGACGCCCGCTGGCTTGTCTGGCAGGCAAACTGGAGCTGCTGAGCGAGAAGATGAACGCGCACAGGCGCCAGATCAACTCGGTGGCGTTTTCGCCCGATGGCACCAAGATCGTGTCCGCATGTAACGGCGGGACGATCAAAGTCTGGGATATGGTCGATTGGTCTCGCAAAGATCATTTGATGTTCAACATCACCACCCAGCGATTTGTCTTGCAGCTGCTGTGGCTGAACAAATACAGCATGAAGTTTCCTGATGATGTGCTTGATCTGCTCATTGAAGCCTGCTTGCGAAGCAAGTGAGGCGGGGTGACGGCAACCCCGGGTGTAAGCTGTCACCATCTGATTTGAGCAGAGAGTGCCTCACCGGTCACTGTGCTGCATCGCGCCGAGGATAGGATAGACAGGACATGTCGGTCGAGCGTCTTGCGTCTAGGTGAGGCGAGAGCCACTCTGCACTTGGTGTGTATTAGGATGTTGAATTTGGGAGCGGCCGACCGCTTCGCCCGGTGTAGCCGGTTCGCCCCCGAGGGCGAGCGCCGAGCGGGACTCCGGACTCGACTCGACCGCTCGCCCGGCGCTCTCCGCCCGGGCCGGTCGCGGACGCGGCTCGCGGGGGGGGTCCGGGGATCGATGGACGATGCGCCCGCGGCGCGGGACGGCCGGTCGGGGTCGCCGCGAGAATGGAGACGTCTTCAACTAATTGCGTCTAGGACGAGACCCGAGACCCCGCAGAGAACTCCGACGCGCTCGGCTCACGCCCGTCGCCCCACCGGAGCACGCATAGAACTCACCGCTGCTCTCAACTGCTCTCACGCCGCACACCACATGCACGCTAAACGGCCAGAGAAGCCCCCCAGGGCCCAGGACGCATGCGAATCTCCTTCTCTCTCATCCGGCCCACAGTGTCCGTCGTGTCTCCTCCGCTGCGCTGCTCCTCCTCCTCCTCCTCCGCCGCCGCCGCCATGCGATTGTGGGGAAACTCTGCCCCGGCCCCATCCCTGCTGGTACTAGCGCCCGGCTCGGCGCCTCACCGGCGCCGCCACCTCTCACCAGCGCGTGCATCATCGGCGCCCAGGCGGCGCGCGCGCCTGGGCATGACGTCCGTAAAAGGCCGAGAAGAGGTCGTCCTCCATGCCCGACGCAAAGCCAAAGGGGCCGGCGCCGCGCGCGCCGCCAAAGCCGCCGAGCCCCCCGGCACGCGATCTCGAGCGCTGCTCGAGATCATAGGTACGCCGCTGCGTCACATCTGAGAGGACGTCATAGGCCTTCTGCACCGCCAAGAAGGCGTCCTGCGCCTTGGCCTTCTCGGCCATGGGCGAGGACGCGTGCTTGTCGGGGTGGAACTTGAGGCACAGCTTCTTGTACGCCTTTCGGATCGCATCCGCGTCGGCGCTCGGCTCGACCCCGAGCACCTCGTAATGATTTGGCGCCTTGGGCGGCGGCGCCACCGCCGTCGAGGGCCGCTCGCTACCGGCGCCACGCGACGACGCGCCGGCGCCAGCGTAGCCGCTGCTGCCTCCATGGTGCGCGCGCGCACGGTCCCATCCCGAGCCCGCGCCCGCGCCCGCCGCCGCGCCCGCCGCATTCGCCGCCTCCCGTGCCTGTTCCTTTCGGAGCTCAGCGACGCGCCGCTGAGCCTCGAGGCCGACCGGCCCGCTCGCGTCGAGCCGCTGCGCGGCCCCCAGATCCTCGAGCGCGCGCGAGCGGTCGCCGCAGCGCGCGCGCAGCTCGCCTCGCCGAAGATATGCCTTCGCGTACGATCGGTTGAGAGCGATCGCCGCCGAGCAGTCGGCCAGCGCCTGCTGCAGCGCATTGTTCTTGGCGTGCGCGGCGCCACGGTTGCAGTAGAGCAGCGCATTGAAGCGCGCGTGGGTCGGATCCACGGCGAGCGCTCGCGTGTACGCCTCGACAGCCTGCGTCCAGTCCCCGCGCTTGAAGGCATTGTTGCCCGCCGTTCGCTCCGTCTCCAGCTTCTGCACGAGGCGCAGGAGCGGCTTGGCGCCCGCGGGCGCGTTCGGTCGCGCCAAGCTCTCGGACAGCTTGTCGGCGGCCTCGGGCAGCAGGGACGAATCGTAGAGCACGCGCCCGAGGGTACAGTGCCAGAGCGACGCGTGGCCCTTGTGCGCGGCCGGTGTGGCCAGCTGCGCCTCGCACAGCGCGTGCGCTTCGGTCATCCGGCCGGAGGCGGAGAGCGCTTCGGCTTGGAGCGAGCGCAGCGTCAGGTTGTGCGGCGAGCGCGTGCACGCAGTCTCGAGCGCGTTGAGCAGCCCCTTGAGCTGCTGCGACGAGGCGGCCGAGCCCATCGTCGAGGCGGCCGCACGGCGGCACATGATGAGCTCCGAGTGCAGCCGCGCCGCCTGTTGCTCGTCGTCGGCGCACGCCTTGAGGCCCGCTTCGCTCTCGGCCGAGTTGCCCACCTGCGCGGCCTCGAGGTAGAAGCGGCGTGCCTCGTCCGTGTCGCCGAGCATGAGCTGCACGTGCGCCACACGCAGCAGCGCCTTGCCCAGCTTACTGTCCGCGCGCAGCGCCGCGTCGCACTCGGCCACGGCGTCGGCCATGCGCGCGAGCTGCATCAGCGCGGCCGCCGAGTTGGCGTGGTACGAGGCCGCCCGGGTGTTGAGCGCGCGGCCCTCGGCCGTCGCGGTACCCCACGCCGCATGCTTGCGCAGCTCACTGATGGCCTTTTGGTAGCACACGTTCGCCTCTGCCCACGACTTGATCGCGTACCGGCGGTTGCCGCGCTCCTTCTGCTCCTCCGCCAGCCGCCACGCCGGATCCTCCTTGGGCGGCTCGTCGCCCAGACCGGCGGTACCGCCCGTCACCACTGGCGCAGCGTTCGAAGCGGCGGCGGCGGCGGCGGCGGCGGCAGTGCTGCTGTTGCTGCTGCTGCTGCTGGCGGTAGCGGCCTCGGCGCCGCCTCCCTCCCACGCACTGCGACTCTTGGGTAGCAATGAGCCCGGGAGTTGGCTGCTGCTGCTGCTGCTGCTGCTGCTGGTGGGCGGCGCGGCCGAGGAGGTGCTCGAAAAGGCGTTCGGGATGGCGCTCGTGCTCCCCTCTGCCTCCTCAGACGAGACCGCACCCGAGCGCGCGAAGCCCGTGCCGGGGCGACGGCGGCCCGCTCGCCGCGCCGCGGCCTCCTCCGCGCCGATGCTAAACGTCAGGTCAGGCGGCGGAGCGAAGGCGCCGGCGCCGGCCGCGGGCGCGCCGGGGGCGCCGGGGATGCTGGGCACGCTGCTGGCCGTGGCGGCCGTGGGCACGTTCGCGGAGAGATCCCTCTCGGAGTGCAGGCCCACTTGACGAAACCGCTCAGCGAGGGACGCAGTCGGCTCAATCGCGGCGCCGGCCTCGTCGCCGAAGCCGTCGCCGGCACGGCCGACAGACGGGACGCGGCGCGCGGACGCTGGCTTCGCGCGCCGGCCCGCCGAGCGCGAGCTGCGTGCGCCTTCGTCGCCCGCCCCAACGCTGAACTGAGGGCTGTCGTCATCGATGTCCGGGGCCGCATCGGCCATGATCACCTCGATGGGTGAGGGCTGTGCCGTCACACCGTTGCCGAAAAAAGCGCCGGCAGCAGCGGAGGCGGCGGGCGGCGACCAGTGCAGCGGCACGCTCACCGTTGGCAACGCTGTGGAAGGCCGGGCAAAGCTGGTGACCTCAGCGGCGACGGCTGGTTTCGTGGCACTTGGCGGTGACACTGGCTTGCGCCGCGCCGGCGGCACAGGCAGCGGGCCATTGGCGCCGACGGTGAAGCCGCCGAGCGGCGCGCCACTGGCGAGTAGTGCCGCCACGGCGGCCGCGGCGGCCGCCTCCGCGGCCGCCACGCTCGCCGCGGAACCGAGCACAGCCGCGCTGCTGTTGGCGGGCGTGGGCGGCTGCGGCGGAGGCGGCGGATGCGGCGGCGAAATGGCGCGCTCCTTGGCGGCGGCGGGCGGTGTCGTCGGCTCCGTGGCCGACGGCCTCAGCGCCGGCAGCCGCGCGCTCAGCTTGGCGAGGAGCTCGCGCTCCTCTTTGGTGAGGTCGGCCATCTGCTCGGCGGTGATGGTGACGCCCTTGACGGGATGCGAGCTCGGCATGGCATCCAGCTCGTGAGCGCTCGCGTCGATGGCATCCGCGGCTGCCGCGTCCGTCGCCTCGCCGCTCGCGCTCGAATCGCCCAGTGGGGAGCGGCTGCTGCCAGTGGCCGGCCTTCTGAAGCGGTTGCGCTTGCGCGGCGTGCCCCCCGAGCTGACGGCGTCGAAGAGGCCAGGGTGGAAGAGGTTCTCCTTGGCCGTGGGCGGCTCGATGTCGAAGTCGCCCATCGCAACGGGCACGTGCGGCGCACCCTTCCTCGGCAACTCGAAAGAGGAGCGTGTGGGCGCCTTGCAGTCGAATGTTGATCCGAACCCCGTCAGATCTCATAGGAAAGTTTTCACAGTCGGGGCTGTCTCGTGCTCCGCCCTGCGCTTCTGCTCGGTGAGGCTCATGCCGTCGCGTGCGGCGTGCGCGCACTCGAGGCGCCGGCGCTGGCGTGGCTGAGGCGCAGAGGCTGCTCAGAGCCGCCGTGCACCCCTGGGAGCCGCCAGGCACCGCTGCCGGCCGGTGGTTGAGGCAGCGACCCGCAGAGGGCAGAGAGCGGGCGATTGAGCTGCGGCTGATCATTGCCTGTCCTGCTCGCACGCTCATCGCGAATGCGTGCCTGCCTTGTGCCCGCAGGCCGCTGCACTAACTACCATGGGCCGCCGCCCTTTCAAGTGCTATCGGTACCAGAAGAACAAGCCGTACCCGAAGTCTCGCTTCAACCGTGGTGTGCCTGACCCGAAGATCCGCATCTACGACGCTGGCAAGAAGAAGCTCGCCATCGATGTCTTCCCGTTCGCTGCGCACATGGTCTCCATGGAGAAAGAGCAGATCTCGTCTGAGACGCTCGAGGCCGCGCGTGTTGCCTGCAACAAGTACATGGTGAAGAACGCTGGCAAGGATGCTTTCCACCTTCGCATCCGTGTGCACCCGTGGCACGTGCTTCGCATCAACAAAATGCTCTCGTGCGCCGGCGCGGATCGGCTGCAGACTGGCATGCGCGGCGCCTTCGGCAAGACGTACGGCACCGTCGCGCGTGTGAGCATCGGCCAGATCCTCTTCTCGGTGCGCGCCAAGGAGTTCCACGAGCCCCAGGTGCTCGAGGCGCTCCGCCGCGCCAAGTACAAGCTGCCAGGCCGGCAGCGCGTCGTCGTGTCGGGCAACTACGGCTTCTCCAAGCTCACCAAGGAGCAGTACGAGAAATTCAGGGATCAGGGCCGCCTGGTCAAGGACGGCATCAACGTGCAGGTCATCCCCACGTACGGCCCGCTCGGCCAGCGCGAGCTGTCCAAGCTGCCGCTCTCCATGCTCAACCCGGAGACGGACCCCGTCGCGCTGGGCCTCGATGCCAGCGGCTAAATGATGTAAGCGCGTCGTCCCTCCTTCTTTAGGTGTTGTATGAACCCCTGGAGAGATGAGAGGCGGATAATGTAGAGGCGGTCGTAGGCCTCCGGGCGGATGCACCGGTCCGGTCGTGCATGATTTCGGTTTGGTGCAGTGGCAACGGCGTCCTCATCTTCCTTTAAGGTCAAACTCGATACGATGAGGTTGCACAGCAGTAATAGATACATGCGCGCGACAAAAGTACAAGTCGAGCTCACCGGCGACAAGCACATATGAGAGGCCACACCGCGCAGTCGAGCCGCCCTCGCCCGCGCTCGGCTCCGAACGCTCGCGGAACAAGTGCGAAGTCGCGGAAGCGACGGTAGCCTTCGCAAGCCTCGTCTGCGAGCAAGCTGGCGCCGCCTACGCAGCGCCGCCTACGCAGCGGCTCTCGGCGGCGGGATCTCGACGGGCACTCCGGGAGCGATTTTGATCTGGAGGAGCTGTTGAATGGGTGTGCGGCAGATGGGGCACTTCTCGGCCTGCATGCGAAGGACTTGGGCGCATTCGGAGCACAGGCACATGTGGCGGCAGGGCAGCACGGTCGTGTCCCGCGGCGCTGTCATACAAACGACGCACTCGCGCCCATTGTCACCGCCGTCGCCGTCAGCCAACGCGCTCGCGTCGCCGCTGGCGCCCTCGATGCCAAAAATCTCCTGCAGCTCGTAGAGCATATAAGCTTCGGACGGGCTTTGCGGGTTCGGGTTCACAACCTGGATCTTCTGCTTGAGCGGCACGACGGTGGCGCCCGCATCGGTGAAGACGGCGTTCGCGAACGTCGCCTGCGCGTTCACCGCCGAAGTCGCCTTACTCTCTAAGGCCACGATGATCGGGAAGCGGTCACCCGCCTTGAGCTCTTCCTTCGTGTACTCGGCGAGGTTTAGGGGCAGCTGTGCGCGGTACGCCTGGCCGAGGCCCTGGGCGCGATCCTCGGGCGCGATCGCGCCGCTCGGCTTGAGCGGCGTGAACTTGAGAGCACCGTTCGCGCCCACCTCCTCGGTGGCGTAGTAGAAGACACGGATGGTGCACGCGCTCGACGCGTCAAAAGTGAACTCGAGGTGATGTAGCGTGGGGCGCGCCGCGTCGCGTACGAGCCTCATCGAGCCCTTCTTGAGGTTCACGTCGTTGCGGATCGTGCACGTCTTCGACACTTGCGGCGGAGGCGCTGGCCCGCGGGGCAAGAAGGCGCTGCCGGCCTCGGGCCGCATGCCCTCAAGGTAGTATTGCTGCATTGATGTCACGCCCATGCGCTGGCCTGGATAGCCGCCGCCGGCCGCCGTCGCTGCCCGGCCCTGCGGAGACGCGCGTTGACGAACAAGGGCTGTGTGAGAGAGAGGCAGCCGCAGCCAAGGCAATGCCTCCAGGGAGGACTTCCCGGCTGTGCTTTGCGCGTCTGCTGCAGGCTGCTGGCGCACCGGATATGCGCCACCGCCGATTCCAGGCTGACGACGGGGTTGGTCTCCAGGGGGTGTCGAAGTTCCCGCGCCCGCAGGCCGTGCCGGAGCAGACGAGTTCGCCCCCATCCAAGAAAGGGCTTCGATCGGGACGGATTGCGGAATTCATGCAACCTATCATCGGCGCGCTCGTGATAGGCGTCCAGGCGAGCTGGTCGCCAAGCGGCGTGCTACACAGCGCACCCCAGGGGGTGCGACGTAGAACACCACTGACGGACTCGCCGCTCCGCCACGGGAGCGCGTTGCCGTTGCTGCTCATCGATGATGACGACCTGCCAGTCAGGCCGCCGAAAGCGCCGCCGCCGTCAATGCCGCCGCTGCGCGAGCTATTTGCGCCGACGCGAGCCGCAGCCGCGAACCTCTTCCAGGTGACGCCAGCATGGGTCGATGCAGGCCTCGGCAGCATCGCCTTTGTGCTGCTCAACGCAGCCGCAATCGCCGTCACACAGGCTGCCGGTCTCGAGGCAGAGGGCGCAGTCTACCGCCTGCTCGGCCTCGTCGCCTTTGTGGCGCTGCAAGCAGCCATTGGCCTTCCGCCGCAGGAGTGGGCCCGTCTGCGAGCCGACCCAGCCCGCGTCGACAGCAGCCCCTTTTTCCAGATCACATACCTCGGCGGGCCCGGCGCGGGCGTCACGTTCGCCTTTGGGTTTGGAATTGCCATCGCTCTTGCAGCGCAGCTGCTCGGCATCGACTGGGTACCTGCGCCACGGCCCTGGCCTGAGCTGCCCCAGGCGGTTGAGCTGCTTCTGATCGCGCCGCTGGCCGACGAGGCGTTCTTTCGCGCCTTTTTGATCAGCGCCATCGAGCGCGCGGGCGGCTCGGCCACAATGGCCCTGCTCGCCTCCGCCGTCGCGTACGCCGCGTACCAGGTGCCCGTGCGCGAGCTGCTACTACTCTCCGAGCAGGCGTCGCTGGCGCTGCTGCTGTTCCAGCTTCTCGGCCTCTTCCTCGGCGTCCTCTACCAGCGCTCAGGCGGCTCTCTCCCTCTCGTCTTCGTGAGCCACGCCACGTTCAATGCGCTCGTCACTGCGCTACGCGCGGCGCAGGTGGGCTCGACCTTGCCGTTTTGAACAGTGTATCAACCCTTGTAGAAGTCGCCGCCACTACCGCCACTACCGCCGCCGCCGCCGCCTCCGCCCGGCGGCCGGGCTAAGGCCGGGCCGCTTCTGGCATGTGTCCATCCTCGTGTTTATTCAGTGTAGCGGGTGCTCGCCTTTCGTTTGAGTGCACTCAAGCAAGCAGGCAAGCCCACTCTTTCCTATACATCGCTGGCGCTACACACGTGGAGTACACTCGGTTGCGCTTGTTTAGATACTTGATGTGTTGTATTTCGACTGGTGCGCTTGGCTTGTAGCTTGTGCGACGAAGCTTAGCTTGCAGAGCGCACCCCGCACCACGGCACTTCATACCTGGCTGCGCGGCCGCCGGCCAGCGAGAGGGCACCGACGGACGCCCGGCGCGGCAGATTCGTTCTGTTTATACACGCTCGGTCGATCGTGGGGGAAACGCATGCATGTGCTCTTACAGCCTCTCCGTTACGCGTTAGGTTTGGTTCTGAATGGTTGTGTTCACTGGCGGTCCCTGAAGTGCGCTCAGAGGCACAGACGTCTGTGCTCGGTGGCTGAGACGAGCGCGTAGGCCCGCACGCCGACGGCGACCCACCCGCCACCGAGTCCGAGACCGTGGCAATCGGGTCCATGCTACGAGCACTTACCAGTGCGGCGGACCGAGCGGCGGCGCGCGTCCCGCGAGATGCTGCTCGAACTCGGCGACCAGAGCGTCCGCCGGCCGGCAGGGAGGTAGCTGGTACTGCGCTGGGTGCGCTGCGGCATGGGCGAGCGCCTCGGGCACGAGCGCCGCCATGTCATCACGGGTCAGTGCCGCGAGCACGCCGGAGTAGTCCGCAGCTTCGACCGCCAGCTGGACGCGTCCAGCGCGCGTGCGACGGAGGGTGGCCGCCCGCGCAGCAGCAGCAGCAGCATTCTCATCCTGCAGCGAAGCTTCGTCACCATGAGCTTCGTCACCATGAGCTTCGTCAGGATGAGTGTCTTCGGCGGCGGGGTGCGCGCCGCGGCGCACGAGGTCGAAAAGATGGACCCGGCCTGCGGTGTCGCACACGGTGGCACGGCGCGCATCCGCGCCGATGGCGCCCAAGCACGCGCCACCGAAGGCCGACGGTCCAATCACTTGGAGGGGCCCTCCTTCCAGCGTGAGGACCTGCACGCGCCCGCCGCTGTACTCGGAGACCAGCAGCAAGTCCGAGACGAGCGCGACGCCGACCGGGTGACGAAACTCGCCCGGCGCGGCGCCGTACCGTCCCAATTGGCGCAACGGCCTGCCTCGGAGCGAGAAGACGCTGATGCGGTGGTTACACATGTCAGCGACCCACACCTGATGAGGGAGGCAATCAGCATGCACTCAGTGAGACCCACCTGATGCGGTGGTTACACATGTCAGCGACCCACACCTGCCCTGTATGCACCGCCAAGCCTCGCGGGTCGTGTAGCTCGGCGGGGCCGCTGCCTCGCGCGCCGAAGGCGAAGGCGGAGCCCTTGGCGCCGTCGTGGGCGGAGCCTTGGGCGCCGTCGTGGGCGGAGCCGTGGGCGCCGTCGTGGGCGGAGCTCAGAGCGCCGCCGTGGGCGCTCAGGGTGCCGAGGCACACGATGCGGTCGTGCCGTCGGTCCGAGAGATACAGACGCCCACCTGGGCCCAAGGCCACGCCCGAGGGCAGAAAGGCGCCCTCCGCACCGCCCAAGCCGCTCGCTGCTTGAGACCCCGCTGGCGACGGCGACGACAGCGACGCTGCAGGAGGCGGCGGCGCGGATGGCAGCGTGGTGAGCTCCATGGTTGGATTCGACTCGCTCAGCTCGCCAGGCTGCAGGGGCCGCGCCGGCGCTCTGGCGGCACGCGCTGCCCCACCGTGCGGGAGCCACGCCTCAATTGGCCGATCTTGGACCTCGCCGCCCGGGCCGTGTGCCGAGAAGGTGCGCAGGCATCGCCCAGCCTCGTCGAGCTGCAAGACGCGCCCCGATTCGTCGGCCACGTAGAGCGTGCCCGTACTTTCGAGCGCCATCCCGAGCGGGTGCGTTAGCGCTGCTGCCCCTGCCTGTGCGTCGCCACCGCCGCCAAGTGCGAGCAACGGCGTGCCGTCAGCCGAGAGGAAGCGCACGGCGTGCTTTCCATAGTCGGCGATGCACACACCGCCGTCCGGCAACGGGATCGAGAAGAAGGGCGCGTCACATGCGGAATCGTGGGTGGCACGCAGGAGGAGGTAAGCATCGCCGGTTGGCGACTGCGCCTCGCTGCCGTCACGCAGTGGAAATGCCTTCGGACCGTTTGGAGGTGGCCATGCTCGCCCAGACGTCCGGTGCAGCTCTTCGAGATACGCGAGCAGCGTCACCGTGACGAAGTCGCCGCCACTACCGCCACTACCGCCGCCGCCGCCGCCCGGCGGCGGGGGCCTCTTGACACGGCGAGTGTATTTCATCGTGATTATAGGGAAGCAGGTGCTCGCCTTTCGATGGTGCACTTCATCCTGTGAACGCAGCGCCTCGCAGATTCATCTATTTCATACACGCAGTAGGTGGGTACATGTAAACTTGCATGCACATGCTCGGCTTGATTGAGAGTTACAGAGGTTAGTTGCATCAACTGTTGCATCTTTCTTCTTGATTCGTACGACGGGCGCTTTGCGCATCAAGAGGCTCCGACGCGGCTCTAAGGTCTCATGCGCCGGCTCCTGCTCGTCAGCCTCGCTGTCGTTGCAGCCCAGGGGCCGCCGCCTCCACCACCAGCCACTCAGTCCTCGTGCTGCGTCTGGCCACGCGCCGTCGCATTGAACAATAACTGCATCCAGTGCACCTCCTTTTCGGAGCCCGGTAACTGGCTCAGCAACTCGTCGGCCAATTGCTTGTCTCCGATCAACCAAGCGACCGATCCCACATTACAATACACGTGGTGCCCGATCCCGCCATCGGCTGCAGATGGCTGGTCCTGCTGCACATGGCCACGGCCGCTACCGTCCTGCAGCAGTTGCTTGGCATTTGCGCCCTCCACTAATTGGTTATCGGCATCTGCAGGGAATTGTGAGTCCAGCGTCAATCTTCAACAGTACAGGTGGTGCAAGATCACCTCGCCGCCTCCGCCACCATCGCCACCGCCAGCAAGACCTCCACCACCGCCGCCGCCCAATGCGCATTGCTGCACCTGGCCTCCGAACCTTTCGGCGTCCCAATGCGCCACGTGCACGAGTTTTGCGCCTCTAACAAACTGGCTCAGTGAGTCACAGGCCAACTGCGAGTCGCCGGCCAACCCGTACAGATACGCCTGGTGTCCCATGTTTCCATATCCGCTGCGACCTCCGCCGCCCTCGCCGCCGCCAGCACCTCCGTTGCCGTCGCCGTCGCCGTCGCCGTCGCCGTCGCCGCCTTTGCCACCACCACCATCGCCGACCCCTCCCCTTGCCAGCATGCCCGCGATCCCACGCCTGAGCGCCGTTCTGAGCACCACGTCCGAGACGCATTTTGCCTCGAAGTGCATCGATGGCCAGACGACCAACATGTGCCACTCGCTCCAGGGCTCTAATCCGTGGCTGTCGATTCAGATCTCGGGCCAGACCGCCGTGAGTCATGTGATGATCCACAATCGCGGCGACTGCTGCCAGGATCGCCTGTCGCCCTTCCAAATATGGGTCGGTGCTTCGCCAGGAGACTACAACTCAGCTACGTCGCAAGCATGCGGAGTGCATGATCAGATTGCTCCAGCTACAGTCGGACCGTTTTCGTTCGACTGCCTGGGGGGCAATCTATCGAGCCCTGGTCTTACGGGAACCTACGTCACTATTGTGCTGCCGGGGAGCGCACGCATCATTAACCTTGCCGAGGTGCGCGTCTTTTCGAGGGCCCAACCACCCCCGCCTCCGCGTCCCATGCAGCCGCCAGCATCGCCCTCGCCCCCGCCACCGTCGCCCTCGCCCCCACCGCCATCGCCTTCCCCACCTCCACCCTCGCCCTCACCACCACCCTCGCCCTCACCACCCAGTCTGCCGCCCCCTCCATCGCCTTCCTTACCGCCCCCGCCGCCCCCCCATGGACCCGGCGACCTCGGCCCTCCTCAACGTCCTCCTCCGCCGTCTCCTCCACCGCCATCACCGTCTCCTCCACCGCCATCGCCACGACCTCCGCCATCACCGCCGCCACCATCGCCGTCGCCACCACCACCTTTGCTCCCGCCACCATCACCACCGCCCCCGCAACCACCGTCACCATCATCACCGACCCCGCAACCACCGTCACCATCGCCACCGCCACCGTCGCCGTCGTCTCCGCCGCCATCTCCGCCGCCACCACCTCCGCCATCACCGCCGCCACCATCGCCATCGCCGCCGTCACCCCCCTCCCCCCCCCCTCCCCCCCTCCCATCGTCTCCACCACCTCCTCCGCCACCGCCGATGCAAAGTGTGAATATGACCATGCCCTGGGCCGTGCGGGTCGTACACATCATCGCATCGACTATCGAATCCTTTAATGTCACTGCGTACCGAGTTTCGCTCTCTACGGCCCTCGGCATCCCAATAAGCTCCATCTTCGCAGAGGTCCGCCCGGCCAGTATTCGCGTCTCCGCGACCATCGCAGCCACTGAGTACAGCGCAGCGGCTTCTATTGCCACCAGCCTGGGTGCGTGGGCAGCCCAAAATGGCACGCTCGATGCTCTGCTTCAGGTTACGGTCACGAGCAGCGAGGTCCCTGTTGTGGCCTCGAATGTGACAGTTGCCGTCCTTACGCTGGTGCCCTCGCCGCCATCGCCGCCTCCATCGCCACCGCCATCGCCACCTCCTTTGCCGCCCGCAGTTTTTGGATGCTGCACTTGGCCACGGGCTGCACCATCATGCAACGCTTGCCTCGCATTCGCTGCGACGAACAACTGGCTAGCCCAGGAGCAGAACTGTCTCTCCACACTCAACATGCCATTTGTGTACTCATGGTGCCCCCTCCCATATCCATCGCCACCACCCAACCCTTCTCCATCACAGCCACCGCCACATCCGCCACCCGGGCCTTCCAGTCCGCCCTCGAGTCCCAACTCCGCAGGGTGCTGCACCTGGCCCGTGCCCTTGACCGACTGCTCTGCTTGCCAATCGTTTGCACCCCAAGGCAACTGGCTCAACCTCCAAATCAGCCATTGTGAGCCAGTCTGGCGATGGTGCACCTTCAACCCTCCGCCCCCGCCCCTATCGCCGCCTAACCCTCCGCCACCGTCCCCATCGCCGCCTAGTCCGCCTCTGGCTCCGCCGCCGCCCTCTCCCGCGCCTCCCCCCAATCCGCCGCGCCTCGCGGGCATGACGAATGCCTGCTGCGTCAGCCCAATGAACCTGAACACGTGTGGCGAGATCCCGTACACTGCGCAATGCGAGCACTTCGCATCCCGGGACACAGAGTGGAGCCGGTGGCTCGATCAGAGCACGGCCAACTGCGAAGGCAGCGGCCATCGAATGTGCCCGTGGTTCAACGATTCCGTATCGTGCAACTATCAGACCGCCAGGATCGGCTCGCCCACCAGTGATGCGCCGCTCGAACGCACGGCGAGACTAGGCAATATCTCCCTCGAGGAGCTCGCGACGGCGCGCCAGTTCGACTACCACGCGGCCTTGTCGCTTGCAACGCACTTTTTCATGGCGCAACGCTCGGGGGCCACTTCCGGCACAAGCCACGCTCCAGCTTGGCTCACGAACGGCAGTTTGAATGGCATTGGCAGTGCATCAGCGTGGCCAGTTGACGGCAATGGCAGTGCGCCAGCTTGGCTCATGAACGATAGCTATGCTGCCAATGTTACCGGCCGCCGCCTCGAGCTTTTGCACCTGGGGGCGAACAACGGCAGTGCGCCTGCTGGGCTCTCGAACGGCAGTGCGCCTGCTGGGCTCTCGAACGACAGTGTGCCTGCTGGGCTCTCGAACGGCAGCTTTGGTGCCGATGGCCAGCCCGCCGGGCTGAATTCTTCCGGCATCCGTCGCCTACCAGCTTGGCTATCCAACGGCAGTTTCCTCGCCGACGGCGAGGCTGTGGGGTTGAATTTGGCTGGTGGTTACTTCGATGCGGGCGATTACATCAAGTCGACAAAGACCATCAGTCACGCGATGACGTTGCTCGCCTGGGCGCTGCTGGAATTCAGAGCAGGTGCCTCTCATGGCCTCTGAGTGCCTCTCGCGGCCCTCTGAGTGCCTCTGAGTGCCTCTGAGTACCTGCGATTGCCTCTCTCACTCACCTCAAATCGCCTCGCGTTGCAGGCTTTCAAGCGGCAGGCGCGTTCAGCGGCGCACTCGAGGCGTTGCAATGGGGCGTCACGTATCTGCAGGCGTGCCATCCGACGCCGGACGTGTTGATCACGCAAGTCGGGGACCTTCGAGAGCATCAGACTTGGGGCCCGCCCTCGGTCCTACGGCCAGCCTCCGGCCCGCGTGCCGTCTTCAACCTCACTCGTGGCCAGCCGATGAGCGACATCGCGGCCGAGGCGGCAGCGGCTCTGGCGGCCAGCTTCATGGTCTTTGACTCCCTTCCTGCCGGCACCGCGCCATACCCTATCAACGCCTCAAGCCTGCTTGCTTCCGCGCGTTCGCTCTATGCGCTCGGGTACGAGACGCCCGGACTTTCGAATGACAACAACCCTGCTCGACGACCCGACGTCTTCCCACAGTGCGATGCGTCCGTGTGCTTCTACTGGACCTTCGAGACCCATGTGAACGATAAGCTTGCGTGGGCCTCGACCTGGGTGGCTGCGGCCGAGTTCGCTCATGGCGAGTTTGGGGCGGCGATCGGCTACGCCTCGAACGCCGCCCAGCTCCTCGACGCGCATCTCGCGAGCAGCTCGCGCGAGTCCCGAGCGACGAAATCGTTCAGCTGGGACTCCAAGTGGCCCGGCGTGTATGCCCTGGCAGCGAGTCGTCTAGTCGGCATCCTCGAGAGTACGCGCCTCAACGCCTACCGCAGCGCGTCAGAGCTCTACCTGGATCATTGGACCTCCCGTGCGAGCTGCTCGGACCCACCTTGCCAGCAGTTCACCCCGGGTGGGCTCGTCTTCTACTTGCCCTGGGGAGCGCTGCGCTACTCGACGCACATTGCGTTGCTCGCTCGGGTGCATGCCGAGTATTGGCCGGCGACGGCTCTTGCCGAGCGGCTTCTCGTCTTCGCACAGTCGCAGATCAACTACGTTCTCGGTGCGAATCCATCCAACCGCTCGCTCCTCACCGCGTTCGGTATCAACCCGCCCGTGCGCCCCCATCATCGCGGCGCGAGCGGCATGGACGGCTATTGCGCTCTGAGCCGACTGAGCGCCGAACCGAACCGGTACGAGCTGCCGGGTGCCATGGTCGGAGGCCCATATTGCGGCGAGCCGAGCGTCGCGGAGTGGGCATGTGACGGCTATGAGGACCGGCGCGAGGATGCCGTACGCAATGAAGTGGCCCTCGACTACAACGCGGGCTTCGTCGCGGCCTTGGCGGGCGTTCTGATGCCGGCGAAGCCCCCACCCCCGCCGGCTCCTAGCGTGCCGGGGACGTGCTGCATGTGGCCACGTCGTACTGCCCTGACCAGCTGCAACCTCTGCATCTCGACGGCCGAAGCACCGAATTGGCTAGCCGACTCACAGAGCCATTGCACATGGAGTGGCAATCCCTATCAATACACGTGGTGTCCGTCACCACCGTCACCCCCACCCCGACCGTCCCCAGCACCCGCCCGCCCGCCAATCGCACAGGCCAGCTACACGTCGGTGCTCATCTTCGTTCTTGAGGTGCTCGTCACCATCAGCAGCTTCATCGCCGCGCTCGCCTCTCTCGAAAAGCTCTTCGTGCTGTATACATGGCTGTACTTCAAGAGCTACCCCCAACACGGCAGCGAGAGTCAGTGGAAGACTGACACACGCATCGACCCGAGCATGGTGGAGGGCGTGCCTAAGGTGTGTGTGCAGTGCCCCATCTACAACGATCGCGAGGTGTGCGAGCGCATCATCGATGCTGCCTGCCGACTCGAGTACCCATCAGAATGCCTCGAGGTCTTCGTGTGCGATGACTCCACGGACAAGGTCACGAAGGACAAGATTGACGAGCGAGTCGCCTTTTGGTTGGCTAGGGGAGTCAACATCCGACTGTGCCGGCGCCCGAATCGCAAGGGCTTCAAGGCGGGCAACATGCTCGCCTTCCACCACCTGGTCACGGCAGAGTACATTGCCATCTTTGACAGTGACTTCATCCCGTTCCCCGACTTTCTGCTCCGCACGGTGCCCTACCTGCTCGACAACCCCGAGCTCGGGTTCGTGCAGGGGCGCTGGACCTACCTTAACCAGGACGAGTCGACGTTCACGCGCTGGGTGGAGATCACGCTCAACCAGCATATCAAGGGGGAGCAATTTACTCGATCGGCGTGCCGCACCTTCTTGCAGTTCAACGGCTCGGGAGGCATCTGGCGTAAGGCGTGCATGGATTCGGCGGGCGGCTGGAATGACGAGACGCTCGTCGAGGACATGGACCTGTCGCTGCGCGCGTACCTGATCGGGTGGCATGCTTTGTGGCTGCATGATGTGCGCACGCCCAATGAGCTGCCGAGCGAGTACGCCCCCTACCGCAAGCAGCAGTACCGGTGGGTCTTCGGCCCGATGCAGTTGTACAAACGATGCGTGCGCTTCATCTGGCAGAGCTCGCTTCCTTTCCTGCATAAGCTCTACCTCATTGTCTTCTTCTTCTCGACCCGCTCGACCAGCTTGATCGCCAACTCCCTCTTCTTCACCTTCCTGCTGCCTGTCGTGTCGCTCCTCCACTTTGCCTTCCCAGACGAGAGGGTCGTGTTGCCATGGTGGTCGGCTCTGATGCTGCCCATCCTGACGACCCTCTCTGTCATCGTTCACACGCCTCGGAGCTTCAAGTACATCGTCCTGTATGTCCTCTACGAGAACGTGCTCGCGATGCACAAGGCCGTCGCGTCCATGGAGGGTATGTTCGGCGCCAGCTGGGGAGTCAAGTGGCCCGTGACGATCAAGGCCGGCCGATCACGCAAGCACGGGCTACTCGCGTGTGACTGGGCGGCGCTGCGCCAGAAGATCTTTGTGCGCGAGGGCCTGACGGGCCTCTACTTGATCGCCATAGGAGTCTATCTCAGCGGGCAGATGCGCCTGCGTCCAGAGTCCGCCTCCCTGTTTTGGTTCTACGGCATCTATGCCGTCGTCCAAGGTGGCGTGTACCTCCTTTTTGGGCTGTCGCTCGTCGATCAGCTCTCATTCGAGCCGGATCTTCCCGAGGCGATGCGACGGCCGTACCGCAAGGCGATGCATGCCGCCGTGCGCCCCTTGGCCGACAAAGTGTCTTGCAAGCTCGCCGCCTCGCCTGTGGCTCATCAGATCTCGCGCGCTCAGATCGCGATCTCGGATCGGCTCCGTCGAGTGGAGGCGAAGGCGCGTGAGCTGCGCCTCGCCTCGAGCACGCGCAGCTCCAAAGGCAAGCAGCTCCTTCTGAGGCTGACGGGCGCGAGGTCCCCACCGCTTACGAGGGCCCCACCCCCGACGAGGGCTGCCCCCGAAGTGCCTCGCAACGGTCATGGCAGCGGCGAGCGTGCGCCTGCCCCGGGGCTGCCATGGGCGTCCCAGTTCAAGGCGCGCCGCGAGCGCTTCGTCTACACTGGGGCACACGACCGCGTGGCCTCCGGCTCGTTTGTCGCGCTGCCCTCGAGAGACAAGGAAGGCAAGAAGGACGAGGGCACCGACTATGCAGACAACTATTCTCCCGGGTCGGAAACGACGGCGCATGAGATCTCGGCACAACCCAGGCCGCCAGATGAGATCTCGCCACCAGATGGGATCTCGGCACAACCCAGGCCGCCAGATGAGATCTCGCCACCGCCCTCGCCGCCCTCGCCCTTGGAGTCATCTCGTGGTGGACGGCTGCCAAGCTCCCTTGAGCTCTTTCCGGCAGGCGATGCGGCCCTGCGTCGTGCCGAGGCCCGACGCAGGGCGGCGGCGTGGGCGCGTCAGGTGGAGGCATCCGCTCACCATCAAGAGGGACCCACGCCCCAAGCGGCCGTCGTTGCGGGCGCCGAAGACGAGTTGATGGCAGACGAGAGCACCCCGTCGCCGCGGAGCCGCCCTTCCGAGGCTGCGACGATGCCGTTCGTGCACCTGTCGCCGTGGAGCCGCCCATCCGAGGCTGCGACGATGCCGCTACTGCCTCCCACCGTGGCGCCTCCAATGCGCCGCCACCTCAAGGCAGTGTGCCAAGGGCGTCCTTCCGTACAGTCCGACGTCTCCGACGCAGCCGACGGCCGACGCACTCGACGCACTTGGGAGGAGGGCCCTGACGCACTCGACGCACTAGGCAAGCGCGACCCCTCACCACCCGCTCGAGGATCGATCGAGCTGCCCTCCATTTATGGACAGAGCGAGGAGCCGGTCCTCATTCCGCGCCTCTGGCGACGTGTACAGAAGCAGCTCGAGCAGCTGCTCCTGTCGGCGCCTCTCTGGCTGCTCAACGCGCTCACCGCCATCGGCATCTGGCTCTGCCTCTCGAATCTCGATGGGGTGGAGCTCGCAGAGAATGTGCTCGCATTCTTGCTGTTTGCACTCGTGCTTCCCGTCGCCCTAATCTGGGCAGTCGGGCGCCCTGCGGCGAACACACATGCGGCGTGGGCGAGCCTGGAGGGCGTCGTCGAAGGCAAGCAACACCTCGAGCACGCCGTTCAGCTGCTCTTGGTCAGCATGGCTATGGCTCTCAGCCTTCTGGTCACATTCTACACGTCAAGCTCACGCTTCAGCCGATGGCTTCGGTGTCAATGGACCTGGCTGCCGGAGCACGGCCTGCACATCTATTCTTCGGGCTGGAACGTCGCGCAAATAAATCAGACAATGGGCGATTTCGATTCAATGGATGCCTCCTGGAATGCCACCTGGAATGCCACCTGGAATACAACCGCCAGCGCAATGACGGTGTGGCAATGCGGCGATTATTTCTTCTCTTGATGTAGCTGCAGGCGCCAGACGTGAATCATGCGTTGTATCTTCGACACAACACAATACACACGAATCATCGTGTTTCATGACAGTCGTCTCGTCTGGCCGAGTCGCGCGAGTGCCGTGGGGCCGTGCTACTGAACCGAACGCACGTGTTATAGTACGGAATACGCACTTCGATCTTCGGACACGCTCGACCGTACACCGTACAACTGTGTAACGTGCTGGACACACGGCTCCTGTAACTGAAGATGTCCGATGTGCCACATGATGTCGTGTGTACAGCGGGTACTACCGAGCGTACATGCCGTTAGTTCTTAGTACAGTACCGGCCCTGCACGCACGCTCGCATCCAACCTACGGCTCCCTTAGTTTCTCCGCCTCTCGCCTTCCGGCCCTCAGCGCCCACTTTCGATCCGTCGGTCGCTGCCTGCTGCGCGTGATCCGATACTCAGACCCATCATGCCGACATGCCCACAAGCAATATCATGCATCATCCGATCACGACTGTCCATCTATAGGATCCCTACGCTTTCTGAAGTGTCCAGCACGCCCAGGTCGTTGATTGACGCGAGCGTGTCTGGCTGCGTATCGCCAAGTGTCGCGCGGCGCCCTGCCACGGCCTCGCGAAGAAGCGGCGCAATTGCCGCCAGATCGCCCTTAACTTGCAGCAGCATGCCCAGGTTGTTGATCGACCTGAGCGTGCCTGGGTGCGTATCGCCGAGCGTCGCACGGTACCCTGCCACGGCCTCGCGAAGCAGCTGCTCCGCTGCCGCCAGATCGTCCTGAGCTAGCAGCAGCACGCCCAGGCTGTTGATCGACCTGAGCGTGTCTGGGTGCGTATCGCCGAGCGTCGCGCGGTACCCTGCCACCGCCTCGCGAAGCAGCGGCTCCGCTGCCGCCAGATCGTCCTGAGCTCGCAGCAGCATGCCCAGGTTGTTGATCGACTTGAGCGTGTCTGGGTGCGTATCGCCAAGCGTCGCGCGGCGCCCTGCCACCGCCTCGCGAAGCAGCGGCTCCGCTGCCGCCAGATCGTCCTGAGCTCGCAGCAGAACGCCCAGGCTGATGATCGACTCGAGCGTGTGTGGGTGCGTATCGCCGAGCGTCGCGCGGTACCCTGCCACGGCCTCGCGAAGCAGCGGCTCCGCTGCCGCCAGATCGTCCTGAGCTAGCAGCAGCACGCCCAGGCTGTTGATCGACCTGAGCGTGTCTGGGTGCGTGTTGCCGAGCGTCGCGCGGTACCCTGCCACCGCCTCGCGAAGCAGCTGCTCCGCTGCCGCCAGATCGTCCTGAGCTCGCAGGAGCGCGCCCAGGCTGATGATCGACTCGAGCGTGTCTGGGTGCGTGTCGCCAAGCGTCGCGCGGCGCGCTGCCAGCGCCTCGCGAAGCAGCGGCTCCGCTGCCGCCAGATCGCCCTGATCTTGCAGCACCTCACCCAGGTCGTTGATCGACGTGACCGTGTCTGGGTGCGTGTCGCCGAGCGTCGCGCGGCGCCCTGCCACCGCCTCGCGAAGCAGCGGCTCCGCTGCCGCCAGATCGCCCTGATCTTGCAGCAGCGTGATCAGGCTGTTGATCGACTCGAGCGTGTCTGGGTGCGTGTCGCCGAGCGTCGCGCGGCGCCCTGCCACCGCCTCGCGAAGCAGCGGCTCCGCGGCCGCCAGATCGTCCTGAGCTTGCAGCAGCACGCCCAGGTTGTTGATCGACGTGAGCGTGCCTGGGTGCGTATCGCCGAGCGTCGCGCGGTACCCTGCCACGGCCTCGCGAAGCAGCGGCTCCGCTGCCGCCAGATCGTCCTGAGCTCGCAGCAGCACGCCCAGGTTGTTGATCGACTCGAGCGTGTCTGGGTGCGTATCGCCGAGCGTCGCGCGGTACCCTGCCACGGCCTCGCGAAGCAGCTGCTCCGCTGCCGCCAGATCGTCCTGAGCTCGCAGTAGCGTGCCCAGGTTGTTGATCGACTCGAGCGTGTCTGGGTGCGTATCGCCGAGCGTCGCGCGGCGCCCTGCCAGCGCCTCGCGAAGCAGCGGCTCCGCTGCCGCCAGATCGCCCTGATCTAGCAGCACCTCACCCAGGTCGTTGATCGACGTGAGCGTGTCTGGGTGCGTATCGCCGAGCGTCGCGCGGTACCCTGCCAGCTCTGCCAGCTCATCAGCCCGTCGCTCACGTTGTTGCTCGGCCTCACGACGCCCGTCGGCCTCGCGACGCTTGCGGCAAGCTACTATCACACCTTCTGCCGCCTCGATCTGCTCCGCGATCTCAGCCGTAGCTGCCTGGGCCCGCAGCACTGCCACCTGGGCCAGGGCTTCGGCTTCTTCACTGCCCGGGGTTCCTTTGACGATCGAAAGGCCCGACCGGGCCCGGCAAAGCGGGCAAGCGACGAGGCCATCAGATGCACGAGGGAGTTGATCAGCACATCCGTTGCAAAGAGCCGTGTGCCCACATACAAGTGTGACATGAGATTGCTTGTCAAGGCAGACAACACATGGCTCACGCCTGGGTCGAACGTTACGTTGGTGATCGCCCTTGCTCATGTGGAGCCTGGGTTCTCGCATGAGCTCGCGTAACAGAGGTATGTCGACATCGCGTCGGAAGAGCAGAGTCTTTTCTTGACGAGGGTCTTCCAAGGACGTGGCTACTGTTCCTGTCGAGAAGTAAACATTGATGCGCGAGAGAGCACTGAAGTCGTCTTCGTCGGGAGCGAATGAGATGACGCAGGATGATTGATTGAAGTAAACTTCATGCAGCCCAGCTGCTTCGGCAACGCGGCGTACGTCATCAGGGCGCAGCTGGGTCATCGTGGGAGCGTCGAGTCTGAGAGATCTTGCAGAGCCAGCCAAGCCAGCCGAGCCAAGCGAAGCCGACACTCACTGCCGCGCGCGCCTGCCTCGCCCAGACGGGTACCCGCGCGGGAAGTTGCACGTTACAACTCCAATTCCGCAACACCTCAGTTTCGGCGTGCGTTCTGGCGCTTGCACTGGGCGCTGCCGCTGCCCGCCGACTCATCAAGAAAGATTCTTCAAAGACCGCTTTTGGGTTGAGGTCATGGCTAATGGACTAGCACCTTGCATCACAGCCTTGTTTGCCATCCAGCCGCCGCGGGCACTGACCGCGCCGACACAGCCCGCCAAGGCCTTCGGCGCCGCCATGCTCGCCGCGCTGCTCACGATGGCGCCCGTCGACGAGGCTTTCGCCGCCAGCAGGTCAGGTGGCCGTGTCGGCGGCCGCGCGCCCGTTTACAGGTCGGCGCCTTCGCGAACGTATCGGTCCACCAACGTGTACATATCGCCGCCCGCGGTCGTCTACGGCGGCGGCTACGGCTACGGCTACGGCTATGGCATCTCGCCGGGCGCGTACCTGGGCCTGTCACTCGTGGAGGCCCTGATACGCGAGCAGGAGCGGCAGGCGTACCTTCAGCAGCAGCTGCGCACGCAGCTGGAGCTCGGCCGCGACCAGGCTAAGATTGCGGAGTTGCAGCGCCAGCTCGCGGATCAGAGTGCCAAGGTCGAGGGCCTCAGGTCGCAGCAGGCGGACCGGGGCTCGGCGCCGGACCGTGAGGATGCGGAGACGATCAGGAAGCTCCAGAAGCAGCTCCGCCTGCAGCAGCGTGAGATCGAGCAGCTGCAGGACGACTGGGACGACTGAAACCATCGTCACAGAAGAAATAATGTCCTGTTTTGGTGAAGCCGTGTTCTGTTAGTACTTAGTAGGGTAGTAAGGCGCTGGACTTGATGGTCAGTTGGTGTGATGGCGGGTGTGCACATGTGGGAGCGTGACTGTCTCGGTGATGCCGGCGGGGTGTCGCGTTAGCGTAAGGCACATTCTCGAGGTGTGGACTCCCAGTCCCGTGCATTTTCACACTAGAAGTGGACAATTCGATTGGGACATTGGAGTGGACTCCGAGTACGCTTTAGTACGCTGTGGTACGCAGTACGGTCTGTCGGTCTCTCGCGTACAACTATCAGTAACATCGTCACACCTTCCATCCCACACTGCCGCGGCGATCGCCAGCACCGACGACATCCACACAGAGGCAATGGCGTGCCCTGGCGGCAAGGAGGAGGGCCGACAGCTCGTCCACGTGACGAACGTGGCCTGTCGAGCAGGACGCCCAAGTCCCGCGCTCGTGAGCCAGCAGCAAGCATGCGCACGGTCACGCTGAGGGCGAGGGCAGTGAAACTGGCCGAAGGAGCACCGGGAGAGCGCAGGCCCCCAGAACGATTGCCTTCGGTCCGAAGCGCAAACGCCAAGCGAGCCACTCCGACCATGTCACGCCGTTCACAGGCTCCGCCTTTGTGAACGGCCACTCCCGCTCATACGCTTGGAGGAGCTGCGTCCAGTGCATCGGCTTTTGCATCGGCGAGGAGCAAGTTTTCTCTCGGCAGTCCTGACGCTGGGAAGCAGCGTCTGGCACGGGTCAGCATCTCCGAGCAGCTCACCGTGTCGCCGCCTCAGAAGACTGCACCAGAGTGTGCTGTCGGAGGCGAGCATGGCGACTCGCTTTGTATCGCAGCAAGCGAGGGCAGCAATGCTCCGTGCGTCACCCAGCAGATGGCAGAGGACGTTCAGCGGGAGCAGGGGAGAGCTCGGACGTCCTCGATGTGGGTTGTGCGCGCCACGTGATGATTGATTGCATATTAGGCAGGATCATTTTGTACCTAGCCGGTCTGGTATTGGGCTTTCCTACCCGACCTCAGATTTGCCCCTTTCTTAATATAATCTGAGTGACGAGATAGCGCGGGCGAACCCACGAGACACCGGCGGGTCACCAAATCTTTCCACGTCTCGGCGAACGCACGCCTCTTTTCTTTTCCGGTCATGTTCGGGCGCCGGCCCCCGCCGCCACCGCCGCCACCACCACCACCGCCGGCGACGCTCCACGACCGCCTCCACTTGACGACTGAGCAGTGCATGCAGGCGGCCATTGGGTGCCTTGTCCTCGCGCTGCTCTGCCTCGTTGTTTCGTGGGTGCGCTGCCGCAAGCCGAAAGCGCCCGCAAAGGAGGTGCCGCTGATCTCGGTGGAGTCCACGGGCGCTTGCCGAGGCCGCGTGGCCTTGATTCACACCGGATCGGCGCTCCCCGAGTCAGCGCTCGTCAAGCATATCCGCCGCCTCCTCCTCGAGCGCGGCTTCAGCGAGGTGCGGTGCGCGACCAAGCCGGCCGAGCTGGTGGAGGGGTGCCGTGGCGCGAACCTGGGCATCGACCTGGCCATCGAGGCGCCCGTGTCCAAGGCGGCCGCGGCTACGGGCTATTTCGTCCGCGCCTGCGCGACCCACGGCGTGCCAGCCATCATCCAGTGCTCCGACGCGTTGGTTGGCTATGACTGCTTGGGCGACGTGTGCGACGGCGATGAGCTGAGCGACCCGGGGCTCTCCCTGATCTCGCCGGAGCCGCGCCCGCCGCCGACGCCCACCGCCCGGCTGCTCGACCTGAAGAATGCGGAGGCCGCGCTCGAGAGGCACCAGGCTGGGCGGGGCGCCGTGCTGGGCGCGATCGTGCTGCGGCTGCATCGGGTCTACTCGCCGACAGCGGCGCAGCTGCCGGCGGGCGTGCCGGCGCTGCTCGCGTGCGGCGCGGGCCTCGCGTGCGGCTTCGAGCGCGCCCAGACCAACCTGCTGCATGCCGAAGATGCCGCTTACGGCGTCGTCCTGGGCGCCGATCGTCTGCTTGCCTCGAAGGCCGGTAGCGTGCCCAACTTGCCCACGTCGCTCTCTTCCAAATCGGGTGCGGTGGCCAACTCGGGAGCGGGCTCGGGCGTGCTGCTGCCCGCGCTCGCGACGGCGCCGAGCTCCGCGTTCGAGATTATCGTTCTGACGGACCCGTCGGTGTGGGAAGTGAGCCATCTCCTCCGCTGCCTTGCGTGTGTGCTGCGTGTGCCCTCGCCGCTCGCGCCCCTTGTCGCGCCGGTGATCGCTCTCTTCATGGCGGCCGTCGCGATGCTCGTCGGCCCGCCGTTGAAGCTGGTGGGGCGCCTCGTCGAGGCCTCCCTCGTGCGCATCGTACGCGTGCTGCTCAACAGCGGAGCGGCCGAGGTGCTCGGGACGGCGCTCACCCCGATTGCCAAGGTGCTCGGGAGCGTCGTCGCGGGCGTGTTTGGGCTGCTCGCTGCGCTCTACGGCGCCGTGGCGGCCCTCGCCTCCGGCGCGGCAGCAGACTTCCATCCCTCTTGGCGTCACTATGCGCAAGTCCACTCGTACTACACGGCGCAGAAGGCTCACGATGTGCTCGGGTTCACGCCCAAGGCGGCTGCGAAGGGATTGCATGCGGCCCTCCTTGCCGTCCGCGAGCGCGCGGGGGTCACCCTTCGTCTCGTCGTGCCCCTCGAGGCAGCCGCCGTCGCCCTCTTCGCCGACGCCGTGGGCCTGACGAACCTGAGCGCCGTCGCGGGCGCCGCCGGCTTGCTCGGTGCGTTGTATGCGCTGCTGCCTCCCCCGACGGAGTTGCCCGCGCAGCCTCCGATAGCGCCGCCCCTGGTCGCGGGGGGGGTGCCTCTCCTCGGCCACCTGCTCGATTTCGTCAAGGGGCCTGTGGGAATGATCGACAACCTGCGCAGCCAATACCGCTCCATGTTCACCATCCGCGTCGGGCCGCAGCGTATCACTTTTATGATTGGAGCGGGACCCCAGCTGCAGTTCATCAAGGCCAAGGACGAGGTGCTCGACCAGGCCCCGGTCTACGGGTTCACGATCCCGGTCTTCGGTGAGGGCATCATCTACGACTCGCCTCTCGAGGAGCGCCAGCAGCAGGTGAGTGCCCCTGGAGTGCCTCCTTGAGTGCCTCATGGAGTGCCTCCTTGAGTGCCTCCTGGAGTGCCTCTGGATCGCCTCTTGAGTGCCTCTTGAGTGCCGCCTGAGGAGTGCCGCTTGATGTCCTCGCTTGATGTCCTCGCTTGATGTCCTCGCTTGATGGCGTCTTCCATCGCAGGTGAAGCTGCTGGTGCACTCGATGAACACAAAGGGACTCGAGGCGATGGTGCCAAAGATGATCGACGAGGCCGAGGAGTAAGCACTGCCTCTGATGGTCCCTTGATTGGCTCTGATGGACCCTTGATTGGCTCCGATGACCTTTTGACGGCCTCGCTTCCCTCTTTAGGTACTTCCGCGAGTGGGGCAACGAGGGCGAAGTCGAGATCCGGAAGGTCTTCTCGGAGCTCATCATCATGACCGCCTCGTCGTGCCTCATGGGCCCCGAGATCCGCGAGAATCTCTCGGCCGAGATTGCGCGCATCTACCATTCGCTCGACGGCGGCCTCACCCCGCTCTCGACCTTGTGGCCGGGCGCGCCCACGCAGAAGCACAAGGAGCGCGACGAGGCGCGCAAGGAGATGGTGGACATCTTTGCCAAGATCATCGCCAACCGGCGCTCGGGTGCGGTCAGCTCCGGCGACTTTCTCCAAAAGATCATCGAGTTCCGTTACAACAACAACGGCAAGGAGGGGCGTGGGTTCACCGATGCAGAGGTGTGCTCATCTGGTCGCCGTGCTGCCCTGCCCTGGAGCGCGCCTGAGTGTGCTTGAGTGCGCCTAAGCGCACCTGAGTGCGCCTGAGCGCGCCTGAGCACGAGTGGCCTCGCGCATCAGGTGACCGGCCAGCTGATCGTGCTTCTCTTCGCGGGACAGCACACCAGCTCCATCACGAGCACGTGGCTCGGCGCGCTGCTGCTTTCGAATCCGAAAGCTATGGCGGAGGTGCGTGCCGAGCAGGAGCGGCTCGTGCCCGATGCGTCGTCGCTCAACTATGCGAACCTGCTCGAGATGGACGCGATGCGCCGGGCAATCACCGAGACATTGCGGCTCTACCCGCCTCTGATCCTGCTCATGCGCCAGGTGAGCGCCATCTCGGATTGCATGCTGATTGCCTCCCTCATTTGGACGCCTCTGATCTTGCTCATGCGCCAGGTGAGTGCCATCTCGGATTGCATGCTGATTGCCTCCCTCATTTGGACGCCTCTCATCTTGCTCATGCGCCAGGTGAGTGCCCTTGATGGGCCTCTGATGGCCCCTTGATTCGCCTACGATGGACTCTCGATTGCCTCTGATGGACCCTCGATCGGCTCTGATGGACCCTCGATCACCTCTGATGGCCTCTCCTCGCCTCTCCTCTTGCGCATGCGCCAGGTGATGGTGGACGGCTTCAAGGTAGGCGAGCATACGATCCCCAAGGGCGACGTGGTCGGGCTCTGTGCGCCGGCGTCCAACTTGGACCCGCGCTACTGGCCCGATGCCACCGAGTTTCGTCCGGAGCGTTATCTGACAGGCGCTGAGAATGAGCTCATGTTTGACTCGCGCACCGTCGGGCACGGTCTGATGCAGGTGCGTGCGAAGATGGCCGATCTGGCCCCAGCATGCAAGCGCTCACTACGGCGCCCCCACCTGGCCGATCTGGTCCCAGCATGCAAGTGCTCACTACGGCGCCCCCACCTGGCCGATCTGGCCCCAGCATGCAAGCGCTCACTAGGGCGCCCCCACCTCCCCACAGGGCTTCATGCTCTCCTTCGGCGGCGGCGCGCACATGTGCTCGGGACGGCGCTTCGGCTACCTGCAGGTCTCGACGATCTGGTCGATCTTGCTCCGAGATTTCGAGCTCGAGATGGTGACGCCGCTGCCCAAACCCGCGTACAACGACATGGTGGTCGGCCCCGATGCGCCGATCATGATGCGCTACAAGCGCAAAAAGTTCCTCACGGCCACCGACATGGCCGAGCGCGCGGCCAAGTACGCGGCCACGGCCACAGCGGCCAAGGCGGCCGCGCTGGCCGCGGCCGCGGGCGGTGCCCCCCCACCGGTCGCATCGTCGGGCGGCGGCGTGTCGCTCGTCAAGTCCGTCACCAACGCGGCGTACCCCAACGGGCCGATGCTCATCCTGTGGGGAAGTCAGACGGGCACCGCCGAGAGCTTCGGCAAGATCCTGCGCGACGAGGCGCGTCAACGGGGCTTCGACGCGCGCTCGATCGACCTCGAAGAGTACAACGCGGCGCAGCTGGCTGAGGAGGACGAGGCACCGGTCATCTTCCTGATGGCGACGCACGGCGAGGGAGAGCCGACCGACAATGCCGTCGCGTTTTATAAATACATCGAGAACGAGCAGATGGGGACCAACCTGAAGGCGGTCCGCTTTGGCGCCTTTGCGCTCGGCAACAAGCAGTACCAGCACTTTTGTGCGATGGGCAAGTGGGTCGACGCCAAGGTGGCGGCCCTCGGCGGCATGCGCATCTGCCCTCTGGGGCTCGGCGACGACGACGATGACCTCGAGGGCGACTTCGAGAAGTGGCGCGAAACGCTCTGGGCAGCCCTACTGCCCAGTACGGCGGGCGCCGTCGCGGGCGGAGCGGGCGGAGCCGCTCCTCCCGCGCTGTCCCGGGCGCCCGCGCCCAATTTTGACGTTGAGTGGCTCGCGACGGCCGAGGCGGCGCCGACGACGCTCCAGTTCCTCGCGCGCACGCAGCCGAAGCACACGCTGTGCGAGTGCACCGTCGCGGTCAACCGTGAGCTGGCTGCCAAGCCCGAGTGCGGCTCGGTGCGTCATCTCGAGTTGGAGACGGGCGCGATGGGCGTTGGCAGTGCTGCGTACAAGATGGCCGACGACCTCGCTGTGTGTCCCGACAACGGCGTCGCGCTCGCGACACAGGTACGTGGATTGCCACTGATGATGACCTGCCGTGCATGCAAGTGCCCACCACAACGCTCTTGGTACGTGGATTGCCACTGATGATGACCTGCCTTGCATGCAAGTGCCCACCACAACGCTCTTGGTACGTGGATTGCCACTGATGATGACCTGCC
>Ga0180440_100310_pt1 | contig 30017 bp, 19 predicted proteins | sample ChrtobMetaP5_4mM_FD_119745 | JGI IMG/M metagenome (GOLD analysis project Ga0180440, IMG submission 119745) | Chrysochromulina tobin associated microbial communities from unialgal haptophyte culture, Washington, USA - P5_4mM MetaG | ecosystem: Host-associated > Algae > Haptophytes > Unclassified ... | reverse complement strand
GCCTCCCCCTCGACCGCCGCCGCCGCGGCAGCCCCCCCCGCCACCTCCTCCCCCTCCCCCCCCGACGCCCCCAGCCCCCCCCCCGCCACCGCCGCCGCCGCCGCCACCGCCGCCACCGCCGCCACCGCCGCCACCGCCGCCGCCACCCAAGCCGGCGACACCGGTACCACCCGTGGAGGAGTCGCCACCGCCTCCCCTCCCGCCTTCCCCCCGTCAGCGCAGCCCCCCATACCCCCCATACCCCCCACCGGCGGAGGTTGAGCTCGAACTTCCCCCCGTGCGAATGGCCTCGAGCATCACAGAGGCGCCCATGAAGCTGGCGATGCCCAACGGCCTGGCGGACGAGAACGTGGCGCGCCGCGCGTGGAGCGGCAAGGGGGCGTCGATGGGCACGGGCTCATACTCACGCACGTTACTCCGCTCGGCTGGGCGTATCCGCCGCCAGGTGACTATGCCACCCGCCCCTACCCGCCCCGTCGCCCGCACCTTGCCCCGCCCCCACCTCACCCTGCCCGGCCTCGCCCCACCTCTTGACCCTCCTCAACCCCTTGCCCCCTTCCCCCATTTCCCGCCCCCCCCTTGCTTCCCAGGCGCATACCGGTAGGCTGATGCGCGAGCTCGGCATCATCAGCGACACGTGGGATGGGCTCCGTCCAACAGCTATTGAACCATGGATGCTCGCCTTTCTCGAATTCGCCGCCACCAACCCCGACTTCCGTTTCGGCCTCCTCTCCGACGGCTACCTGCGCACCCTCAATGAGATGTACAAAAGCAGCCACTCACCCCCCGTCCTCCGTCGCCTTTCGACAGAGGCGAGAGCACGGGGCTACCCCGGAATGGGCGGCCCAGGCGCCGTGGTGGGCAGCCCTAGGCTACGGGTGTACTCGCCACACGTGGCGGCCGGGCTCACGGCCGGGCCGCCACCGGCCGCGCCGCCCGGTCAGCACGTCTCTGGACACCAGCAGTTTCGGCCACGCGAGGCAGCACCCCCTTCGCTCGCAACGGGTCTCAACCTGCGCGACGGCGGCGACGGTGTGATGGCCTCCGGCTGGACCTACCAGGGGACGGGGGGGAGCCTCCCACCCCCTTGGACCGGTAGCCAGCGCGGCGATGGCTACCACTTGGTACGTGGCGACGGCTACCAGTCGCTCGTACGTGCCCCAACGGCCGGTGGTGGGCCGGTGCCAACTTCGTCAACTTCGTCAGCTTCGGTCGGCTATGGCCATGGCTATAGCATCGGGGGGTACTCCAAGATCGGGTTGGGCGCAATCGCCGAGCCCGCGTTCTTTCACCCGTGTGGGTACACGAGCTCGCATTCGGCCGTCATTCTGCCCGACGGCATGCCCGACGGCGCGGCGGCGCACGGCTTGACGATGCAGCCGCCGCTCGGCTCGGTCGTGCGCCTGCCTGACGGAACCTCACTCTCATCTCGCGATCTCGTCTCGGCCTCTGGCGGCTTGCTCTCTCGCCAACACTCGACCTCGACGGCTCACGAGCAGTACGATTCGCATGCATGCACCGGGATCTCAGCCTACCCGTGCACAGCCCCCAGGGACACTAACCATTCGATGCTGAAGCGCGTGCGCTCCCTCCCCACCCTCGTCAACGAGCCGCATAGAGGCAGCTGCTCACACCTCCCGTCGAGGCCGGAGCCCCGAGGCTTGCTCTCGCGCTCACTCGGAGCGACGACGAGCGATGGCGGAGCCCCGGCCTCTTACGCCGGCAGCGGAGGCAACGGTGGCAGCGGAGGCAGCGGGATGGCGATCGAGAGCTTTCGGGCATGGGAGGCGCGGCGCATGTCTCATAGGGAGCATGAGGCGTTACATCGAGTTGAGATGCCACCTCCGAACACGGCGCCGCCATTGCGCTCGCTCGCTGTCGGCGCTCACACAGGCCTTGGTAGCAGCGGCGGCGGCGGCGGGGGGGTAATGCGCCCGCGGAGGCGGAGTGCCGAAGGCGCGAACGGGCCCACGGCGCCCACCACAGCGCCGGGCATTCCATCCGCTCCGCCCACCACGGCGCCAGCGCCCACAGACTTCCACCTAAGCTGCCCTCCGACCGCGACGCTCTTCTTACCGCCCTCACGTGGCCTTCAAGGATCGGGCCTGCTCAGCTGTGCAAGCGCCAACTCCTTCTCGCCCGCGGGCAGCACCAGCTCTCCTTCGCTGTTGCCTCTTCGCCGGCCGCCGAAAGCACCGGCTGAGAATCGGTGGCACACGTCTAGCTACTACGGCGTGCACTCGTCGTCGCAGCACCCCTCGTCGTTCGTGCTGGGTCCAACGCCTCATTCACATTCACATTCACAGCTGGGTCCAACGCCGCACAACTCCGCGGAAGGCTCTGCGCTCACAGGTGGCTCAGGTGGCGTAGAGCACGCCTGCTTGGCGCATGGGACTCCCATATTTGGGACGCTCGACCGGCCGCGCACCGGCGCGGCACTGCCCAAACCCGTCGTCGGCACGGCCTGCTTCGACTCCCGCCAGGTTCTCTCCCGATGGGCGACCCGCTACGTGGAGACGCCTCGACCTGGAGCAACTAGAGCCGAGCACGACACATCTGGGCTGGTCCCGCCGACGCGGGGGGAGCGAAAGGCCTCGAATCCTTACCTGTAGCGTCTGAGTTCAGACGTTTACGTTCGATGACTCCGTTATATTGTGTGGACGAGGGTGGGTGGGATTGGGACAGGTTTGCTTGGGAGTTATGTTCTTGGCAGCTCAGCGGCCTCGTGGCACAGTTTGTATTCATACCTACATGTAATCAACGTAATGACGTACAGCAAGACGACCGAGGCGATGGCGTCGTCGGATTCCTCGACGAGGCTGTCGCTCAGTAATGCGAATCGCAAAATACTGAGCGACTTCCTTGCGTCCTTTGCCAGTTGCGAGGGTCAGCAGGTTAAACAACAGCCTGCCAGGACAGCAGCTGCAAAGCCGATGACCGTGCCATCGCCCATCGCCAGCGTGTCTGCAAATCAGCTGCCCGCCTTCGAGCACAGACTTGAGCTCCTTCGCACAATCGGAAATTCACAGGTGACGCTCATTCGTGGGGCCACCGGCTGTGGCAAAAGCACGCAGTTGCCAAAGCTGTTGCTGCTCCAAGCCGCCGAGACGAAGACAGCTGCCTCTATTGTGGTGGCGCAGCCTCGGCGGCTAGCGGCGATGGCGCTCGCGGAGCGCGTCTCATCGGAGCTGGGGGAAGATGGCTGTGGCGGACTTGTCGGTTACCGCATCCGCGGCGAGGCCCGGGTGTCGTCCAAGACGGTCATCACGTTTACGACCACCGGGCTCTTGCTGCGGCAGCTGGAGGGCGACCCAAACCTGGAGTCGATCTCGCATCTCATCGTGGACGAGGTGCACGAGCGCAACGTGGACACTGACCTGCTGTTGCTCGTTCTCCGACGCGCTCTCGCTGCACGCACGACTCGGTGCACCATCGTCCTCATGTCAGCCACCGTCGCTGCAGAGCCCTTCGTCGAGTACTTCGCAAGCGCAGTGGCGGGCGGCAGCGCTCAGATCGGTCGTTACGACATCCCCGGGCGCGCCTTTGCAGTGGAACAGCTCTACCTGGAGGACGCCCTCGCGCACACGGGCTACGTGTGCGGTCCGCACCACGTGCGAGAGAAGCCCCTGCCCGCTGAGCCGACGCAGCGTGCGTCCAGCAAGGCTGCCGCAGAAGCTCGCGAGGCAGCTGCGGTGGCAGAGGCCGCAGCTGCCTCCGTGGCGGAGTCGGGCAAGTCGTCCACGGCGGAGGCGGGCGAGGTTGGAGGCAGCGGCGCGGCCATCCGCGCGGCCAACCTCGCCGAGCGCGCCACCAAATTGTCCAACGCTGCGGCTGCGACCTCCGCAACTCACGCCATCGGCGGCATCGCGACGGAGTGGCTGAGTGGGCTTGGGGCCGCAGCGACAGCGGAGCGGTTTGGTGCCATCGCCACCACGCTGCGGGCCATGGATTTGAGTGTTGTGAACGAGGAGCTCGTGCACGCCCTCGTTGCGCGCCATCACGCCCAGCACGCAGGCGACGGTGCAGTGCTCGTCTTCGTGCCCGGCGTGGCAGAGATCGAGCGGGTCGCCGAGCGCCTCGAGCGACGACCTGACGTCCCGTCGGGCGCCCCGTCGGGTGGCGCTCGCGCCTCGCCGTTTTATGTGGTGCGGCTGCACTCGCAGCTGAGCTCGGCGGAGCAGCGGCTCGCGTTTGCGCGCGCGCCACGCTCAGGCCAGACAAAGGTCGTCGTCGCCACTGACATCGCCGAGACCTCTCTGACCATTGATGACGTCACGCTGGTCATCGATGGCGGCTTGCACCGCGCGCCGAATGTGGAGCCGCGCACTGGCATCATGTGCCTGCGCACCGCGCGTATCTCTCTCGCGGCCGCCAAGCAGCGTGCGGGGCGTGCCGGGCGCGTGCGGGCAGGCGTCTGTTATCATCTCTTTTGCCGGATCGAGGCGACCGAAGGCATGGCGAACTCTCCAACCGCAGAAATCCTGCGTGTCCCTCTCGAAGGCTCGGTGCTCCGTCTGCACGGGCTGCTCGCCAGCGGCAGCAGCGGCAGCAGCGGCGGCGGCGGCGGCGGCGGCAGCGGCGGCGGCGACGGCGGCGGCGGCGGCGGCGGCTTTTCGGCGGCGGAGATGTTGGCGGGAGCCCTCGAGCCTCCGGACCAATCGTCTGTCCGACGGGCGGTGGACTCTCTGGTCACGCTCGGCGCACTGGCCCGCCAGGGTGAAGGCGAGGTCCTTTTGCCTTTAGGTGCGCGCCTGGCGCGCCTACCGACAGAGCCGGGGCTGGCCAAGTGCTTGCTGACCGCCCAAGCCCTTGGGTGCTCGGAAGCGCTCGCATTGCTCATCGCCGGCTTCGAGTCCGCGCACGACCCCTTCGGACGAAGGACGGCAGAGGCGGGTGCGGCGCGGCGCGCGCTCGATGCGAGCTCGTGCCACCTGGCTCTCTTACGAGCCCACGCGGAGTGGGCCGCGGCTGCGGACGATGCAGAGAGGCGAAGGGTCGTCGACGCGCGCGGTGTGAACGGCGCGACGCTGAGGGACATTTCGAGCGCAGCGGCGCGCCTGCTTGACAGTATAGGGGAGCCGCACGGACGACGGCCAGCGGGCGATGCCAAGGGCGGTGGCAGCGGCGGCGGCGGGGCGAGCGACGCCGCACTCGCCAAGGCTTGTTTGCTCACCGGAGGCGCTGCCCTAGTCACGCGCGCCAGCGGCGGCGCCGGGAGGCCGATTGAGCTGCTCTGGAAGTCGCACAAGGCAGAGCTCATGCTTCGGCCTCACGCGGCGACGGTGCTCGGCTCGAGCGCTGTCTCGAGCGCTGTGCGTGTGGAGGCGGGCCAGCTTTGTGTCACGCTGGGCGCCATGCGCTCACCTGCCGGGCTCGTGGCACACGACGTGACGCTGGTCACTCCGCTCGCCGTACTTCTCTTCGGCCCACGACCAGCTGGACTACCCGAGGTCGTCAGGGCCGGAGCCGGCTTAGCCAGGGCAGGAGCCGAGCTGCGGCCTGGAGCCGCCGCCGCCGCTGTTGTCCAGGCGGCTGCGGGTGCCGGTGGCGGCGCTTCCACCCACGGCGGCGAGTGTGCATTGGGAGAGGAGGCGAGCGTCCCAAATATGGGAGAGGGGGCGAGCGTGGCTGTCGAGCTTGCGGGCGCTATGGTGACGATACCAACGGCCGATGCACGTTTACTCGCGGGCCTGCGAATGCACCTGGACGCGGCGGTGGCGAGCGAGGGGGCTCGGGGGGGGGCGACCAACGAACAAGCGTGGCGTGCATCGCTGAGCCGCGTCGTTGGAGAGCTCATGAGGCCGATGGACGTTCCGTGGGCGGGACTGCCCGAAGGGTGGCGCTGCGAGGCCGACGCCGCGGGCGCACCGTTATTTCGTTCACTTCTTGATCCGACCCACATGAGCCGTCAGAAGCCCACGATGAGTGCCGCACGGTTCGCTGCGAGCGCCGCGGCCGCCAAGGGCTCACTCCAGCGCGCGAACGAAGAGCATGAGGCCAAGCGACTGGAGCGCGCTGCGGCCCGTGCCAAGGAGGCGGAGGCGGCAGCGCTGGCGGCAGCCGCTCGGCAGGAGGAGACGCGTGAGGAAGAAGAGGCCCGAGCGAGGGCCAAGGCGGAAGAGGCCGCGGCGGACAGGGCTGCCGAGGCTGCCCAGCTGCGTGCCGTGACGATGGCCCGGGCGGCCGCAGCGGAGAAGGCCGAGGCGAGCGCTCGACGCAGCGCGGGCGTGGCGGGTAGCTTGTATGGGGGCGTGGCCAAGTTGCTCGCCGAGCTCGAGCTGGCCGACCGGTACGCAGGCGCCTTCGCCGCGGCAGGCTACGACAACGCGGCGCTCCTGAGGGTAGCCGAGGCTATCGACGAGGGGAAGGCCGATGGCACGGGCGAGGGCTTAGCCGCGCTCGAAAAGATGATCGAGGCGGTGGGACTACGTGGAGGCTCAGCGGTGAAGGTGCGTAAGCGGCTCACCGAGCCGCCAAAGCAGGGAGGCGCCAGAGGCGGCAGTGGGAGCGGCGGCGGCAAGGGTGGCGGCGGCGAAGGCGGCGGCGGTGGCAGCGGCGGTGGTGGAGGAGGAAGTGGAGCCAAAGGCAGAGCCACCGGAGCAAAGGGTGGCCGCAGCGTAGCGCGCGCGAAGGAGGGCAGTGGACGTGGAGGAGCAGGTGGTGGCGGCGCCCATCAATAGACAACGTTCTGCAATGTGATTAGAAAGCAAAGCGGTTTATTAGCTTTTACAAGTACCAACGTACATACAGTCAAGAGGTGTCCAAGAACTGTTTGCGCCACCGCGGGTCGCGGGATCCGGGATGCGGCCGCGGTCCCGATTTCATCTCGTCTCCCCGGCGTGCGAGCAGGGTCCCGGGCTCTACGTGACGGCGGCGGCGCTCATCACCGACCCCAGGCCCACCCCCACACCCGCACCAGGCTTTGGCTCTACTTCACCTCTCCGCTCACTAGTATTGCTTCCTCTTGCTCATCCTTATCCTCGGTGGGCTCGGACTCGCACGGCGGTTGGTCGCTGTTCTCGGTGGGCTCGGCCTGAAACCAGTGCTCTCTCCTCCGACCACCGCCCCAGGGGCTGAAGGAGTGTTGGTCGCTCAAGGAGCTGAACAAGGACGCACTCGCGCCCACCCCGAGCGATTTGCGCCGGCGGAGGACCGCGCGTAGCGACCCTTCCACATCCGGCGAGATGCCCTTGGATGCGAGCACACGGCGGGCCGAGAGTTCAATGGACATACCCCGATCGACTGTCGACATCTGGCCACTGCTGCTGCGGCGACGTAGAAGCAGCCCCCTGATGCTGCTGGCAGGTGACCGCTCCTCTACGTCGGCGGCCGATCCACTCACAGCATTGGCTGCGGCCCCGCCGGCGCTGTCGTCACTGTGAAAGCTGCCGTCGGCACTGCCGCCGCCGTGATTGCCGCCATGATTGCCGTCTTTGCCGTGATTGCCGTCGGCATTGCCGTCGCCGTGATTGCCGTGATTGCCGTGATTGCCGTCGCCGTCGCCGTCGCCATCGAAGCTGGCGCCGGCGCTCAACAGAACGCTGAACCCTGGCGCCGTGGTGGGCGTCTGGGCTGCGGACGACGCGGGCGGCAACGCCGGGCGCGCCGTCTCGGCTGCGGTAGAGGAGGCCGCCGCCGACGATGACGGCGACGACGATGATGGCGTGGACATGCCTGATAGGTGTCGTGATGTTCGTCGGTCGGCCGACGACGATAACAATGGACTTAGGGGCCGAGGCGGCCGTTCTGCGAAACGGGGTATCGGCCGCATCGTGCGACGGAGTTGGGGAAAAGTGGGGGGTGAGGCCCCAGGGAGCTTGGGGAGGCTCGGCCGAGGGCCCGGCTCATTCAGAGCCGGTGTCTCCACGCCGACTGAGCGCAGCGCCTTCCGGATGAGCAACGCAAAGAGCGAGTATGGGATCGGGCCGACGGCCTCGTCTCGCAGAACTTTCGAGCCCCGCAGCATGGTCTCCAGCCCGCGATCCACTTGCTGCTCCGAGACCTCAAGCCCAATCTCGTCGAACGCCTTGAGGAGAGAGTCCCGGCCGAAGCCGCCCGCCGCGCAACTCTCGCACGCGTAAAACTCCGTGAGGCACTGGTCGAGTTGGAGGGACATGCCCTTGTCGACCGCGTGGGCGGTGGTCACGTTGGCGTTGGAGAGCACCCACAGCCGGAGAGGCTGGCGGAGCACCATCGGGAGTTCGCACCGCGGCGTGGTGTGGTGGAGCCCGTGCATGGCGCCGATGGAGCGTGCCACAAAGGTGGGCACGTCCTGCGGGTAGTCGCCCTGCACCGTGAATGCATGCGCGCCCGTCTCGACCAGGCACGTCGTTATGCCGACCATGCAACCACCGCGGATGTCGGTGTCGAATCGGTCGCCCACCATGCAGATCGTCTTCCTGTCGCCGCTGTGCCCTTGCTCGCGGAGTAGCTTGATGGCGTGCTCCATCATGTACTGCTTGCCATCCTGGCCGCCCTTGCCCAGGCAGTGCACACGCCCCATGCCTCGTGGCGGGATGATCGCTTTCAGCATGGCCGCAAACATGCCCGGCCCCGGCTGCGGCCACACGTAGCCGCCGTACGAGTCGTCGACGGCAGGGTTGGACGAATCATCCGCCGTGTACGCGAGGTGCGCGCCGTGCCCGAGAAGGTACGACAGGTTGCGGATGAAGTCGTAGCTCCAATCTGCAGGCGAGGGCTCGCCCGTCGTTGGGTCGTTGCAGCTGCCGAGCGGCCCGTCGATGAACATCACCACCCAGACCAGAGGCGTCTTCGGGTGCGCCGCCGCTATCGTCGCCCAGTGCTTGGCTTCCGTCTCTGACAGCGCGGTGCGAATCTCCCACGTGTCGACGAGCGCTGGGCAGCGCTCGCGCAGCATCGCGAGCCAAAAGTCGCCCGACGCGCCGCTGACGACAAAGACCTTGGCGCCGACGGGGATGTGGTCGGCCATGAACTCCACCTGCGCCTCCGCCGCGGTCCACACGCAGTGGGGCGGCAGCTTCTCGGCCGCCAGATAGTACCTGGGCGTGCGCAGCTTACGCCGCACCGCCTCGGACGACTTGGCACCCGTATTGGACAGGTACACGAACTGCTTGCCCGTGGACACGAGCCATTCATGGAAGGTGCATGCGCCCGCGATGAGCGAGTTGGGCCGGTAGACGGTGCCGTCGAGGTCGATGAGGAAGCCGGTGATGCGCGAGAGCGTTGGGTCGTACCGTCGCGTCGGCACATCGGTCGGGGTCGGCGGCCCAGCCTCTGCCGCCGCCGCGGCGCCAGCGAGCAGTGAGGCATGCCTAGCCGCGAACGCCGCTTCGAGCCCCGCGAGATCCTGCAAGGAACTGGAGCTGCGGACGAGAAGAGTAGATGACGTGGGCGGGATCTTCCCGGCGGCGGCCGAGACATGCGCCGCCTCGAGCGCCGCGAGGTTCGGCAAGGAATTGGAGCTGCGTTTGTTCGAAGAGATCTCGGAGGTGATCTCGGAGGTGTCACCTCGTACCTCGGGGGCGTCGGACCAGATCAACGCACCGAGGTCCGCATCATGCATGGGGCCGAGGCTCTCAATGGCACCCTGCAGCACCTCGTCATCAGCCGAGACTCGGCGGCGGCGGCCCCCGATCCTCGAACCGGACGGCTCGCCCACGTCACCCATATAGCCGCCCACAATGTCCATGCCGATCTTGGGCGGCTGCACGAGCTGCGGCCGCAGTCCGAAGGGAGAGAGGGCACCGTCCCTCTGCACTTGACCGGCACGCATGGCTATTGGCACACCGCTGCGGGAGGGCACAGGAGACAGCAGGCCGTCCCTGACCGAGTCCGGGGACAAGTCCGAACAGTAGTCCGAAGCGGAGGTGCCGGCGGGCTCGCCCTGTTTTGATGGGCCGTGGCCACCCTCGACAGCTTCCGTCGCCGCGGGCGTGAAAGCGATTTCGGGCGGCTCCTGGACCGAATCTGGGCTCTGTTGGGCTGAAGGCGCAGAGCTCGCCGCCACGGGCAGGGAAGCTGGAAATGTCGGCGCACTCACGTCGGCACCCATCCCTTTGGGAACCCGACCATGCAACCCAACCTGATCAGATCGGAACCTGATCTGATCGGCAAGGGATGCGTTGCGAATCGTCGGAGGACGGCCATCGACAGTATTCTAAAAATGGTCAAAAACTTCGTCACCTTTACGTCAATTTTGGGAGGGTACTCCTCAGCGCGCGACGAGATGGCGTGAATTAGAATTGCCCATGCGTCTGCCCCTGCCTCCACGGGCATGGACGCCTCGAGGCTGCCCCAAAACGAGCTTCAGTTGGCCCCTTTGGACAAGCTTCTGGTAGAAACCGAACTCATTCTCCATTTTCTCACGGTCTGGCGAGCAGCAGATCCAGCGTGTGCGGTTGCCATGTGAGTACCTGAAACGCGAGTGGAGAGCGCATGGTCGCAGGACGGCACTGGCCACTGCCATCACGCTCAAGGCAGCGCGCGCGGCGCGCGGCGCGGAGCGCGGTGAGGGAGTATGGGAGTCAGCGGTGTCCGGGGAGGCAGTATGGGAATGAGCGGTGTCCGGTGAGGCAATATGAGCGGTGTCCGGTGAGGCAGTATGGGAGTCAGCGGTGTCCGGTGAGGGAGTATGGGAGCGAGCCCCTCGTGTCCTCACTTGTAGTTCATAGTCGGCCAACTTTGGAAGCTGGGCACTCGTGAGAGGACTCTGCCGGTGGCGGAGGCGCGGGAGGCGCGACGTTTGCAGCAGAAGGGCCAAAATCCATACAGGGTGACCGAGTCGCACATGGCAAGCGCGAGTAGCACGGTCAGAAACCCTCCGGATGGCACGCCGTTGCCCTTCAGCTTTGCATTGCAGCGCTTTCCATATTGAAGCAGCGCGTCGCTCAGGTTGTATACTCGATGAGAGGGATATTGCTGCTGGTAATAGGCGAGCCTCGACGGCAGTAACGCGATTACTCGGGGTTTTCCCTGATAGCTCAAGATGCATCCATGTTCAGTTTGATTCGGCGCACACAGCAGTGCGCGGAACTCGTCGCCATCTGGGATCTGAATACTGCGATTCATGGCAAGCGTCACCCATTTCTCAATCGCGACGTGATTCACGACGCGCCACGAGGTGCGCCTCCCAACCGCAGCCTCCCAGCCGGCCGTAGGCGCATTGTTCACCCGCCAGACGTACCTGTGGCTGTCAATCTCCTCACCACGCGGTGACATCCGCAATATATCGGAGCTGCCGACAACTGCACAGCTGCCTCCGACAGGATGCTTTGGTAAGTTGCCAAGGAGCACATCCGCTCGAGGCGGCTGTTGACATGGCCGTCTTGCATTTGTCACGTGCGTCTTGCAGTTGACACAGCGGAAGCTGCTGCTGTTGCTGCGGCCGCTGTGGCTGTTGCTGCGGCCGCTGTGGCTGTTGCTCTGGCCCATGCGAAGTAAAAATGTAGGTGCCCGTTGCACTGGGCTGCGGACGGCTGGGCTGCGGACGGCCTCGCGAGGAGTGCGATCGCGTCGTTCGTCATTTCACGAGACGTATTTTCAATCTTATGCGTCTCTACTCTACATGTAGCATACCCCACCGATTCATGATCTCGTGACGGTTCGAAGTTCTGAAAACGCGCTCTCTGTTGACCGATTCAGGTCGCCTCAAACGGAGGGCCATGGCGAGCGCCGTCCGACCGCCGACCGCCGCCGCCGCTCCCATGCCGCGCTTTTCGCTGTCCCAAGCTCCGCTCGAGGCGCGCCTTCCCTCTGCTGCTGGCCGCCCGCGTACGAGTCCGGCCGCCTCCTCCTTCATGGAGGTGCCCGGGAGATCACCACAGGATACAGTGCGGGTCGGCACTCCTGGCCGTGCGTTTCGGCCAGCGCGCAGCTCGGCCGATAGCAGCCGTTTGCACGGGTCATGGCAGGGTGGAACGGCCCGGGCAGGGCCTTGGTCCGCCACCGGCGCTTCCGACCGCCTAGTCGTGCAGCCTGCCAACGGCCCCTCGACGGCAGGCCCAAGGATTTCTGAGTCGGTTCGGCTCGACCCGCCCGCGCACTGGGGCGCGCCCGTGCACCAGCAGCCTGGCCGGCCACGGCCACAAACCTCCGGATCCTCGCTCACCGGCGCGCGTGGCACAAACAAGCTGACCGACTTCAACATGCTCGCGACCGCGTGCCACCGCGCGGGTAAGCTAAAGGAGGAGGCGGTGGCGCACTACTGCTGCGGCGTACTGCTCGACAACGCGGGGCAGCGCGTGAAGGCGCGCGAGTGCTACAAGCGCATGCTCGTCGCCGCGCAGGCGTGCGGCGAAGAGGCGGCCTCGCGCGTGGCGCTCTCGGTCGCGCACAATCGGCTCGGTGTCACCCTGCACGCGCTTGGGGAGCATGAGCAAGCCCTCGTACACCACGAGGCGCACCGCGCGCTCGCGGACGCGGCCGGACACTTCGTGGCGCACCTGAACCTCGGGCTCGCGCACGCGTCGCTCAAGCAGTACGAGGAGGCCTCAAGCCACATGCGTGAAGCGCTGCGCTCGGCCATCCGCTCGGGCTCGATGCACGGTGAGGCCGTCGCCTGTGGCAACCTCTCTCTGGTCGGTCGGATGACGGGTGACTTCGAGACCGCACGTGCGTGCCTGGACCGGTACCTGCAGCTCACCGAGGTGCTCGCCGACTCGCACGGCGCCGTCGAGGCGCACCAGCGGCTTGGCGATCTCGCATCCGAGATTGGTGACATGCAGAGTGCCGGTGCGCATTTCGAGTCAGCGCTCAGCATCACGACGGCACAGCCGGACGCGCAGAAGCAGCTCAACGCAACCAAGATCGACATCGGGCTCGCGCAGGGCGGTATGGAGTTCTCCGAGTTCCTGCTGACCCAGATGGCGACCTCGGCCTGAGATGGCGACCTCGGCCGGAGATGGCGACCTCGGCCCGAGATGGCGACCTCGGCCTGAGAGGAAGGGGCGCAGGACGTGGAAGAGGAGGCTGTGGAAGAGGAGGCTGTGGAATAGGAGGCTCTCGCTCGCGACAACGCGGGCTGGGAGGCGGCCTCAGCGGCAAGGTCGCGGGCTGACGACGCGTGTAGCACAGCGCGTCGCTCAGCACAGCGCGTCCCAGCACAGCGCGTCGCGTACACGCGCTTGTGAGGCGCTCAAGCCGAGTGGTGAGCGTCATGACAAGGCGGCTGGCTCGCAGTCTGGCCTGCCCTTCATGTTGCCGAGTCGCGCTCGCGGCACAAAGCGGGGTACATTTTGTTTCGAACTGATCGTGTGTGTGTCGCGATCCGCGTGTTGTGAGTCGTTGCTGCTTATGTGGGGCATGCATTTTTTGGTCAGTTGTGTGTTGCAAAGCCTGACCTTCTGGGTATGGGGGAGACGAAACTTACCCAAGAAGTTCCGCAAGTTTTTGCGGGAAAGCAAGCACGGGGGCTCCGTGCACGCGACACTCGCGGGACGCTCGGTTTCTGTCTGAGGGAGTTGCTCTGGTGTGATGAGCGCGCGTCTATGGACCACTGTCGCACGCACGGTCGAGGAGGTGACCCATGGATACCCGCGAGGCGAGGATATCAAACCCATCGTAACCCACGATGGTAAGACGCTCATCGAGGTGCTCGAACAACGCCTTGCCGCCCGCGACAGTATCAATCAGTGCACTGATTGATACAGTATCATTCGCGAACGCATCAAGCAACAAAACAAGCGGCTTCTAGTCGCAGCGGCGGCCGAGAACCGGCGATGGCAGCAGCAGTACCGCAAGCCAACTCTATCGGTGCCAACTCTTCTCGAGCTGGCAGAGGTTGCTCTTGGCGAGGCGTACGTCAAGGTTTGTGAAGACCTTCGTCCGGAAGCTGACTATTGTGGCTTGGCGTGGACGCCCTCGGCCATCGACCACAATAATGAGCCTTGTCGCATCACACTGAAGCGGCCTGCCGTGGAGAGCTGGACGGATGGAGACGCAACGAGAAAGAAGGATTCCAGCGGCAAGTGATTCGCATTGATGGCGGATGCCAACGCACTCGCTCCGGCCCTTTGGTGCTTGCGCCGCATTATGCGAGGGGAGTCTATACCCCCTCCCTATGACAGCTGTTTTACATGTACCATGGCCACGAGGGGCGACTCACCGCGCGGACAACCGCGCGGTCTTGTCCGCGAGGACCGACGTCGCTCAAACGCATGAATATGTCGCTTCGACCTGCGTGTTCCGAGCTTTATACTTGTCCGCAGACGTCAGAGACCCGGGGAGTACGTTCGATCCGGCCTGTCGCATGTGGCCATGACGTGTGCTCGGACCATGGGCCACCGCACACGACGTCGGCTCGGCTGGTCGTACGGTAACCCGCGACCGGTGGAAGCTGGAACGTTATGCGAGTAGCGAGTGAAGCGAGACTGCGAGACCGGCAATTGTGCTATTTGTTTTATTTAGATAGAATCGATGTCGGAAACAAGTAACGCAAGTACAACGGTGCGAGAAGTAAAACACGACCTCCACATGTTACAGATACACTCCGCTGCTGCCCACACCAGATAACATGAGCAGGAGTGCGAACGCCGCACTCGTGGCCATTGGCTGCGTCACGTGGAAGTTCTCGTCGGCTGCTTCTGTGGCGAAGCCAGCGATGCGATCGAGCTCGTACACATCGAGCAGCTCCACAGCATGCTCGGACGCCACGGCAGCGATGATGGCGTTCATGCGCTGCAGCGCGAGGAGCTGGGGCTGCTCGAGGCGCCCGTCACGGCGCCTGGAGTCCCGCGTGCCCGCGTGGCAGTTGCGCACGATGAGCCGCGGCGCACGGCGGCTTGCGGGAGAGGGAGTCCGCAGGTGGCGGATGGCCGCGTCCAGCCGGCCTCGATAGCCTTCGAAGATCTCGTCGTCGGCGAGATCGTCGCCTCGACGTATACACGGAGTGGGCAGCACGGGGACCTCTCGCCGCCCGCTGGGCCGACCGAAGCTATCGAGGACGCTCACGTTGATCGCGCTCGGGACGGCGCTCGTGAAGGTGCTCGGGACGGCGCTCGGCCGGAGCGAAGGCGAGCACCCCGTAGAGGCGCCCGACACGACGCCCTCGTACAAGTAGGCGGACCGATTACTGCGAGGCAAGTCCCAGCCGCAGCTGTGAAAGACGATCACGTCAGGCTGTGAATGACTCAGAGGATGAGCGTGGCGCTCTCGTGGCGCGACCGAGATCGCGTCCGATCTCGGTGAATATCTCGGCACATATCTCGGAAAGTGCGCTCGCGACACCGGGTGCGCCTCGGGGGGGTCCGAGCTCAGCACCAGATTCGCGGGCATCCTGGCTGAGCGGCTGGCCCACTCGACGTAGTGCAGTCGCTGCCTCCAGTCCAAGGCATTGTGCGCCAGCTTGGCGGGGTCGAGGCCGCGCAGGAAGCGCATCGAGACCCGAACGCGCGCCTGGTGCTCGGGACGGCGCGTCCAGTTGGGCAGCGGCAGGCACGAGAGGCACGAGGGGGTGTCTCGGGGCTCCTGGCGCTCGGGATCGCGCGTGGTGGGCAGCTCGGTATCGTCGACGGGCGGTGCGGGAGGCTGGCGCGCCCGTGACGGCGCCCGAGTGCGAGCGACATCAGGGTGCAAGCACACGCTATCGTAGTCCTTATGGCCGTCCGCGTCGGCGATGGGCATGCCCGCGACGTGCGGTCGGATAGTGAGGCAGCGTGCGCCGTAGCTGTCGAGCACGTCGAGCAGCGCGTCGTGCACCATCCGCTGCGTCGAGTCGCCCGCGAAGAGGATCCACTGGCCGCTCAGCCTGCTCAGGATGCAAGCCGGATCGAGGCTGCCCAACTGGACGCGCCGTTGTGAGCACCACGTACCACCTGCCAGATTTGGGTCGAGGTGCGTCGCGCCGAGTTGAGCGCTGGCCGAGAATGGCACCGTCATGGCGAGGGAGGGCGGAGCACTGCCGGCAGCCCAAGCCTGTGCACAGAGGGCCAAGTACGAGCGCTCGTCGGCTGGGAATCGGCCTATCGTGAACGCTCGAACCGCCGGTAGTGCTGCCGCTGTGTGCTCTTGAAATGCATTCGCCAATCTTGCAGCTGCTCTCTGCTCTCCAACCAACTTTGCCGGCATTACCTCCGCTCTTTGCTCTGCGTGGCTAAAGTCCCGATGCTGAGCGTGCTCTAGCATGGGTTGGCCGAGGCACTCGGCGGGAGGATCGGATGCGCTGCTGTTCAAAGCTGCAGTCAGAAAAACGCCGGACCTCGCGTGCAGGGCGTGGACGTCGCAAGACGCATGCCATGAGCAAGCTTGATAGTGGAGCGAGACGGAAAGCACCCGGCAGCGTCGGCACTGCCTGCACAGATGCAAGCACTGCTCCGCCGCATCCCACCAATCGGATGGCGCGGTAAGAGCCCACGAACCCATGTTGCCCACGTCGCATCGGCCCGGCATTCGATCGTCCGTGGCGTGTGTGCACGTGCCGACAGCAGCGGCGCCCAGCCAGGCCGCCGTGGCTTCACCGCTGCTGTCGACTGTGCCGCCCTGCAAGCGCGCGAATCTTTGAGAGACGGGAACGTCCAGCGTCGGCCAAGGCCGTTGGGGCTCATCATCGACGCGCACGCGAGGTCTGGAGCGTGGCATGTGATCTCTCAACTCAGGGGCTCCCCGCCGTCTCCTTCGGTCTGCTTGGGGAAGTCCCACCGCCAGTCCGCATCGTACATGTAAGAAATTAGTGGCAATTTGTCAAGTTTTGTGGCATGCAATTCTTCCTCAATGGATCGCTCGGATGGGTGACCTCCGCTCCACTTTTTCCGCAATTAGATGCGTTCAAAATGGAAGTATTTGCATGCAATTTGAGGAACGTCGCTGCAATTAGGTTAGGCCTTTCAAAAAAATGCTGCTGCCCTCTCCTCTCTCTCCTCCTCCAGATGTTTTCACCAGTTCCTATCATTACGGACGCGCCGGCGAATGATCTGCGTAATAGCCGTCCTCTACGGCTTTGCGATCGCGTTCTTTGTGCATTCTCTCAGCACCCAGGCAGTGCCGAAGGTAGTTCTGGGGCCCATGCCACGACCCTCCCGCAAAATGGTGACGCCACCTCCACCGCCGAAGCATATCCTGGAAGACGCCTACCGCGCCGCTGAGGAGGAGGCACGCAGGGCCGCCATGGAGGAGGCGCCGAAGCTGAAAGAGATGGAAGCGTTGCGCCAGACAAGGGAAGCAAACAAGGAGCGACGCCTCCTCGAGCGCTGGCAGAACGCCACCCGCAATGTTGAACGCAAAGAAAAGAAGATGGCCGAGCGTAAGCGCATCGCGGATGCAAAACGAGCCGCGGAGCTCCATATGACCTTGGACGAGTTGCATGCGCACGACGAGCAAATGCTCCTCCGCGCCAAAGCACGCGCCGACCTCGCCGACTGGCTCGAGCGTTTCAACTCTACCGGTAATGCGTCGAGTGCAGCTGCCACAAGCACAGTGAGCACAAGCGGCGGCGGCGACAGTAGCAGCAGCAGCGACGGCGGCAGTAGCAGCAACACGGCCCTGCTCGCCTCGGCTGCGCAATGCCTCGACGGCACGACAGCGGCCTTCGTGTTTGCCGATAGGTCCATTCGCAGAGAGCTCGTGCGGCAGCTGGCAGAGGAGGCCGTTCGCGGCAGCCGGCCCTTCTCTACATACAAGTTCCTCTTGGCAGGAGTCCTTGATCAAGCGCGAGTCCTATGGCATGCGATCCTGGACGCGGAGATCAAAGGTGTGACAGCGGTCTTGCCGGAGCCGGTGCTGACTGCACTTGGAACGGGCGCAGGGGCGAGCGCCGAAGCGAGCGTTGCCTCGCTCGACACGGTCTGGGACCTCGATCTGTATGTGCTGCTGATGCAGTGCTATGCTGGGATCGTCGTCGTGCGTCCTGGCGACGTGGACATCGCCGTTGAGTATGGAGTCCCATTGAGACAAGCGAAGCTCGATACGAGCGAGCTCAAGAAACGCGTGGGCAGGCATCGCGTGCTCGTCGGGAGCATGACCTTCACAGCCGGAGCGGAGGCTACGATGATGACGCAGCTCATCGAGATCCTCACGAGCGTGGCGAGGGCGGGCAATGCCTCGGCCTCGGCCACCGTCACCGGCGCGTCCCCCGACCTGGCCTCGACCTTCGCTCGTCTCGCACAGTCGATGCGACCTGAGTCCCAACTGGCGGCAGCCATGATGCGGTCGCTCTCCCACCCCGCCGCGAGAGGCGCACCCATTGCGCCGCCGCACTCACCGGCACCTGAGACAAATCTGGCGCTCTCGTGGGTTGACCATCTGTGGCGCACGCACCGGCGCGCCCTCGCGCCTTCATGGGCAGTGGCGACGCAGGCAGCGAAAGCGCTGAGCAGCTTGCATGCCGCCGCCGCCGCCCTCGACATCAGCGGCGGAGGGGGCCCACGGCGCATGCAGGTGATCAGTGCGAGGCTACTTCGAGACCCTTCGAGCGCTGTCGCCGCCGCCGCCGCCACCGCACTTGCAGCGCTGGGTATCCCCCCCCCTCTGCAAGCGCTCTCGGCGCAGGCGCTCGATGAGCTCGATGCTGTGGATACCGTCGAAAGGACGCCGCCCATGCACGTCATCGAGACTGTGGAGAAGCTTGGAGAGAAGCCTGGAGGGGCCTCGGGCGCGGTATCGGACGCGGCGTCTCGACGTCGAGTACTTTTGCTGCTGATGCCCTTCGACCTACCAGCGATGCCGCTGGCGGTGGGCGCCGGATGGGCAAGGCAACTTCCGACATTCACGTTGCCCATGCTGCTGCAGAGCACCTCTGCGCCGCAGCTGTGGCAGTCCTCGCTCAACGCGTCACTCCGGCAGCTCTACAGCCAGCAGGGTCTTGACGGAACTCAGCGGTGGCTTCAGCATGCCACGGAGATCTCGCTGTCCGTCTTCGCCGACCGCACTTTAGGCAGCTTCGCCTCGTCCAGTTTCCACAGCGTGGCGCTGATCCGCTGTGACGCCCAGACGCATGCGCCCGAAGGGGAACTACCTGCCGCAAGCCCCGTCGGCCTCATGAGTGGGGGAGCAGTGACGCCGGCGGATGTCCGGCTGCTGTTCTTCTCTGACCTGCTCAAGCCTCGCCGCCGCTGGCGTGGGGGCCAGCCGCCCGACCCGCGCAGCCCGGACGCCAGGTCGTCGTCTTCACACTCACAGCGCGACTCCTTCACCTCCGACAGCATGCGTCTCGCATGCCCCGCCTTCGCCGGTGAGCTGACGCTCACATCGTCACCGCGAACGCCAACCGTCCTCGCGAATGCGCCCGAGCCAAGGCTCACTGCCGACCCATCCACGGACACGAGGCTGCTCGGCGCTGTGAGTGTGAAGGACACGAGGCTGCTCGGCGCTGTGAGTGTGAAGGACACGAGGCTGCTCGGCGAGAGGGCGGCGGGCGTGGGCTCGAGCAGCGCCAAGGCGACGGCAACCAAGAGGCGAGCGACGATGGACGGTGGCCACAACGGCGGCGATGCTCACACTACTCACAATACTCACATTACTCACAAGAACGGCGGCAATAGTCACAAAGACAAGCGGAGCAAGGCGAGGAGGTGAAGGGAGAGTTAATGGAGAGTCGCTAGTGTGACACCGGTGCACCGGTTAGAAGACACCGGTGTCGCTCCCAACGGGACGACGGTTCAATTAGCACGACATTTGCATGCAAATCGAGAATGAGTGTCAACTTTGAAATGCACGTCAGTGAACAGGTCCTGGCATCCGACGGTCGCGAATGTCCTCCCCACGCCGCGTCGACTCCTACAACTTTGCGGGGCGATGGGTCGGCGAAGTGAATCTGAGCGTGCCCGCACTGTCCGCTGGCGTGTCGCCGGCGACTGCAAATTTTATCTCGCAGTTGGCGACAAGCGCCAAGGTGCAAGAAGCATCTCGGCCACATTCGGCGCGTCCTCCTTCCACACGGCTGAGAGTGCCGCACTCCCCACGAGCTCCACCGCCTGCAGTAAAGCCTGCGGAGGAAATCACGACTGCAGCGCCGCCGAAAGTAGCAAACTCTTCTACCACCACCGCTGCGGAGGCTTTCGAGGAGAATACGTTGCTCCGCCACGAGGTCAAGGAATTGCGGCGGCTCATCGACCTGCTCAACGATCGCAATCCCGTGGCCAGCCTGGCGCTCGACCAGGTCAACCAAGCGTGTGGCATGCTCGGGCTGGCCGTGGAGCCGCCGGGTCGCGATGGGGAGCTGAGCGACGCTTGGACTGGTCTCAATCCGCTTGAGAGTGCACGTGAGGACAGATCACGTAACGGGCCGCATGGCAAAGCGGCGGCGTCCGGGTATGGCGATGCATTTAGCACGCGGCCACTCCCGATGAATCGGCCGCCCTCGAAGCCTCCGGGCCGCGACCCCGTCGGCGCGCTCGAGCTGCTGCGTCGGGTCGTCGTCCCCTCAAAGCTTCCACCAGCTCTCGATCGGCTTGTCGAGGCCGCAGTCAACGACACGCTCAGTCGGGCTACGCGGCCCGAGCGCCCAACGGACGAGCTCGCGCTGCGGCCGATCGCGGTGATCAAGGACGTTTCGAGCGTCGTGAGCGGCGACGTCACTCGAGGTGACCCGCTGCTGCTGAGTGCGCCTTTTGGCCACGTGCCCGAGCACCCCCGTCAACTGGTCCAGCGCTTCAACAGGACCACCCTCTCAGCGGCCCTACAAGAGGCTCAGGGCTGGGCGCTTGCCGATGCCTTGGGCCCCAATGGCGCTGACCTTGGCGGCGCGGTGGCGCAGGTGCTTCTCGAGCGTCTCCATCAGGCGACGGGACGAGCCCGGCAGGCACAGATCGATGGGCTCAATCTCGAGTTGATCTGGGCTCGTCAGCTTCGTCAGATTGCGGCGAGCTGCGCTGAGCGCAGCACTCCCACAGCAGCCTCGAAGGAGGAGGAGCTGCACCAGGGCGGTGCGCCGTCGGCGCTCGCTGATGTGGTGGGTGCAATGCTGCGAGAGGTTCCGATTGTCGATCTGCTGGCAGCGCGTGTGGCCAAGACCCTTGCTGGGATTGGGCCGCCACCGCAGCCTCAGCTGCCGAGGCCGCAGGCGCCCAAAGCGCCATCGGGGGCCGCGGCAACGGCGCCGAAGGCCACTCGGCCTCAACTCGGCCGACCCGACATGTACTCGTCCACGAGGGGTCCAGAGCCTCTCTCAGAGCTGCAGAGCGTCCTATGGAAAATGGCTGGACCTGAGCGGGATAGCGAGCAACCCAACGCTGCGGCTGATCCCCAGCGGGCTGCCCAGCCACCCTCTTCCTGTGGCAGGCGACGTGGGGAGGAGCTCAAACCACGGCCACCGCAACCGGCGACTCCCATTCGCATGCCCGATGGCTCCTACGTCAGCGTGATGCCCTTGGCGCAGTCCTCCGCGGCCAGCGGCGCGTCCCGAGAGCCGCCGATGCGCCCTCGCTCTGCCAACCTGCCTGGGTACGCGCCTTACCAAGAGTCACCCACCGAGGCGACACATGACGTCGCAGACTTCAGCCAGCCCGAGGCGACGGACGAGAGTCGGCTGCGTGAGGACCCGCGATTCAACTGGGCTGTTCACCCCCCTGCAACCAAAGATAGCACGGCCGTCCCAGTGCTGTCGGACACCTTTCTGACGCTGCCGCCAACGGAGCCGGCGCCGGTGGCGAAGCTGATCCTCTCTCTTCGTGTCAAGCAGCTGCCGAGTGAGCTCGACACGACCAAGCTGGCCGAGATCTTCCGGCTCGTGCTCAATGCCCCGATGGACGAGCCGCCGCCCGAGGCCGCCGACGCGAAGCTGGACGTAGCCGACGCAATCGACCGAGCTTCCGACTCGTCAGCCACGCCTGCGGCCGCCATCGCCAAGCCCTCACGGCCATCTTCGGCGCTCACGACGGCGCTCATGAGCGTGGCAAAGGATGCCGCCAAGGGGCCAGCGGCCGTGCTCGGTCGTGACGTGGGGCGGGCTGAAGTCGCGGCGCACGTGGCGGCCACGCCGCTGACGAGGGACCCGATCGTCCATGGCGTGGTTGAGAATGGCGAGCCGACGGGAGCCATGCTGACGCTCACGTTCACCCCCCTCACGCCGAGCGAGAGGACGGCGCGCATAGCAGCGTCGGCGGCGCGCGAGCTCCTCGTCGGGGTCCAACTCGAGGAGCTCGAGGACACGTACGGCGTTCACCTCGCTGACGAGATGCGACTACACGTGGCGCGCTTGAATGCCTATCGTGAGGAGAGGCACGAGCTGCCATTGAAAGCCAAGAAGGTGACATCGCGCGACGCGTACGTTGCAGAAGAGGGTATCACCGCGGCGGTTGCCGAGGCGGCGTCGAGGCGGCCTGAGACCGCCGCCGCCGATCTGGAGGCGCTCAGCGTGGCCATCAACACCTTTGCGGAGGCAGCCATGACGGGTGGCGAAGAGGCAGTCGAGTTGGTGAACCAGGCGCGACGGCTGCGCGACGAGCTCGTGGCAGGTGCGATTCGGGAGGCGCATAAGACGAGGGCGGTTGATCTGTCGCTGATGATCGATGGCGTGCTGAAGGAGGCGGGGCATGGGGCCGAAGCGACCGAAGCAGCCTCCGAGACGTTGCCGATGCCTTCAGCGGAGGAGCGGCTGCACATGAGTCCCTACGCCACGCTCCGAGATATGGACGAAGGGCTCATGGGGCTGCTAGGCCCACCGAGCGCGAGCACGAGCCCCGCGATGCTCGAGGAGCACACGGGCCGTCCAGATGCGAGGCTTCAGTTCACGGACCCGAACTACCTCATCACGACCACCAGCGCTAAGGAGTATTATTTCGTGACGGCACCGACGGCCACGAAGGCGATCGAGGAGCGAGGTGGGCCAGGCACCGAGTGGCCAGCAGAGGACAAGTTCCACTCCGAGACGGCACGCGCGCGCTTCCCATGGCGACTCGCCACGAAAGAAGACGTGATCGCCGCCCGCGAGGGGGTCGACTACAAGCTGCGCACGCTCGGAGAGACGCCCATCAACGACGAGGAGATCTTCGCTGCACGCCTCTTCACCGGGCCGATGGCGCTCAAGTACAATGCGGTGCTCCGCGGGCTACCGCGCACATCTCCCAGGCCTTACGCGCGCTTCGTCGAGCTGTGCATGGGCAATTGCTACGAAGCGACGCTCCACTGCCTCAACAATGCGATCGTGAAGCTCAGCCGCCTCTCAACGGCTTGCAAGCTCTACCGCGCGCTGCCCACGTGCCGTCTGGCCCGCGAGCAGCTGCTGATGGATGACGCCTTGATGCGTGGCACGATCGACTTTGGCGTCCAGACTGCCACCGCGGACGAGCAGGCGGCCTTTGGTCACGCGAAGCTGAGTGAGCCCTCAATCCTCCTTGAGATCGAGATGGGGCTCGTCGACCGCGCAGCCGACCTGAGCTGGCTCTCGATGTACCCGCATGAGCAGATGTTTGCCTTCCCGCCGCTCACGGCGCTCGAGCCCGTGCGCAGGCCCGATGGGAATCCAGCCAAGTACTTGGCGGGTGCGACAGTGGTCGTTCCGATGCGCGCATGCGTGCCGCGGGCGCACGTGCATTTGGCGGATACCTTTGAGCGCGTGCCCATGCGGCTTGCCGGTGGGGACGAGACGGTGAAGGCCGAGAGCATGAAGAAGCTCGTGCGCAACGTGAGCACCTTGGCTCAACGCGGCCTCGACCGCATCGAAGCTGAAGGCTATGCTGCGAAACTCACCCGCTCCATCCGTATCATCGACGTGGAGCCACCGGAGGTGCCACAGCCGCTCGAGCTCGGCCCTCCCCCTGCCCAGAAGAATGAGTGGGGCGACAAGGTTGTTGGACAGGTCAGACCACCGCCCACTGTGCGCGGCGGCATCGACTGGCATCCGAAGGTCGTCGAAGATGCCGCCGCGGTCGTGGGAGCCGCAGCAGCTAGCCAGGGAGGGCACCAGCCTGGAAGCGACGTCGTCGGCGGTGGCCGGCGCAGGCAGCTGCCGTGGACGTTTTTTGTGCCGTGCCCGACATATGACCTGGTCCTTCAATCATGGATTGAAGGAGAAGCCGTGCCGACTGTGCGTGAGATCGGTCAACAGGTACTCTCCCAGCGGGAGCTGGCGCGCAAGTGCTTCGATGGCAGCCTCGCGCAGGAGCTGATCATCACCCATCGGGGCAAGCAGATCGACGTGGATGAGTCGCTCGTCTCGCCCATGCACGTCGACCCCATCGTGCGGGACCGCACAATTGCCGAGTTTGGGGTCGTCCCTGGCAAGCCTTTCTCCGGCCTGATTCAGAGCGAAGCGTTGGGCCCTCTCCGTCTGTTACGCGTCGATGGCCCCGATGGGTTCGGCAAGGTTGAGTTGGCTTGCCCGAGGTGGGATCCTGTCGCGCGGCGCTGGGCGCGCGCAATGCGTGGAGGAGGCGCCTACTCCGTCGAGGAGGTGGTCACTTACGTTCACACTCGGCTTCACATCGATAAGATGCGCCTCGATCGACAGCTGGGCGGCGGTGGGGGTGGCCGCGGCGCGAAGTCCTTCTCCCTCGTGCACGCGCCCAAGGGAGGCGATGCGCCGAAGGCGCTGGCGCTCATGGTGGACCAAGACGTGGGCGGCCAACGACCTGTGAGGAAAAAGGCCACCCTGCTCGACTACAATGTCGTGCCGGGAGTGAGCACGCTGAGCTTCGGGGAGGATCCTGCAAAGTAGGGGCGCGGTTTCGACTTTCGAGTCGTGTGCGTGTGAAGGGGTAACGAACTAACGATAAACAAGCGGTTCCGTAAGCGGGCTGGGCCTGGTCAATGAATAAAGAAACAAGCAATGAATAAAGCCTGGTCAATGAAAAAGCGACCCCCCTCCCCCCTAGTTCACGCTTCACGACGAGTAAATTGCCCGATCTCGGACGCGATCTCTCGCTTCTCCCTTGACTCCCTTGTTCGGACACCTCGAAGGGTTCGTCTACACGCTGGCCGCGATGCGTCTGTTGGCTCAAGCGCTGATCCTGACGTCTGTCGACGCCTTTGCTGCGGGCGTGGGGCACTGCTCCCCGTTGCCGGCCAGTACTGCGCGCTCCCCAACTCAGAGGTGCCCTGGTGCTGCCCTGGCGATGCCAGAGCCTGATGAAGGCCGTTGGGAGGACAGTGCTGCGCGCGTGGATGAGACATCATTGTCTGACATTCTTGCAGCGCGAAGCTTTCCGAACGACGATGCGGGCATCGAGACCGATGTGCAAGTGCTGCTTGACGCCGGCCGCGTGTGGGCGTTGCTCTTCAATCCAGGCAGCGACGAGGAGGGAATCTACTCTCGGCGACTTGGGATGACCAACCTTGTGCTCACCTTCGAGGAGGAGGACGACGCCGAGCGCTACGCAGAGATGTTGGTCGCTACCGACTTCCCGAGCGCCGCCCCCGTGGAGGTGAGCAGCGCCACTTTGGTCGAGTTTTGCCATGAGGGAGGCCACATGATCGGGTTGGTGCGGGCGGGTTCGCTAATTATGCCCCCGGATGAGACGGTCGAGGAGTTTGATTGGGCTCCGGGCTCCGCACGAACAGCAGAGGTCGAGGCGATCGGCATGGCTCAAGATGAGCTCGATGCTTCCCGTGCATCGCTCGAGGCATTGTTCGGGCTAAAGGCAAGCGACGGCGATGCGACAGACGAGGCAGCGCGGTGACAGTATGCTGTGACAGAGACAGATTCTGAGAGTTGTTGTTTCAATACAATATTCTATAATGTAGCGCTGCGTTAATTGTACAGTTATGCTACACGTCAAAGGAACCGCGTCGCGGGCCCATCAGACTTGCTCCAGGCGAGGGTGGTGTCCTAATGCGCGCCGGCGCGGCCGCCGGGCGCGGCCGCGGGGCGCGCGGAAGCGTCGGCGGAGACGGAGGGGGGTGGCGAGAGCTGTGTGTGCGCTCATAGCCTCTCGTCATCGGTGCTTTCGGCTTTCGGCTTTCTGCCGCTCGCTTTCGGCCTTCTGCAGCTCGGCGGCGGCGGCATCGGCCTTCTGCTGCGCGGCGACCTGCTTCTGCCTCTCCAGGACGCGGCTGAGCCCGGCTACGAGCAGATAGAACCAGTATGAGTTGAGCACGAAGGGCAGCGGCGTGGTCACGAACATGACCGCGTACTCGAGCGAGCTGTAGAGGGTGAAGTTGCCGTTGACGAGCTCAAAGAAGAGGTACGGCGAAGGAGCAATGCGCCTGCGCGAGCACACGAGACGAGGGTGGACACGCGCTGAGAGAGAGAGACCGCATGACTCGGCACGGCCATAATGAGGCAATAATGAGGCCATAATGAGGCCATCCGCATGACTCAGCACGGCCTCGGAGCTAATGAGGCCATAATGAGGCCATAATGAGGCCATCCGCATGACTCAGCACGGCCTCGGAGCAGGGGCGTGCGCGTCGACGTGGCGAGGGGCCCTCACACGAGGAAGAAGAGAACGACCCAGCTGGTGCCAACGACTGTGTAGAGTTGGCTGTGCTTGAGATCGAACTTCTCGAGCAGGATGCGCGTGTGCTGGCCAATGTTCGTCACCTCCGTCAGCACGAAGAAGAGAACGAGTGGTAACATGCGATTGTTGAGCATGCAGTACGGCCAGAAGAGCACAGGCAGCACGTGGTGCGCAATCATGAGCGGGCTGCGCATCTCGCGGTAGTAGAGGCAGTACAGTGTGTCGTACAGCATGTACCCGCACGACAGGCCGACAGCGCGCAAAGCGTGGTCATCCGGCGCTGCGTTCATGTTGTTCTCGAGGTCGCCCCAGCGCACCGAGCGCATGCCAAGCACTGCGAGAACTGGCGCCGTCACTGCGTTGAAGAGCGAGACGAACGCGTTGGCGAGGAAGACCTTGTCGGCCTTTGAGCGCTTCTCGTAGGTCGCTACTCCTGGAGCTATGACCATGTGCCAGATGACGAGCAGGCCGACGCATGCCCAGAAGCTAGCTGCAATCGTACTGGAGAGCAGCTGCTGCCGCGGCGCCAGCTTCTGCTCGAGGCCCAGCTGCTCGAGAAAGGCGCGTGGCAGCACGTTGATGTACAACGCGATGGAAGCGAGGAACATGGCGGACGATACTCGGACGATACGGAAATTTCAGGGAAGTCCCGTTTTCCATTCGAGAGTTTGTCTATTGCCCTTGCGATGTGAGATTTCGAAAACTGTTAATGAATGGTGATTGCGGAAAAGGGATCGCGAAGAGTTGAGGCGAAAAATGCTGCATCTCATCGCAGCGACGATGCTGGCGCAGCAGCCGGCACATGGGCCACGGCGGGACTTGGCCATGGCCGCGATGCAGCTGAAGCGGCCACCGCCGCCATCACATCCAGCCTCGCCGCCGCCATTCCCGCCTCCATCGGAACACAGCTGGTGGAACTGGCGAGAATGGCGGCCCTCGCCACCCCCGCCCCTGTTGCCGCCGCCTCCGTCGCCATCGCCGCCGCCGCCGCCGTCGCCGCCGCCGCATCCGCCCTTTCCGCCGCCGCCTCCCTCGCCACAATCACCACCCCGGCCTCATCCCCCACCTCACCCCCCGCCACCGCAACCCTCCCTTTTTGCCGACATTACGGGGGCAGCGCAAGCTCTGGCCGCCACTGCGGCTCACGCTGCCACCGCGGCACACGGCTCCTACACGGCACATGGCTCGCCGCCGCGCCCCGCGCCGCCGAATTCTCGCTCACACGGTGCGCCGCCGCATCCACGCCCATCGCCGCCACATCCTCACCCACATGGCTTGAGCGCGGCACACGGCTCCCACGCCACCACGCGGCACCCGCCTCCACGTCCTCCACACTTGCCATTCCCTCCCGGGAGACCACCGCCACCGCCACGTCCACTGCCGCCACCGCCACGCCCATTCCCTCCCGGACGAGCACCGCCACTGGCCAAGGGCATCGAGAAGCTGATGATCTCGATTGCGAGCACAAATCCCCAGCTGCACAACGTGTTCGACGCCAAGACGCGCCCCGAGTGGCTCTCCCGCACTCTGAGCTCCATCGGCGTGGAGAAGCTTGTGGATGATGCGCTCTGCTACACGCTCGCCTGGTCGTGCCCGGAACCGCCCAAATTTTTTGAGTCGACGGTGGGCATCATCTACTTTTGGATGCTCGTGTTCGCCAACGTCTTCGTGCTCGTGTTGCTCGTCTCCGTCGTGGGAGCGCTGATCAGGCACCTGCGCGACCCCTCGCTGAAGGTGCTCTCAGAGCACCGCGACGAGATCGCTGCCGTGAGCCTCACGGTGCTCGTGCCGTGCTACCTTCCCAACGAGCAACCGATTATCCTTGAGACGATTAGGTATATCATCGAGAAGATCGAGTACGACTTCCCATTCACGCTGATCGTGTGCTACAACACGCCGAAGCCGATGGAGTTCGAGAAGACGCTCGCCAAGCTGGACGGCACCGTCTTCCCCAACGGGCGGTCGCTCAGGGTGCTCAACGTCAAGGGTTCGATCTCGAAGGCGGAGAACCTCTGATGACCTCTGATGACCTCTGATGACCTCTGATGACCTCTGATGACCTCTGATGACCTATTGATTGCCTCCTTCATCAGGTTCGATCTCGAAGGCGGAGAACCTCAACGCGGCGCTCGACATTGTCGACACCGAGAATCTGGTCATCTACGACGCGGATCACCACCCGGAGCCGGATAGCCTGCTGATCGCCTCCGCGGCGATGCGCACGCACGGCGCCTCCTGCATCCAGGGCTCTACCTTCCTGCGCTCACGCCCCACGCTGCTCGCCGCGTACATCAACGCAGAGTTCTTCGTGACGCACTTCGTCTTCTTCCCGGCCATGCAGTTCGCCACGTCGATGGGAGTCTTTGGCGGCTCGAATGCGCTGTGGAAGACGGAGGCGCTGCGTGGCTACCAGTTCCGGCGCGACATGCAGACGGAGGACATTGACCTGTCGGCGCGCGCGCTCATCGACGGCAAAGTCCACATTCGATTCGAACCGCGCTGCCGGTCGGGCGAGTTGCCGCCCTCGTCCTTTGTCGCTCTCTACCATCAGAGGTTGCGATGGGCGCTCGGGTGGGATCAGGTGACGCTGCAGCACATGTCGTCGATCTGGAGCGCAACACGCATCGGCTGCTGCCGAAAGCTCGGGCTCACGTACATCCTGCCGCTGCGCTGGGGCATTCTCTTCTCCGCCACGCTGAACGCGATCTTGACGCCCGTCATCGGCTTCTGGTATTACGAGACGACGGGCGGCTCCCTAGGGTTGCCGATCGACGCATGCATCATGCTGTCGATGACGTGCTTCTTCACCGTCTGCACCGTCGTCGCCATCAACATGGTTCTGTACGAGCCCGTCCGCCGCTGGCCCGCGGTCATTCTATTTCAAGCGACCGGCTCGCTCTACATTGGCTGGCAGATCCTCCTCGTGCTCGTCTCGCTCTTCAAGATCTACCTGAAGAGCGACGGCGAGTGGGTCGTCACCACGCGTGAGCAGTCCGGCCAGCAGCCTTCGCCCTCGCAGCCCTCGCGATGGCCATCGCAAAAGTCCGCGGACGTGTCGGCAAGGGTGAGCCCTCCTCTATCGGACACTTCCGAGGGCGACACATCGGATACGTCAGAGAGCTCCGAGCGATCTCCACCGCAGACGCCGGAGCCGCCGGACAGGGCGGTGGCCGTGGCCGAGCCGGAGACCGCGTTATGTCGAGCTGCGGACCGAGAGACACGAGACACACGAGACACACGAGACACACGAGACACACGAGACACACGAGACACACGAGAGACTCGGCATCTACTGGTAGTCGAGCCCGTGCGCCTGCCCTCGCCCATCATCCAGGCGGCCTTCGGCAACCTGTACCAGCCGGCGCGTGTGGACTTGCAACCGGACTCGCCAGTCGTGTTGCGCCGCCCTACGACAACAAGGTATAGCGAGCTCGACATGGTATGACACGCGGCGCAAGCAAGATTGCAGACAGATTTAGGAGCCAAGTGCAGGATGAATGCTTGCGTGCATGCCCATGAAGATGAAAACACGACTCACGCGAGAGAGGATTCGCCACGAGTTGCAGATGTGAGATGACACATACGCATGCCAATGGGTAGGTACCACTTGTCGAGGACCGACAGGGGGGCGCGTTCTGGAAGGGGTATTCAAGTTGCCCCTTAGCCCGCCGCAGGCGCGAAAATTTGGGCACTATTTACTGCAAATAACAG
>Ga0180440_100306_pt1 | contig 30161 bp, 16 predicted proteins | sample ChrtobMetaP5_4mM_FD_119745 | JGI IMG/M metagenome (GOLD analysis project Ga0180440, IMG submission 119745) | Chrysochromulina tobin associated microbial communities from unialgal haptophyte culture, Washington, USA - P5_4mM MetaG | ecosystem: Host-associated > Algae > Haptophytes > Unclassified ... | reverse complement strand
GGAGGCGGCGGAGGCGGCGGAGGCGGCGGAGGCGGAGGAGGCGGCGGAGGAGGCGGAGGCGGCGGAGGCGGCGGAGGCGGTGGCGGCGGCGGAGGTGGCGGCGGAGGCGGCGGCGGCGGCGGCGGCGGCAGAGGCGGCGGCGGCCGAGAAGGCGGCGGAAAAGGCGGCGGCCGAGGAGGCGGCGGCTGAGAAGGTGGCGGGCGAGAAGGAGGCGGGCGAGAAGGTGGCGGCCGAAAAGGCGGCAGTCGAGGCCGCGGCAGCTGAGAATGCGGCGGCAGAAGCTGGGAATGCGACAGCGGCTCAGAATGAGGCGGCAGAGTGTGAGGCCGCGGCTGAAGCGGCTGCGGCCGAGAAGGCGCTGGGCGAGAAAGCGGAGGCCGAGAAGGCGGCGGCCGAGATTGCAGCGGCCGAGAAAGCAGCGGAGGTTGAGCACATCCGCAAGGAGGAGGCAGCCGCGGCCAAGGACGCGCGTACGGCGGCAGAGGCGGCGGCGGCAGAGGCGGCGGCGGCGGAGGCGGCAGCGGCGGAGGCGCGCGCCAAGGCAGAGGTGGCCGCGGCAGCTCAGGCGGCAGCGGCCCCTGCTAAGGCAACGGTGAGCCGTGGGGGGGAGAGCATCGCGCCTGAGAGCATCCGTCAGCAGGAAGCTGCGCAGGAGATGTCAATCCCGGCTGTGGCGAAGGACGAGAAGTCGTCAAGGTTGTCCTCGAAGTCGTCCTCATCTGCGGTATCGCTGAACCCCCATCCAGACGTTAACATCAGTGGAACGGACCGTTTGTTCGCTGTCATGGCAGCCGACGACGAAGCCGATGAGGTTGTCGATCGGCGCACCGAGGAGGCGCGTCCGGCAGCTGAGGTGGCAGCTAGCTCAAATTCTTCGACAGTATCGTCACCTCCAACTCTCGCTCCCGAGGACATGGAAGCTGCGATTACTGCGGAGGCTGAGGCGTTCGTACTCGCTGAAGAGGCGGCCGCACGCTTTGCAGCCGAGATGGAAGCTGCCAGCCAGCTCTTACCAACGCGCATTCCTCTCCGAGCCTATGCACAAACCTCTAGTGGTGCAGCAAACGAGGATGCATCTTATACCGACCGCATCCTCGCTCCAGCGCACCTCTCAAGACCTGCACCTGTCAAGAAGCCAGTTAAAAATCATCCTGTCAAGACCAAGACGAACAGGTATGCACGTTTAGAGGCCGAAGAAAGGCTTTGGAAAGAGGCCACGGAAGATAAATCGCGAGTGCTCAAGGAAGCCGAGGCAACCGCTCAGGCCTTTGCGCTTTCCCTTATGGACAGCGACGAATGGGCAAATGAAGCAGCGACCAAGCAAGGCGACGAAGCATGGATGCAGATGAACGTTGCTGCCGCGAGTATAAGGGTTGAGCGCGACTCCATGGGTCGCATGTTCCCTCCACCCCCCAAACAGTCGCCGTGGGACAGTTTGCCTGCTGTGGATGAGGGTCCAGAGTGGACACACCTTTCAGAACGAGCACTGCGGGAGGTTTTCCACCACGGACGGATTCCCGATCCTCGACGATCGCTGTTGGCCCAACGGGTGCATGACGTGGGACACAATGGGCGCGTCAACCTGCACAGAAACGACATGCATCCGCATCCCCCTCTTCAGGCACGGACCCGGCCGACCTCGCGCGAGTGGTCTCCGCGCAGGGGACGCGATAAGGAGCGATTGTTGTCTGCACCGCCCGGATCTGCAGCAGTTAGCTCGCGGAGCCGGAGCAACGAGTCGCACAAAGGATCGGAAGATCTGGAAGACCTGGAATTCTCGTCGTTCTTCGCCCCAGTCTCTGATGATGCACTCGCTACTGACGACGAGGGCTTGGTGCTACATCTAGCCCCGCGTCTTGAGGATTCAATGACGCGAGCGCCTGGAACTTCAGTACACGACTGGAACTTCAGTACACGGTTGGGTCCTTTACGTCTTGCCGATAACCCTATCCTCGACAACTACCTCAAGGATCACCTACCTCAAGACACAGTTGACACCCTCCTTGCCTCTACGCCAACTACCTCAAGGATGGGCCCGTTGCATCACCGCCCGCTGCGCGTTGCACATTCAGCGCGCGAGAGCCGCCCAAGGCAGGCGGCCGTGCAAGTTACGCGAGTTTCGTTCCTTCCTCGAGCCGAAAACAAATCCCTCTCTCCCGAGTTCGACGTTGGGCTGGCACCATCTGCAAGGCCGAGCACCAGCCCAGAGCCGATTCCTCGACGAGTCCCCAGCGCGGTCGATGGTTCATCGAGCCCTGAGTGGCCCAGCCGAGATGTCGAGAGAGTACCGATAGCCACGGAGGCAAGCTTTCGTCTGCCCGCGTCGCGCTACGCTCCCACCACAAAGTTGGCGGCCGAACTCCGACCGGCCATCACGCGCCGTCCAACTTCGTCCCTGCATAGCGCACGGGCCGAGGCTTTGGGACTTCATTTAGAGGTGTGTCGTCTCCTCGAGCACCGCAAGGCGCTTTCATGTGCACCTGGGAGAGAGAGGCGGGTGGCAAAGCGCATTTCAAGAGAACTCGGGCTGATACCACCACCACCCTCAATCAGGAAGCGCATGGCAGCGGTTAGCAACTTATACACCGATCTTCCCTGGTACGATACAAAGCTCTCCTTGTAATTTGCTGCAGGAACCAATGGGATCAAACCGGCGCCCACAAGGTGCTATAGGAGACTGTATATGATTTTTATATGATTTTAGTCAGACGGTTACTTTATAGTTCTGTACGGAGAGCGACGGAGTAGGTGCACAGGAAGTAGTATCGCGTCTGGATATATTCCCGTAATGCATACGCTAGTTGTACTTATGACATTGCGACACCTTATGCCAGGTTTGAAATGTTGACGTGTGGGGTTGGCGATGGCGTTGGGGATTGAATGTCAATGATGCCGGGCAGCCGCGTTCGGAGAATCACTCAGTATCGACGCTCAAGAGCCCCCGAGTCCCGTGGTGGGCCAGCTGGCACTTGAGAGTTGTTTCTGATTTCACATGTCGACATCATTGACATTTATGTCTCGAAGTCTGACTGCATGATGCATGTGCATGTCATCGTTCAGTGTCTTGACACTCATGTACAACGGTTTCGGGGTTCGTCTCCTGCTTCGTGAATCGAGAAGGTACGTCCACACCGTATGACCAAAGTCCTCAAACCATGCAAAGTAAAGAAACGGTGTGATTTTAACGGAGAAGCCGTGAAGAGTGGTTTTAGAAGCCGTGAAGAGTGGTTTTAATGGAACGTGAGACGGCGAGGGTTATCTGAGGCAGTCAGGAGGGTTGGTGCCATGTCCTCTTTCTACGATACGATACGCATGGCGGCGACGGCGGGTGCTACCTGCTATAACAGCACACATTGCTCGTTTCCAGATCGTTGCATCGTCGAGACTGGGTATCGGCGCTACTGTGGGGGAGCCTTCATTTCGAGGCCAGGGCGCACCCTCTTTGACCTGAGCGGAGAGCGCGAGCCAGGGCGGTATGGCTGCGAGCGCTGCGGCGCTCCGCTCGCACTTGCTGACTTTGGCCTGCTCGCTGACTTTGGAGCATATCAGTGTGGATCGCGGTGCGCGCTTCCCAGCAATGCGAGCACTTCAGATACAGTGGTTGAGTCCTACCAGACCAGCCTGTGCCTCACTGAGTGCACGTTCGTGCAGGGCCTGCTGCACGGCAACGCACGGCTAGATACCAGCGCATATGTCACAGGTAGTGAACCTGCTGACCGCCTGAGCGCGGCGCGAGCTCATGCGCGCAACGCCACTTTGGCAGCAATGCGAGCGTCTCGCACTGCACAGGCGGCCGCCCGGGTCGCCGAAGAGGTGGACCGAATTGCCGCCGAGCGGTCCTCGGCGCATGTGAGGTTGCAGGCGGAGCTCGCACAAGCGCAAGCGGCGCTCGGTGTAGCTCGGTACTTGCTGGGGCGGGCGCGCTCGGCTGCTGCCGCCGCTGCCGCCGCTGACACACCTCTCGCCGCGCCTGAGAACGTGCGCTCAACTGCCGGCGCCGTGGATGAGGCACAAGCGGCCGTCGTGGATGCCACTGCCAATCGTGATGCGGCCGTCGCGGCGATCGCTTTGCACGAAGCGTCAGCGCCATTTCCGCCTATTCTCCAGGCGATCGCAGAGCATGCGGAGGCCCTCGTGGCAGAGAACGCCGCGGCTGCAGCGCGCGAATTAGCGGACGTCGCCGCAGCGGCGGCAGACGTCGCGGGGCTTCAGCGCGTACCCCTGGGTGATGAGATGAGAGCTCTTTGGGGGCGGGACAATGTTTGGGGCGGATCGGCTGCTGCGCGTCCTACCGGTGGTCTGCTGCAGCTGACGAGCAGCACTGCCTCAGCTCAACGGCGGCGTCCATCGGTCGGCTGGGCGCAGCTCGAGCCAGGCCGGTCGCTGCATGCCTTCCGCTGTGAGCTTGACTTATTGATTGGAGGAGGCGATGGCGGCGACGGGTTCGCCATCTCGTACGCGCCGCCGAGCGCACCGGCCATCCGTGCCTCCGTCGAGGAGAGCCGCTGGAGTGGCATCGACGAGGCTGCCTTTGCCGACGGCCGGGATCCCACCGCTTCCGACGACGTATCGTACGGCTTCAGTGGTCTGGCTGCCGACGAGGCAGCCGGCTTGGATGCGGCCAGCGGCGACAGGGCGCCGCCGGCCGAGCCAGTGCCGGCAGCGTCGGCAGCCCATGGGCTAGGCGCGAGCGTAGATCGTGGACCTCTGCAGCAGCCAACGCAAGGAATCGGGTTGAGCGTCTCCCTCGCTACGCGCCCTGCACATGCTGCGATGGTCTGGTTCAACGGCACACGCCTCGCGTACGCACCGTACGGCGGCTGCCCGCCGCCCGCGACGGCGGCTTTTGGAAGCTCGTGCTTGCCATGCCCCGTGTGCTCGGGATGCCCTCCGTGTGTGCAGTGCACCTCGGAACAGCAGTGCCCGCTGCGACCGGGTCGCTTCGTGAGGCTGGTCGTGCAGCTGCGCGCTGCCACCGCCGAGCAGCCGCCAACGGTGCAGGCGCTGCACGATGGTATCGAGCTTTTCCCACACCCCGTCCCCATCCCTGGCCTGGTTGTCGCCGACAATTGGCAACTCTTCCTCTCGGCAGCAACCTCGGCAGATTTCGACGACAACCACTGGGTCGACAATTTGCGACTCGCGGCCGCGCCTGCCCAACCGGTGCCACCTTCACTCGTGAATGTGACGGCGACGAGCATCTCGCTTGCGTGGTTCCCACCCCATCACGGTGGCGAACCGATCACGCTCTACCGCCTTCAGCGTCGTGAGGCGCCAGGCTGGCTCACGCTGTATGTTGGGCCGAGCACCACGCGCACCGTCCGCCAGCTAGTGCCCGCGACCACCTACCTTTTCCGAGTGCAGGCGTACAACTCGATTGCGTGGAGCCTCGGCTCGCACGCCGCCTCGTACACGACAGCGGTTCCGCCGCTGCTCACCGACGCCAAGCCGCCCCGCGCGCCGAGGGTGGCGGCTGGGATGGTGCGGTGCGGCGGCCGCCTATACTCTGCAGGCGGCCAGCATGTGAGCCAGCCTCCGGGCGTGTCGGGGGGTGGCCGGCGCTTCCTGCGCACGTTCGAACAGTACGACACTGCCACGCGCACGTGGCTGCGCCGCGCCGACATGCACGTGCCGCGCACGCACCCGGGGCTTGCCTGCGTGCGCGATCGGACGGTCCTCGTCGTCGGCGGCTACGGGACCCTCGGCGAAGCTCCCTATGCATATGAAGGACCACTGGTGTCGTCAGAGGAGTACGATCCAGCATCCGACACGTGGTTCATGCGCACCGACGCGCCCTCAGCGCGCTACCACTTTGCGGTTGCATCGGAACCACGCGGGCACGTCTTCGTCGCGGGTGGCTTTGGGATGGCACAGGGGCTCGCGAAGGCTGCCTACGGCACCGAAAGTGTGCTCAACGCCTTCGAGCGGTATGATCCATACTCAGAGGTGTGGGTGAGGAAGGAGCCGCTGCCCTTTGCCGTGTTTGGTCTCGGCCTTGCCGTCTTCGATTGCGCGCGCCAGTGCCGCGTCCTTGCAGCTGGCGGCCAACGCGCCAGTGGTAGCATCAGCGACCAGGCCGCCATCTACGAGATGCGGTCGGGCACATGGCGTCTGGTTACGCCGCTCCCCGAGCCACGGTATGGCTTGACGATGCTCACGCACTACGACGAGCCCCACGTCTACGCGACGGGTGGGTATGAGCTGCGCCTGTCGGTGCCGCTCGTAGCCGAAGCAGCGGCGGCCACCGCAGTCGATAATGCGTCGACGACCTCGACGAGTAGGCCGGGAGCAGCAGCTGCGATGGCCGCTGTGGCCATGCACGCGGCTGCACTGCGGTCCGTCTACCAGTACAGTGTAGCCACGAACCAGTGGTGGCCCGTGCCTTCGGATCGGCAGTGGCGAATGGTTGACGCCTTCGACTGGCGGCACGAGCCCACGATCGCGGCCACGACCGCGACAGTTGCCAATGGCATTGTGCACCACGCCAACGCGCCCAACCGCGTCCGGACTTGGCAGAATGTATTTCAACGCCCGTGGTCGGCGCGCTACAGTATCTACGTCGGCGTGCAAGAGTTTTCGCGTCCAGAGCCCGCGCGCTGTCGGCACGGGCGCACGCACCGTGGCTGTCTGACAGGTGTTGGCATCCAGCGCGACGAATTTGGCGATGAGATCGCCCTCGAGAATCGAACGCTGCAGGCGCGCATCCTCTACCCGCCTGCGTGGGAGCCGCCGCTGCAGCTCTCGCCGAATGCATGCGCCGACTGCATCAACCTCGCGGCCCCCAATACGGTAGTCAACGCCGATGGCTCAATCTCGGCCGTCTTTGAGCCGGGCGAGCCTCCCGGGCTGCTCGACGACCCCGACGAGTATGCCCTCGTCCAGGAGGTGAACAGCACGTACACGCTGCAGTTTTCCGAATATATGCGATATATAACTCCGTAATCTAGTCGAACGGGCCATGTGTAGTTCGGTATATAATCGGAGCGGGACAGGCCGGGAGGCCGGGAGGCTCCGCTCGGCTCTCCGACGCGACACGCCGACACACCCCGCGCCGACCCGGCGCCGCGAGTCTTTTCGCGAGTCGTCGGCGCCGGGACCGCGTCCGTGCATCGCGCAGAGTGAACCTCCGACGCGCCGGTCACGTCAATTACACGGCCGAAAACGAACTCCCGGCTCGTCGACCGGCTCGTGAAAAGGCTGCGCGGTACGATAATCGATAATGGCTGTGCGTGGATTGGCTGCCGCCCTCGTCTGTACAAATGTTCTGAAGCTAAATATGTACTTACAGTGTTGAACCCATACGGATTGATCGCGTCGCGTGGAACAGCAGCTTAACCAACGGCCACCCGGTCATCCAACGCGGACGTATGTGTCCCCTACATTGTAGATGACTTGTCGCGTCGTGTCGAGGCGTCGTGTTGAACTTCAGGCCTGGCCGAGTTTCGCGCCGCCTCGTCGAGAGTCAGTGCGCGAGCGTGTGCGCGCTATGAAAGTCGTCAAGCGCGAGATTGCCACTGAGCAGAGCGATGCCGGCAAGCGTCTGTCGGCTCTATCGATGTACTCTGATCCGCCCGACAAGCAGATATCCATCACCGAGTTCGAGGAGTATGCATTTGACCGCCTTCGATGTATGCCGCTCTGTGCTCCGACTTGCTGTTTGTTTCCCCCGCCCACTGACGCATCGCGTGCTCGTGCGCAGTGCTGACCACCATCGAGACGAGCCGTGCCAAGGGTCTCAAGGGCAAGCAGCTCGAGGACGTTATTCGTGCAGCGCGTGACCGCTTCATGCCACTCTCCTTGACGGGCCTCGCCAAGGACTACTACTCGCACTTCATTCTTCGGCTGGCCTACTGCCGCTCCGAGGATCTGCGCCGGTGGTTCCTGCAGAACGAGGTTGAGCTCTTCAAGTGGCGATTCGTCAACAACCCTCCCGAGGAGTTGAATGCCTGGCTCGCACGCAACGGCCTGCGGTACGAGGCTATCTCGCGCGAGGAGGCTTCAGAGTTGCAGGAGAAGCTGCAGGAGATGGCTAGGTGCCGTGCTGCGTGGTACAAAGAGGACGCAGTAAGCAGCGAGGACCGGCGCGAGCATTACAAGGTTCCCTTTGAGGAGGTTATCGACCTCATCCGTCAGCGGCGCGTCTTCGTGCGCGCTGGCTTCGCGTACGTGCCGCAGACGGATCTCGTCTCGATCGTGGCGACTCGCGTGCGCGCCCACCTCTCAAAGCAGCTCTCGATGCATGCACGCGCTTGGCCTGCACTGCGCGAGGAGGAGCAGGAACGGCTCGCAGGCTTTCTCGAGAGCTTGGCCACGCAGTACATCGGCACGGACGATTACTCGGACGCGAAGGCTGGCTCCAAGGCGAGCGTCGCCGATCTCCCGATGCTGGCCAAGCGCTCGATGCCACTTTGCATGTCCAACATGCACACCAAGCTCGTTGAGACGCACCACCTGAAACACAAAGCGCGCAACCAATTCGGTCTTTTCCTCAAGGGCATCGGGCTCACCGTCGAGGAGTCGTACCAGGTGTGGCGTAGCAATTTCACCAAGGACCCGGCCATGAACGCCGAGAAGTGGCAGAAGGAGTACGCCTACGGAATTCGGTACAACTACGGTCTCGAGGGCAAGCGCACCAACTGGACACCGCACTCATGCCAGCGCATTATCATGGAGCCTGGCACTAATGCCGCCTCTGGCGAGCACCACGGCTGCCCCTTCAAGACATTCGATGAGGTGCAGCTCCGCGCACAGCTGCAGCAGATGGGAGTGGCTGGCACGGAGGCGAACTTTATCCTCGACAAGGCGCGCGGGCAACACTACCAGGTCGCGTGCGGCAAGTACTTTGAGGCGAAACACAAGGGCACCACGCTCATTGAGACGGAGATCAGCGGCATCTCGCACCCGAATCAGTACTTCGAGAAGTCGAACGAGTTTTACGAGAAGCAGACGGGAACGTCATCCGAGATAAAGGCGGAGTCCTCGTCTGCCGTGCCGGCGGCCGAGGCCATGGCCACGAGCTGAGGCGACGGAGATGGCACGTTGGGCTGACTAGTCGTGGCAAGCGGCCTCGAATGCGTCTTGGATGCTTTGGCGTTGCACGTTTGAGCGACGTGACCTCCAGCACACACGAAGGAAGGAGCGCCCATGTTATTATGATGCGTGCCGATGCTGGGTCCCTCCTCCGCGATCTGGATGGGTCTGTTTTGCAAGGAGGTTAAACCCGGACAGCAAAGGGAGGATGAGAACGAGATGACGCAGAGAATGCATCCAAGTTGCACGGTCGGGCGGGCCGGGCGGGTCGGGTTATCGTCGCAGCCGTTGCGAGTGCGTACGACGCAACGGTACAGGTTATTACAGCGTAGATTGTGCGTCGTCGTGGGCCGTGGTCCTTCCGACCTACGAGCCCTCAGCGCCATTCACGACGGGTCAGAGGCCACTACTTAGTTTTAAACTTTAAGTCACTACAGCCGCCGCACACACGCGACGGGGCGGTGACTGTAATCCACCCCCTAAATCCACTAAATCCACCCACCCGCCGACACACAGCACACCCCGTCCGAGACACCCGAACCAGACAGGACCCGCCGGGGACCGCGCCCCGCGGCCGCCGCGTCACGTCACTCGAGCGCGCACAGTAGGCACAACACGCCGGCACAACACGCGCAAAACACGAGCCGACAGTCACAAGTGCACATGCAGATCCCTTTGGGACGAGGTGTGATGCCTTGTCAACCTTGCTATCCGAAGTCGGTGCGCTGTGGAGTGGCGCACTCAGTCGCCCACTGACGCCCCCTAGAAGCAAGCTCCGCTACAGCCAGCCCCGGGGGCGTGCGGTCGAGTCCACGCATCGGAGATCCACACTACCACTCGGGCGCGCGTCCGCTGCTCAGAAGCTGCTTGAGCTGATGCAGCTGCTCGAGGATATCGCCATTCGTCTTCTGTAGCTGCTGCAGCTGCAAACCCTGCGCCTCAAGCAGGGGCTCAATGTCATCACGCTTGCGCTTTGTGTCGCGGCCGCCGCCGCCGCCGCCGCCGCCGCCGCCGCCGCCGCCGCCGCCGCCGCCGCCGCCGCCGCCGCTGCCGCCACCGCCGCCGCCGCCGCCGCCGCCTGTATAGCAAGCGCCACTCTCGTCCCACTCTTCGCCCTCGCCCTCGCCCTCGCCTTCGATGCCCTTGCTGCTGCTGCCCCCTGAGCTTCGGTGCGACAGCTTGGTGACGCACTTCATCGGTGTCGTGACAACTGAGAGGCCGGGTTCGTGTAGCAGCAGGTTGGTATCGATGGGCGAAACGCGGATTCGGAAGCGCTGCTTGTCACGGTGCGACGACAGCGAAGTAATACGCAACTTGAAGAGCGCGATGCCCTGCATGGCCACCACTTCTGTCTTGCCGACGAGCAGTGGCTCGCATGTTGCGAGCTGCTCGACAAGCTGGCCGTTCTCATAGAGCAACTCTGCCTTGAGTGGCAGCTCCGCGTCCCGCCTACCAACTCGTGCGTCGAGCACCCCGATTTTTAGAGTGAAGTGCCGCAGGTTGGAGACCACCATCTCCTTCTCCTCCTCACCGTTGGCCTTTGTGTGGGCATCGATGCGGTGCACAGTGTGGTCAAGGATCTGCAGGTGGCGACCGGGGCCGGGCAGCGCCGGGACCGTATTCACGAGGCTGCGCATGGCGGCAACGCCGCCCGTCGCGCCGGCCAGGAGGCCCGCCGCCGTCATGCCCGACATGGAGAGGCCCATAGCCTGGTACTCGGTGTCAGAATATGGCACGCCGTAACTCGCGCCGTGTACTTCTTGAGACGGCATCTCGGGGCGCGAGAGAAATGCTGCGTCAGCGAGAGCGTTCATACTCGACGTCGCGGCGTACAAAGAGGCCCCGCCGTCTAACACGAAGACGACAAAGGAGCCCTGAGGCTATGGAGCGAGAACATACCCGGAAAAAGCCCGTCGCACTTCCACAGAAAGTTCTCTCATGGGGAGAGCGAAAGTATCCATGTCCCTTGGACCGAAACTCCTATTCCGCTTGAAGACCGGAATGGAAAAGCTGGATTATCCGGATAGCGCACTGCGAAACCGGTTCGTCCCGCGGAATGGCGTCTACTAGTAGGTTTGAGCTACAGCCGATAAGCGTGAAGCTCGCACGCCCGAGCTCTGCGCCCGCGCTGACGGCCATGCTCACTCGGAAGCTCAGTACCAACGAGCTTCTCACGCCGACACTCTTCAATCAGCATCCGCGTGCGCAACTGCTGGGCATAGTGCCATCGTCCCCTTCACTCGGTGCATTCAACGGCCACCGTGCACTGCGAGCGTCTCTCACGCGTGCGTCGAAGGCGCTGAACCATGGACAGCCCGCCTTTTCGCTGCTCGACCATGCTACGGCCGGTTCACAGCTTGTGCTCGAGGCAACTCGACCAGGCCACCAGACAGCTGCAGCACTCCCTCGCGCGACGACGGCGGAGCAGCCTCCCGACGACGAGGCAAAGGCGAGCAGTGCTGTGAAGCTCGCGACGAGGATCTATTATGAGGGATGTCTGCTTCACGAGCCGATGCCGGTCCTGCTGCCAACCATCGTGCGACTGTGAGAAGCCACGAGGCGAACTACCCCTCATGCGATGCTGCAGCTGTGATCGGCCCTGATGCTTCGTCTCGAATCTCTCGTGCCTCGCAGGCTGAGCGCCTTGCCACTGCTCCGTGGCGTTTCCGAGGCCGATATTGCAGCTCTCGCTGGCATGGCCGTCATACGTGTGGGTGACCGCTATCAGAGGCTCTACTGTGAAGGTAACGCGCTGCAAACCGATGGAGGTGACATCCACGTGGTGCTACACGGTACGCTCGAGTGCTCGCCCGGGGCTACGTTGGAGCTACAAAAGGGCGATCATGCCATGAAAGTGCAGGCGGCCGACTGCGCTGGGGCGGAGATGCTCGCATGTCCGGTCGAAGCGCGGCCTCTGCTTGCCAGATCGCACACGGCCTTGTGGGCCACCAATGGTGTCGAGCTGACGCTCCCATTTCGCGCGATCGACGCGCTCACGCTCGATGCCAACGTGCTCCGTTGCCTCGAGACCACCCTCTGCGCGCAGCTGCTAGCTCCGCTCCTGCCCGATAAATTCGCTCGCGTGCCCCCCACGGCTGCCGTGGCACAGCTCGCCTCGGCAGCGCGCCTTGTTTGGCGAGAGCCCGGCGAGCTCCTCTTTCGGCGAGGCACGCGCCCAGAGAGTCTGCTCTTCCTCGTCGGTGGGGCCGTTGAAATCCGACCCGTCGCGCCAGATTACCCGACCGTTAGGCGTGAGCTCGGGCCTCTCTGCGCATCAGAGTTGCTGTCGAACGGTCAGTACAGCGTCGATGCGAGCGTGAGCTCGTCACACTCCGCATTGCTCGTGGAGGTCCCGGGGATCGAGGCCATCAACATCTTGTCAAGCCAGACAGTACTGCGACAGTGCATTGCAAGCCATGATGTGCGGCTCAAACTGGCAGACAGCACCTCTGCACCCTTCCAGCGCGCGCTCCCGAAGCCGGACACGGCGCCACACACCGCGCGCGGAGGGAGCGCCAGTGCGCCTGCGCTGGTTCGGCCAGCCTCCGCCGGGCCCGCAGCGAACGCGCAGCTCGTACTCGACACAGCGCAGACGACACCAGACTGGTGGCATTCACGTGGCGAGGCGAAGAAGCGCGTGGCGCTGCTGGAAACTGCCAGCAGCCGCAAGGGCGAGGATGCCGAGATGCCTTGGACATATGTCATCTCCAAGGCACGGTGACGCCGGGGAAAGCCGCGCCGGGTCACTGCTAAGTGCAATAAGTGTGATCGCATGATCGGACTCGCCGCGCGGAGCGTGCAGAGCGATTGCCATCCCAGGGCACTCAGAATAACCGCCGCGCTGAGGCTACATCAACGGCGTACGTCGTCGACGCAAAAGGCATTAAGCGAGAACAAGGCCAGAAGGTAGCGCAGAAGGCCGCTGTCTCGACGTCCCGCTCCCGGAACGCGAGAACGCGAATCCGCATTGGAGTGACACCGTGAAAGATTCAGAGAGAGAGACAAGCGCGGTTCGGAACGAGCAAGCGCGTGCCGCGCGTCGCCGCAGTATACGTCGGAAACACGTCGTACGTCGTGTTTATTATAGTTTATACGCGTCGTTGCGAACTATATACAGGCCGTCTCCGCGAAGCAACTACATGATACGACGGTCGCTGTGTGACCCGCGATGCGTATCGGGCGGCGCGGGACGGGTACCCACGACGACGGGATGCGCGAGACGCGTGACGAGGCCGACGGAGGCGGGAGGCGCGTCCCGCCGCGGCGGCACCGCCGCCGGGACGGTCGCGCTCGACGTGCCGGAACGGCTTGATCTTGATCTTCGCCCGTGGTAACCGGCGCGCCCTGCCATCTCCGTACCAACCGCGTACGCGTCCGCCGTGACACACTCCTTCAGCGCAGAGGGGCGCGGGCGAAAGTTCAAAGTAACGGTCCGCACTCTCGGTCTGAAGGCGACTTGGTGATGCGTGCGAGAACTCGGGCCATAAATAGCGGGCTACAAAAAGCGCACCGAGCACTTAGGGGATGTGCGTCCTTCACCACGTTTGGCTGATCACCGACCAGGTCAGTCAAGCGGTGGCGAAGCGTCCGGCAAGCTGCCGGCTGATGACCCAAGGCGCTCAAGGCGCCGGCGCCGGAGCTCCTCGCGCTCGCCGGATCTCGAAGGAGAGATAGGTGTCGATGCTTCCGGCGCTGCCGCAAAAGAAGATTGGGCGCCAGCATCGCTCATACTGCTCGCGCTCCGTCGAGGTGGCGTCGAATGCACAGCATCGCTCGTGCTGCAGGCGCAGCTGGCAGAGCAAGGCCCGCCCACAGATGAGCCCGCTGCCCCCCCCACTTGAGGAGGGCTGCCCACCGCAAATACGGGCGAAGCCGGCGCAATGGCTGCGGGGGGCGACCTTAATGCTGACGGCACTGGGGTCGGAGCCGAGCCGCTCACAGGCGGCGTGATCGCGTCCAGACATTGCTGCAGCCACGCGATCTGAGCTTGCAGATAGGCAGCTGTCGCCGACGTTGCCGGCGGTGCCTGTAGCCCCGCTGGTAAGAAGAAGGGAGAGGCGAAGAGGTTGGGCGCGAGCCCTGGCGGCAATATGCCTGGCGGGAGTACGCCTGCCGGGATGCCAGGCAGTATGCCCATCCCAAGGCCGCCGATGCCGCCGCCGAAGCCGCCGCCGAAGCCAGCGCCCATCGGGCTTCCAAAGCCTCCCATCGCCATGTGCGGCATGTTTGGCGGCGCGGTGGTGATTCCGCCCACGGTGAAGGGCGCGAACGGAGGCGCCCCCATGGCCGCCGTTGGCGTGCCCATGGATGGCACGTTCCCAGGCATCATGCCTACACCCAAGCCTGCACCCGCACCGCCGTCGGCACCTGGCCAGTGAGCACCACCGAATGGGACGCCACCCAGTACGCCGCCCATGAAGGGCATCCCAGCGGGCGGTGGCATCCCGCCGAAGAGCGGCGCACCGGCTGCGACGGAGGCCGCCGCGCCCGCAGGGTTGTTCACAGACGGAAAGGCCTGCGGGATGGCTGGTAAACCCATGCCGCGCGGCGGCGTTCCCAACAAGACAGCTGGGTCTGCAGGCTGCCCCAGGAAGGGCTCGGCCACTGCGCGCAGTGGCGCAGCGGCTGTGGCCGCGGCTGCTGCCGCCGCCGAGGCATTGGCAGCGGCGGTGGCATCTTGAGGATGGGCGTGAGGATGGGCTTGAGGATGCGCGTCGGCCGCGTTGTTGGCTGCTCGACCAGCGGCGGCCGCTGCACCAGCTGCTGTCGGTCGCTCGTCCGGCGTCTCGATGGGGGCACGACATGTCGGGCAAGTCTGCTGGCGCTCGAGCCACGAGCGCAGGCAGTGGAAGTGGAAGATGTGGCCGCACGCGAGCTTCTTGCCCGAGTCGATATGCTCACGGCAGATGATGCAGATGCGGTCGGTGCGTTCGAGCTCCTCCTCGGTCGCGTCGGGGAATCGCTCGTGCATGTTGTGCGCGATGCGCCGGTAGCGGATAAAGTCGGCCACGCGCGTTCTGAAGGAGCGGATGGTGAGGTACAGGTCGCGCATGATGTGCAGCGGCAATCCGTAGTACGTGCAGATGAGCACGAAGAAGGCGAGGTACACGAGCATGTGGAAGAGATCGGTTACCAGTTCGAGGTAGAACAGGTAGACTCCCTTGTCGTCCCACCGGCCGCCCAGGCGCAGATCGTTGACGTGCAGCGCGTACTTGGAGAAAGTTGAGCACACAGTCGACGCCAGGATTAGGTACTCGAATGCGAAGAGGAGCAGCACTGAGGGGCCGCGCTGGAGCGACGTGCCAATCGCGTGGTGGAGGAAAGCGCAGTCGAGAGTGAAGAGCAGCGCCATTAGGCAGAGCATGCGCGCGTGCGTCGCGTAAGACGTGGCCGGGCTCTGCTCCATGTACGAGACACGGTCCTGCATGAGCCAATGGAAGATCTTGAGGAAGAGCAGAGCGGTGAAGAGTGCCACGAAGCGGAAGTTGAGCTCCTCGCGAAAGATCGTCATGGCAAGGCACGTCTCCGTGATCGCGTACCACGAGCGCTCGTACAGTGATTCCACCTCAGCATCACGAAGCCGGCCGAAGAAGAGCCGTTTACACAGCTTGCCAAACAGGAAGGTGATGACGAGCGCCTCGTTTCCGAGCACCATCAGCGAAACCTTGGAGGAGGTGAGGTGTATGACCTGCATGGGACACGCTGTCAGTGCGCTTTGCTGCCGCAGGCAGAGAGGGTGCAGAGGAGGCGGCAGAAGCCTTGAAAGCGCCAGACCAGGCTGGCTGCATGGCCAACAGCAAATTGCGAAAGATCGATGCAGCTGGCCCTGCGCACCGTCGGGTAGAATTGCCGGCGCTGCTCGTGCGCGTGGTAGCAGACCATGACGAGTAGCGCCGTGGACGCCGTGGCATACGCGGAGAAAGACTGCATCGCAGACGCGTAGTTGCGCACGCACGTTCACATGCATGTTTTCGGCAAAGTTCACATGTGTGATTTCACGTCGAGAAGTTCACGCGACATAAACAGCTCTGTTGTTCGAAGTTTGGCGGACTCGAATGTCTGCTCGACCGGCTCCTGCGGCCACACCGCACGAGACCATGAGTACGGCACAGCTCCAGCACGAGCTCGACGAAATCCAGGCGCGCATCGACGCGAGCACCACGCGCATGGTTCGAACGGCCCACGAGGCCTCGGCGTGTGGCGCCGCAACTCTCTGTGAGCTCAACCTGCAGGGAGATGTGCTCAGGCGCGTCCGTGCCGACCAGCAGGTAATAGAAGACAATCTTGCGACCTCCGACCGTCTGCTCCGTGGGCTGGAGTCGTGGCGCGGCGCTGCAACTAATGCATTCTCTAGTTGGTGGTATGGTGAAGACAGCACAAGCAGCAGTGGTGGCGGCGGCGGTCAGGATGGTGCGGCGCAGGCCATTGCTGCGCCTGACATTCGCAGCTCGACGACCCGGGCAAATGTCGCCCCATCGTCCGCCACTGCAGGCCGCGACGGCTCACTCTCAGAGCTCTCCAGTATCGTCTCTGGCCTGTGTGCACAGGCGAACGCGATGAATGCGGAGATTTCGACCCATTGTGCCACCATCGATGCCGCATTGATGACCGCTGACGCGCAGTCGATGCACATTCAGCGTAACACGCAGAGGACGAGGGTAGCCGGTGGCAGATGAATCGCATGCTCAACAAACCGCCGCGCTACTCGGGGCAGCATACAATATTAGAGAGTCTCTCGTCTGTTTCGGTGACAGGCACGACTGTTTTCAACTGTGACAGTTGGCGCCTACTTGGGAACCGCAAGCTCCGGCTCACAGCCGTTTCACGCAGAGCTGGTTTTGTGAACTATGATACCCGGAGACACTTTGTTTAGTTGGCCGAGACGGGGGCGAGAGTCAGTTCCTCAGAGCTCACGAGGTCAGCGAGGGTCAGGGTGTTGACCCTGGGGGTGTACCTCGCATTCCGAGGTACATTCTCCAGTTTCATGTGTTGCAGGACTACAATTGTATTGCAGGCGATTTGTGCCGAGGTGACCGAGTTCCTCGTGTTCACACGCAGAGTTCTGACGGTTTCGACCCTGGGACGCAGGAGCATTGCGGGCTCCTGGCTCCTGCGGACCCGGCGGGCCAACCACGTTGATCTTGCATTGTCAAAATGGTGTTTGCATTCGTCTCGGCAACACTATTGGCCGCGCTGCATCCAGGTTGGCCCGTAAAGGACCCAAAGATTGCCGCCTCAGAAGCGGCGGTCACCAATCTGATGAAGGCGAGCGACCCGTTGCTGCTCTGGGTTCGGCAGCTGCTGCCAGAAAGAAGGCGAGCAAGTGCTAGTGCCCTGTATGCCTGGTGCCGGCGCCTGGATGAGATTGTGGATGCGCCCGCCGCGTCTGTCACGCGCTGCAAAAAGTCGCAACAGCTCAGCGACTGGGCACAACGGCTGGACGAGTTGTGGGCTGGTGTGCCGCGAGACGATCTGGATGCAGCTGTTACATTAACGATTCGCAGGGAGCCGGCGCTGACGCGGCAGCCGTTTGACGCCATGCTCGCTGGCATGCGCATGGACGCGACTAGCGAGAACTTGCGCTTCGAGCATTTTCGTGACCAGGCCAACAATGAGACCAGCTTGCTATTTTATTGCTACCGTGTCGCGGGTACGGTTGGCGAGATGCTCCTGCCAGTACTGGGCCTCGACGAATGCGATGTGCGCGATGAGGCGATCGCACTCGGATGCGCCATCCAGCTCTTGAATATAATGCGCGACTGTGCCGACGATCTGAACACGCGCGGGCGGCTCTACCTCCCACTCGCGGATGCGGCGCGCGTCGGGCTGAGCGAAGCCGATCTCGAACGGATCATTCGCTCGCGCGTGCCCACCGCAGAATACCAGCGCCTCCTTCGCCTACAAGGACGTCGAGCTGCCGTGTTGCTCGCACGCGCGGAGCAGTCACTTTCCAAGCTCCCAAGCACGGCCACAGCCGTGGCAGTGGCTGTGCTCATCGAGTTGCATCGTGCACTGCTGCAGCAATTGCGAGACAGCAGCTACAATAACCTGAGCGCTCAGGCCGTGGGCTCGCGCCGCTTGCGCGTGTCGCCCGTGTGGAAGGTGCTCATCACTGCACGCACGGCGGCCCGTGTTCTTTGGCAGCGCGTGACTGTCTCAAGCGCGTAGCACCCATGGGCTCGCACGGAAACTCTTCCCTGCCTGTGTACGCAAGCTGGTACCCGCAAGCTTGGTAGGGTGTCGTACAAGAGTCGAGCGTCGTCGCGAGCGGGTCCGAGCACTGATTCGAATCCGACCGCGCCCATAATCCGCCCATGCCAACTTCGCGCTCGAACGAGAATGAGCATGCGCTCCTCGAGCCGCCGACAGACGGCGTGACATCCGTACGATGGGATCCCGCTTCGCGACTTCTCCTCGCTTCGTCATGGGACAAGATGGTTCGCCTTTACGATGCTCATCGGGGCGAAACAATGGACGTTATCAGTGTTCCCGTGCCCGTGCTTGATGCAGACTTTGTTGGCGATGCATCGCGCGCAGTCAGTGGAGCCCTAGACGGAGCTCTGCGACTCCATGGTCTGCGCTCCGGCGGTGAGACGGTCCTAGGCTCCCATTCAGGTGGAGTGAGTTGCGTGCGCCACTGTGCTGCGCTCGGGCATGACAGCGTAGTCTCAGGCTCGTGGGACCGCACTCTGAAGCTTTGGGACGTACGCGCTTCGGAAGCATGTGTAGGGACGTTTGAACAGCCCGACAAGGTGCTTAGCCTGTGTGCGAGAGCACCCGCTGCGGCTGCGGGACAGCCTCCACTGCTCGTCCTCACGACCGCAGGCAGGCAGGTCATGATAATCGACCTGCGCAAACCGACAGAGACGCTTCAGCATCGCGAGTCATCGCTCAAGTGTCAGACGCGGTGCGTCGCACAGATGCCGTCGGGTGAGGGCTACACGATCGGGTCCGTCGAGGGACGCGTAGCCGTCGAGTACATCGACACGGCAGCCGAGTCACGCAAGTACGCGTTTAAAGCCCACCGGCTCACCGTGGGCGGCGTCGACACTAGCTTCCCGGTGAACTCAATCGCCTTTCATCCACGCTACGGCACCTTCGCAACGGGCGGTTGCGACGGCAACGTCTACGTTTGGGATGCCGAGAAGAAGAAGCGCATCTGCCAACTGCGCCGCTACCCTACGTCGATTGCTGCCCTTACCTTCTCCCCAGATGGCGAGTTTCTCGCGGTTGCTGCATCATACACCTACGAAGCCGGCGACGTCCCTCATCCGGACGAAGCCATCTACGTCCGTAAGCTGACAACCGCTGAAGTCAAGTCCAAGGAGACCAAGTGAGTGGGCTGTTGTACACTTCCGGAGCCCGGATAGCCCGCACCGCGGACCCTGCAGCTGCGCGGGGACGAGGCTGAGACGTCGGGCAGTTTAAAGGCAGGAGATAGCTCACGTTCTTCCGGACGATAGATGAGCATCAGTAACAGTGAGAGACAAAACCAGCGCGAATTGTGTAGAGAGTCTCGAGCGGTGACGGACCTCGGCGGAGAGTCTGTGCACGTCGAGTCCGCCCCCGCCGCCCCGCGGGCCCGGCGCCAGCGCATGAAATACGGACTTACCTCTTACGGAGATATGTTATATAGTTCTAGCAGACTATGAATCGCACTCCACGCACCACGGACCGCGGGCGACCGGCCGCGCCGGGGGCGGAGGGTGGCGGATCGCGATCGGGCGTCGGCGAACGGCGGCGTCGTTCGTTAGCCGTTCGGGCGGCGCGGCGTGGCCGGTGCGCGCCAGTGTACAGACTGAGAATCGAGCGCCGGCGCCGGCCGACGCGAGGCCGACGCGCGCGACAGCCGCGCGTGGGAGCTGGGACCGGCCGGACCGACCCGAAGAGATGAGAGGCAGCGGAGGAGGCCCGAACGCGCCCAACTCGGCGCCCACTCGCCGTAAACTCGCCGCTCGACCTCATGGGCCGGATGAACGCGCCTAACTTCGGCCGCGTCGATGCCCTCGTCCGTGCTGCGCTTGCCCGTTTGGCGCGCGCTCTTTGTCACTGCTGCCATCGTTGCTTCGCAGGTTGCCACCATCCCTTGAACCATCCCTGTCTTTGGAAGCACGCTCGCCAGCCCAGGATGGAGATGGAGGCACAGGCAGCGTGTCTCTGACAGCACTGGCAACTGCGGCGGCGTCCCACTCGGCGTAGCCACCAAAGTAGGTGTAGAACTCAGCTTTCGTGTAGCTCTGCCCATCGAGGGCCTTGCGTGTCTCGGGAGGCGGAGGCGGCGGTGGCAACGGTTGCGGAGTTCTCTGCAGCGCAGGCTGTGACGTTGGCGGAGCACTGGTAGGAGTACTGGAGGCGAGCGCTCCGAGTGCATGATCGGTCCTCTTCGACGGTTGGTCGGGTCGTCGAGGAAGCTCGCACTTGGGCTCGATGCGGGAGATCCCTCCCGCGGTCAGACTTTGGGCAGGGATGAGCGTGCGGCACACTGGGCAGGGCAGAGGTTCCTCATCCCGCGCTTGCTGTAGCGCCAGCTGCTCATCTGCCGCGGCCGTCTCAGCGACGGCCGCCAACTCTGCGCACCTCTCTTTGGCCTTCGTTGCACGCGATTCGAGGCGGGCGCATTCTGCGCTTGAACCCGCGATCTCCTCCTCGAGCTTGCGCAAAGCCACGGCTGGGGCAGGTGGGTCTGCCGAGCGGAGCACCAACAACCGCTCTGTCAACGCCTCGACGCTTGAATTGCAAGCGAGGGCTTTCGCTTGCAAATCGGCCAAGGAGGCATCAGCCGCACGTGCGCTTGCACGTGCAGCAGACGCTCGTGATGGTGCACCTTCAGCCGCCTCGCCCTTGGATGCCGGTGGAGTGTAGGCGAAGCGCCAGTTCGAGAGACAACCAACGTGGAATGAGTGAAAGCAGTTTGGTGCTAGGTAGACCTGGCGAGGCCCGCTATCGGGCTCGTCCTCGGAGGGCTCGAACAGTTCATCCCGGCATATCGAGCACGTGCCGCCCACGTTCATCTCAGTGAGCAGCGCAACACCAGCCTCAAGCGCAGCGAAGAGGCAGGGCTCCCCAACATTATCCAACACGCAAGCCCGGACCTCGCGTAGCAGTCTGACTTCCTCCTCCTCGACGAGCCCGCGTGTGCCATGAACCCTAACTTGTGCCGCCGCCTCCGGATACCCTGGTGACAGCTGGATCTCCATGACGCACTCCGCGAACCGTTGCAAATCCGCGCCGCCACTGTGCGGCCTCAGTTTGACGGAGACCAATGTTCCCTCGGCGCTTTGTACGATACTCAGCTCATCTGAGGTGTACATGGCCGAGATGAGCTCGAGCTCCCCTTGCACTTGCGTGTCGCTCATGTCTGCGGAGCAGCGGCCAGCACGGGCGATGGGAAGGAAGAACTGAAGGTTGCCCCTTGTGAAGGGCCCCTTGTGAAAGGCAAAGTCCTGGGCGCACACCTTTCCTGTTTTTCCAACACGCAGCTCTAAGCCTCACATACGGCGTCTCCGAAACGTATTTGACAGTATTCGCATGAACTCTCGTCAAAGCACACATGTATTTCTATGCAAGCCCTGCTTTGCGTGCTCGCGCGCGCCTGAGTCATCGTGTCTGTGCGCCGCGCTGACAGTCTGTGCGTGCGCTCGCAGCGTCTCAGTTACCTTCTGAAGACACCTGATGGATAAATCGCTGTGCACTAAGGCAACTTCACCCGATGAGGTGCCAACACCGGGCTACTTGTACAACGAGATCTCAGGGATTACGAAGGCGTCCGCCGATGCTTGCAAGCAGCTCATCGACTTTCTCGTCAAGCGGCTCAAGAAGGACAATGTGCATGTCAAGATCAAAACTCTCCGTTTGATCAAGCACTGCTGCCTCCATGGTCATGCTACCTTCAAAAAAGACATGAAGAGCTTCACGGCAGAAGTCAAGGAGTGCCTTAGTGCGTGCGCAGCCACCAACGCGCTCGCTGCCGCCGAGATGCACGCCTCCCTGTAGCGCCATACTGCCCAGCAGCACCCGCATGTTGCTGTGGCATACCGTCGATGCTCACCTCACGCTTTCTTGTGTGTTCACATCTCCGTCGCGGCAGACTTCCGCGGCGACGCCGATCCGCTGCACGGCGATGCGCTCAACAAGCAGGTGCGCGACTTGGGCCAGGAGTGCATGACGGCCATTTACGACACCTCTCAGCCGGTCGAGAATATGACGACTGCGGGCCGCATTCAGGGCTTGGGCTGCAACGGCGCTCCCTCAACGTGCGGCGCCAGCGCAAGCAGCGCAGCGGGCTCCTTTCAGCCGGCATTTGCCCCGCCTAGCGGCGCCGCCGGCGGCTTCACCCCCCCACCTGTGGATCCGTCCATGATGCCGAAAGTCGAGACGGGCGCGTACTCGACGGGCAAGATGCAGGGCTTCGGCAACACGAATTATAAGCCTTCGGAGCCCTCCAAAGTGTCGCAGGCGCTAGGCTCCGTCGCGGCGGGGCTCAGTAAGATGGCTTCTAAGCCGGGCGGCCCTCCCGCCGGCGTGGGCATGTCCATGCCTGGTTCTACCGGCGGATACGACGGTTCCGGCAACGGCGGTGGTTACAACCCCACGGCTACCTTCTCCGCTCCGGAGCCAGCGGTGCCTTCTGGTCCGCGCGTTGCTGGCCAGGTTGGTGGCGGCTGGGGTGCCCCTTCCCCCGCCCCCGCGCCTGCCCCAGCGGTGGCGGGCACGCCGGGTGGCGGCTGGGGTGCAGCGCCTGCCCCAGCGCTGGCGGGCGCGCCGGGTGGCGGCTGGGGTGCCCCAGCGCCTGCTCCGGGCGCGCCGCCTGCGCCAGCGCCGGTTCGCTCGACCGGCGAGTACGAGGCGAAGCTCGTCGACGAGGTGACAGCTCCGGGCGGTGTCCGTGCAACCGTGCCGCGCGAGGAGCTGAAAAGGTTTTGCGAGGCGGCAAAGTCACTCGACAAAGCGGCGCTCGCGAGGCTGCTCGAGGCCAAGCTCGGCGCGCCGGAGTGGCAGCGGCGGCTGAAGGCGCTCTCACTCATCGAGGCGCTCATCAAGGAGGAGGATGAGGGCGTTGCGGCAAAGGTTGTGCGCGCGTACTTCACGAACGCGGGGCCGACCATCGAAGCGCAGCATGACTCGGCGCAGGCTTCCCTCAAGGAGAAGGCGCGCAAGGTGCTCGAGCTGCTCGGCCTGGCTGGTCACTTGCCGCCGGAGACCAAGACCTCGTCACTTGCCACCGCCACCTATGCATCGCAGGATCTGCTGGGCGAGGCGGCGGCGGCGGCGCCACCCGTCAACATGTTCGCAGACCTCCAAAGCCCCCAAGCCCCTCCTCCTGCGCCTGCGCCGTCTGCAACAGCGGGCGGAGGCATGTTCGATGGGATGATGCAGGCTCCGCCCATCGCCGCCGTGCCGCCGCCGAGTGTGCCCACTGAGATGTTTGGAGGCATGAATATTGGAGGCGCCGCAGCCCAAGGTGCTCGGGGTGCGGGCGGACAAGGGGCCACCCCGAGCGCCATGATGGGCGGCCTCGACCTTTCGTCTATGATGGGCGCACCGTCGATGCCGATGGGTGGAGTGGCGCCGATGGCTGGCATGGGCGGCATGACTGGCATGGCTCCTGGCATGGCTCCACCCATGGGCGGCGGCATGGGTGGCGGCATGGGCGGCGGCATGGGCGGCGGCATGGGCGGTGGCATGGGCGGCGTCATGGCCGGTGGCATGGGTAGCGGAATGGGCGGCGGCATGGGCGGCGGCATGAGCGGCGGCATGGGCGCCGTTGGCATGGGTGGAGGACTGGGCGGAGGCGGCATGCACGACGCGCAAGCTATGCAGCAGATGGCCATGATGCGGCAGCAGATGGCCATGATGCAGCAGCAGCTCATGCGGCAGCAGCAGATGATGGGTGGCGCCATGCCCAGTGGCGGTATGGGCGGCGGCATGGGCGGTGGCATGGGCGGCGGAATGGGCGGTGGCATGGGCGGCGGAATGGGCGGTGGCATGGGCGGCGGTGCTATGGGTGGCATGCCTCAGCCAAACCCGGGCATGGCTCAGCCCGGCGGCGGCCAAGGTGGCGCTGCCTTCGACTTTATGAACTCCAAGGGAAACGACGCCTTCAACTTTGTGGGTGACGTCATCAAAGGCCAAAAACGCTCCCTCTGAAGTGTATGCTGCTGGAATTCGGCGCGGCCCTGGCACTGTTGCAGCGTAGCGATGCGTCATCGGCGTGCGATCAAGGGGCTGATCCGCTGTGGCTTCTGGGGAATTAGATTCAATGGCGCAATCGGTGGATGGGGGAAATAGATCGTCGAGACGTGGTATCCGGTGTGCGGGCATGTTGTGGTGCGGTAATGTTGATTTCGATGGCGGAGACTCAGCGTGGTTGCCCTCGATGGTTGCCCAGGCGATGCACCGCAAGAGGAAGCCGCGACCCGCGCGCAGAGTGTGGTCGCTGTGGCATCTGTGGGTGGGGCGGCCGAGCCCCCAACGGCCGCCGGAAAGAATGAATACGCGCCGCTCCCGGCGACGCGCCCGAGGCCGATAGAACAGTGAATACAGCGGTCGCGCATAAGACGACCGTGCAATCTGGAAAATCAAGTATCGTGTATCGAAGAACGGTAACGGAGCGGCGGCCAGCATAAATATCGAATTATCGTAACGCCATTTATAGTGGCGGGTGTATCCGGTAATTCGTATGCCAGAATGCCACTTTGTACCGCTGGGCAATCCCGGCATTGATCCCGGCATCGCAAACGGGAACATGGGCAAACGATTACTCAACGCCCACATCCGCGCACACGAGAGTCCCGATCAAGTAGCGCGCAAAAAAACAAGCCTCCATCACACCACACCGTGTCGGCCGTGTGGCCTTCGCTCTGGCTTTTATCATCATGCACTGCCGTCCCAAATTCTTGGGCGTGCTGTCTGTGTCAGCAAGCGCGCCACTATTTACCACCTGTGTAGACGTGTCCGCCCTTGCGCCGCAGCATGTTGATCTCAAGCTTGAGCGCCTCAATCTCCTTCGCCTGGATCTTCACGAGCTGCACGAGCGACGTACGCTCCTTACGCTCCTTGCCCGCGTCCTTAGGAGCAACCTGCGCCTGCTTCGAGTTGAGCGACGTCTCAAGCGCGTGCTGGCGCTCGAAGAGCGCTGCCACTGTGTTCAGCGACTGCGTCGACTCTTCGGTCGCGACCTTGAGATCATTTTTCGCCTGCTTGAGCTTATCATGTATCTGGGTGAGCGCAAGCTCCTGCGCTGCCTCAACCTTTTTGATCTTCTCGTTGAGCTCTTCCGCAATCTTGTTCACGCCCACGCTTTCGATGCGCTCGAGATCGATGATCTGGCCGAACTTCAGCATCTGCACATCGACGGCGCGTGCATCGAGCTCGCGCAGCCGCTGGGCCTTGACGCCCTGCGCCTTGACGAGCGATACGTGCTCGACGCGCAGGGATTTCTGCCGCTTCCGCAAATCTGCTTTCTCCTGGCCGAGTTGCTTGATTCGGTTGCGCAGCTGCTCCAGCTCCGACGAGGGGAACACAAGGTCTTTCGTGAGGTCTGCAGGTAGCTGGCCGTCCTCGATGTGGCGCACCTGCGACATGTGCAGCGTGACAACGACGTGCAGCTCATTGAGCTTGCCCTGCTTTTCCGTCTGGAAGGCCTGAATGTCCGTCTCGGTGTCTTTGAGCGCCTTGTCGATGGCTTTCTCCTTCTTGATCAGCATGTCGTTCTCCTTCTTGAGCATGTCGACACCCTTTTGGAAGTCCGCGTAGATCTCCTCCTGCTCGAGCCGCTTCTCGCGCAGGTCGCACACCTTATCATACAGCGAGGGGTCGCAGCCCGGCGGGCACGTCTCCTCACCTTCCTCCTCGTCCTCACCTTCTCCGTCGTCGTCGTCCTCATCCTCGTCCTCGTCCTCGTCCTCGTCGTCCTCGTCGTCGTTCGCCGACTGCCGCTTGCGCTTGATTTTCTTCTTGAAGATCTTGAGCAGCACCTCCGAGAACTTGTTGTTCTCGCCGAGCGCCGAGTGGAACTCCGCCATGATTTGCCGGTCGCGGTCGAGGAGCCTCTCGATCTCCATCTTCTTCTGTGTGAGCTTCTCCTGGCACTCTGCCACTTTGGCGACGATCTCAGACTTCTCGTTGTGCTTCGACTCCAAACGCTTGGCGAGCGACGTGTCCTTCTTTTCAAATTCTTTGAGGAGCACGAGCTCCTGGAAGAGGACGAGCTTGCGAAGATCGGTAGTCTTCAGGTCGGCCTCGAGCTTGAGCTTCTCCGTGCGAAGCTCAGCGATCGCATCATCAAATGAGGCGATCGTCCTCCGCCGCCGCTCGACCAGCCGCGCCTTCTCAACGACCAGCCGCTCGCGTGTGAGGCGCGCCTCAGCCACCTCGAGCGCCGTCGACGCCGCAGCGAGCGAGCTCGCCTTACTGCTTGCCGCCCCCGTGGCCGTGGAGGCGGCCGACGCGCTCGGCTTTGCAGGCGCGGCGCCGCCACCTCCCATGCCGCCCTTGGCGGCGGCGGCAGCGGCGGCCTTCTCCATTCTGAACGAGGTGAGCGTCTCGGGCGTGACTGTCGCGCGCAGCTCAGGCTGCTCATCGGCAACGAGCGCACCCGGCGAGACCAGATCCGGGGGGAGCAGATCGCCCATAGTCTCAAGCTCGCGGTTGATCTCGGCGAGCCGCGCGTCCTCGGTGACCATTGAGGCGATGAGCCGCGATTTGAGGTCGCGCAGCGCGAGGAACCGCTCGTTGTAGCCCATCTTGATGGCGTGGATGGACTCGTCGAGCAGCACGATCTGCCTGCGCTTTTTTTGTGCATTGACGCGCTGCGATTCGGGCACGACGTAGTCCTCGTCCGTTTTGAGCGAAAAGTCGCCCATGTGCGTCTCCGCGTACTGGATGGCTGCCACGTCGACGGGGTCCTCGTACTTGTCGTCAGGCTTGGTCGCGTTGAACTCGGCCCACTCTTTAGCACGCGCCTGGCGGCGCAGCAGCCGTTCTTGAACCTTGGAAATCTTCTTTTCCGGCTCTGAGGAGGTTTTCGCGGCGCCTTCGCCTTCCTTGGCATCGGCGGCGTCCTCCTCGCCTTCCTTGAAGCCCTCACCTGAAGTCGACTTCTTTCTGGTCGCCTGCCCTTTCTTCGCCTCCTTATCGATGAGCGCGTGAACGTGTTCAATCGCCTCCTTTTGCCACTGCTCGAGCTCGAGCGAGCGGAACGAGCGCACGCAGAGCCCGTTTGCGAATCCGTAAAGAGTGATGCTCTCGACGGCGAGGCCCTTGAGGAAATGGTTCTCCAGTTTCGTCCGAACGAGTGCTGCCTTCTCCGAAGTCCAGGCAAACTCGAACTCCGCTGCCTTGAGCCGCTCGAGCGTCTCCTTCTCTGTACCATCTTGCAGGCCAGGGTCGACGTAGAATGCATCGCGAGGAAGCTGCTCGGTGACTGGCAGCGCCTCGTTGTCAGAGAGGAGCGCAGTAAACTTCTTGCGCAGCAGCGCTACCTTCTCGCGCACGCTCAGCTTTGCTTCCTCAGCGGCCGCCGCGCGCGCGTCTGCTTCTGCTTTCTGCTTGGCCTCCTCGATCGAGTACGTCGAGGCCTCGGTGATGTCGAGCCCACTCAAACCCGCGTCTGCTACGGCGGGCAGGCTGGCAGCGGAGAGGATTGCGTCCTTCTGATCGGAGGCGCTCATCTTGTGCACGAAGAGGTTACCGTCGGCGCCCGCGGAGACGAGGAAGGCGTCGTCGAATGAGAGTCCGAGCATCGTTTTACGTGAGGCACCATGCACGCGGCCCTGCCAATACGCGTTGGAAGCCGCCTCCCCCGCGCAGACGGATCCGTCGGTGGCGCACGAGAGCAAGTATTGCGACGAACGCGAGGTGTTGAGGAAGACGAGCGGGGTCGCATGCCGGCCCTGAGGCGTGACCTTCGCATCGCCCCAGGTGACACGCCAGTACGTGCCCGCCTCATTCGCAAAGGCGACGTAGAGGGACCGGCCACCGACGGTCTTGAGCGGCAGGATAGCGGCGATGCCACCGGCGTCGAAGTCAGGAATGACCTCCTCTACGACGGGCACGTCCTCAGCCTCCTCGCCGTCGGCCGCAGGGGCGGGCGCAGGGGCCTCTTTCGCCTTCTTCGCCTTGGCCGCTGCGCGCCGATACTCGACGATGGGCATCGTGTCAAGTATCTTTCCTTCGAAGGGAAGAGCGTACGTCTCAGAGGTGTCGGGCTCGACGGGCAAGGTGAGCTCAGCCACGCGGCCGTCAGCGTAGCCCACGAAGAGCGCGTCCTCGCTCGCCCACGCCAGAGACGTCACGGCAGTGTTCGCACCGTTGGGCGGGTTCATGAAGCCGACAGGGGCGTAGCCTGTGCGCGTGATCGCGACGAAAAAGACGGCGCCATCCTGCGCACCGGACGCCAGGTGGCGGCCGTCGGGGGAGTAGGCGACCGACACGATCGGGACAGTGTGCGGCTTGAAGGCCTGCTTGAGGTGCAGCCCGTCCTTGCATCGTGTGAGCACGCGCACGACGCCGTCCTTGTAGCCTGCACAAATCGTGCGCCCCTCCGGATCGACGGATCTCGGTGCCCACACGACTACTGTCGCCGGCGCCGGCGAACGGAAGACGGAGATGGGCGCCTTGGCCGCGTAGTCCCACAGCCGGACGGTGCCGTCGGAGCCGCACGTTGCCGCGGCGTGGTTGAACGGGCAGAGGTCCAGGCCAGTGATGCTGCCCGAATGGAAGCTGAAGAGGTGCTCTACGGAAGCCGTCTCGATCACCAGTTTGTAGACCGCGCCGCACGCATCCTGCACGAGCCAATGGCCCTCGCCCTTGAGCATCGTCTGGATGTGCGACATGGTACGCCCTTTCTCGTGCCCGAGGAAACACACCTCCTTCTGCGGCGAGATCTCGAAGATAGGCATGTCGTCCGTGGGTTCGGCGGACTCGATGGCTTTGAGCGGCCATGTGCGCACGTATCCGTCGTTGCCGCCAGTGATAATCTGATTCCCGTGCAGGAGCACGACGCGGATGGCACCGTTGTGGCACCCTTTACCTCCTGCGCGTCGGATCTCGCACTTGATGAGATTGCCCTCCCAGAGCAGCAAGTTGCCCGAGTCTGCACCCGAGAGCACCTTGCCATCGGGCATCTCGCAGTAACCCTCAATGTCGGTTAGCTCCACCTGGCCGAACTTGCCGATGTCGCCCTGCAGCTTGAGGCCTGTGAAGGTCTCGGCCATTTTCCAAAAGCGAATGTGGCCTGTCCCACTCGTGACGAGCTGGCCTGCGAATCGCGGCGAGAAGCTGACGCGGTACACATCTTGCGAAAAGGCCTTGGCACGCAGGACGATCGCCTCCTTGTGCCAGTCCCATACAGTGAGCATGTAATCCGGGAACGAGCCCACGGTCGCAAGCATCGTGCCATCCCCGTTGAAGTTGGCCGCTGAATACGAGCGCTCCGTACCGCCCTTGAGCACACGGATCATGGTGAGCGACGGGTACTCGTAGATGAAGGCGTTAGGCATCTCGCCCTTTTCCGCCACGCAGATCAGCTTGCGCGCCTGGTGCACCTCAATGCAGCCAATTTCGTTGCCTCCAATGGAGGGCAAGTAGGATGTGCTCTTCGTGTGAAGGTCGTAGAAGTGCACGATACCGCCCGCACAGAAGATGAGCGTTGCATCCTGCGGAGCGCAAGGGCGCGCGGGGGAATCAGCTGACATTTTGCCGAAGGGTGCTGCTGGTCAGAAAACCACGTACCTCGTCCAAGTAGTGGAGGTTGGAACGCTTATGACTCTCAAAGGCAAACGAGTGGTGCAGCGGAGCGAACGAGGAGGGCAACTCGTTGTCAGGGCAGAGACGAGCGAAGGCCTTCGCGTCGTAAGAAAAGTCCTGTGGCACCGGTTCCTGTGGCGCCGGTTCCTGTGGCGCCGGTTCCTGTGGCGCCAGTTCCTGCGGCACCAGCTCCTCCACTTCCGCCATGGCGAGAAACAACGTCTTCGGATTGATCACGCTCACACCTGCAAGGGGACAACCTGGGACAACGTACGTTTTTTTCACGGGCTCAGCGGATCATTCGGTTCTTTTAAGAGGTGCTGTTTGAAAAACATTTTTTGTCTGGAGCCGAAATTCCCCACATTGGGGTCAGCCACGTTCCT
>Ga0180440_100248_pt1 | contig 32002 bp, 9 predicted proteins | sample ChrtobMetaP5_4mM_FD_119745 | JGI IMG/M metagenome (GOLD analysis project Ga0180440, IMG submission 119745) | Chrysochromulina tobin associated microbial communities from unialgal haptophyte culture, Washington, USA - P5_4mM MetaG | ecosystem: Host-associated > Algae > Haptophytes > Unclassified ... | reverse complement strand
TACCAAGACGCAACTCACGATTTTCAGCAATGCGCCATCGTCATTCGAAAAGTCGCGGGACTCCCTTTTCTGGAGTTCAATTTCGGTTTGCGACCAAGTGCGGAAAAGTTTCGCCGGGGGGTTCGGAGCTCTTATTTAGTTCCACTGAGTTCCTGCTGGCAGTAGATATATTCAGGATTTCTTACTTACAAACGGATTTAATCAGGCCGGTGCTGGTGCTTTATCTGGAGCAGTTACTGGAGCTATTGCCGTTTCAGCTTCTTTGGCATTAGGAGCAGCAAGTGCGAGTTATTCGGCAGGAGCCTTAACAGCTGGAGCAGCACTTCTTATTGCACTTGCTCCAGAAACACTTCGAAGAAAAATGATAATGAATTTAGGGGGGGGGCTCACGAATGCCTACCAAGGAGCAAGCCAAGGAGGAAGAAGATTGGTGCGCTGTGGCACTGGAGTTCACTGCACCGGATACGTACAACGTAGAACGGGCACGCGGTTGGGTTTTCGGTATACGTATATAGCGCAATCGAATAGGAATACGGAACGCGACGGCCCGATTCGCGATTGCCGTGCGATACGGTTTATATACAATCGAGCGAGCTAGATACACAAATTCCGGTTCAGAAACAAGTAAAACTAAAAGTAACAAATTTCCACAGCCCCGATGCCCCTTGTATGACATCATCGATGACATCACGAAATCTCCGCCGTCCGCCCGGCTCCCAAGCAGCGACGCTGCGCCACGTTAAACACAGGCGTCGTCTCGGCCGTCGACCGGACCGTCTAGACCGTCGCCTCGGCCGTTGCCTCAGCCGTCGCCTCGGCCGCTGCCGCCGCACCGAGCAGCGCCCTCGCCACGAGCACGCTCCCCGAGCGCGCACCTGCGAGGTTGAGGGCGTCTGCACCCAGCTGAAGCTGCGCAAAGGCCCCCATCACGTACAGCGACACTCCAGCGTCCCACGAGAGGTCGGGCTGGAGGACGGGCAGCCCTCCCACGGTGGAGATGGGCCGCTGCGCCTGGAAGGACGCGAGCAAAGGCACAAGATTCAGGTCGAGGTTGCCCCCTGTGGCGAGCCACACAAAGTCGAACGCGGCGCTCTCGCCCTCCTCTGCAAGGTCTGGTCTGCTGAAGCGCACTTGCACCTCGCCCACTGATGTGTCCGCGCCCTCGTCGCTGCCAGCAGGCCCCAACGCGGGGGCTGGTACCCAGTGCGCCTCACTCACTTCCACCCCTTGGAGGTGAGTGAAGCGCACGTCATCCGCGCGCTCTTTCTGTTGTAGGTCAAAAGTAACATAGTCGGGTTTCATTGCTTGTTGGATCGCACCAGCAGCCTCGGCTTCAAACTCGTTCAGATAGCCGCGCATGTCGGGTGACATCGAGCCACCGCCCCGGAGCGCCGCGATGAACTTCAGCCGCTCGCGCGGTGCCTCAAGCCTCCCAAACTTTTGAAGCACCTCAGCTCGTCGATCACCCACGAGCTCGAGGTCGATGTCGTACGGCTTGCACTGAACGCGCCGGCGCGAGGCGAGTGTCACCTGCCAACAGCGAATGCACATTGGAGGCACTCAGAGGCCATCGGAAGCCGTCGGAGGCACTCAGAGATCCTCGGAGGCGGGCGGGTGAGCGTCACCGTGGCGCCTCGACGTAACGCGAGGAGGGCGAGGTGCGCACTTGTCTGGCCACCACCCACGACGAGCACACGCCGACCGCGCAGAAGCGTATGCGTGTCCGATGCGCGGAGCCAATCCGTCAGATTGGAGGAGTGCTGCAACCTCGCCGACGGCGGCACTTCGCGCGCGCAGGCGTCAGGCGGCATGCAGACGGAGTCGCTTGCCGACAGGTGTACGTCTGCGGCGTGGTCCGGGGTGGCGGCACTGGCAGCAGAACCTGTGGCGTCGTCGCCGCCAGCCTCGCCCTCGTCCCCCTCTTCGCCGCCCTCCGCGTCACCACCGGCGGCACCACTCGCTGCTTCGTACGCCTTCCAGCGAACCTCCGCCTCCTCAAGTTTCTTGAGGACGCGCTTCATCTTGCCAGAGAGCTTCTCGCCCGCAGCCACCTTCCTCCGCAGCTCAGCAAGCTTAGCCTGCTGCTGTGCGATCGTGTCGCCGCCACCGCCGCCATCCTCCGCGTCATCGCCGCGAGCCTCTCCCATCCCCCCCTCCGTGGCAACAGTAGCATCGGCGGCGGCGCGCGTCTGGTGCTTCCACGCCGCCTGGGCGGAGCGGTACGCTGCTCGCCCCGCCGCGCGTGCGCTCTCCCGAGCAGCATCCTTGGTCGCGCCGCCTGCGACGGCCGCAGCGAAGGCCTCGGTAGCAGCGAGATTCATCGCCTGCTGTGGGCGCGGCGCGGGCGGTAGGCCGTCGGACGCCGTCTTGGGCACGTGTGCCGAGGTGGGCGCGGGCGGCAGGCCGTCGGACGCCGCGTCCGACAGGCTCGCGCTGGTGGCGGCGACGGCAGACGGCTGCGCGTCCACGGCGGCAGCGCCGAGCTGGTCTGCGGCTGAGCCGAGGGGCGGCGGCGAAGGGGGCACCGGGGCTTGGGGCGACGAGGATGGCAGCGCCGCCGGCCTTCGGCGTGCGTGCACATCGGATGTTGCAGCCAGCTCCGCTCCCAACTCATCCGCCCACCAGGGCAGCGTCTTTCGCATGCCTTGGAACGCAGGACCAGGCCCCATCGCACACACGACCCGCCGCGCACGGAGCAGGCGCCCGTCGGCGAGATGCACGCCAAAGAGGCGCTCGGGCTGCTCCGCCGACGGCTCGATGAGTCGCACCTCTGCCACAGTGCCCTGCGTCACGAGCGGCGCGAGCTCGTACCGCTCAACCAGCTCCGCACAAAAATCGAGGAAGAGGTGCGTGCCAGGCAGGAGGAAGGGCCCGCCGTAGCCGCGCTTGCGGGCGGCGTCGCGGTCAATGTGGCGCATGGGGTACATCTCGTCCTCGCGTCTCTGTGTTGCAGCCCACACGCGCAGCGATTGGAAGTCAAAGGGGCAAGGGTGCAGGTCGGCATTCGAGCGTGTATGCTCAATGTCGAGCGCCTCAAAATCTGAAGCCCACTGAGCCATCCAACGCCCGTGCGTGTCAACCACAAGCGTCCGCGGCAGCGCCTCTGCGGCGCGGTACCTTTTCTTCAGCTCCTTCTTGACCTCATCGTGTGAGCGGGCGCGTGATCCTGCCTTGTGCATGATATGGACGCGTTCCCGTTCGGTGAGCAGGTCGGGATCGTCGGTGATCAAGCGCGTGAGCAGGGAGAGGGCGTGGGGGCCGGCGCCGATGACCAGCAGGTCGAGCAATTCTGACATCCAAGAAGTCCACACACACGGACGCGGCACGACGAGGCGTGAACTAAGTTGTCGCGTGAACGAAGAACGGCTCGTTCGCGGGAATGAACTACGGGTACCGGGTACAGTATGACGACTCGTGTTTCGGTAATTCTGATCTATCGATTTCGTCGTACCTGATATTCATGATCATGAACATGTAATCTACGCTCATCTACGCTCCAGACCGCCACCCGCTCGCGGCGCGAGCGAAGGACGCCTTCTTCGTCGCGGCGCGGGTGAGGGCGCGCTCATGGTCGCGAGGCGTGTGCGCGACGAGCTCAGCCGCCAGTAGCGGTGCGTTTGGCTCGAGGCGGAGCTCGAGGGTCTCATGGTCGCCCGTGGACGAGCGCGGGCGCGCGGCGGATGATTTGATGAGCACGCGCTGCGCCTCTTTGCTCAGATTGTTATGGCGCACATCGAGCAGCAGCAGGTCGCCATTCTGACGGAGCGCCGTCCCGAGCTTTTTGGCCGCGTCCGTGCCCAGCTGGGTGGCGGCAAGGCCTAAGTATGCGAGGGATGTATTTTTGGCGAGCACGCGCGCTATGGCCGTCAGGCCGGCGGTGCCGAGAGGGTGACCTCCGAGGTCGAGGTCGGTGATGCTCGGCGCCTTCTCGATGAGGGACGCCATCAGTTCGCCCACTTCGGACGCATCTGATGTGACAAATCTAGACAAATCCAGCGCCAGCTCGTGCCCTGTGTAGTGCACCACTGCACTGCCGTGAGCGCCTGCCGTGAGCGCCTCCACTAGGCGGCGCAGCGCGTTGGGCGCTAGGCGAGCGTCGCGCAAGCAGACCTCCTCGAGGTTAGGGCATGCCTCACGCGAGCAGCGGGCGCACAGCGTTCCCAGAGCGCCAGCGCCCTCGGCGAACAGCGTCGTGCCGGCGGGTAGCGTGAGCGACTGCTGTGCCTTGAGCTGCTCCGCACTCAGCCCAAACGTATCGCATGCCCACGCGATCGCGGCCGCGGCGCCCGGGACGCTCGAGCCCGTCGTGAGCGCCATCGTGGGCGACTGGCTGTGAAAGCCCACTGAGTACGGGATGGTCTGCGAGTACGGCTCGAGCGCCGCCTCCACACACCGAACGCCGCGCGTCTTGGCGACTGGAGGGAGCAAGGCAGTGCTCGCTTTCGGTCGGAGACGCGAGCCCGGCGGGAGCAAGAGCGAGCACTGCTGCGGGAACTGAGAGACCCAGCCGACGTCGGCCGCACCTGCCGCCCCGCCGGTGAGCAGGAGGAGTGCTCGTGGACCGCTCTCTTGGAGCGCCTCGCGCGCAGTCCAAGGATCAGAAGAAGCCCACACAAAGGCGCGCGAGAGCACGCCCGCAGCCACAGGCCATGCGGGCGGGGCGGCGCTCACATCTGTCAGCGGCACAAACGCATGCGGCCCGTCGCTCTTCGACTGAGTTCGGATGAGCTTGAGGGTCGCCGAGACGGCGCACGCCAGCGTGGTTGCCCAGCGAGCAAGCGATGAGGAACTGCTGTGCAGGAGGCTCGTCTGGAGCACGAGGCCGAGACGTCCCGTGAGCAGTCGCAAAGCGAGCACCTCCGCCTCACTCAGCTCCGCGCGCGTCGCCTCGGGCGCGGCGCAAAAGTCTTTGAGGGTCATGCCTGCGTGGCCAGCGTCGTGTTGGAGCACAGTACCTGCTTGTGCGCCGCCTAGCGCCTTGGCCACACTACCATTGAGTTCGACCGTGCTCGTGTGCGCCGCCATCGCCGCCACGTAGTTCCACTCGCGATAGTCCCAAGCGCACACCTCCTCTTCGATCGAGTGCTCCAGGGTGCAAAGCGCCGTTCCGAGCGCATCGGTCACCGCCTTTGCCTCGACGCCCTCGCCCAGCACGAAGCCATGACCAGCCTCAGCGATGCGCGCGAGCTTCGCCGTGCGCCAGAGCATCGACGTGCTCAGCGACTGGGGCACACCACGCTTCAGGAGAGAGCTGCCGCCACTGGTGCTGCTGCTCTTCACGAGCGTCAGCTCGGCATGAGAAAGACTCACCGAGCGGGGCGCGCTCGACTCAAGCGCCGCCGCCGCCGCCGCCCAAAGCGTCTCCGGCGTCTCAGCTGGTGGCGGCGCGGGTGGCGGTGCGGCTTGCTTGAGCTTCAGGTCTTCCTCCTCCTTTTGGCGCACCCACGCTTGCATATAGGCAAGGTCCTCGAGCAAACGTGCCCGGGCGGCCTCTGCCTCCGCCAGCTCCGCATGGAGCGCGGCATTCTCCGCTTGTCGCTTCGACTCGCGCTCCTCGGCCTCGCGCAGGCGCTCCTCCACACGCCTCTCGTCTCGCCGTCGCTCCGACTGGAGGCGCTCGTCGCGCACGCAACGTAGCGCGGCGGATGCGGCGACGGCAAGCTCCTCGAGCTCGCCCAGTCGCTCGGCGTGATGTGCCCTGCTTCCCTGCATGCTGCATGCCCGTAGCGCGTGCACGGCTCCCAGCAGCGCCTGCGCATTCTGCTCTGCGTCATGCTGGCGAACCGCGAGCTGCGCCTGCAGCTTGGCGGCCTCCCACCGTCTCTCAGCGAGCATGTCGTCGAGCGCGCTTGCATCGTGAACATCATCGGACGCACGAACGCATGAGCACAGCCGAGATGGCACGCCTTGTTCGAAATCGTTGGCGACCACCCCTCGCGGCCAAATGACCTCCACTAACAAGCTCAATAATGGTAGAAGGGCGAACAAGAAGAGCACGGCCTCGTCCGGGTCGATGAGAGCGATGGACTGGAGCTTATCCATGCTCGAAAATAGGGAATGGTTTTCAAGGCAAGTCAAGTCAAGCATGAACTACACAACGCGCAACCTCCGGACCTACTCCGGACCCCCTGGTTGTGTACGGGTATGCTCGCTCTGGTCTTGGGACTTGATTTTTTGGCTTCGTCATGCGCGACTCGACATCGCGCAACAAGGGACTCGCGTGGCTACGCCCACCGCAGGTGTCGTTCAAGCTCGTCAAATCTCTGCTCAAGGGCCGCCGTCCACAATCAAAGGATTCCACTCGCCCTGCTCCGCAGTTCACATTGAACGCCGGCCGCCGACTTCATGCACTCTCCTCCTCGCTCCTAGCGACCGCGCTGCTGCCAATGGAGCCTCGGCCGTGGGTCCAATGGCGGCGTCCTTGGTTTGAGGGGTGGTTCTTTCGTATGACCGACCATGCCAGCCGCGCGACAATTGCCGTCATCTTTGGCTCGGTGCGGCGGCGTGAGCAGCGCAGGTCACGTGACCAGCCAACGGCCTTTGACGAGCACCTGCTCGTGCTCGCGTATCGAGATGGCCGTGGCGCCGAGGTGAGCCGCAGCGTGCTTCTCGACGGGAACGAGGTCGTCCTCGGCGGCGGCGGCGGCGAGCACGGGCATGGCCCGCGCGTCTCGTGGTGGTCGGCGCGCCATGGCGGCATGCGCGTCTCCGATCTCGTCACCGAGCTCGATGTGCGCTTCATGGGCGGCGTGCGGCTCGTCGCGAACCTGAGTGGCAGCGCTCGCGTCCCGTGGAGCGAGTTGCGCCCTGATCATGACGGACCTGAGGGCTGGCTAGGCCGTACGGGCTTGCTGCCATGCCACTACTTTGTTCACAGCTTCGGCTCGCCGTCCACGTATGCCGTTTGGCACAGCGGCGTGCGAGCTCGGCACCTCGGCGGCCGTGCTCTGACGCACGTGGAGCGCAACTATGGGGCCTCATTCCCTACCGGCTGGGCCTGGGCGCAGGCCAGTGCGCCCGCGGGGCGCGCCTTTTTGGTATTAACGGGCGGCCGTTTCGTCATCGGCCCACTCACGACGGCGTCGTACGTCATCGGGCTGCGCGCTGGGCCACACCAAGCGCTTCGATGGGACTTTCGTACGACAGACCTCGACCGTGTCTTTGACGTCCGACGACCGTGTGAGGGCACCCTCTTCGTCAACGCCACGTCACGCGACGGCCGACGGCACCTCGAGGTTCTACTAGCCGCGCCGCAGCAGAGTTTCGGGGCGCCCATCATGACGCCCAATGCCGCAGGCGAGTTCTCGGCGCAGCCGGGCTGCCGAGAGTCATACGCAGCGGTAGCGCACGTGTGGGCTTGGACGACGGAACCGCCTGGCAGCGAGTCGAACGCCGTTTGGAGCACGCGCCCGAAGTGGCCGGTGGCCTCCGCCACGCAGCTGCGCGCTGACATCCCCCTCGCCGTGCTCGAGTGGGGTGGTGACTATCAATGCTTCTCGGTTTAAGCGATCTGCAGAGAGTCTCTGTCTATATTATTGAGTGGGCATTTGGATGAAAGTAAGATGAAAGGGCATCTCGTACGACCTGCGGTATACGCGCCATGTATTATATACGACCCTCGACCGGACCGTAATCGACGACCGTTACATACGATCGGATCGTTCACACGTCACAGACGAGCCCGGCTTTAAGCATCGCACCCGCCTGCTCGAGCACGGTGCGCATCGCGCGCAGGTCGTGCCTCGTAGAGAGCACGTAGTACTGCGCGTGCCTAAAATTGTGGAGCGAGAGGAAGGAGCGCACGCGCTGCAACTTGTAGGCGAGCAAGTTGAGCCGGCGCAGGAAGGTCAGATGTTCGGCCGGGCGGAGCACCTCATCGACTGTCTTGCCAAACTCGCTAAAATGTGCGGCCAGCTGGCGAACCTCAGCGAAGGCCTCGGTAATACGCGCATACAAGGGCGCGCGCTTGGCCGCGTCGCGCTGCGCATAGCTGAGCGTGGCCCGCGTCGAGTACGGCCCGTGCGGCGTGTGCGCCGACGACCACAGCAGCCGAGTAACGGTCGAATTGTGCGCGGCACTCCAGGTTGTACCGGTAGGCACGATGCCCCATCCGCTCTGAAGGAGTGCCGAGAGCAGCGGCCTTGCGAGCGAGTTTGCGTGCAGGGAGATGGCCATGCCTTGGCACTGCTCGTCCAAGAGCAACGATGGCGGCGGCGGCGGCGGCACGGCCGGGACAGAAGAACTGACCGTCCCAGCGCCCGAAGGCGTGCGGGTCTGCACTGCAAGCACAAGTTCACTGAAGGGGAGAGCCACGTGGCGTCCATCGAGGAGCACTGGCTCGGCCGCTGCGAGCGAGTACACGACGACGGGTAGAAGCCTCTCATTCGGGCGGGCCGCACGGATCGGCAGCTGCGTCGATGCCCCCGTGCGCCCTTGCGGCATCGCCTCCTTCAGTTCACGTGGCGAGACGGTTAGGCCGGCGCGGATTGATGACGCGAGCAATCTGCTGTCGATCACGTCATGCGCCCTTACGTGGCCGAGCACCTGACCGGAGACGGCGCCGGCGATGCCCGTGACCGCGAGGGGCGCCGGCACGAAGTTCGCGCCCGCCTTCATCGCCGTCGACAGTGCCGCCGCGCACAGATGGCAATCCTCGAGTGATGTGTCAACGGTCTCGATGTTGAGAGTCTGCCCGTGCGCTGCCAGCGGCCGCAGCTCCGTCTTGAGGTTTTCGAGCTCCGCCTCCCAGGCGCGATCGTCCGCTAGCTCCGCCTCGTTCAGTGCGGAGCGCGCCATGGCCGAACTGCCCACCGCCGCATCCGCGCGATCGCTGATGCGCAGCGCCACGATCGTGAGCGCTGAGGGCGTCGTCGTGAGCGCTGAGGGCGTCGTCGTGAGCACCGAGGGCGGTGGAGGCTGCAGCTGACTCACCGGCGGCGCGAGTAACATCCGCGCGGTGTTCAAGGTGAGAGCGGCCAACTCGACGGCGAGGTGCTTGCTCAACTCTGCACGCTCGCTAAAGCGGCGCGAGAGCTGCAGGATCGACGGCAGCGAGTGATCAGTGACCACGTCATCGGCGGCCGTCGCCGGCCCATAGCTGACAGGGCCTGCAGACAAGTCGACCCACATATAGCGCTCTCGCCCCACCCAGCGCGCTACCGGGCACATGCCGCCGCCGCCACCACCGCCGCCGCTCTCGAGTGCCGTCGCATTGCCGATGCCACCGTCCATGTACGCATAGCGGACCTTATGCCACCACTTGCTTGCGATGCTGCTTGAGTTTGCGTCCGGCGTCGCGCCGAAGGAGGCGCCGCCACTCGCCTGCAACATCTCGAACTCTGTGGGCTCACGGCGTGGCGCGCGCGGACTGAGCAGGTACAGCGTAACGTGCGAGCCGCGCTGGTGCATGTAGTCGTCGCGAACGAGCCCGTCGACTACACCGAGCGGCACGGCGTCGGGGCTTCCGCCGCTCGCAATGTGAGATTCGATGGCGGTGGCGATGCTCGGAGCGAGGGCCGGCGCCGCTGAGGTCACACGAAACAAGAATCGCCGGCGCACGGGTAGCTCGTGCGAGGCCGACGACGCTGGCGGATGAACCACGAACTGCGGCTCCTCGTGCAGCGTGGCATCAAGCAGACGCTGCACCTTGTCCTCATCGAGATGAATCTCGTGCTCGCCATCGCCCGCAAAGCCAGCGAGGCGCACGTCCACGTACGTCGTTTCGTGCAGCGCGTCAAGCATCGCGAGCCGCTCCGCCAATGTGTGTGCCCTCCCGCGGAGAGCATGGCCGAGATCATCCTCATGGTAGAGATCCTCGTTACCCGACCAGTGAGCGTGGAGCTCGTCGCTGGTTAGGTTCAGGTAGGGATCGCGATGTGCGAACGGGTCGCCCTCAACGTCCGTAGTGAGGATGGCGCGCGGTCGAGCGTCGACGATGGCGAGGAAGGTGCCGACGATGGCCAGCATTGTGCACGGACAAGTGCGCGACTTGCTGTGGCAGCAGGCTTTGGAAAACGTTGCTCACGGTCGCCAGGATTGGACAACGATCGAAACGGAGACAAATGTGCTCTCCCCGGAGCGTCCCAGACCGATTCGAAGCTCCTCGGTGATGCGTATAGTGAAAGCTTCCACCCCGCTTGGCGTCCACTTCCAGTGCCTCTTCAAGAAGTGTAGCTCACAGAGGCGCTGTGTTGATCGCTGAGCTGCACACCCCTCCGAAAAGGCGCCGCACCGGGCGAAGCTCTCAAGGTGAGAGGGTGACTTGACTTGACTTGAGTACATGTACAGAGTAAACCTAATGTACCGTCGTGGCGATCGTGTAGGTAGCTTGGTAAGTTACAACTGTCTCTCTCTCGTGGCGATCGTGCTCCCGCTCCCCACGAGTTACATGTACACGAGTGCTCTACCAGTATGTGAGCAGCACAGCACATTCATTGTACCGGGTACTCTCGTGCGACTAGTGCAATCTTCGTTGCCTTCAACAGGATCGGACCTTCTAGCTAGGCAATTCAAACGTGTGTGTGCCCCGCAAGAACATGGCGCGTGCGTCAAGACTGACGAAACGTAACGTACGAGCCAACTTCACGCTCGCGTGTGCGCACCAAGGAGTCCAAGACTCTTGACGCTGGAAGGGTGCTGGAAGGGTGATGGAGGCGGACAAGAACAAGCCACATCTCTCGCGCGCGGCGGCGGCAGCGCACCGTCGCCTCTCGGCCTCGGAGGCGCGGCGCAAACCCGCGAGCGAGGTCATGCTCGTCTCGTCCAAGAGCTTCCCGTCGCAGCAGTATCAGGAATTGCTCACCTTTATAAAAGGGCTGCAGCTGCCGCCCGACGTGACTCTGCTGTTTACGACAGTCCCAAATGAGCGCGTCGCCGAGCGGAAGGCTGCGCTCGCCGCACAGTCGAGTGAGCATGTCGACGACATGCTGCAGGCGGCGGGGTCGAAGCTCGCGCTGCTCTCGCAGCTGAAGAGTGATCTCGGGCTGAGCGGGACTCCGACACCCATGTCCAGCTTCGGCTCCAGCTTCGACGCGCCACTCGGCTCGCCGCCACCGCTGCCAACGCTTCCCCCGACTAGCAAAGTCAGCGTCTACGAGGCATACTCGCAAGAGATGTCGACGCCTCCTGTGCCTGCAGCGCGCACCAAGGGGACAGGCGGTGGTACGGCCACTGGCAGCGGCGAGGGCGGCGGCCGGCTCGGATCCGGCAGTGGAAGCACCACTGATGCGCCGCCTGGTTCAAAGAGCAGCTCACCTCCCAGCCAACCTCTGGCCGGCCATGTTGGGGCAAGCCCGCAACGCGTCACTCTCACTGAGACACATTTCGGCACTGGCAGCAACAGTGGTGGCGCTGGTTTCGCCATCAACCTGGACGCGCTCCCGGCGCCTGCATTTGTGTGCGACGCCACGGGCGTCGTGCACGGCTGGAATGCAGCCATTCAGCAGCTAACGGGCTGGCCCGTAGACGCGGTACGCGGCAAGCGTCTCGTCGACGTGCTTGTGCCTGAGGACACTCGAAAGCACGTCCACGACTGCCTCGTCCGCTCGCGCGCCGCGGACAGTGCCGTGAGGCTGCAGACGGCCGACGGGCGGCTACTCGATCTGCAAGTACGTCTCTCCAACTTTGCGCTACCACCGAGCGCGGAGACGTCCGACGCGGCGGCCGCCTCCAGCTCCGTCTCGAGCGTCGGCGCGGCAGGAATTGCAGGCACAAGCCTACCGCGGGAAGGTGTCCTCGCGGTGGGCGTCGACGTGACCTCATTGCTGGGACGCGCGGCCGCGGCGTCTCAGGAGGTGCACGACCTGAAGCGGCTCATCGACTGCGCGAATGCACCCATCTTCGGCATCAACGCGATGTCGCTCATCACCGAGTGGAATCGCAAGGCCACCCAGATCACTGGCCGAACCAAGTGGGAAGTCGTCGGGCGTCGGCTCGAGGATTTCATTCAACCGGAGGACCGTGCTTCTGTGGTCGAGGTGCTCGACAATGCGCTGCGTGGCAAGGAAACGGCCAACTTTGAGTTCCCGCTGTACACCAAGTCGAAGGAGCGCGTCGAAATCTTACTCAACGCCGCCACGCGCCGCGACGCCAACAACGAGATCGTCGGCGTCGTGGGTGTCGGCCAGGACATCACTGAGCTGAACCGAGGAAAGGCGGAGCTCGGGCGCGTGGCGAATGATCTCAAGATGCTCATCGAGTCGGCCAACGCGCCTATCCTTGGCGTGGACACCAGCGGGTGCATCAATGAGTGGAACAAGAAGGCGGCCGAACTCACTGGCTACACGGCGCAGGAGATGAAGGGCTGCCAACTCGTCGAGGCGGGACCGGTCAAGGAGGAGTTCAAGGCGTCCGTGCGGCAGGTTCTCACACATGCCATGAATGGGATCGACTCGACCAACTTCGAGCTGCCGCTTTACGCACGTAACGGGCAGCGCGTCGAGCTCTCGCTGAATGCGACCACGCGACATTCGGCTAAGGGCGAGGTCGTCGGCGTCGTCATGGTAGGGCAGGATATCACTGGCAAGAAGGACGTCGAGAAGGCGCAGATTGCCGCGGCCAAGGCGCGCGCCGCCTCGGATGCCAAGGGTACGTTCATGGCGTCGATGTCGCACGAGATGCGCACGCCACTCAACGGCGTGCTCGGCATGCTGCAGCTCGCCCTTGAGCTCGATCTGCCCCCTAAGGGTCTGAAGTACGCACAGAATGCGATGATGTCCGCGCAGCACCTAATGAACCTGGTGAATGACATCCTCGACATCTCCAAGATTGAGGCGGGTAAGCTCGAGCTCGAACAGCGCGTGTTCAACGTGCACGAGGTACTCCATGCGGCCGTTGAAATCGTCAAGGTGAACGCCCTCAACAAGCGCGTGCGCATCGAGATCGACATCGACGACTCCTTGCCTGTCTTCGTGGTAGGCGATCAGCAGCGGCTGCGCCAGGTGCTGCTCAACCTCCTCTTCAACGCGGTCAAATTCACGCCGCAGGGGCGCATCGTGGTGACCGCCGCGCGGCAGGCGGAATTTGCCAACCACTTGCGTCTGCAGATGGCGGTCGAAGACACTGGCATCGGCATCCGGGAGGAGGACATCCGGCACCTCTTCGGGCTCTTTTCGAAGATCCGCGACAAGCGCGTCGAGAACCCTCTCGGTGTGGGCCTCGGCCTCGCCATCTGCAAGCAGCTCGTCGAGCTCATGCGCGGCCAGATCCACGTCGTCTCCGAGTACGGGCGTGGTACCAAGTTCTTCTTCAATTTACTCGTCGGTAAAGCGGGCTCGCCCCAGATTGAGGCGCACCAACGGCAAGCGGCTGAGCAGCGCGCCTCGACCGAGCTGATCTCCGTCGATATGGTTGGCAAGAACGTGGGCCGCGTCCTCGTGGTCGAGGACAACGAGTTCAACATCGAGGTGGTGCGCTGCATGCTCGATAACGCGGGGCATACCGTCGGCATGGCGATGAACGGCGTCGAAGGGATCGAGGCATGGCAGGCAGCGCGCGAGCGCGGAGAGCCATACGACGCAGTGCTCATGGACTGCAACATGCCACTCATGGACGGTTACGAGGCGACGCGGCGCATCCGCGCGAAGCTCGCTGAGGAGGCTGAGGTGACGGGGCAGCGCACAACCGAGACGCTGCCTATCATCGCGCTCACCGCATACGCGATGCCGGGCGACAAGGAGAAGTGTCTCAATGCGGGTATGTCCGACTACATCACCAAGCCCGTCAACCGCGACGTGCTCATCTCCACCGTCCTCAAGCACATGCGGCTGCACTGGCACCACGAGAAGGAGCGAGCCCTCGAGACAAAGCAGCGCGGCGGCGCTAGCATGACGCCCGAGCGCCAGAGGCCAGTGCTCGAACGGCCGAGTGGCGGCTACGCGGGCGTTGCTGGGCGCGGCGTGGACCAGCAGCGCTGCGCGAACTCGTTGCCATCGACGTCTCGCGCGCTCACACTCGCCGGAAGCAACGGCAAGGGTGGCCGCGCGATGGACTCGCACGGTTTCGTCAGCGAATTCGTCAGCGGCGGCGGCACTTTCGGCGGCAGTGGCAGTAGCGGCAGTGGGAGTGGCGCTGGCACTGGTAGTGGCGGCGGTGCCAAGGGCGGCAAGGGCGTGACCGCTCCCGCACAAGTCGACGAGCGCCGCAAGTCCAAGGCGTCAGAGAAGGCCAATGCTAGCGGCGGCGGCAGCGGCGACGGCGCTCGGCCCTCAGCGTCGGCTGGCCTAGAGGATGTAGCGCACGTGGACGAGCCCTTCAACCGATCAGCCGCGCTCGACAACTACCAAGGCCCCGGGGGTGAGCTGCTGCTCTCACGGATGGAGGAGGAGTTCGTGGCCAAGAGCGGTGTGCTGGTGGGTCGCATGACAGTCGCCGCAGCGCAGGACGACATGGCTGAGCTCTCGCACGAACTCGAGACGTTGCTTGACTTTTCCCATATGCTGCGTGCGCGTGGCCTCACCGAAGCACTCGGCACACTCGAGCGTGCCATCGCCGAGAACCAGCCGGCAGAGCTCAAGAAGACGCTTCGGACTGTCGACGTGGCTGCGCAGCGCGTGCGCTCGTACATTGTACGGGGACCCGACCCCAAACAGCAGACAGGGGCGGCTGCCACGGGCGATCGCGCCGCCGTCGAGGCCTGGGTGATGGCCGAGAAGAGTCGACAGAGAACCAGAGCCTTCTCATACGAGGAGGTGCCGCAGAGTCGGGGAGGGTTCTCCTCGCGCAGCCTCGTGTCTAACTTGTCTGAGACGCCCGTCGCTCCGCCGCATCCGCCGCCGAGTGTGAACGCAACGCCAACCGTGACCTGGCGCAGCAACAACATTGCGGTGCCCACCATGCACGAGTGGATGAATTACAGTGCGGCCGCTGAGCACTATTCGAGCGCGGCGCTCGGCGCCGCGGCCGGCGGCGGCAGCGGCGATGGAGGTGGCAGTGGCGCCGGCGGATGCGGTGCCAGCGGTAGTGACAGCCGCCTCAGCGGTGATGGCGAAGGCAGTGGCTCCGAGATTTCGATTGACCGGAAGGCGGTCGCGGGGCCCATCTCGGCGTTCGTGCAGCGCGGCGAGATGATGGTGGAACGGATGCAAGTGCTTGCTACAAAGGGCGACTACAAGGCCATCAAGCGCGAGGCTGGCCGCATGGAGGATACGGCGACCAAGCTCGGAAACGTTCAGCTCAAGCAGCTGTCGCGCGAGCTGGCCGAGGCCGCGGGAAGGGCCAATGGCGAGGACATCCATCGCATCCTCGATGTGGTGCAGCAGCGGCTGAACATCATCATGAACTACTCAGTGCGGGGCATGCTCGTGTACAACACGCTCACCGAGCTTTCCGAGGACCTGCGGCTGGCGGCCAGGAGCGACGCAGCTACCGCGCACAAGCTCCTCCTAAAGGCAACCTCCGAGTTTGGCCAGCTCTCCGACTACCTCGCCGGACTACGCCATTTGCCACTGCCGGGGGGCACAGACGATGCCGCGCACGCGCCGGCCGCAGAATCCGAGCCGGCCGCTTCGGCATCACCCGCCGCAGAGCCCGAGGCGTCCGATGCGCTGCAATGCAAGTCGGTTGTCGCCAGCTGCGTGCACAATGGCAAGGAGATGCTGGAGGCGATGGTGCGGGAGCTGCTGCACGGCACGCTCCACCACACCGCGGCGTGCCGGCTTGTGGCAGACACGTTCCTGGCGGTGGTGGGTGACCTTGGGCAGGCGGCTGAGTCGGACCAGATGGCTGTCGTCTCCGAACGCATCGAGCGTGTCAACTCACAGTTCTTCCATATTTCGGACCTGATCGCGCGCAACAAGATGGTCACCGGCAAGGGCCCCACACACCCCACCAGCCCAGCCACTCCCCAACAGCACAAACTGTCGGGTGGCAAGTTTGGAGCCGTGGACGTGCATGCCAGCGACGAATGGTGGTTGCTTAACACCCGTCGTCGACGAGCAGCAAGCGTCGAAACACCCGTCGTCGATGAGCAGCAAGCACTCCGCCAATTCGGCGGCGATCTCTCCTTCCTGCGCCAAATGTGCGCCAAGTTTGTTGCCTCGGGCCGCGGTGTGATCGAGCGCATCCAGGGACTCATCGAGGCACTCTCGCTAGGCGCCGCCTCAACGACGCCGATGCAAGACCGTTACACGGAGCTGCGGCGCGTGGCGCACTCACTCAAGGGCGCTGCCTCGACCATCGGAGCGATGCGCCTCTCGCAGGCGGCACTCGACCTACAGCTGGCCGCAGAGTCGGAGTCGGCTATTAGCTCCCTCAACGACCTCTCGCAGCAGGTGCTGCTGCAGTTCGAGATGGTGTGCGCCGCCATCGACCCCGAATCGGGCGAGTTGGATGCGAGCAAGGTCGAAGGGCCGACGCGGCTCGTACCGTCCGTGCCGGAGCCGCCGGCGCCCGCCAAAGGTGCCGGCAAGGACGCAAGCGCCGGCGGCGTCGGCAAGCAGCCGCGGCCAAATCCCAATGGGCGCGACAATGGGCGAGAGGCACGCGGCGACGGCCACTTTGGCATCACTCTCAACGCGACTAGTACCGCCGCGGCTGAGGCGCGGCTGGCCGAGCTGGAGCGAAAGGAGGCGGCGAGGAAGCAGGCGGCGGCCGCGGCGGCCGCTCCAAAGCAGACAGCAGCGGCTTTGGCGGCGGCTTTGGCGTCGAGCGCCGCCGACGCAGACGCCGCCGCTGCCAGAGTCGCAGCGGCCGAGGCGCGCGTGCCGGTGCCACCCGCAAAGGCGACGAAGGGCTCAGCCCTGTGCCTGGATCCGCCGGCGGTAAATTCCACCCCGATGTCGGCCCCTGGACCATCGCGCATGCCGGTCCGCAAACCTGCTCCAAAGGCCCAAGGGAAATGATCGGTGGCGGCGGCGTGCTCGCCCGTGAGGGCGGTCTCACATCCTTGATATAAAGGCTTGATACATTAGGCTTGGTTACAATAGGCACGGATGACAACCGCCGATGGAATCGCAGGCGTTACTTACAACTCTCGTCTCGAGGAGACTCAATCGGGACATTCTGGGGGCCGTTCTGCGTGCCTTCCGCTTGGAGGTCTGGTGTCTGGCCCCTTGGAATACAGTCTTGTCCACGGAGATAAATATATGCCCGAACATGTCGTTCTCGAGTAATACTACTGCGTTTATCGTATTCTATATTACATCATTAAGAGCTGTTTTTTAGCTGTTAATCAAGCTGTTAATCAAGCTGTTAACCTCCTGTTAAGCTGTTTATTCTCTCGGTTCCGTTCTCCTGTTAAGCTGTTTATTCTCTCGGTTCCGTTCTCGTCCCCGTCAAGACCCACGCCAAGACCCAAGTACACGATACAGCTGGGTAATAATACGAACCTCGAAACCTCGTACGGTACTGAATGAGTCACTCACACTGACAGACGAGATGAAGGCGCAGAGCGCTGTCGTTCGCTCGTTTCTCTGATCTTTTGGAATTGGATCACTTTCCACACACGTTTACACCTCACACCTCGATCCTCGTCCTTCACACCAACATACTACACGTCCGACACAGAACATATTAATGATTTATCTGTCGAACATACTTAGTGAATTGTCATCCCCAAGTCTATTTTTGACCCGACTCATTGCACTCAAATTTCGTTTCGATTCACTGCTCCTCGTGTCTGCGATTATGTCTGCGAGTCTGCGTGCCACCGTCCCGAGGTCCAAAGGTCCCGATGTGGCAGAGTGGCACACAAGTATAATACTGATGTGTCACTGAAGTGGGGTCTGGCACGGGACGGAGAGACTCGTCAGGGCCTTTACCTAACGAGTATATAAACCAAGTGCGTCCATACCTGACGCGTTCAGCGTGCAACTTTTTACCCCTGTTTAGTACGTCCCCCGGTGTCTTCTTACCGGTATTTACCGGTACCGGTATCAACAGGACCCGCTCAACAGCCAGACGCGGCTTGCGCGGAAGGTCGGTACAGTACCCGGTAAGACGGCTCAACAGCCTCGTCGCCGGCTACGATGGCATCGAGACCGATGCCGCACGATGTTATCGTGGAGGACTCTCTCACGCCTATCTCAGTGCCAGGAAGTGGCCCGGTACCGTCGCGATTCGCGCGTCGTAGCCAAATGGATAACTACGTCACCGCCGTCACACAGCAAACTGGCGCAACCACTGAGTACCTACCAATTCCACCAATGGCGTCCTTGAGGACGGACCCGAAGAACATCTACAATCGCGGCATCATCCCAGCCTCAAACGGACCGCCCGCGCGACCGAGTTCAGCTCGAGCTCAGCCCCAGGCGCCCAACTCTCCGCGCAGTGAGCAGAACGGGCAAGACTTCCGCCCGGGGTCCGCACCAGCTCAGAAGCATCGCCCACTGTCGGCCCGGAGTTCGGGCTCTCGCCCCATAACCACAGTCAACCACCTTGGCTGGTGGATGCCCGACGAGTCGATGCTTCGAACGCCGGCGCCGCCACGGAGGCCCGCTGAAGAGGCGCTGCAACACGAGCTCACGATGACTGCAGGCATCCTCCGCAGCGCGCAGAGCCGGCTGGCTGAGGAGCGCGAGGAGCGGCTGCGTGCTCGTGCCGGTGAGGAGCTAGCCATGGTTGACATCCGGCGTGCCCGGGAGGAGGCACGCCAGCTTAAGGACGAGCGCCGTGCTCAGGACCGCAAGCACATGAAGGTGTTGTCGGACCAGCGCAAGGCACTGGAGATAGAGCTCAAGCGCGCAGAGGGCGAGCAGGAGGCTGCTATCGCGGCGCTCAAGCGGGAGCGCGAGCAGACCGCCGAGATGCTACGGGAGGCGCACGCCGACCACACCCGCGAGCTTGAAGAGCAGCTGGCGTTTGCGCAGGAGGAGCGCGAGCTGCTACTTCAAGAGGCGCAGCGTGTTCGCGAGCAGGAGGCTGCTGAGCTTGCCAAAAAGGCGCAACGCGAAATTGAGGCTCAGCTGGAGGCGGATAAAGAAAAGCGGATCGCACATTTGCAAGGGGTTGGCGTCCGCCGTCTGCTCAAGAAAGGGCTCGCGCGCGGTTGGACAGTATGGGTTGAGCTTTGCAAGGATCGCCGTCGCCGTCGCGCTTTGCTGGTGAAGGCAGGCCACCAACTGCTACGTCCCAAGCTCACTGCCGCCTACACGCACTGGCGTCACTCTTGGCAGACATTTACGGTGTCCCAAGCGTCCATGACGCACGAGCAGCGACTCGCCCACGAGGTGAAAACGCGACGAGCTCTTGAGGCGGAGCTACTCAAGGTACAAGAAGAGTTGAAGGCGGCCCAGGAGATCCTCAACAAGGAAAAGTACACCCAGGAATCGCTCCGTCTCGAGATGTCTCGAAAGCTCGACGATGAGAAGACCAAGCGCGTCGAGGCGCTCGGTCAGCAGGGGTTGAAGCGCCTCATGAGCCAGAAGCTCTCGATGGGCTGGAGCGCGTGGCATGCCAAATGGTCAGTAAGGACCCGGCAGCGCAACCTTCTTAAGAAGGCGGGCGCGCGCCTTTCCAAACCAAAGCTCATCGCCTCGTACAAGCACTGGGCGGCTGACTGGAAAGATGCGATGCGCATCAAGTCGACCATGATAGCTGAGCAGCAGGATGCCGCCGTCAGGGCGGAGCGCGCCGAGTTTGAGTCGAAGCTGCTAGCTCAGGTGCAGCAGCTGCAAAAGGATCTCAAGCACGCACGAGACGCGTTGGCGTCAGGTAAAGGCTTGGAAGACGATCTCAAGCGTCGCATGGAGGAAGAACTCGAGCGCGAGAAGGAGAAGCGCGTCGAAAACATTGGCAAGATGGGCCTCAAGCGCCTCATGAACCAGAAGCTTTCGATTGGCTGGTCGGCGTGGCATAGCCTCTGGTCCGAAGCGAGGCGACAGCGCAACCTCCTCAAGAAGGCGGGTGCTCGCCTCACAAAACCCAAGCTGATGGCTGCCTACTCGAATTGGAAGAGTGGGTGGTCGTTCGAAATGACACGTGACAAGACTATGACGATTGAGGAGCGCTTAGCCGCCGAGACTACGCGGGCGGATGCGGCGGAGGAGCAAGCACGTCTGACAGCCCGGGAGCTCAAGGCTGCCCGCGAGGCCATGGCAGCCAGTTTTGGCCAGGAGGCGGAGATCAGGCGAAAGATGGAGGAGGAGCTCGAGCGCGAGAAGGAGAAGCGTGTCGCACATCTGGGCGAGATGGGCGTGAGACGCCTGATGAACCAGGGGCTCACTCGCGGCTGGTCCGCGTGGCACGGCCTGTGGTCGGAGTCCAAGCGGCAGCGCAGTCTACTCAAGAAGGCGGGTGCGCGCCTTGTCAAGCCGAAGCTCATTCATTCGTTCCAGCTCTGGATGCTTGACTGGAAGGCAAACGAAGCAAAATTGAAGATGACGACGGCGGAACAACGTGCTGCCCAGATCGTTGCTGACAAGGCGAAAAAGGAGCAGGATCTTGCGATGCAGGTGGCCGAGCTGCAAAAGGAGCTCGAGGCTGCCCATCGGCGCCTGGGCGAGAGCCACCAGGGCGCTGAGGAACGGCTGCGTCGCTTAGAGGCCGATCTTGAAGCGGAAAAGGACAAGCGTGTGGCGAACCTCGGTCAGGTTGGCCTCAAGCGCCTCATGAACCAGAAGCTCGCCATGGGCTGGCTGGCGTGGCACGGCAAGTGGGAGGAGAAGCGTCGGCAGACGAATCTTCTGAAGAAGGCTGGGGCTCGCCTGACGAAGCCGAAATTGATCGCGTCGTACCAACACTGGCGGCATGACTGGGCCATCGTCCGGCAGTCGCGCAAGTCCATGTCGATTGAGGAGCGAGCTGCCGCCGAGATCGAGGAACGTGATAAGATGACCCTCGAGCTGAAGCAGGAGCTTGACAAGGTCAAGGCTGAGCTCCAGGCTGCGCGCGATGCGATGCTTGCCGGCAAGGGCCACGAAGCGGAGATGAGACGTGTGATGGAAGAGCAGGTCGAGAAGGAAAGGGAGAAGCGCATCGAAGCCCTCGGCACGCAAGGCCTCAAGCGCCTACTCAATCAAAAGTTGACATTAGGCTGGTCTGCTTGGCATGACGTGTGGTTCGAGTACCGTCGCCAGCGCAACCTGCTCAAGCAAGCTGGGGTTCGCATGACGAAGCCCAAGCTCAGTGCAGCTTACGCCCACTGGAATCGTGACTGGCGCACGATGCAGGCGTCGAGAGCTGCCATGACGGCTGAGCAGCGCCTCGAAACTGAGGCAAGGGAGAAGGCTCAGCTCATGGCAGAGCTTCAAAAGCAGGTCGACAAGCTCTCCGGGGAGCTGCAGGCAGCACGCACTGCAATGATTGCCGGCAAAGGTCAGGTGGCTGAGACACAGCGTTTGTTGCAAGAGCAGCTCGAGCAGGAAAAAGAAAAGCGTGTCGAGGCCCTTGGCAAGCAGGGACTCAAGCGAATGCTGAACCAAAAGCTCGCCATGGGCTGGACCGCATGGCACGGCATGTGGGCAACAAGTGTGAAACAGCGCAACCTGCTCAAGAAGGCCGGCGCGCGCCTGGTGAAGCCAAAGCTCATCGCCTCTTATCAGCAATGGAAGGCTGGGTGGCAAGCCGAGATGAAGCTCGAGGGCCTCCTGGCACACGAGCAGAAGCTGATGGGGCGCGAGGAAGAGATGCGCAGGGTCGAGGCTGAGAACGCCAAACTGCGAAATCAGCTCGAGGAGGCGCGAATTGCGATGGTTGAGGGCAAGGGTTTTGAGGCCGAGATGAAACGCAAGATGGAAGAACAGCTCGAAAAGGAGAAGGAGAAACGTGTCGAAGCTCTCGGCCAACAGGGTCTCAAGCGAATCATGAACCAGAAGCTCGCCATGGGCTGGGCCGCCTGGCACGACATGTGGGCAACAAATGTGAAACAACGCAACCTGCTCAAGAAGGCCGGCGCACGGCTCACAAAGCCGAAGCTGATCCAAGCTTACACACAATGGCGCCGCGACTGGGAGATTGAGACGCATCAGAACGCCACCTTGTCGACCGAGCAGAAGCTCCTGATGGAGATAAAGACGCGTGAGCAGCTTGAGAAAGAGAATGCAGAGCTTCGGCGAGAGGTCGAGAGGCTTCGGGCGGCCGCAATTGCGGGCAATGCCATGGAGAAGGAGCTCAAACGGAAGTACGAGGAGGAGCTCGAGCGCGAAAAAGATGCGCGAGTGGCTCATCTTGGCAACATGGGTCTCAAGCGCCTCATGAATCAGGGCCTTGCTCGTGGCTGGGCTGCGTGGCATGGCCTGTGGTCCAACAATATCCGGAAACGCAATCTGCTCAAGAAGGCGGGAATGCGGATCACAAAGCCGAAACTGATGCACGCCTACTCGCACTGGCTCATGGACTGGAAGCGCGAGCTCAAAGCGGAGCGCATGATGACTGCCGAGCAGAAGGCTGCGGCGGAGCGCGATCGCCGTGCTGCGGAGTTTGCGGCGCTCGAGTCCAAATACGATAAAGTCCGGAAGGAGCTCGTCGAGGCGCGCGACGCCATGGCTAAGGGCCTTGGCCTCGAGTACGAGCAGCGTAAGAAGATGGAAGAGCAGCTCGAGAAGGAGCGTGAGGCGCGAGTCGAACACCTTGGTCAGATGGGCATCAAGCGCCTCATGAACCAGAAGCTTTCGATGGGCTGGGCCGCTTGGCACACCATGTGGTCCGAGGCGACGCATCAGCGCAACCTGCTCAAGAAGGCCGGCGCACGGCTCACGAAGCCGAAGTTGATCCAATCGTATGCACTTTGGCGCCGCGACTGGGAAATCTCGACGAATCAGGCCGCGACCATGACGACGGAGCAGAAGCTCCTTGCTGCACAGGAGGCCGAGCGGAACCTCCTTGCGGAGGTCAAGGAGCTGCGACACGAGCTCGACTCTATGCGCGAGCTGGCGCTCCAGGGCAAAAGCACAGAGGCCGAGCTGCGCCGTCGACACGAGGAAGAGCTGGAACGGCAAAAGGAGGCTCGAGTGGCTCATCTGGGCGAGATGGGCATCAAGCGCCTCATGAACCAGAAGCTCGCCATGGGCTGGTCGGCGTGGCATGGCATGTGGTCCGATACGGTGCGTAAGCGTAACCTGCTCAAGCAAGCAGGAGCGCGCCTCACCAAACCGAAGCTGATCGCCTCGTACTCGCAATGGCGCCGCGACTGGGAGACAGAAGAATCTGCCCGCTACAACATGATGACCGAGGAGCGTCGCGCCAAGGAGGCTGAAGAGAAGGCGCACTTGCTGGAGAGCCTGCAGACGCAGGTGGACAAGCTCTCACGAGAGCTCAAGGAGGCGCGCGAGGCGATGATGGCTGGCCGCGGCTTGCAAGCCGAGCTCCAGCGTCAGGCCGAGGAGGAGCTTGAGCGCGAGCGCGAGAAGCGCGTTGCCCACCTAGGCCAGCTGGGCATTAAACGCCTGATGAATCAAAAGATTGCGCTCGGCTGGACGGCGTGGCATGGCAAATGGTCAGAGAAAAGGCGCAAGAAGAACCTGCTCATGCAGGCGGGCGCACGCCTGACGAAGCCGCGGCTCATTCAAGCCTACACTCACTGGATTAAAGACTGGACTCACGAGATGCAAGCGCTCGGCGCGATGACGATGGAGCAAAAGTACACGACGGAGCGCGACAAGGCGGCAAAGTTAGAGGCGGAGCTGGTCAAGCTTCGCGACGAATTCGCCGCCGCGCGCGCAGCCATGCTGTCTGGTGAAGGTCAGGCGGCAGAGCTCAAGCGGCTGGCAGAGGAGCAGCTCGAGGCAGAGAAAGCAAAACGGGTCGAAGCACTCGGCACGCAAGGGCTCAAACGCCTCATGAATCAAAAGCTTGCGCTCGGCTGGACGGCGTGGCATGCGATGTGGTCTGATAAGGTGCGTAAGCGCAACCTGCTTAAGCAAGCTGGTGCCCGCCTCACAAAGCCCAAGCTCGTCAATGCATATAAGCTCTGGCGGCGCGACTGGGAGATCGAGGCGCTCAATTCAGTGTTCATGTCTACGGAGCAGAAGCTCTTGGCTGCCACGAACGAGAACGAGCAGCTCTCGACCGAGCTTAAGCTGGTCCGCACGGAGCTCGAGGCTTTACGCAAGGCGGCGCTCAGCGGTAGAGCTCAAGAGGCCGAATTACAGCGTCAGCTGGAGGAGGAGCTCGAGCGTGAGAGGGCAGCGCGTGTCGAGCACCTCGGGCAGCTTGGCATCAAGCGCTTGATGAACCAGAAGCTTGCACTCGGCTGGAGCGCGTGGTACGACATGTGGTCGGACAGTGTCAAGCAACGCAACCTGCTCAAGAAGGCGGCTGCACGGCTGACCAAGCCCAAGCTTATCGCAGCATACCAGCACTGGATGCGTGATTGGGATGCGGAGTTCTCCGCTCGTAGACTTGAGGAGGCCAAGCTCGCCGCCTTGTCTGAGTCGCAGCGGCTCGCCTTGGAAATCTCCGAGCGCAAGAACGCCGAGGAGGAGCTCGCTAGGCTGCGTCAGGAGCTCAAGCAGGCGCGCTCGGATATGGCTGCAGGCATCGGCCATGAGGTTGAGCGCAAGCGGCAAATGGAGGAGGAACTCGAGCGCGAGAGGCAGAGGCGCGTTGAGCACCTCGGTCAGGTGGGAATGAAGCGCCTTTTGAACCAGAAGCTCGCCCTAGGCTGGTCGGGCTGGCACGATATGTGGAAGGATAAGGTAAACCAGCGCAACTTGCTCAAGAAGGCTGCAGCGCGCCTGACAAAGCCCAAGCTCATCTCATCGTACTCGCACTGGCGGCGAAGCTGGGAGGTCGAGGTGCTGCAGCAGGGCTTCGTGACGACCGAACAGAAGCTGGTTCAGCGTGAGAAGGAGATCCATCAGCTCGAGGTAGGCATGGCTAAGTTGCGCAAGGAGTTGCAAGAGGCTCGCAATGCGATGATTGCTGGCCGCGGCCAGGAGGCTGAGCTCGAGCGTCGCATGCAAGAGCAGCTGGAGCGCGAGAAGGAGAAGCGTGTCGAAGCGCTCGGCCAACAGGGACTCAAGCGAATCATGAACAAGGCGCTTGCAATGGGCTGGGCCGCCTGGCACGAGATGTGGTCGGAGAAGGTGCGTCAGCGCAATTTGCTTAAGAAGGCTGGCGCACGCCTGCTGAAGCCAAAGCTCATCGCCTCTTATCAGCACTGGCGCAAGAGCTGGGAGGTCGAGATGCAGAAGGAAGAGCTCATGACCCGGGAGGAGCGCGTGGCTCTCGAGGCGCAGAGCAAACTTGAGATGCGGACTATCGACAAGCTACAGGCCGACCTCAAAGCTGCAAACGAGCTACTTTACGGCGCCGGCGGCTTGTCGAATCTGCTGGAGCAGAAGCTCGAGGCGGAGCGTGAGAAGCGTGTGCAGCATCTGAGCCAGCTCGGCGTCAAGAGGTTGATGAATCACAAGCTCGCCCTAGGCTGGTTGGGTTGGCACGACATGTGGACCGAGAAGAAGCGCCAGCGCAATCTGCTCAAGAAAGCCAGCGCGCGCCTCACGAAGCCATGGCTCATTCAGGCCTACATGCACTGGATGAAGGACTGGAATGCCGTCAGGGCTGCCCGAAAGACCATGTCGATTACCGAGCGCTTGGCTCTCGACAAGGCAGAGGCGCAGCAAGAGAAGGAAGCGCTTTATGCCCAGGTTGACAAACTGACCAAGGAGCTCAAGGAGGCGCGCGATACCATGCTCGCTGGCAGAGGCATGGAGGCAGAGCTCAAGCGGCTGGCAGAGGAGCGGCTCGAGGCAGAGAAGGCAAAGCGGGTCGAAGCACTCGGCACGCAAGGCCTCAAACGCCTTATGAACCAAAAGCTTGCGCTCGGCTGGACGGCGTGGCATGCGATGTGGTCTGAAAGGATTCGTCAGCGCAACCTGCTCAAGAAGGCTAGCGCGCGCCTGGTGAAGCCAAAGCTGATCGCCTCTTATCAGCAGTGGCGTCACGACTGGGAGATCGAGCAGCGCAAGAAGATGACAATGTCGACTGAGCATAAGCTACTTGTCGAGAGCCAGGAGAAGGAGAAGCTGCTCTCTGAGGTCAACCAGCTTCGCAAGGAGCTCGAGTGTGCCCGCGAGGCGATGATATCGGGCAGGGGCCAGGAGGAGGAGCTTAAGCGCCGGATGGAGGAGAAGATGGAGGCCGAACGCGCCAAACGCATTGAGCATCTTGGTCAGCAAGGACTTCGACGCATTCTCAAGCAGGGCATTGCGAGAGCCTGGTCTGCCTGGTTCGACATGTATTCAACGAAGCTGCGCAAACAACGGATGCTGAAGCACGCAGCCTTGCGGCTGACGAAGCCCAAGCTCTCTGCAGCTTATCAGCACTGGATGAAGGACTGGGATGTGGAGCTGGCGACATCACGGGCGGAGGAGTTGAGGTTGTCGAAGATGTCGAGTGAGGAGCGGCTAGCACTCGAGATGAAGCAGGCTAAGAACCTGCGCGAGCAAAATGCACAGCTCCAGAAGGAGCTCAAGGAAGCGCGCGAACTTATGCTGGCCGGACGTGGTCAAGAGGCGGAGCTGAAGCGACTCGCTGAAGAGGAGCTTGAGCGCGAGCGCGAGAAGCGCGTTGCCCACCTCGGCGAAATGGGCGTGAAGCGCCTGATGAATCAGGGCCTGGCTCGCGGCTGGTCGGGCTGGCACGCGCTTTGGGAAGAAAAGGTGCACAAGCGTAACCTACTCAAGAAGGCGGCGTCGCGCCTGACAAAGCCCAAGCTCATCAGCTCGTATACTCACTGGCGGCGCGACTGGGAGCTCGAGCTGCGCAAGAACCGTTTCATGACCACGGAGGAGAAGCTGCTCAAGAAGACCGAGGAGGCGGCGTCCTTGTTCGACGAGGTGAAGAAGCTCAGGGCCGAGCTCGAAAAAGCGCGGGCGAGTGCGCTGGCGGGCCGCGGCGAGGAGGCGGAGCTGAAGCGACTCGCTGAGGAGGAGCTTGAGCGCGAGCGCGAGAAGCGTGTTGCCCACCTCGGCGAAATGGGCGTGAAGCGCCTGATGAATCAGGGCCTGGCTCGCGGCTGGTCGGGCTGGCACGCGCTTTGGGAAGAAAAGGTGCGCCAGCGTAGCCTGCTCAAGAAGGCAGCCAGTCGACTCCTCAGGCCCAAGCAAAGTGCAGCGTACGCGCATTGGCGCCGTTCTTGGTCGATTGCAGAGGCCGCAAAGAAGACGAGGGAGGTGGCGTTGACGAGTATGAGCCTCAAGGAGCGCATCGAGTACGAGACCGCGATGCGCCTCAAGGTTGAGGGCAACCTTGCGAAGGCACTGATCGAGCTTCGGGAGATGCGCGAAGCGGCTCTGGCAGGAACTGCACTAGAGCAGGAGCTGAGGAAACAGTTTGAAGAGAAGCTGCATGCTGAGAAAGAAGAGCGTGTGATGGCGCTGCAGCAGGTGGGTATCAAGCGGCTCATCAATCGTGATGTGGCTCGTGGCTGGTCCACATGGCATCACCGGTGGCAGATGTACTCAAATCGAAAGAAGATGCTCCTGAGTTCGCTCGCGCGGTTGATGAAGCCTCGGTTGGTCAAGTGCTTCGCTCACTGGATGCACGATTGGGACCTCACCATGCTCGCCAAGAGTGCCAAGAGTTCGCAGGCAGCGCTCAGCGGCGAGGGCGCCCGCGCCAAGGCTGAGAAGGATGCCACGCAGGCAAAGTTGGGTATGGAGCTCGAGAAGCTTCGTAAGGAGCTCGCCGATGCCCGCGAAGCGATGCTTGCTGGCCGCGGGATGGAGGCGGAGCAGCTTCGCTCGATACAGGAGCAGCTCGAAGCCGAGCGCGAGAAGCGTGTTGCCCACCTCGGCGAGATGGGCGTGAAGCGCCTGATGAATCGAAAGCTTGCGCTCGGCTGGACGGCGTGGCAAGCAATGTGGTCTGAAAATGTTCGGCAACGCAACTTGCTCAAGAAGGCTAGCGCACGCCTGGTCAAGCCAAAGCTGGTCGCTACTTACCAGCAGTGGCGTCACGACTGGGAGCGTGAGAGTGTCGAGAGGCGGCGCAAGCTCATGATGAGCGAGTCCGAGCGCCGTCAAGAGGAGTTGAAGGCACGCCTCGAGGAGCTTGAGAGCGACTACAGTGCGCGCCTTTCGCGCGAGACGGAGCGACGCCAGGCCGTTGAGGAAGAGTTGAAGCGGCGCAAGGTGGACTTTGAGGAGCAGCTTGCGCTCACGCATGTCGCTCTCGTCGAGGCTCGCAGGGCGGCGACGGACGCCATCAATCGGGCCGCCGTCGAGCGCGCCTCTGCAGATGCGGGCAAGCGGGCGACTGCTGAGGCCGCCGAGGCCGAGAGGGCTCGCATGCTCGAGTCTGCAAAGCGCGAGAATGCGGAGCAGGACCTTCGGCGCTTCCAGCAGGACACCGACGAGGAGCTCGCGTTGCAGCACGTGGCCCTCATTGAGGCCCGCAAGGCTGCGACAGACGCGCTAAGCCGCCTGTCCTTGGAGCAGGCGCAGGCCCAGGCTGCGCGCAGGCAAGTGGCTGGCATGGAGGAGGAGCTCAAGAAGGCTATATCGCAGGAGCGTGCGGCCCAGGCGGAGGTTGGGCAAATGCAGAACCTGCTGCAGGAGCACCAGATGGCCTCGGAAGAAAAGCTTAATCGTCTGCTCGAGGAGCACCGTACGCATCTCACAAAGGAAATCGTGCGCCTCTCGGAAGACTACGAGAGGCAGCTGGCCGAGCTGCGGCTACAGATCGTGCGTGCGTCAGCGGTGACTGAGTCCATGAACTCAGCACGTAGGGAAATGTCGCCTATGAAGGTCCGCTCACTGCTTGTCTTCGATCCGAGCAAGAACCTCTGGCAGACCCTCGTAAACGAAATAAAGGAGAAAGGCTTGCGCCTCGCCGCGCTTTTCAGCGAGCTCGATGAGAACAGCGATGGGTACGTGACCCGGGAAGAGTGGATCAAGGGCTTTTTGAAGATGGGGCCGAGCTTCCCACGGGATGTTCTTAGCGCCGGGTTTGACCAGTGCGACAGGGACAAGAGCGACTCAATCGACTATCAGGAGTTGGAAAAGTGGGTCAAGGAGTTCAAGCCGAACTCTCCAACCGTCTCCAATCCATCAGAGTCGCAACCCAGCCCAGCTCCCACCTCAGTTCCCGCGCCTCCGGCGCCGAGCCCCAACACAGGGGAGCCCAATAAAAAGAAGAAGCTGACCAAAGAAGAAGAAAAGAAGGAAGCAGAGGCCAAAAAGAAAAGTATGAAGCAGGTTGCACTGCTGACCGCGATGGCCAGCCAAATGGGCATCCGTCCTGAGAAACAATGGTACGATGATGCGGTAACTGCAAACACGGTCGGCGACGGACACGAGGACTTCCAGGCGATGATGATTGAGCGAGCAAATTCCTTTGGGCATGCGGACCTCAACAACGATGGCAAGCTTGACTTCGAGGAGTTCAAGGATCTAGTCAAGTACCGCGAGACAACGGTTTACACGGAGAAGCAGCTCCGCGAAAAGTTCGACGAGATGGATGAGGATGGAAGCGGCGAGGTGACGCTGCCCGAGTTTATCTATTATTCACTCAAGGACTCGTTGAGGAGATCCAAGGGCCGTGCGATCGACCTCTTCCGCATTTGGGATGAGGATGAGTCGGGCTACATCGACAAGAACGAGTTTGGTAAGGCCCTTGTCGCCCTTGGCTTTGTTGCGAATCGTGAAGATTTGAACGCAGTCTTTGACATGCTCGACGAGGACGGGTCAGGACAGATTGACTACAACGAGCTGAACAAGGCGTTGAAGAAGGGCGCTGGGAGTGCCGCCGCAGCCGCGAAGAAGGAAAGACCGAGAAGCGCGTCGCCTCAAGATGAGAAAGCCCCGGTTAAGAAGACGGACCAACCGGGCCCGGCCAAGAAGAAGAACGACAAGAAGCCTTGAGACAAATACTTCGAGAGGGGATGCGGAGGGGATTTATTATTGAAGCTTGGATGCGAAGCTCAGCGTAAGATGCTGTGAATGCATGTTGACCGCTAGGACTAACTGTCCGGCCGTCAGCGTGCGATGCGGAACCGAGGTAGACCGGGCCAGGCACGGGGGAGACCCGAGACCGCGCGGCGTCGAGCGCGGCGTCAGTCTGAGTCTCCGGACAGGGCGAATCCTGTATCCTGGGCGAATCCGCGCTTTGACGTTGACCCGGGTATCGTCGGTGTGAGTCTGAGTGCGAATCGGCGTGCGAAAGCCGTACCCCTAGGGCGGTGCACCGGGTCACCCGGGAAGCGGTATGTCGGTATACATCGGTTCACCGCTCACCGCCTCACCGTCAGCGGACAGCTGGTCCATGATCCGGAAATTGGCAATTATTCGCGCGTCGACCGTCGCGATTTTAACAGCGCCCTGCAGCGCTCGTCCTCCCCTCCTCCCTCAACTCCCATCGCATCCTGCGTGCCGCTAAGTATACTGCTTGGGCCGTCTTGTGACTCGTGTCTCTTGATGGCGCCGCTTGGGCGTTGGGCGGTGTGGTTAAGCCGCCATGAGCACGGTTAGTTGGCGGTTGCGACGGGCCCCTTCTGGACCGTTGTGGACCCGACCTCCGCTATATGAATGAAATGCATGAAGCCCCCGGCGAGGTAGCGGCTTGGCCTTGGCCGAAGCCTTGGGCCTTGTGGGTCGTGTCCGGACAATACTCTGTCACAACAGACAACCTAAAAACACAGGTTTTTTAAATCGAAGCCTCTCGAGGTGCTTCTTGTGCTTGCTAGTGGTAACCGCATCCGTATGTACGCCGGTCCTTTGTTTTGTGTTTCAAAATAACCATTGGCTGTGAATCCTTTCCCCACACTCATGAAAGCAGCCCCTGTCGCCTCTGGGGTCATTGGCTCGTGCTAGACTTTCGGAAATTTCCGAAAGTCGCCGCTCGTGGTCAGTGTGCGACGATCTGGCTTTTCGTTAGAAAAAAACGGGTTCACACGAGTCAACTGGGGTCACGCGGGGGTGCAAAACTTCTCGTGTGCACAGCTCGCACGTGTTCGGTCCCCAGGAGTAGACAATGCCGTCGAGCAGCAGTAGGTCTCGCAACCGATCGGTGCGGCCAGCGTGGTACAAGGCAAGACAGAAGGCAATCTCGCCTGCACAGAAGCGTGCGGAGAGGGCTTTGTGGCCACTCTTTGGGCTGGCGTTCAGCCACACAGACCGGCTCGAGCTGAGAGCAGCATTCAACCGCGAGGCTCCACGTGTCCTTGAGATTGGCTGTGGTAATGGCGAGGCCGTTGTGGAGCTCGCAGCGGCACGACCTGACGTGGACTTCTTGGCCGTTGATTGGATGCGCCGCGGTCTCGCTACGTGCATGATGAAGCTCGATGAGCGAGGGTTGAGTAATGTGCGAGTCTGCAAGGCGGACGGCGCCATGTTGCTGACTCGGGGATTGCCGACCGACACGCCCTTATTTGACGAGGTTCTCTTTTTCTTCCCCGATCCGTGGCGTGGCAGTGCGGAGCGACGTCTCGTTCGTGCGGATGTGATAGAATCTCTCGGCCGTGTGATGCGACCGCACGGCTGCCTGCACGTGGCCACTGACGTGCCGGGCTATCCTGAGCACGTTCGCAAGACGTTGGCGGCCGCCCGCGGATGGCGAGCACTTCCGTGCGAGTCCCTGGCCGCGAACCGTCCAGGCCATTTTCGCCCGAGCACCAAGTACGAGCGCGAGGCGATCGCCGAGGGGCGCGCGGTCGAGGACCTCTGCTTCGTCTTTGAGGGAACTTGCGTTAACTGAGAGTGAATGCGAAAAAATGGATCCCAGGCTCAACAAAATATACAAAATTATTAGTAAACATAGACGGTCTGGGCCATCGTGTGAAGCCGCAGCAGTGAGTCATATTGCTCAGCCAGTATCGCCTTGGCCATAGGCCATAGGCTTCCGCGCCTCCGGCGGTAACTTGATTCGTAGATGCGCGTTTGACCGGGTCGGAGCGTGGGAGGGGGAGGGAGGGGGGTAAATCCGTAAATCCGTAATTACGTAGCAGAACGCCCAAAACGGCGCCCAGTGCACCCCCCTGGGGTGGGGCATGGTCGCCCGGCATGCAAGGGTAGTCGACGGGGGTGTAACGGCGACGGGGGTGCTCTCGCGTCAGCGGGGCAACTTGATTACCATCGGTAATACGCAGTAATAGCGAGATGATGCACCGTGATGCAGGGTGCCAATC
>Ga0180440_100191_pt1 | contig 34880 bp, 22 predicted proteins | sample ChrtobMetaP5_4mM_FD_119745 | JGI IMG/M metagenome (GOLD analysis project Ga0180440, IMG submission 119745) | Chrysochromulina tobin associated microbial communities from unialgal haptophyte culture, Washington, USA - P5_4mM MetaG | ecosystem: Host-associated > Algae > Haptophytes > Unclassified ... | reverse complement strand
CCCACCCTCCCCCGCCTTTCCCCACCCTCCCCCGCCCCGGGGGCCTTGGCACTCATTGATTTATGATTTTATGTAGGGCTGATTTCCAAAATTACCCTAATGAGTGCGAGCGGACTACCTTAACATAACAATTGAAAAACAAAAGAGAAAAGTAGTAAGTACATCACAACTTAAAGAAATTAAACGCTATTCCGGCTTCCTTAACGATAACGTTGGAACTCATCAACTCAAAGTTAACGTTAGGAACATGGTTAGGAAGCTCGCTCGACTCAAGAATCTCGTCTTCCTGTTGTTCTCTACAGGTGTTCATTACCCGTTTCGAGGTTGCTCTCACACGGTCACAGTTACCGTGCCTCTTACCGTGCCTCGCCGCAGCGTCGCACCTGCCGCTGCAGCAGCCGCCGCCTGCGCCGCCGCCTCCCGCTGGCTGCGGCCCCGGCGCCGTGCGGCGGCGGCCTCGCTCGCGGCGAGCCACAGATTGTCACGCAGCTCCTTGACGAAGCGGAGGAGGGGAAGGGCGGCGCGGAAGGCGATGCCAGGCAGCCGCCGGTGCGTCGCGAGCAGAGGACGCGCTGCATCGAGCACATTGTACTCGGGCAGGAGCTCCTTGGCCATGCTCTCGAGGCAGAGCACGTTCATCACGAGCGTCATGTAATTCGCTTCGAGGGTGACCCGATGCGCGCGCACGAGTCCTAAGACGCCGCGCAGCACCGACCCAAACTCGACGCCGGTGCCGTAGCCGCGGCATCGGTCGAGGAAGAGGGTTCGCATGTCCTCTGTGAACACGCTCACGCGCTCGGTCCCCACACACACCTCCTGCGACTCGGCAAAGCGCAGCACCGACCGCGCGGCCGCGGCGCCGTCACCCGCGCCCATGGCATGCAGCAGGCTGATGAACGCGGCCGACTCGGCCCGCGTGAGCCGAGCGACCATGCCCACGTCGAGCAGCACGATGCGTGGGGGTCGTCCACGTGGCGCGTCGAGGAGGATGTTGCCCGGGTGCAGGTCGGCATGCATCAGGTTATCCACGAGCAGCATCTTGAGGTACATGTCCTCGCCGCGGGACACGATAAAGTGCGCGAGGGACTTGGACAGCTTCGCATGCGTGCCGTCGGCGCGCGCGACCGTGTAGCGCGAGACGAGCTCACCTGCATGCAATTAGGGAGGCAATCAGCATGCAAGCCGGGCGCGACCGTGTAGCGCGAGACGAGCTCACCGGGTTCATAAGTCTCGACGAGCACTGCTTTGCTTGGCGGCCGGCCGAGGGGTGTCAGCCTGCGCGGGAAGACGCAGTCGCGCCACGGGCCAAAGTTCCAGTTGAAGCGGTCGAGGTGCTCGCCCTCAATGTCGAGGCGCGTCTGCGCGACCATCGTCTCCGAGAATTGGCCGACCGACGCCTTCAGGTTCAGATAGCTCAGTCCGGGCACATGCGCGCTCGCCTCCGCCGCTAGGCGCATGAGCGTGAAGTCGGTCACGATGCGCTCGACGACGCGCGGGTGGCGTACCTTGACGGCGACTTCGCGCCCGCCAAGGGTGGCGCGGTGCACCTGCGCGATCGAGCCTGACGCGAGCGCCCGCGGCTCGAATCGTTCGAAGACCGTGTCCAAAGGCGCACCCAGGGCTTGCTCGATCTCCCGTCGGCTGTATGCAAACGAGTGCTCGGGCGCGCGCGAGTGCAGCTCGCCGAGCTCGGCGCAGAGGCGCTCGGGGAACATGTCGGGGCGCACCGCCGCCCACTGGCCCCACTTGATGAACGCGGTGCCCGCCGAAGCGAGCGCGCGCGTCACCAGCCAGAACCACACGCGACGCCGGAAGGGCCCAAGCAGCGCGGCGAGCGGCGCGGTGAGCAGCACGGGCAGGAAGAGGAGCATCAGCGCGAGCGCGCGCATGAAGAGGGCAACCGGGCCCGGCGGCGCCTCGTCGACGAGCGCCGCCTCCTCGCGCGCGCCCAGCACGGAGCGCAGCGGCGGCGGAAAGCCACGTGCAACGCGCTTGGCGACGACGGTGCTGGCGCCGCCGGCGAGCACGATGCGGCGGATCTGGCGCGGTGAGAGTAGCGGCGGCTCGCCATCGCGCGCTGACCACGTACCGGCGGGAACCAGAAGCAATACGAACAGGAGCGCCGACGAACAGGCCATAGTCGCCGACGAACGGGAGCTCAAATCTTAAATTCGTCAGTTTTCGCAGACGCCCGACTGCACACCAAAACACCAGGTCAACTAAAATAGATAATTACTCTGAGAACTTCGAGAGAGGATCGCAGAGAATCATCATGACGGACAGCACGTGTTACACTGCGGAGCCCGTCAACGTGCTCGACGTGGACGCCCGCGAAACCTCGTTCCTGCCCGACGCCGACTCCGACGTTCTCATCATCATCATCATCTGCTGCATCATCGGCTGGGCGCTGCGGCTCCTCTTCCTCGCGTATGCGCTGCGCGAGTTCGTGTTGGCCAAGGCGACGGGCCGGCTCTCGGTGCACTCGGACGTGCCACTGCACTCGTACATAGTGCCCCTCGATATCAACGCGCGGCTGCGCTTCCTCGGCTACCTGCGCGCGCGCACGCCCGCGGCACCAACCGCCGAGGTCGTAGCCTACACCAACCCGGTGGAGCTGCGGAGGGTGTGCCTCACCCTCGACAGCGAAAGCGCCGGCAGCGGCGGCGAGGGCGAGGACGTCGCGTCCACTCCGCACCTCTCCATCTCCTTTGACTGCATGCTCCCCGCTACGCTCCAAGTCTTCTGGGGCGTCGCGCCGCTCGCGGGCCAGCGCCTCGAGCGCAGCCTCGGCGCGAGCGCGAGTTCATGCGGGGGCACAGGCGGCCGCGGCGACCACAGCTCGTCGCCCGGGGGCCGCGCCTCTGCCAGTGGTGCGCGCCCCTCCGCGTCGCGTCCGGAGCGCTCGGCGCGGAGCTCGGCGAGCTCGGGATATAGCTCGGGATATAGCTCGGGAGGTCACAGCTCGGGAGGGCTCTGGCGACCTCGGCCTCGCGGTACCCTGCCGCAGCTGCACGATATCTCCAGTCCGCCACCCCCGGCCATCGAAATGGCCCCGCTCCCGCCCGTGCGCACCAACCGCGGCTTCTCCGGCCGCTCTGCAGTCTCTGTAGGCGCCGATCGCGGCGCGGCGGGCGGCGGTGGCGCCGCAAGCGCCCCCAGCGCCCCCAGCGCCCCCAGCACCGCCAGCGCCGCCAGCGCCGCCAGGGATGGAGGCGCTCCATCCCACATCCTGTCGAGCTCGCTGTACATGTACGCGTCCGATGCGGTGGCAGTGAGCGCGGGTCGTGGGCACACGATCAAGCTCGGCCCCGAGGCCCTCCCCAGCCACGCTGACCTCGAAGCGACCCTCCGCTCCCCATGCCTACTCGTCTTCTCCGGATTTGGCGAGCCACCGCCCCCCTCCGCAGGCCTTCCGAAGCCGTTGGTGCTGCGCTCCACCGGCGCGCACGTGGCAGCGGCCAGCGCGGCGCCCACTGAGGCGGAAAGTGCGGCGGCCAGTGTAGCGGAGGAGGATGAGGGCCCGGCAGACGAAGCCGGGACGGCCACTCCAGATGCAGCCGCCTTGACCGCCGCCGCCGCCGCGACCCTCGTCACCCCATCAGACATTCCTCCGGAGCAAGCGACGTCCCGAGCGTCGTCCAGGTCCCCCCAGGGCATGGGGCTCATGCCCGCCCTTTGCGTCGCCGTCACGATCGGGTTCGGCTCCTCTCCCGCTGCTGTCGCCTCCGCGAGCGACGCAACCACCGCCGCCACCATCGCCCCCACCGCCCCCACCAGCGTGACGTCGACGGCCTTATCCTCCGCCGTCGCCTCGGGAGCCTTGCCATGTATGGGAGACTCTTCAGCCGTCGCCTCCGCCACCGCCACGCCCTCCGCCACCGCCACGCCCTCATCCACGGCCACGCCCGCGAGCCCTTTCACACCTCTCTCGCCGAGCCCTTTCGCCCCTCTCTCGCCGAGGAGTCCGCGCACACCGCCTGCCACACCACCTGTCGGGCCCGTCTCGACCATCGACGGTCGGACCGACCCTCTTCCCACACCTCCCCCCTCGCTTACCGTCGCCCCCCCCCAAGACGCCAATGCCGCTGCCAGTGCCGCTGCGGGGAGCGCTGCCACCGAGAGCGCGCCAGACAGCGCTGTCTTGAGCAGCGGCAGTTACCTGGGCACAGTCGAGCAGCTGCTCCTCGGGACGGCCGATGGCTTCCTCGAGGTGGCCGAGGTGTTCGGCTTCCAAAGCGTTGGCGACGGGGAGGACCAGAGGCTCTGCGTCGCGTGCATGGCCGAGCCAAAGGATACCATCGTGCTCCCGTGCCGCCACCTATGCGTGTGCTCGTCCTGCTTCGACCAACTCACCAACGAGCGCTGCCCCGTATGCCGCACCCTCTTCACATCCTTCTTACGCATCGATCCAAGTATGAATACGTTTAGCAAACAATGGGATGTACTCTGAGAGAAGTGTAGTCGGCCGTACATGTATCTACTATTCTAGATCTGATGTTCAGTTTTACCAATCTCTCTCTCTCGACTCATGCCCCAGACCAGCATGGGGCCCATTGCATGGCCAAATCAGATCATCATTTGAGTTACTCTTGTGGGAACGATTCCATCAGTCCGACACGGGGGGTCAATCTCCTGAATCTCGCCGTACGGCGCAACATATGGCCTCGGGACCGGTGGTCTTGCCGAGATGCATAACGTGTACTGTTCACGTGAACAACTTTTAATATGGGGATCCTCGTCGGCGCTCTACGAGGCGGCGCTAGACGCGCGTCGCTCGCCCGATGCCGCCGCTATGCCTTCACCTTCTCGCCCGAGAACTTTCGCGATCCCAACCTACCTTCTGGCCTGCGCGTGATCGATGTGCCCGCGGCGAAAGCGACGGATGAGACGCTTGCCGAGGTGGGCGCTTGCCTGATCCATGGGCCGGACGAGCGCACAGTGGCCAACAAGAATTTTGAGATCGTGCGATGGCCACAGCCGGGCTGGCGCCCGCTCGATCCGCAGACAGGCGATGAGGCGGGCACCACCGAGGGCCACTTTGACGTCCACTGGCAGGCGGATTACTTCTTCGGGCACAATCTGGCGATCGCGACGGAGAACAACTACTACCTGGACGGGATCGGCTGCCCGCCCGAGCAAGCTCGGCGCGAGCTGCCGAGCGCGGGCGACGGCACCCACATCTTACTTTGGATGAGCGACTACCATCCGGACGGCGCGCAGCTGTTTTGGCCGTGCACGGAGCCGCCCGCTCCGTTCACAGTGTGCCTGGGTGCGGCGCGGTTTGGCGACGACATCCGGCCGACAGACATGCGAGCCTTCACTGTGCCCGCTGGTAAGGGCGTCTACCTTGCGCCGGGCACGTGGCATAACGGCATCTACCTTCGGCCCGAGCACTGCCCGGCGCGGTTTTTGACGCGCCAGGGTAAAGTGCACGCGAGGGTTTCGTGCTCCTGGGCGGATGAGTTTGGCGTGCTGCTGAGGGTGCCGCTGGGCGAATAGCGCAGGAGGCGGCATCGGCACGAGGATACAGTAAAGCACGTTGACTTGTTGGAATGTATTCGTTTGCGCCGACGACCAGGTTCGAGGTTCTTGCGAAGGCGCCCGCGGGCGGGCGTCGCGCGAGTCTGTGTGTATACATGTAACTGTCGAATTATACCGATTGGCTGTGAAAGGCCATTTCGCAAAAACTGCGGTAATTTGCGAAACTTGCTAAACCATGGTAACTCGCTTTTTTCACAAGTTTGCCTCGCGCGTGACGTCCACACACTTGGCCGATTGGTCGGCGCTGAGGTTGATTGGCGGCCCTTCTTGCCTGCCTTCGGACCTCGTTCTAGCGGCGCCTCATCTCCCTCAATCGCGCGCAGGCCTCTCCGTGAGCCCGCTGCAATGGGTGACGTGGCGCACGAGTTAAGGACGACGAAGAAGGAGATTGAGTACATGAAGGGCTCTTACTCGTCGACCGCGGGCCCGGGCAGTCCTGTGTTTCCGGGCGCAGCAGCGATGGCCAAGAGCGAGGCGGGCGAGGCGATCAAAAAGTACATCGACGGTCTACAAGCAACGGACCCGATGGAGGGTGCCGTAAATAGCTGGCTAGTAAAGGGCGGCGGCGGCGGCGGTGGTGGCGGCAGCGGCGGCGGGTGTGTGCTCCTTTAAGGGGCATGGCACGAGTGGGCGCTTCGTGTACCTTGGCCACGTGGGCGCCGCAGCGAGCGCTGCGGCTGCCAGCCGCGCCTCCTGGCCGCGTCACGGAGTTGCCGTCAGCGCGACCGCGACAGCTGTGTATGTGACAAGTGCGGTGTGATCGGACTCGGTCGACGTGTGCAGCGACGACCGACGTCCGTTTGTGTCATGTCCTTGGGACGTCGCCTTAATCAAGCGTGTTGGCAAATTGGCGAGTCGATTCCATTTATCACAACCACTCTCCTGAGCTACTCTGCGCTGTAATGACGACTATACTGTCGCACCCACAATGCGAACCCGCCCGCCCAACATGAATGTCACATGCTGTGATCAGTGCATGGAGCCGCCGCCTGCCTTCGCCTTCTGCCGATCGAGGAATGCCTTCCGCCCCTCCGCGTTCTTGCCCGCCTGCTGGACGATCTCCTCTCTCCAGTCGAAGCAGCGGTTGAACCATCTGATGTGCGAGACGCCGAGCACAGGGTACATGCCAGTCATGGCGGGGAAAAAGGCCCAGCCAAACACGGCGAGCTTGGTGACGACGGCGGCGGCCGTGATCTGGAGCACGACGTGGATCAGCCACGGGTCGCGCTGTGGGTGGGGCATGCCCTCCCAGCAGCCCAGCCCGATGGCGCCCATGCACAGCGCCGTCGAGAGCACGCCCTCGAGGCCGAGGCGTAGTGGACTCGTGCCGAGGCCGTCGAGCACCGGAGGGGCCACGACGAAGGCAAAGTAGCGAAGCGCCGTGTCAAGCCAGACGCGCACCGGCCGACGGCAGCAGCCAACCTTGTCGCCGATGTCCAAGAGCGGCACATTCACATCCGACCGACGAGGCGGCGCGGATCCGGAAATCCTTGCCAAGACCTTCTCGTACCCTATTCTTATCGCATGCGCGTAGGCGTCCTCAAATTCATCGATGTCGATGTCGCCGTCGGTGTCGGTGTCGATGGCCTTGAAGAATTTGTCTCTGTCGAGCTCATCGAACAATTCCTTTGCAAAGGCGACGTCGTCGAAGAACTCTTTCAGCTCGTTGACGGTTATCCTTCCATCCTCATTACGGTCGATTTTGCAAAAGAGATCATGCGCAGCGGGAAAACTCTTTTTGAGCTCTTCCAGCTCTGCGATAGACTTGTAGGCGACCCCAAATTCTTCGGCATCGATGTAATCGTTGTCGTCGATGTCTTTGGCGTCGAAGGCCCTTGACAATCGCGTCTTAAAGGCGTCGTCGGTATGATTCAGCTCGTCTTTCAGCTCGAGGACTGTTATCCTTCCATCCTTATCACTGTCGATTCGGCAAAAGAGTTGATGCGCATCGGGAGAGCGCTTCTTGAGCACGTTGAGTTTGTCTGCGAGAGACTCGGGTGCCAGCTCCTCCGGCCACATGCCCTGGGAGCATGGCCTCAGGTTTTTACGGCAGGTCATTCGCTCGGTCGCATCGACGCGAATCTTGTAGATAGGCGGCAGCACTTGGTCATCGACTTCCTTGATCACCGCCCTAGCCACGGTGCCGTCGCGCTTGCGATAGAAGCACTCGGTGTCGACGCGCAGCACCGATGCGTCAGTGTCAGTGCGTGAGGGCGTGGATCCCGAGCTGAGCATCCCGAAGAAGTAGTCGAAGAAGGGCTGGATGAGCCACAGGGCCGCCAAGGCGGGGGGTACGATCCAGGCCCAGCTGCCGATGGCGTAGCCGAGCATGCCGACCGCCAGGGCGCGTAGGCACATGTCGGAGGCGAAGTAGAGGGCGGAGCCGAGGAGGAGGGCCTTGGAGGAGATGAGCCACCCACGGACACGGCAGGGGCGGTCGGTCGCTGGGTTGAGGACGAATGAGGTGAGGGCGATGAAGAGGGAGAGGAAGGAGACGCCCGCGGAGAGGATGAGAATCAAGTGGTGATGATACGCGCGCTGAGGGCCGATGCTCATGATGATCAGCACCTGGAAGTAGAGCATTGGGGCGGAGAGGAAGAGGGCCTGCACGAGCCGGAGCACCGTGAAGACCTCCTGCAGCTCCGCCTCGTCCTCCATTGGACTCCCGCCGGGCATCATGACGCGGAAGAGCTCGACGAAGGCCGTGAGACCGAGTGGCGTGCAGCAGCCGTACGGCATGAGCTGCCGGCCTGGGTCCGCGAGAGATCGGATCTCCGACCGCTCGACGCGCACCTCGTTCTTCTTGTCCGCGATGCTGTTGATGTGGTAGCCGGGACCGGTGAGGGCACCGACCTTGGGCCGCGACCACACGTCGCCTTTGCCGCCCTTGCCGCGGTCGGCGGTGTCACGGTGGCCGCCGAGGCCTGCGAGCTCTCCGACCGAGCGGTCCGAGTCCGCGCCCGAGCGGTCGGTGAAGAAAGGAGGCTCCTCGATCTCGACTGTGAAGTAGCCCCCCGTGGAGCCGTACCCCATGCGGGGCGTCGTAAAGATCGAGTCCGTGAGCGACACGTCCGTTCGGGCGGAGAGCTCCAGCTTCAAGTCCTTAGGCGCTGGGGCTCGGATTGACGGAGCGGTCGGGATGGAGATCTGCGAGATCTGCGAGATCTGCGTGCGCTGCGTGCCGGTCACAGTGCCCGAGCGCTCTGTGCCAGTGCGGAAGGTGGACTCCTCGCTCCTGTCCTTGAGCTGCTGCGCGCGCTGTGCTTCGAGGACGGCCATCCGATCTGGAGCGTTGGGATGGAGGCGGGGGATCGCCTGCGCAACCGTGCCCTTGCTCGGCGTCCTGCCCACGACCTTGCCAAGCTTCTCCTCGCCCGCTTCGTCAAAGAAGCGCACACGCTGACCTACCTCGGGCTTCGCGGGCTGCGAGATGGATGAGGCGAACATGAGGGAGACGACGAAGGCCATGATGAAGATGAGCACCATGTTGATCAGGTAGAGCACGTATCCGTGCTGGGCGAAGTGCAGGATCGAGAGCCCGAGCGCCCCGAGCTGCAGCAGGTTCATCACAAAGTCACGCAGGGCGCGCAGCTTCCAAGTGACGCCCGCGCCGTAGCGCAGCTCCGTGTCCCATCGCACGCAGAGCTGCCCCTGGACCTCGAGGTTGCCCTCGACGGGCTGCAGAGGCATCCAGAGCTCCGTCATGTCTCCGGCGATGAGCTGGCGCAGCCGCAGCCGGCACTCGCCCATCTTGTCATCGCCAGTAAAGGTATCGTTGTCGTAGACGGTAAGGGTCACCTCCTGGTCTGGGTCGAGGTCGGCGATCGCGCAGCACGGTGCGCACGTGCGTAAGAGGCTCGAGACCAGAGGGAGCTCCTTCTCGGCTCGGAGCGTAAACGACTCCTCCCAACTAGGGTACAGGGTGTCGTACTGGGTCGATGTGTACCAGTAGCGCGTGCCAAACTCGAGCATCACGTACGGGTCGGACGAGGCCTTCTGACCCACCATGGTGAGCGCGTTCTGGTCCATGGAGGGCAGGTTGGAGGCCGAGGCGATCGTGAACTCGATAGTGGCGCCCGTCACCTCGAGCTCGCCGGTCTGAATCTCCCACGGCAGCACTGGCATCGACTGCATCATGAGCTGCGCCATGGTCATCGCTCGGGGATTCATCCCTTCTGCGATTCCGCCAGCCCCCATCCCCATGCCACCTTGCATCGCCATACCTTGCCCCATGCCCTGCATCCCCGGCCCCATGCCCGCAGGCCCATGGCCACCCATGTTGAACAGGCGCTGCTTCTCCAGCTTATCGACGAGTGCATTGGCGCGATTGATCTCCGCATTGACGAGATTGTCCCAGACCAGCCCGAAGAGCACGGTGCACACCACGATCGCCAAGGCCCAGAGGACGCCCCCTTCGAACGCGCCCCTGTAATCGACCTCGGGCGGTGGCTGACACACGCACGCCGAGCGGAAATAGCCACTCACCTCCTCTGGCGACTCACCCTTGTAGCACGACCAGCCGGAGGCGATCGGGAGGAAGAGGTACATCTCGGTGACGACCGCCGCGGCGGCCTTGGCCACGGCGGCCTCGTACCGCCTGCGCTTCGCTTCGGCGTGAGAGTCGCCTTCCCACGTCACCTCTGGCTCGACGTGCACGGGCACCCCACACTCGGTGCCGACGCGATCGGCGTACACAAAGGATTCGAACGAGGACCCTTTGTTGCCCCCGAGAGTGCCTTTTGTGGACTGATCCATGCCCACCTTGCCGCCGACGGCCTGGTCGACGATACCCTGCACATCCGCGCGGAACTTGGCGCGCTCCTGCTCGTCGCTCAACGTGGTCACAATCGCCGACAGCCGAGGCCCGCTGTGCTCGTCGCTGTGCTGGTCGCTCTGCTCGCCGCTCTCGGCGAGGCGTCGGGCAACGGCGGCGGCGGCGGCGGCGGCGGTGCTGCTGACTGCCTCGACGAGGCTACGCCGCCGGGCGGGGTTCTCGAGGTCGATCTTATTGGTGGCGAGCCAGTCCTCGAGCACGGTGATCGGGCGCGGCGGCGCGGGCGGCGAGCGGGGATTCGGCGGCGGCCTCGCGGGTGGCTTCACCGGAGGCGGCGAACCGGGCGGCGCGGGCGGCGCGGGCGGCGGCGGCGGGGGATTGGGCGGCGGCGGTGGCTCGGGCGGCGCCGGCGGGTGGTCATACACGAGGCGCCCGAGCCCGTAGTACGCCGAGAGCGCCTCGATGATCGGAAGGCGCCATGCTCCAGCGAGAGTCTGCTCCAGATTGGTGGCCGACTCGCTGCCGCAGAGCTCGGTGCAGGTTTGGCCGGGGTCCGAGAGCTCCCAGCAGTGGCCTTCGAGGTAGATGCCCAGGCAGTTGGGCGGGGCGGCGGGCGGCGGCGGCGAAGGAGGCGGCGGCGAGGGCGGATGAGGAGTTGCAGGCGGCGGCGGATCAGGCAGGGGCGGGGGCGGCCTCGGCGGCGGCGGCACGGGCGGGGGCGGCGAGGGCGGCGGCGGCGCGGGCTTGGGCGGCACGGGAGGCGGCGGCGAGGGCGCCTCGAGAACGAGGGCTGTGAGCGGCGACGTCGTCACTTGCATGACCTTGGCATTGAGCGCCGTCGACAAGTCGAAGATCGGCGTCTCGTCTAGCCACTGCTTGGCGCCAAAGGCGTCGTGGACGTCATGCACGCGGATACGGAAGCGGATGATGACTCCTTTTTCAGCCGGGGCGAGGTATGTGACCTTGACGTCCTCGACGGAGCCGATGCCCGGGAGCGAGCTGTGCAGATGCTCACGCAGCGCGTACTGCGCGCCCGGCGTCATCTCTTCGATCGTCTCGGCGAGCACGAAGGTGACATCGAGGACACCAACGATCCTGGCGCCCGGGTCGGCGGGCGGCGGCGGCGAGGGCGAGGGCGGCTTGGGCGGCGGCGGCGAGGGCGCCGGTGGCGAGGGCGGCAACGAGGGTGGCGGTGGCGCGGGAGGCGGTGGCGTGGGCGGCGGCGGGGAGGGCGGCGGCTCCTTGGGTGGCGAGGGCGGCGGCGGCGAGGGCGGGATCGAAGGCGGCGGCGAGGGTGGCGGCTTGCTGGGCGGCGGCGGCAAGGGTGGGAAGGGCGGGCGCGGCGGGTGCATCGGGATGGGCGGCGGCGGCGGCGGCGGTGAGCTGGGCGGCGGGTGGGGGGGCGGCATGAGCGGGCATGGGCTCGGCGGCGGCTCCGGAGGTGGATACGGGACAGGCGGGGACGGGTGCGGCAGGTGCGGCGGCGGCGGCATCGGCGATGGCGGCGGCGATGGCGGCGGCTTCGAGGGCGGCGGTGGCGGGTGTGGTGGCGGCTTGTGTGGTGGCGGCGGGCTCGGCGGCTTGTGCGGCTTGGGCGAGGGCGGCGGCGGGTGCGGCGGCGGCGGCGAGGGCGGCGGCGGCGGGTGGCGAGGCGGAGGTGGCATGGGCGGCGAGGGCGGCGAGGGCGGCGAGGGCGGCGGCGGCCAGCAGAGGCATGGCGCCCGGAAGCCCTCCGGGACGCGCAGTGGGCTAAACTGCGGGTAGCAGTGCCAGCGCGGCTTTTCCAGCTCATGCACGAGTAGCACCATGCCGCGGCAACCCTCGATCTGGCGCACCGCGCCGTCGCAATCAGCGTCCCTGAGGATGTGGTCGGTGGAGGGCCCGCAGCCGCGGCGGTCGAGATCCGGCGCGAGGAAATCTTCGATGCATTCGATGATATCGTGGTTTTGGGCGCCGGCGCGCGTCCGCGGCTCATTGACCGTCGCAGCGTTGCCGCACACCTTCGCGCATGATTCGCCGTCCCTGCTTAGGTGCCAGCACTCATTGTCGAAGAGGACGCCACCGCGGCACATGCTTTCATCGACGTGGCACATGAGCGGTTGCGCCGTCGACGGCGCGAGCAGCGCGACGCTGAGAAGCGCGACAGCGCTCAAAGACGGCCGCATGTTGGTCTACCGCCGCTCCGTGACTCCACCGTTCGAACTCAGTTTTTCGCCAATTCTCGCGAGCGCTGTGTCAGCGTTTTCGTGGCATCGCAACCCGCCGTCTGCCGATCAACGGCCTGTGTACCGCAAGTTGTCGGCCACGTGTCCTTCCATACATGTACATAGAGATGCGGCCCAATGGCCCGCGCAAAGAGTACGTGTGGAGGTTGGTGAGGTCTGAGGTGCGGGGGCAGATGGGAGGTGTGGGGATGAGTACATGTATGTAAAGCGACAATTGAAGCAAACCAACGGTTGGTTTGCGCGTCGCAGATTGACTGTATTTACTGTTTGTAGCAGATTGTCTCGGCCTCCACAGGCCGACCCGCGCTGACTCATGAGCCTTGCGCTGACACTCTGCAGAAGTCCGTCGGTTACACCTCCGTCCATTGCGATAGAGGCCCCCGTGAGAGTGTGCGCGTGTGTGTTTCACAGCAGCAGTACTGGAAGTACTGTACCTGCTGGCAGATGCAGCGGGTTCCCTGGCGCGAAAAGTTTTTACGGCGCACGCAGTGCGCACCTTCTATCTTGTCCCGCAACCGAACGCCTAGGATTCATCGCCATCGCCTTCGCGCGTGACCATGGATGCAAGCAGCGAGAACTCGGACTCAGCCATGGTGGTACCTGGATATACTGCGGCAACTGGTCAAACACCAACCACAAATCTGTTTTCAAGGGCTGATTTACTCGTCGAGCACGAGTTGGCAGAGGACGAGGCGGCGGAGGACGAGGCGGCGGAGGACGAGGCGGCGGAGGACGAGGCCGTGAGAGTACCTTGCGCGCGACGCGAGAATGGCAAAGAAAGGTTGGATGGCTACCCGTGCACCCGATGCGGCCGGGTGTTCTTCACGCCCCAAGCGGCGGGCGGCCACGCGCGTCATTGCCTCGAGAATGCCGTGCAAGTCGAGGAACGGTACGACTCGGGAGCTGCTGAGAGCAGCGACGAGGAATTTCATCATCGGGTCCGTAAGCCTGAGCCACAGCGCGCCCAGCCGACACGGCTTGCAAAGATCGTCGGCTACGCAGCCTGGAGACTGGAGCCGCGAATTGGGACGCAGTTTCAGGTCGCCGTCGCGCGGTGGGTCCCCACGGCGACGGCAGCTCCCGGTGGTGACAGCATGCGATTGTGGACTCATACGGAAGACCACGAGGAGCCGCTTCTCATCCCGGCTGAGAGCATCGATGCCGAGATTGCTGAGAGTGCTGAGCGGCGTGCCGCCGGCCACGTGCTGGAGCGCTCGTCGCAGGAGCAATACGAGTTCATCGACGCTCGTTACGTCGGCATGGGCGCCGCGCGTGCCGTCTTGCCGACGGCCGACGGTGCCGCCACAACGACGGGCAGCAAAGAGCTGGCTGCAAAGACGACGGCCGACGATGATGACTACGACCGCGACCGCCGCCGTCGCGACCGCGACCGCCGGGGCGGGCGCGACGACCGCAAGGGCGGCGCGCCCACTGGGCGCACTTATTGGGCCTCGAGCTCGTCCACCCTGCCAGGCGAGGCCATCATCCTGGGTGCGGTGGCGCTGCCGGATGCCTATCGCGATGCTTCGTGCCGAACGCGCCCGAGTGGCATGCCCCCGTGGCCTCCGGCTGAAAAGGCGAGGGGCCGCACGCCTGCGCATCGGCGTGGGCCGTTGACCAAATCGATGGTCTTGGCGCAACGTGGCTACCCACGGCGCCGTCCAACGACGCGGCTGCGGCGCGACAACGAGGCCGAGGAGGAGGCACCGCCGCCGCCGCCGCCCGTCGGGTGGAAGTGGCCGCGCGACGGAGATTGCGTCGAGATTGAGGTCGAGGAAGAGGAGGGCACTGTGTGGAAGCCGGCCACAGTGGTGGCCGTGCTCACCGACGGCTGGTTCAGCGCGCGTATGCTCCATGACGACGAGTGGGTCGACTGGTTCACGTGGCAAGAGGAGGGCAAGGACTGGCGGAGGAGCGCAGGGGCGAGCGCCGGCGGCAAGCGCAAGCTGAGCGCCGTGATGAGCGCGAGCCGAGGTGATGGCGAGGGTCTCGAAGAGGTCGGCAGTTCTACAGCGAGTGCCGTGGCGAGCGCCAAGGGCGCGGGCGCCGAGCCTGCGGGTGGTGGTGGTGGGAGAGGGGGTGGTGGCAAGCAGATACTTCCCAAGTCCCCGCGCCCACCGCTGACGAAACAGGATCGTCCCAACGACGTTGCCCCGAACGGCGCGGGTTTGGGGGTAGACGAGCCCTTAGCAATGAGGCGGCCAAAACGTACGTCGGACGAGACTACCAACGCGGCCATAGAGGCGGCGCGGCGGGTGTCGCAACGAGACGACTTGGAAGAGACGGAGGCGCAGGCGCAACCTGAGGAGCCACCTGAGAAGTCGAAAGCCGAGGAAGAGGCCGAGGCGGAGGCCGATCGAGCGGCCGTCGCAGCGGCGATGCGCGATCGCGTGAGCATTCCAGCGCCGGGCACCATGGAACACGAGCTGGCCGGTGGAGGCATTGAGGTCGGGATGGGGTGCGAGGTGGAGATGGAGGACGACGGGCTAACGGGATCGCGCTTCTCAGCGGCGATCTGCCAGCTGTGGCCGCTGAGTACCACAAAAGGGAAGAAGAAGGTCCCTACGCAGGCCCTCGTCCAGTACGATACGCTCTATGAAGACCAGAAGAGCTCTGGGACGAAGCCGGCGCACCTTCGGGAGTGGGTACCTCTCACGTCTCTTCTCGCGGTGCCGCCGTTGCCGCCTGATGATTGGATCACACGCGTGCTCGCTGGCGACGAGCTTGATGGACTCTACGAAGGTGGCTGGTGGCGCGTCGTGGTCCTTACACGGGGCGAGGACGCATCGGAGCCATTCGTCACCGAGGTGGTGGGCTACGATGGCCTCCAGCGCATCTTCTGCGCCGCCGATCTCCGGCCACCACTCGGCTCACGCCTCCTCGTCAACTCGTCTGCCTCCCCTCCTCTGGCCACTGTGATTACACCTGTGCTTACAACTGCACCACCTGCACCACCTGCCAATACCAATGCGGCATGTGCGATCGCAGAGACCGTGTGGATCGCATGCCACGCGACCGAGGAACGCCCACTCGCCACAACCCCATTCGACACAACCCCACTCGCCACTACCACACTCGCCACGACCCCACTCGTCACAACCACACTCGCCGCCGCCGCTCATAAGCGCCCAACTGCTGAGCCCTCTGCTAAGGGACCCAAACAGGCCGCGCAGCACGGGTATCGATGCGGGCGCTGCGGCCTGCCGAAGAAGGGACATGTCTGCCTCGCCGGCACCGCCGTTGCTACCGCACCCTCCGTGTCGGCAGAGGCGAGGGGCCAGGGGCCGCAAGGGTCGCAGCCGCTCAGCGGACTCCGCGGCATCGCCACGCATGCATCCGTTAATCTCGGGCCTGATCTCGGTGGCATCGCCACGCATGCGCCCGTCGTGTGGGCGCATGCGCCCGCCATCTACGCCCCCGCCCCCGCCCCCCCTCCGCCTCCGCCCGAGCCCACACGTGCTCGCAGTGCACGCCCGGCGGCGGCGGCAGCCGCAGCAGCAGCGCTGCGGGCGCAAGAGGGTGAGGACGAGGAGGAGGACGAGGACGACGACGGCGAGGAGGAGGAGGAGGAGGCACCAGAACGGCCACCAAAGAAGCCAAAGGCGCCGCCGCCGCCGCCGCCGCTGCTCTCCGCCGCAGTGGCAGCCGCCAAGGCCGCCGGAGCGGATGACGCCACTGCCAACGCCATCGCCGCAGCAGCAGCCGCGGCCGCGGCGGCTGCCGGCCTTTTCTCCCGCACCGGCGCTGGTGTAAATATTTGACGGAACCGTGGTGTAAATATTTGACCGAGATTAAGTCCGAGATTAGGAATTCCAATCATAAGGAATTCCAAGTAAGCCCAATTCCTAACGGTTGCGTCGGCTCCTCAAGAGGCGTCGGTCGGCGTTCCCGACGCGCCGTCGGCACGACTGACTGCAATTGAAGCCCTTTGAAGCGACTTGAAGCGACTGCAAAATGACGCGCCTCCTCGTGGGCTTGCTGTGCCTCCTCCGTTTGGTGCCGGCGCCAGTCACGAACCTCGTGGTGCTGTATGTAGAGAACCACAGCTTCGATCATTACTTTGGATGCGCTACGGCCGAGCTCCCAGGCATTGACGGCCTGACGGGCAATGAAAAGCAGTGGATCGATCCAAACGATCACAGCAAGGGCAGCGTGAGCATTCGCTGCGGCGCGTCCGAATATGTTTGCCAGCACGGCCCTGGATCCAGTGCGGGGCGGTTCTACGATTGGCACAAGACCGCCATCTTCGGCGCCGGCGTGCCCGTGCCTGACAAGGGCCCTTATCCGAACGCAACGATGGAGGGCTTTGCCAACGTTACTCGCGGCGATAATGTCGTCTTCGATATGTTCTCGCCGGCTCAGCTCCCCATCAAGATGGCGCTGGCCAAAGAGTTTGGGCTCTTTGATCGCTTCTTCTCCTCCGTGCCCGCACCCTCCCAGCCGAACCACATGTTTGCCCAGTCCGCCACCTCGTGTGGCTGCACAGACACGGGCGTCCAGTATCGGCAGTGTGGAGGTACGCTACCTCTCTTCCCACAGCGCACCATCTTCGATTCGATCCTGGAGGCGGGCAAGAACTTTGCCCTCTATTATGACGACATCCCGGGCGACATTTACATGACGTCCCTGCTAGAGAAAACCCCGACGCACGCGCACACGTACGATGCCAAGGACAAGGGCTGGTACGATGCCGCCAAGGCTGGCACGCTTCCCGAGCTGAGCTGGATCGTGCCGCGCTACCAAACGTCGCCCAATGACGACCATCCCTGTCACGACGTGGCGCTCGGCGAAGCGCTTCTCAAGCAAGTGTACGAGACGTTACGTGCTTCTCCGCAGTGGAACAGCTCGGCGCTCTTCGTGATTTACGACGACTCGGGCGGCTACTATGACCACGTGCCGCCGCCGACGAAGGCACCGCCGCCCGAATCATCGTGCGATGTGGGGCCTGGCTGCCCAGTCGCCTTCGCATTCGACCGGCTGGGCGTTCGCCTCGCGAACCTGCTCATCTCCCCGCTCCTCCCCAAGGGGACTGTCATCAAGGATCCGGCGGGACCGCCAGGTACGCCTACCCGTCCTTTCAACGACTCGGTGTATGAGATGAGCTCGATTAGCGCGACCATCAAGAACCTCTTCGGGCTGCCCAAGTTTCTGACGAAGCGCGATGCGTGGGCGGGCTCCTTCCACGACGTCTTCACACTGACCGAGCCGCGCGACACACCTCGCGTGTTGCCCGACCCTCCCCCTCCTCACTCGCCTTCCTCGTTGAGCGACGACGAAGACGACGGAGACGACGACGGAGACGACGACTGGGCAAAACAATTGGGCGCCATCGCCGTGGGGCGAGCGCAGCACGTTGCCCGTCGGATGAAGGCGACTCAGCCGCACTTTGCGGGCAGTGAAGACCCGAGCGTACTCACACGCCGGCAGAAGCGATGGCTCCGGTGGTACGGCACGCTGCTCGGCGAGGAGGAGGAGGCGATCCAAACCAAGACCAATTCGCTCTCCATGGCCGAGGGTGAGCGGTGGCTCGCTGACGCGGTCCAAACGACCATGGAACGCGTCAAGGACGGCTCGCTCAACCACCTGTTTCGTCGTGATGAGCTCTGAGCCTCGTGTCCAACTTTGAGGCACCGGCACGCGTCCGACAACGGACCATCCGCATCTTGATCCGAAGGTGATGGAGCGGCCACAGGGTGCCAGCGAGGCGGCAGCGATGGGGTATAGGATCAAATCGCTCAAAACCACACACCGAACTGAGTGAGTGAGTGAGGGAATGAGGGAGTGAGTGAGTGACCCACTCGGCAGTGACGGTGATCTCAATATCTCATGCAATAACAAAAGTTAACTCACTCACACTCACTGGTCCGTCACTCACACACTCACATCTCACTGGTCCGTCCACTCACACTCACTGGTCCGTCACTCACACCCGTGTATTAGCAATTAGGGCCATTGCAGGCTTTTTTGAGTGGCGTATCCCACAGCGCCCATCCGACTGGCTGCTGCGGCGGGGGCCGTCTGCGTGTGCCCAACGCGACGCCCTGACGATCCCGATCGGCATAGTTTTTCACGGCATCGTGCGATAATGGCGGAGTTGGTACAGCTCGAGCTCGATGAGAAGGACAAGGAAAACTTTGCGGAGATGCAGGCGGCCATGAATGAAGCGCAACGCGAGCTGGCATCGCTCACGATGCGGGGACGCACGCGGCACGCTGAGGCCAAGTGCGTGCAGCGGCCTCCCATGCGTTCCCGCCGCTGCTGCCTTTCTGCCGTGTGCTCGCTCACGCGCGTATACGATGCCCCGTGCGGCGCAGACATGCTGCACTCACGTACGCCGAGCTTGAGGAAGTCCCTGATGACGCGCGCGCCTTCGAGCAGTGCGGCAAGATGTTCTTGCTGCGCCCAGTTCCCGAGCTGAAGGAGTCGCTGGCGGAAGCGGTTGAGTCGGGCAACAAGGACGCCACCGCGCTCGTCGAGAAGACGAAGCACGTTGAGGAGACATACAAGAAGCTCCAGGATGATTTCAATGAGTTTCTCAAGGCGCACAGTGCGTTGCTGCCCCAGCCATGCCGTGCCGCGCCCCTGCACACAAAGCCGTGCGTTCGCTCTCCGGGCGCACGCAATAACGTACGTATCTCAACGACCCGGGTTTGCCCTGTGCGTGCCGGCAGTTGTCACAGGCGAAAAGGAGGAGAAGTAGGGCAGCGCGCCCGCGCGGAACGCTCCTGCTGCTCTCATCTGTGGCTGGTAGAAGCATGGTCGCAGAGACTACGGTCTACGTGTCCACGGTCTACGCGCCCGCCAGCGGTGAAAACATAGGCTCAGCTCCCTCTCGCCCTGAGTCACGCGCATCTGCGTATATAGCGCGTGCGGGCCGATGGGTGTATTTACAATTCTTATACCGACCGACCGCAAGGACTCTCTCTCGTCTAATCGCCCGGGGTACATTCAACATTGCCCGGGGGGTCGGGTACCGCCCGGGGCCCCTTGCCCGGCACGTGTTGGCTGAGTTCTGACTTCTGTGGCGGACTGTACACGCTCACGGCGCTACGGGCCTACGCGCCTTTAACGTTAAAGCGTAACGCCTGGCCTCATGCGATGAGCTGCGAGCCGGCTCACCGTGCGAGCGTTGATCGGATCAGTGAGTTCACAGGTAGTAGATGGAAGGGTGCTCGGGCGAGAGCTTAATGGATCTGACGTGCGCCCTTTTTCGAGCAGGTGCTTGCGCGGGTGCATCTCGCTGAGCGAGCTGTGCATCTCGCTGAGCGAGCTCAGGCCGTCGTGGTCGGAGCGCCGCGTTGAGCGCTGCGCGGTCGTCTGCACTGCCGATCGTCGGCGCGTCTCTCGAAGCGGTTCCAGACTCGCGCTCATCACGACGCGCGGCTCTCAAAGCGGTTGTGGACTCGCGCTCATCACGACGCGCCACCGTTGCGGGCGTCAGCGCTGGGCTGAGCACCGCCACTGGGCTGAGCACCGCTGGGCGCAGCACCGCTGGCGATGGTAGCGAAGGTCTCGCCACCGCTGAGGACGAGGACGGTGGCGGCGGCGCCTCACTGCTGGCGGCTCTCTCTGCGGTAAGTCGACGCTGTCTTAGGCTAGCAGTGGGCGCGGCGGCCGCCGGGGTGCAGGCGAGTTCGGGCCACGCAGCGGCACTGCTCATTCTGGGCACGGCGTCCTCCCGGGCACGGCGTCCTCCTGGGCACGGCGTCCTCCCGGGCACGGCGTCCTCCTGGGCACGGCGTCCTCCCGGGCACGGCGTCCTCCCGGGCACGGCGTCCTCCTGGGCACGGCGTCCTCCTGGGCACGGCGTCCTCCCGGTCACGGCTTCCTCATTCCAATCGCCATGGTCCCACCGCACGGAAGCTCTGGAGGCGCGCGCATCTCGAGGCGCATCTCGAGGCGCGTGCCCTTCGTCCTTGGCGGCAGGCATCCTGCAGCCACTGGCGGCGGCGGCGGTGGTGGCGGGGGCGCAGGCGAGGTCAGGCCACGCAGCGGCACTGCAATCACTGGCGGCGGAGGCGGGGATGGCGGTAGCCGCGGCTTGAACGGCTTGAACGGCAGGAGGGAGTGCACCCTTGCCAGGCAGTCGGACCACAGCACCGACTGGTTGCCGAGCAGAAAGGACCATAGGCGGCGTGCGGCCCCGGCCCGTCGTTCCGATCGGCCCAGGCGAGAAGGCGTACACAGTCCGGCGACCCGTACACACCGCCGCCGTCCCCGCGGGTGCGAGCACACCCAGCGGCGGGAGCAGCGGAGGCACAAGTACATCTGGAGGCACAAGTACCGCCGCTGGTGCAGCGCTCTCGCCGGTGGTCATGCGCTGTGGGTCGTCGCAACCAACCTGTAAGTGCAGGGGCACATCTCCTGACGTGCTCCCAGCGAGATGCGATCTCGAGATGCGAGCTCCTGACGTGCTCCCAGCGCCGACGGCCGAGCCATCCACACTGCCAAAGCCGGCGGCCTTGCCGTCGATGTAACCGTCCACGTAGCCCTCATGCAGGGCCGTGAATGCGACGTCTTCACCCCCACCGCCGCCAACGCCAACGCCAACGCCATAGCCACCGTCATCGCCATCGCCATCGCCGCGTGTGTCCAGCTCAAGGAAAGAGCTGCCCTCTGCAGGCTGTGAAGAGCTGCCCTCTGCAGGCTGTGAAGAGCTGCCCTCTGCAGGCTGTGAAGAGCAGCCCTCTGCAGGCTGTGAAGAGCTGCCCTCTGCCAGTTTCGAGGGGCTGGCCCTATGCAGCCCGGCCGCAGCCGAGGCGCTCTGGGCCTGCTGAGAAGTAGGCGGCGCACTACCAAGGGCACTGGAGCCCTTCGAGGCCATGTGCTTGGGCCCACCATCTCTTGTGATCAGGATGCCGGCCATGTTATTCGACTGGAGCCCGCTGAGAGCCATGAACTCCTCCTGATCGTGCTTCATCTGCGCCTGGGCTGCTAGCACGTGCTTGATGAAGCCGATCCCACACTCGAAGCGCGACGCCTTCCCCGTCCTCAGGTCCTCAGCGTAGTCGGCCTTGGCCTTGGCTAGGTACTCATCGAACGTGGGCGGGAAGCGCTTCGGGTTGGCCTTCATCACCGCCTTCTCGGCCGCACCCTGGAATTGTGCCCCGATGATGGGGACGACGATGGAGATGATGAAGGGAATATTGACCGCCGGAGCCCCCGGCATGCTCTGCGTATCCCAATACTCCCAATAGTAGATGTGGGTGCCCAACGAGACGTAGTGCGCCACGTAGCCGATGTTGAGGCACCAGGCCACGATCTTGCGCGTGTGCATGGGCAGGTGGAACCAGAGCGCTTCGGTCGGCCGGCCGTAGAAGTCGACGCCGACCTGATGAGGGACGCAATCAGAATGTACTCAGAGGTCATCAGAGTCACAAGGAGGCGCGGACCTGGATGAGGGATGCAATCAAGGACGCACAAGGACCGCACTCAGACGCACTCAGAGAGACCATCAGAGAGACTATCAGTGGCACCCATGGCCATCCGTGGCCCTCAGTGGCCATCAGTGGCACTCAGTGGCACTCAGCCTTCTGACCTTGCCCTCGTTCCGATCTTCCATGTCGTATGCGTCACAGAGGATGGCAAAGCGCCATGGCACCGGCAAGAGGTTGATGTACGAGAAGACGATGGTGAAGACCTTGATGCAGATGTTGAACCAGAGCTGGCCATCCGTGCAAACCCTGTGCATGCCTTGACCGTTGACACGGTCGACTTTGTTGTGCGTCGCCGGTGCGTACGACCCGAAACCCTCTGTAAAGTTCTGGCCCGGGTTGCGCTCCAAGTAGAGCTCGATGGTATGCGTCTTGTTCGCGCACTCTGGGTAGATGTCGGTGAGGGTGAAGATCTCGGCGCCGATGATGGCCGAGAGGAGGAAGACGCCGATGGCGACGCCGAAGCCCACGATGACGAGCGCGCTGATCCCCGCGAGCACCATGAACAGCGTGTTCTGCGCGATGAAGAACCCGAGCACCGTGTCGCGCGCGCGCTCGGAGCAGTCCGCATCGGGGGGCGTGCCCATCTCGGCAACGAGCGCGTACGAGCCATTCGTGGGCGCGCCGAGGAAGGCGCGGCGCGTCGGCTGCCTCGCCTTCGCGAGCTGCGCCGCCGCGACCAGCGGGTTCAGACCTTTGACCCAGTCGGCCCCTTCCTTTGAGGCCTCATTGACCGCATTGAGCGCCTTTTGGTACACTTCAGCGAACTTGCCGCCCTTTTTCAACTGCTCGCCCACCGTGACCACGAACTCTCCGAAGTCGATGTGCCCCGAGCTGTCCGGGTCGGCCTCCTTCATCATCCTCTCGAGCTCGCCGGGCTGGAGATGCATCTTGAGCCTCTCGCAGATTGCCCGGAGCTCCTCAGTGTCCACTTTGCCCGACTTGTCGTGGTCGAAGGTGTCGAAGACGGCACGCATTGTTTGGAGCACGCCGCCCACGGTGCATCCCTCGAGTGCCTTGCTGTACATCGCCTTCTTGAACTCCTCAAACTCGATCTGGCCGCTCCCATCGGGGTCGGCCTCCTCCATCATCGTCTGCAATTGGTCTGGCGAGAGGTCGATGTCGAGCGAGCCGAGCATGCTGCCGAGCTCGTTCGTACTCACCCTGCCATCCCTACTTGTATCGTACTTGGTGAAGATGGTCTTGAGGGTCTGGTCGTCAATGGAGATGGGATTCGAACTTGCGGTCGTGTCCAATGATTTAGACCGCCGCGACTCGGACCGACGCCGTCGGCTTGACGAGTCATTGGGCTTGACGAGACTTGAGTCATTGGGCTTGACGAGACTTGGCTGACGCGATTCGGACCGATCCCGTCGGCTGGCCTTCTGCCGGCAGAGGTACGCGCAGAAGCAAGCGGCGCCAAGCAGGGTGCCCACAGCCAGAGCGACGATCAAAGGGAGGAGCCATCCCCAGACGAGATGCCAAGGGGCGGAGGCTGCGGCGCGTGAGCCGACGGCTGGCGAGGACGGCGGCGCTGGCGGCGGTGCAGGCGGCAGCGAGGCCGGCGACGGCGGCCGGGGCGGCATCGAGGGCGGTGACGGCGGGCGGGGTGGCAGCGAGGGCGGCGACGGCGGGCTGGGCTGCGCAGGCGGCGGCGAGGGCGAGGGCGGTGACGAGGGCGGCGGCAGCTCTGGCGAGGGCGGCGGCGGCGGCGATGGTTCGGGAGAGGGCGGCGGAGGTGGCGGCGGCGAGGGCGGTGAGGGCGGCGAAGGCGGCGGGGGCTGCTGCGGCGGCGGGCGCGAGGGCGGGGGCATCGAGGGCCGCGGCTGCGGGGGTGGGGGGGGCGAGGGCGGCGGCGGCGGTGCAAGCTCCGCGCCGCAGCGCACGCCACAGTCGGAGCAGTCGGTCCCCGCCGCACATCGCGACGAGACCGAGCCAACGCCGCCGTCGTCGCAGAAGCCATCAGGCTGTGGAAATCCAGCGACGCGGGTTGCACACGTGTTGGTGCATGCGCAGCCCGGTGCCAACGGACGCGGCGGCGAGGGAGGCGGCGGTAGTGGCGGCGGCGGCGAACGCGGCGGCGAGGGTGGTGGCGAGGGCTGCGGCGAGGGCTGCGGCGAAGGCGATGCCAAAGGCGGTGGCGATCGTGGCGGCGAGGGCGGCGGATGCGGCGGCGGATGCGGCGAGGGCGGCAGCTGCGGCGGCAGCGGTGGCAGCGGCGGCGGCGATGGGCAGCGCGGGCCGCAATCGCTGCAGTCGCTACCAAGGGCGCAGTCGGAGTAAGCCGCAACCGTGCTGTTCGTTGCAGGGACGCTGCATGTGAGCGGGTCGGTGCAACCGTCATCACAGTAGCCATTCTGGATTAAGTTAGGGTTGGCGCAAGTGTTGGTGCACACGCAGGATGGTTGTGCCGTCGAGATCGAGAATGCGAGCATGGTGGCGATGAGGCGCAGGTGGCGGTGCTCAACCGCCTCCATCCCTCGAGGAGGCTGACATGACATTTCGAAATTTTCGGACTGAGAAAACAGAGTGTGAAAACGTGAGGAATTTTTCAGAGAAGTCCCAAGATTAAAACCACACATGAAATGCTGACAGATGGAATCGAGGCAGGCTGAACGTGACTATCCTATACTCCGACACCGCATACAATTTTTTGAAAACGAGAATCGCATCTCCCGTGAGCGGCGCCCCGCTTGCTGGCCTGTTGCCAGTAGTCATGTTAATTAATGCGTCCCCCCGAGGACGCGCTTGAGCATGAGCGCCGCTGTCCCGATGTAGTGTGTGGTCCTATTTTTGGTAACTTCACGTTCACGTTCACGTTAGTTTGCCATTGTTTGCCATCGCGCGGCCAATCCGTTACCTCGAGGCGGTCTAGGTCGAGGCGCTCGGGTAGCCGAGGCGCGCGCTCGCCCACTCGTCAGCGAGCACCGCCGCGCCTGCACCATCCCACAGCCCCGCGACGTACCCCGTCTTATTGCGTAGCTTTCGCATCCGCGCATCGCACAGCAAGGTTGTGCCCGAGGCCCGTTCGAGGGCGCGCAAGTCGCAAAGCGTCCGGAGCACGGCGGCCCGGTAGACGCGCATGTCGACGCTCAGCAGCTCCTCATCAAGCTCACGCAGCACAGCCGGCGCCACGTCAGCCGTCGAGATCTTGGCGCCGGCGCTCGCCTTGAGCTTGCGCCGCGCCGTACCGGCGAGACTGACCCCGCGCCCTCGGTGCGCGACGGCGCGCGCGGCGGCGCCTTCGGCAGCAGCAGACCCGCAGATGCATGCGGGGTTGAGCCTTCCTAGCTTGCGGTACTCGACGAGGCACAGCGCCTCGGGCAAGAGCTCCAAAACCCCTACGAAGTCGGCAGCATGCACCGCCGCGATCGCCTCCGCAAGCGGAGGCCTCGCGTCCTCGGCGCGCTGCCCCACGTGGTGAGCGCATGGCGTCGTGCACTCCTTGAGGTAGTCGCAGTTCCAGCGCTCGTCGGTGCACATGAGCGCACGTGACATGTGGTTGAGCGGGTTGTAGCCATAAAAGTCGCCGCGCGCCGGCGTCCAGCCGCGCGCAAAGTGCGATACCCACTGCGCAAAGCCCGCCGCGTCGTCGCCCTTGACCACCGGGTAGCCGGCGGCACGTCGCGTACGGAAGCGACCCTGGTAGGCGCCGTGCAGATACTGCGAGAGCGCATGGCCGCGTGGCTCACGGAAGAAGATGACATTCACGCGTGACTCGTGCATGAAAGGCGGATAGCATTGCTCGGCGCCACCCACCGGCCGAGCGAAGCGGAGCAGTTCCTCGCGCACGGAGCGGCCGCCAGTCTTGGCGATGTGCGTCATGTGGAAGAGGCGCGTCGTGTTCACCCACGAGCCGAGCCGACCTGGCTCAATGCGGAAGCCGGAGCTCGGCCACTTTTGTGCGGAGAGCAGCACGAGATGGTGGACGGGCGCGCGGCGCGGTGCCGCCGTGCGGTGGCGCCACGCAAGCGAGGAAACGAGGTCGCACATACCGTCGGTCGGCAGCGCGCGGCGCACGTCAGGCGTCAGCGCCGTTGACGGCATAGCCATACTTAGCTTCACACAAGCCTCTTCACGCCCGGTCAAAGATACAATAGTAGGTCAAGAAAGATCACCATGTAGTCATCTAAGGCCTAAGAATACAGGACACAGAGACGAGCTCCACGGACGCGCGTGCGCGCCTGCGAGACGCTCTCCGGTCTGGCGTGTACAATTTTCGAATACTGTTCCCCTTTTTTGCTCTCATATTACTCGACGTCCATGTCGCCGCTGGCACCAGCGCGGTGCGCGCCCGTCCTCTGCGCGTACGCCTTGAGCGACTTTTCGAAGCTCGACGACAGCGCGGTAAGCTCGTTCGTGAGCTTGATTAGAGCGCTGTCGACCGCGTCAATGGGCCCCGGGTTGTTGGAGCGCGTCTGCACCTTGATCTGGATGGCGGGCTCAAGCGGGTGTGGCACACGGTACCCTGCAAAGTGGACCTCCTTGTCTTCCAGCAGCTGCCTGCGCGCGCGGAGAGGCAGATAGAGCTGCTCAGCTGTGTGCGCCAGCGAGCCCGGCAGAGACACAGATGCAGGCGCGGGCGTGCGGCGCACATGCGTAGAATGTTGCCGAGCGTGTGATCCTCACGCTCGATTACCAAAGTCGCCGCGTTCGGGATCTTTGTCTCGGGTGCGATGGTCACCCTGCGGTGGCAGTGGCCGCGGCGGAAGCACAAGTCGTGAGTTCGGCGGATGAGATCGTGTGGCGAGTGCGACGCGGCATGCAGTGCGAGGCGCACTTTGCCACGCTCCCATCGTCGGGCAGGCGCCAGCAGTCGAAGTCGTCGGGCTTGTTCATGTTGGCGACGACGACGGCCCGAGCGGGCGAACCGCGTCGTGGGCCGCCTCGTGTGTGCGAGTCGAAGCGCACAACTCGGCGCTTCGGTGGGATATCGGCAACAATACAGCTTGGGCACAGCAAATCAGCCTCAGATGAAACTTCCACCTCTCAAGTTTCACAGTCGGCTAGAACTTGCAGGGGCTTCATATGCAACCTCACCACAGGACTTGAGGTGAGTGGCCCGATGTCTGCGAGCGAGGTCTCCGACATCGAGAAGTGCGGATGGACACTAGCCGTGGATGGCCATGAGCCGGGCAAGGAGCTCGGCTCAGGCCACTTTGCCAAGGTGCGGCTGGCGCAGCGCAAGTCGGACGGGTTTAAGGCGGCAGTGAAGATCATCAAGAAGCCCAAAGACATGAAGAAGGCGGCGCTCGTCGGTGAGGAGCACAAGATTCTCACCAAGGTGGCGCATCCTTCCGTGGTCGCGTGCTACGAGGCTTTTGAGACGGACGACCGCGTGTACCTCTTCCTCGAGCTGATGACGGGCGGCGAGCTGTTTGACCGGATCGTGGAGCAGGGCCACTTCACTGAGGACCAGGCCAGGGAGACGACCTATGAGCTCCTGAGCGCGCTTGACTACATGCACAAGCAGGGCATCGCGCACCGCGACCTCAAGCCGGAGAATATGTTGATGACGACCAAAGCGGCGGACGCCAAGGTGAAAGCGCCTCATGAGCAGCGCCTGATGATAGCTGATCACGTCTGATCACGTCTGGTCGTCACTGAGTGCCTTGCGCAGGTCAAGATTACCGACTTTGGGCTCTCCAAGTTCTTTGACGAGCAGTCGGCCCTCATGAAGACGGCCTGCGGCACGCCCGGCTACATTGCGCCCGAAGTCCTACTGATGAAGGGCTACGATCAGCAGTGCGACGTGTGGTCGTTCGGGGTGATCGTGTACATTCTGCTCTGCGGCTTCCCGCCCTTTTACGCCGACAATGACGCGCAGCTCTTCGAGCGCATCAAGAAGGGCAAGTACGAGTTCCTCAAGCCTTATTGGGATCCAGTCTCCGATGTGGCGAAGGCGTTCATACGACGCATGCTCGTCGTCGACCCTCGAGAACGCGCGACGACCTCTGACCTCTTGAATGACCCATGGCTGTCGGAGCCGCACGCCGCCGCCGCCGCCGCCGCCGCCTCGGAGGGTTTCGCCGAACTGTCGTTGACTCGCGACAGGTCCTCGAGCGTGCTGGCCACCCCGGCGGAGATTTCGTCCAGCCAGCAGAGCATGCGCAAGCTCAAGGGGGCCTTCTTGGCCTCATGGGTGGCCGTGGCGTACACGGGTGACGAAGCCGAGCCCGAAGAGTATGTCAAGCAGTACGTGGAGTGAACGGCGGCGGAGGGGCGGCGGCGCACGTGCTCCGCGCAGACCATGTGACGCGTGTCCGCCCCCGGTGCCGCGCTCCCACGGTTTTTTTTCGACATCGGCGGAAGCTGCGGTACGGGTTACACCGTGCCCGGGAGCTCTGCGCGCGGGCGTCTCGCGCCCTCTCGCCACTCGCGCACACCGCCGAGACACGCCCGAGAGTCGATACAAAATGTCAAACTAAAGGACTGCAAAAAAAACCCAAATTTCTGTTCCAATTATCACGCATTACCACGCGGCCGCCCCGGGCCGCGCGGACGAGCAGTGGTGAAAGTACCGATCCAAAGCAGCGCGAGAGTACACCTCTCGTGATCGCTCCGCGTGTGCCACCGCACATCAGGGGGCACACCGCGCGGGTCCGGTCCCTCCATCGTCCATGCCATGCCATCGCGGCATCGGCGCGCTATTATAAGCGCGGCTGCTGACCCGGGCCCTCCCCTCAGCCTCTCGCCCCTCTCATCTTCTGGATGTAGTGTTGGTGCGGATTCGCTTCTGATCGCGTTCCTTTTGGCGCTGCAGCCGGCGTGCGGACACGGCGCTCGCGGCACTGTTTCCTCGGCTGCCTCTGCTGCTGCTCGCTCGACTCACCGGAATGCGGTCCGCGCCACTCCGGCTGCTCGGCGCTCTCCCCCAGCCTTCAGGCGCCGCGTGGTGGACACGTAACTCGCGCTCCGAGGGCGAGAAGGACGTCTTTGCGCGCGCCGACTTGGGCAGATGCACCAGATGCCCCGCGGAGAGCGCCTTGGCCCTTTGTAACTGCTCGATGCGTTGCTGGATCGCCTTGATCTCCGCGAGCGCCTCGCCGACCAAGCGTGCGTCGTGCCCTGCCTTCGCGCTGTACAGCTTCACCTCGGCGGCGCCGTGAGCGCGGTGGCATGCAGCGAGCTCATCGGCGAGTAGAGAGATGAAGGACGCATCCTGTATCGTAACGCTGGCTGCGCCGCTGCCACTGCTGCCTATGCTGCTGCTGCCGCCCATGTAGCCGGTGGGCGAGTTCCTGCCGCTCCCGCCGCTCACGCTGCCAGCGACGCTCGCACGGCTCACGGCCGGATGGAACACTGCCGTTGGCCCCATCAACTGATGAAACACTGCAAACGCTCCCTCGGGCGAGTGGTCCTTCCAAAATTGGATCGGTCCGTCGAGCGACGAGTCCTCGATGGGGGAGCTCCGGCCACTGCCGCCATTAACGCTGCCGCCGGGCACGGGGCTCTTAGTGCCGGGGCTCCTCGTGCTCGCGCCCGCACCGTCGATCGCGCTGCTCGGAGATGAGCTACCGGTACTGCTGCCGCCGAGGCCCCAGGCGCTGAAAAGGGATCCGAGCAGGCCGGCCGAGGGCGCGTACTCCGTGGCCGTGGCCGTGGACGCTTCGGGCGGCGGTGTTGAGGGACGAGAGAGGGCTCGCTCGATGGGGATCAGCCGCGAATGAGAGTAGTCGCCCACGGCAAAGCGCGCCGCCTCCTCTTCCATCTCCTCGCGCTCCAAACGCAAAGCCCTCTCAGCTGCCTCATCCTGCACGCGCCGACGCGCCACGAGTTGCTCGAGGCGCTCGCGCCGCGCGACCGCTTCCTCCTCCTGCCGCTTGGCCGCCTCCGCCGCCTCGCGCTCCGCGCGCTCCGCCTCCAGCTTTACCTCGTCCATCCTCGACCACACACTACGCGCCCGCATGCGGCCCATCACCTTGGCGGTCTCGGCCTCGATTTGCCTCAGCATGCGCTCGCGCTCGCGGTGATTCTCCTCGAGCGCCGCTGCTGCACTCGGCCTCATCGGCGTCGTGGGCGTGGGCAACAGGGCGGGCGCATCGAGAGCCTCTGCAGCTGCGGCTGCTGCAGGCGCTGCCCCCGCGTCAATAGCCAAGGCGTTCGTGGGGTCAGGAGGAGGCGCGTCCTCGAAGAGTGGTGGCGGCGGCGGAGCGGCACCCGCGGTGCACGCCACGATGAAGCTCGCCGTCCCGGGTGGGGCGGCAGCCATGTGCTCCATCCACCAGTAGCTGGTATCCTGGGCGTGAGGAGAGAGGTGCTGGCTCGCTCGCGTCGTTTCGTTTTCCGTGACAGTAGTTTTGGGCCGCAAGTTTGAGCCGCGCCGTTTCGGTTTTGAAGATGACCGCAAACCCAGTCGTGTGCATGGCTGGTGGTGACTCAAGGCCACTCACTGTCGGCCTTTAATTTATAAGATGCCCCCGCGTCTCTCTCGACAAGATGCCCCGAGGGATCCCAAGTGCGACTCGAGGCCCTTCGTCGAGCCCATTGCCCCAAGGCCCGCCCACGCCCAAGCCCACACCCAAGCCCCATGGCATCACCTGGCGGTGCTCCGGCGGATGCCCCATGCCTGCCCAGGCGGTCCTTAGGAGGTACGGTGCCCCGACTGCCTAGCAGGAGCACGCTCATGGAGCTCCTGTCGCCCGTGCCCATTTCGCCCGCGACGGCGCCCGTGCATCGAGTGCCGGCCGGCCGTACCCTCGTCACGGCCCTCCACAGGGGACAAGTTTCTGCAAAGTTGGTATCCGTGCGCTGTAAGACATCGCGTGCTCTCCGATGCCTCACCACCACGCTCGGTCTGTAGCAGGACAAGGCCACCGTCCGCGATCATGAACTTCCAAGGACCAAACTTGGTCGTGGAGCCCAGCCATGTGCTCAGCGGGTGTGCGCCTGGCGAAGTCATGAGCATGCCAAGCAACCTGCGCTCTTCGGGCTGCAACTGCTGTCGATCAGTGCTTCCGTCAGACCATTCGACCATTTCAGGTGCAGTATCACCTTGCCTGAAACGTAGCCAGCCGTTGGAGCCCGCGAAGAGAGCCACAGCGTGACCTGTCTCGTGGTGTCGAAGCACACACGTCTCTTTGTCAGTGAGGAAGTCCCATCCACGGCCAGGTGTCCCTTCCATGACTACAGCACCCAAGCTGCGAAACGCGCCGGTGGTGGGGGGCCGTGACGCGTCAGAGTTCGTCAGGTTCGTCAGGTTCGTCAGGGCCCGTGACGCGTGGCGCCCGCCGACGTGTGCGTTGCCAAACGCCGCCACATCACGAATGGCATCGCTCATGGAACGAGTCTCGGCGTCACGTGCCCTTTGCGGCGTTCGTTCGTGCTCCAGACGCTGGTGCAGGCGCGCGTGTGCTCGCCTCTCGGGGCGACGCGCGCGACCTTGCGGAGGGTGACGCCCACGTGTGTTGACCTCCGCGGCCTCCTTCAGAGCTTCGGCCGCCTCCTGAGCCTTCTTCAGAGCTGCGAAGATTGGCATCCCTTCCTCAACGGCCGTAACGACCCCACGACGCGCGGTGGTGTCCAGACGTAGGAAGCTGGGAAAGGGTGGCGGCATCTGCAGGGAGAGCGCGAAGCTGTGAGAGGGCTGCTCCGCACCCCACCGACCGACGGCCTCTGCAAAGTCGAGGAGACTCCTGCACGAGGCCGGGATGGGGACTGGGGGCGGGATGGACTCGTAACGTCTCTTCTCGACGGCGCTCAGCTTGTCATACTCCGCCTGGCATAGGTCGAAGTCGTGCCCGCGCAAGTGGTAGCGCATGCCCACGATCGGCCCCATGCCCGAGCGGTCGCAATAACAGCCAGGATGGATGCCATTGCCGTCAACCTCCTCGCCTCGCCCTCCTCGTCGACCTCCCAGTCGCCGTCCGCGTCCACCTCGGGGAGGCCGAGGCCGAGGGGAGGGTGACTTGAGCTCTTCGACACCGGGCTGCTCACAGAGCCATGCGAGCATTCGCACAAGCTGGGTGAGGCGCCGGGTGCGTCGCCGCTCCACCCTCGACTGCGACGAGCCCATGGAATCAAGGATCCTCTCCATTCTCGACTGCTGCACTCGTCCTTCTCCGCGGACGACTCCTTCGAGGTGCTCACGCCACTCATCGTCGTCGCGCGGAGTCGTGGAAAGGCCGAGAGCTTGACGAAGGTACTCGGCAGCGCCCTCTTCGCTGTCCTCGTCGCTGTCCGCGTCACTGTCGTCGTCAATGTCCTCGTCGTCGTCCTCGTCGTCTTCCTCGCTGCCGGCCAGGAGCACGAGATGGACCGGCGCGAACCCGGCCGCATTCCGCGCCTTCGGGCTTGCGCCGTGTGCCACCAGCCACTGTGCCGCCTCGAGCATCCCGCCGGCGCACGCGAGGTGGAGAGGCGTGTTGCCATTCTTGTCCTTGGCTCCGAGATTCGCGCCATGCGCATGCAAGTACTCGAGGACTTGATTGCGGATGACGGGGTACACGGACTTAAAATAGTCCGGGCGCCGCCATTCCTCTCCGATCGCCCCCGCAGCCCAATGGGCGGCAGTCCGACCATCCTTATCTGTGCTGTTGATCGAGAGACAACCATCCTCATGCAGCCAGCGCACCACCTTGATGCACCCCTCGCGCGCCGCTATCATGAGGCCATTCTCGCTGGCCAGGTCCCCTGTGGCGCCCAGGTCGGCACCAGCCTCCTTGAGCCAAGGCAGCATGCCGACGCGGTCGTTGACGCACGCCGTGAGGAACGGCGTCGCGCCGCCGTCCGAGAGTGCGTTGATCGGCGCGCCATGCGCGTGCAGGAGCTGCGCGACGCGCAAGTGTCCATACGCACACGCCATCAAGAGGGCTGATGATCCATCGGGCTCAGGTTGGTCGCCATCAGTGGATCGAACCAGACTGCCTGGTGGCGACTGCCCGCCGCGGCCTTCCTCGGGGCGCTCATCCGCACGGACCCCGTGGGCGAGCAACCATCGACAGAGAGCGAGCTTGCGATCCTCGAGCGCTGTCTCCCGCTCGCGCCGCCGCGCCTTGGCCGCCTTCTGGGCGCCGTCCTGGGCGGCGTCCTCCACGCCCTCATCATCGCGCGCCGGCCCAACCAAGTCGGTGAGCTCGTCCTCAGCTTCGTCGTCGAGCTCTTGTTGGTCCTTATCGTGGGATCCGTCCACCACGAGCTCAAGGTAGCCGTGCCGAGCCTGGGCCTGAGCACTCTGAAGCCTCGGACCGAGCCGCTCGAGGTGTTCGACGTCGAGCTCGCCGGTCCTCGGCGTCCTCGAAGTGGGGTCGAAGCGCACGCCCTCCGAATAGAGCCACTCGCAGAGCGGCAACGAGACCGCCGAACAGGCCGCATGCGCCGGAGAGTGTCCCTCACTGGTCATGCCGTCTATCTCCGCCCCTTCGGAACGAAGCCACTTGGCCATCTCGAGGTTCCCGTAGAAGCATGCGAGCACTAAAGGCAGCATGCCGCTCTCGTCGGGGCGAGTCACGGACGCTCCTAGGGCGCGCAGCCTCCGAGCCTCCTCGAGGTTGTTGTCGTGCACCACCTCGCACAGGGAGATCTCCTCGACGTCGATCTGCCACGCCGCGTGCGCCTCCTCGGCAGCGAGGTTGTTTGACGAGCTCCTCCGCGCCGCCGCGATGAATTCCTCGACGGTCAGCCCATCCACATTCGAGCCGGTGCGCTCGCCATCAGTCTTGTCGAACGTGCTCACCCGTGCTGGCTTAAGGGGTTCTGGCCTGTACGTCTCCACTTTCTGGCGGTCGGCTCCATTCGAACTCGTGTGCTCATTCGGCCTGCTCAGGGCCTCATAGGTGAGCTGGCGCACTGGCTCCGGTGGCGAGTCCTCGGCCGCCCCCGCACCTTCGCAGCAGAGGTGCACGATCGGCTGGCAGCACGATGGACAGTTCAGCTTGCGGTTCTCCGAGTGAGCGATCAACTTCAGCACGCAGCCGTCGCACATGGTCGAGTGATGACACGGCCGGAAGCGGATGGAACGTGGTGCGTCGAAGCAGATGATGCACTGCTTCTCCTCAGCCTCCTCGTCTGCCGCGCCATCTTTCTGTGTTAGGTCATGCGGCATCCCGGCGTCGACAAAAACAAAGCGAGCGAGCGTGCTATGAAAAAAAGTTGACGAAACATTTTAGACGGACTTCGCGGGGGAAAGGTTGTGTTTCCAACATGAAAACACACAAAGTTCCAAAGAACATTTAAGAAGGGGGGGGCACCATTGGGCACACCCTCTCCAGCAACGAACAGTGTGCCCCTGTCGCTGGTTCTTTTTCCTTGGGGGGCATGGGAGGCCGGTCACGTGAACTATCGGCCGGGCAATGCGGCCGGGGGCCGATAGATGTAGCGTGGCCGGGACGGGGGTGGGGGCCGGATCCTTGAAAATCCTCGCCGGTGTGTTAGTCCACCGAGCGACGCGACCACTGCGTGGCAGTGTTTCGCGTGTGGTAGTGGCTGGTCGGTACCTTGTGTGTCGATTCAACTGACCCTTTCTCAAAGTTCGAAGCCTAGAGGCGCGCATGGAAGCGCGGCCGGTGCGGGACACCGAAACAGACACTCGCGCCACCAGGGGTTGGTACATTCTTGGTAGAATACATCTTGCAAGCACATGGACATATTCTTCGAGCGCGCGAAAACTTCGACCTTCGAGCTCGACAAAATGCGAGCTCAACGCGGGGAGTCTTCGGTTCACATGAACAAAAGACTTGTGTACCCTTTCAAACATGAACCTCGACCGTACTGAACCTCCACCCGGACTTCATCATCCATCCTCGTCCCCACGATCCTCGGCCTTCGCGCCGCCCGCGGCGCCCGTCGCCCCCGTCCCCTTGGCACGAATGCGCAGCACCTGCCTCTGGCATGCAAGCGCGGCCTCCTCTTGCCCAAGCTTCGCCATGCACAGCCCGAGCGCGGCCCACGAGTCCAGCGCGTCCGGGT
>Ga0180440_100186_pt1 | contig 35259 bp, 18 predicted proteins | sample ChrtobMetaP5_4mM_FD_119745 | JGI IMG/M metagenome (GOLD analysis project Ga0180440, IMG submission 119745) | Chrysochromulina tobin associated microbial communities from unialgal haptophyte culture, Washington, USA - P5_4mM MetaG | ecosystem: Host-associated > Algae > Haptophytes > Unclassified ... | reverse complement strand
CGGGGGCGGGGGCGGGGGCGGCGGGGGCGAGGGCGAGAAGGGCGGCAAGGGCGGCGAGGGCGGCGAGGGCGGCGAGGGCGACGTGCTCGTCAGCTGCGCGAGCGCGGCGGACAGCGCTGTGAAGAGCGCTCGCCACAGCGCCTCGCTTGGCAGTCGCTCGAAGACGACGTCTGCGTGATGCCCTTCCAAAGGAACGAGGCTGGCGGCACGCAGGCGCAGTCGCAGCAGCGCGAGCAGCAAGGTGTCGTCCGCCGCGACGACCTCCGCGAGTGCGGGCAGCTCGAGCACGTGGGCGATCGTTCCAAACGGCGCTCCAAACGGCGCCCAAGACGGCGCTCCGAACGAGGTGAGCTCGGGCGGCGGCGTCGACACGGCGGCCAGAGCGAGCAGAGACTGTTCTGGGAGCGGCGGTGGTTCGCAAGGCAGCCAGGGCGGCGGCGGCGGCGTGGGCGGCTGGTGCGGCGGCGGGCGCGCCGGTGAGGGCGCTGTGGAGGGTGCTGGTGAGGGCGGCGGCGGCGGCGCGGGCGCGGCAGCGTCAAGCCCGAGGGAGCCCAAATTAGGCAACGAGGCAGCGTCGATCGGGAGCCCTAGGAGGACGCGGCATGCACCAAGGAACCAGAGCTGTGCATGCTCTGGCAGCGAGGGTGACGAAGTGGCCGTCGTCGGCATGCCAAAGAGCCAGGCGTGCAGCCTCCGTGTGAGCGACCACTCACGAAGCGGGAGCAGCGACAGCGAGGTGCCGAGCAGCAGCATGTACTGCGCAGGTGTGAACAGCGGATCAGGCTCCGAATCGCTGTGAACGACACTGTGGAAGGCGCCCTTGCCATTCGGGCCGTTGCTCCGCCGCTGCTTCGGCGTGAGCGGCGCGCTGCTGCTCGTGGAGGAGGTCGCCGGCGTGAGCAGCGCCGCTGCGAGCGACGCAGACGAGAAGAAGACGCTCCGCTCGCCGCCGCCGCCGCCGCCGCCGCCGCCGCCGCCGCCGCCGCCGCCGCCGCCGCCGCCGCTGCCGCCGCCACTGCCGCCGCCACCAGTCGCACCAGCTGCCGCCCCGGCCTTGAGCGAGGCGAGCGGCGAGCGGTGGCGCGGCAGTGGGAAGTGCGTCACGAGCAGCTCGAGCGCCGTCCGCCGCACGAGAGAGTCTCCTTGCTGGAGAGCCACCAGCAGGGCTCGGATGACGGCACCGGTCGCATCCGGGCAGAACTGCACACGGCTCACGTTCATGTGACCCGAGGCGCCGCCCGGCGTGGGCGCACCCGGCGTGGGTACCAGGTCGTACGCGCCGCCGGCACTGCTCAGTGGGAAGCGCATCGTCAGGTACGTGAGTGCGGAGTAGCGTACATTAGCATTGTGCAGCAGACGTCCCCAGATGGCTGACATAATCGCCTCGATGGGCGTGCACTCTGTGAGCGCGTCCAGCAGCTTGACCGCTCGGTGATAGAACTCGGAGCCCACATCCTCCATCGCCGAGAGCAGCGAGAGCACGAGCCCTGGCAGGCACGGCACCACACGCACGCCCAGCGGCACGTAGTATCGCTCGAACAAGTCGAGCAGCTTCGGCTTCACTTGGTACGACGCATGCCGGTACAGCGGGAAGATGCCCTCCGAGTAGAAGGCGAGGTCTGCGACGGGACGAACCCAAGACGGGCGTGAGCGCTCAGGGTGGCGGCGGCGGCGCGTGCGGCGGCGGCGGCGCGCGCGCGCTCGCGTGCTCGAGTGGCCGCCGTCGTCGGCGCGCACACCTCGCGCCAACCGGTGTTGACCAATACGTGCAAATATCTGCTCGATCGTCTTGAGCGTCTCCTCGTGCACGCCCGCCGGTAGCGCAGGGTTTAGGCACTGGTACAGCCGCTTGGCGAAGAGAACCTTGTCCGGGATGATGGGCAGCGTGTCATACTTGCCGAGAATCTTTTGCAGCCGCAGCAAGTAGCGAATGAGGTCGGCCCATTCCTGCGCTCGCTCGAACTGGAGAAGACATGCTGCTGCTTCGTCCTTGAATTGGCGGTACTGCGGGTCCGAGGAAAGCAGGGTGTCGTCCATCACGCGCCGCACGAGTGCCAATGGGCGCGAGCAGCGGCGACCCTTCCCCGACGCAAAGGTTGCCACACAAGGAGCAGCCTCTCGGTTTCGTCAATTTATTAACGTGACCAATTAGCACGAAAGGACGTTCAGTGGGCCGATGAACAGTCCTCAGGTCAGAAGAGCGCGCGCACGCTGCTCACACGACCTCGACGGCCACCACATCCGCATCTGCCGTCGGCTTCTTGAACGAGAGACACTTGCTCGAGGACGAGACCCACTTGCGATCACACAGGAGGCCGCGCGCCTCGAAGAGGGCCGGTAGGTAGCAGTCGATGTAGTTTTCGTAGTGGGGCTCGTTGAGCTTGGCAAAGTTGCTCAGCCTGCCGTCGAGGGCCGGGCGATCGCCGCGCTGCATCGAGTCCGTGAGCACGACCACGCCGCCGGGCCGAACTACGCGCGCCATCTCGGCAGCGGCGGCGGCGCGCGCCGTCTCGGGCAACTCATGGAAGAGGTACACGCACACCACCGCGTCGAAGGCTCCCGCCTCAAACGGAAGCGCCTCGGCAGCGGCCTGGACGAACGTCGCCGGCGGCGGGCGAGTCTCCTTATTGGGGAATCGAGCCTGGCGCCAGTACCCGTCGTTCTCGCGCGCCGCCTCAAGGTAAAAGGGCGAGAGGTCCGTCACGGTGAGCTCGGCCTCGGGGTAGTTGTCACGGATGAACGTGGCGACGCGACCGGTACCCGCTGCCACCTCGAGGATACGCAGCTTGCCGTCGGCGCGACCACTCGTCGCGTCGCGCAGCGGGCGCAACGACAGGCGCTGCATCGCGTCCTGCCGGCCCACGAAAAGGGTCTCCGTGCTCGTCTCATACACGGACGCTGATCTGGTCGACATCCAGCCATCGGTTTGATAGTGGAAGTCATTACGATAATACTCCGGATAGAGGCCAGGGGCCAGACCCATCCACCCCTTCGAAGGCGGAGCACTGCTGGCGCGCCGGCCGAGCGTGGCAACGGCCTCGTTGACGAAGCGCACCGTCTGGCGCGCAGCAAACTGCGGCGTCAGCTGCCGGTGGCCGCGCGTCGTCATGTCCCATGGCGCCTTGTACACACCGCTGCGGATGGCGCCGAAATCCTGTTCGTAGACCATTGCGGCCTCGAGCAGCAGGCGTGACGCCACTGCGCCGTCGATGCCGAGGCCTCCAATGCTTGACATCGCATTGCCAAACCCCGCAATTGTACCTACGCTAGCGCCTTCTGAATTGGATGAGCCGTCGCCACGCAAGCGATCGTTCAGCTCGAAGGCAAGCGTGCCGAGTGCAGCGTTGACGGCAAAGTACCCAGTGCGCAGGCCATGCGCGAGGGCGTACGTCAGGCCATCGGCACCCTGCGTCGCTATCCTCGAGGCGATCGCCGCAACCTCCCGCAGGTTCTCGGCAGCATCAGCAGGACCATCGCGCTGGAATTCCTTCCAAATCTTCACGCTCGCGTCGGTGATGAAGACTGAATCCTCGGCGACACCAGGTGCCAAGGGCGCAGCCTCCAACGTTTCTTGCATGACGGCCGCTGAGCCGCGGCGAGATGTAACCAATGTCAGAGTCGGGGCTAGCCCGAGGAGAGGGAGAACAACCACCCCTATCATGAGGCCGCCGCCGTATGCACGGATTCCTGAGAAGTTGCATGGAAACTCACCCCCCGGAGTCTCCGCGTCGTATTGAGCAGTTCAAATAAAGATTGATTGACAAGGCGCACACACAAGACTCCCACTTCATCACAACTCCGCTGCCTTAAAGACGGTCGCAGGACTGCCACGGGGGGTACCATGGTAGGGACCTAGCGAGGCTCAGGCTGATGGCCTCATGGCCATGTGGCGGCTTCTATTACCTGGAGAGACTATGACTTGCTTCGCAAGAGTAGGAAGCAAGTCGTTCATGGCCCTCTATTCCTATTTGCGCGCGGCCACGTCTGCCTTGTAGGGAAGGAAGAACCTACGTAAGTAGACTCTCACTCAAGGTCAAGGGGGCGTGTTTCGGCTCGCCGGTGGCGTGCTTCGTTTGACAGGTCGTCGTTGGCTTGCCGAGCGACAGCGAGCTCGGGGGGGATACTGGCCGCGTCGAGCAACGCGAGACGCTCCTTCAGGATGCTCATTGCCAGGCTGTGCTGTTGGCTCTGGATCGCCCGAATCGCCTGACGAAGCACGAGGGCTTCGAGCCCATCTGTACCTAATTTGGCATCTGAACCAGACGAAGAGGGCGCTGCGCCACCGTAGCGCGACTCCACATCGGCGGCCTCCAACGTGGCGGCGGCGATGGTAGCAGTCAGTTGGTTGACGGACAGCTGGCCCACGCTCGGCTGTTCTTTGCCCTCTCGCGCCGCCTCCGCCGCCAGGGCCGCTTGGCGTTCCGCGTAGAGTACCTCGGTGAAGCCGGAGCCGATGATACCTGCGGGCAGTGCAAAGATGGCCACGCCCACAAACCCGACCACTCCGCCGAGTAATTTGCCCGCAGGCGACCTCGGCGTGATATCGCCGTACCCCGTCGTCGTCAGCGCGGCCACGCCCCACCACATACTCTCCGCAATGGAGATGAAGAGTGTCGGTGGCTCCTGCGGCTCCAGGTTCTCCAAATAGTACATGAGGGAAGAGGAGAAGACGAGTAGGAGGAAGGCGATGAAGGCTGCAGTGACGAGCTCCTCGGTCTTGCTTTTGAGCACGTTGCCGATGCGGGAAAAGCCATTGAACGAGCGTTCCATTCGCAACAGGGAGAAGATGCGTAGCAACTTGGCCCAGTTCACGTCGATCTCTGGCGGGGTCGCCACGTCGATGATCAAAGGGATGATGGCGAGCAGGTCAATCATCGGCAGCAGTCGACGCATCCACTGGGAGCGACTGCGCACGTCGGGCGCCTCGACGCACGACCACAGCCGCAGCAAATACTCCACCGCGAAGAGGACAATGCCAAGTGAGTCGAACCAGATGTTGAAGACTTCTACCGGATAATCGGTGAGTTTGACAAAAGGCTCGGTCTCAAAGATCACGACTCCCACATTGAGCACGATAAGTCCCAGGAAAAAGCGCTGGAAGATAACGGGCCACCAGTCCAAACCCTTGCCTTCGACAATTTCCCAGCAGCGACGGCGATAACTGCGCCTTGGGCTCCTGTCGATGGATACATTGCCATCATCAAGGTGTAGCAAATTCCGTGGCATACCAGGGGCAAGGAGGCTAATGGTGGTTCCATGATGATGCGAGTCCACCATGATTGCCCGACAAGCCCTGCACCGTCGGTCGGACCAGGCTGTCGGACCCCCGCAGAAGTCGTTTCATGATGAAACCGCGGGGCCAGTCGTGAACAGGTGAGGTAGTCCGCATGTGTGTAAAATCTGAGCCGTGTACCCACGTCAATTTAATCTCTATGATGCAGCTGGAACGTGGTCAACTCCGATGTAACCGTCGGACAGTTTGCTCGCAACTGTCGGGCGCTCGCGATCGGCGTCATCGGCAACCGCCAAACAACATGTCGACGATGATGGACTGCAGCCTTGCCTCCCGGATGGCTTCGAAGCGCCTACGGCGACACCGCCTCAATCGTGATGCCACTGGTGAGCTCTTCCTCCGTCCGCCGTCCAAGATCAGGGGCTTCGTGCAGGCGCAGGCCGCGCCAGGACCTGTCAAAGTACTCGCGCCGTGCATCAATCAAGAGCGCTCAGAGAGTGTTGATAAGGTGGCTGCCAAACGCAAAGCCTCGCATGAGCTATTCTTAGCACCTGATGGGACTAAGCGCACACCCCAAGAGATCGACGCTGCGTTCGCACGCCTGGTGTCCAACGCGGGACTCGTAGCTGAAACAGCCAATCGGCTGCTGGCCATGTACAACGAGGACGAGGACATGCGCAGGCGCTACAGCCTGCTCATCTGTATGGATTATTACTTGATGCCATGCAGACGCGCCTATTACATGGGCTTCTGTGATGGGCCCGCTGCAACAGGCCAATGTTACACGTCCCATGTGAGTTACATGTAATGCGCTTCGTACGAGTCATGCGCTTCGTACAGTCGTCAGTCACTGTCACGTCTGCAACGTCGGTGTTCTGGAAGTTTGTTTGACGGCATGTGCAACACCCTTTTCGCGCGCCGGTCACAGCGTGGAGCTTGACGAGAAGGGCCGCTCTCGCCTCTGATGGCGCCGGCGAGGAGGTCGCGTAGATAAGCGGGTGGCCCACGCCGCGGGCGATCACAAATTCAATTTCGTCCAGACAGTGAGGCAGAGTCCTGATGAACTTTGAACAAGTGCCATACCGAAGTTTGTATATGGGATTTCCATGATTGCAGACTCGTGATTGCAGGCCCAATCCATCGGCGGACCTCCACTGTTTTATTCTGCGTCGCTGGACGTCCTCCGTCCACTGGCACATGGCGGCCTTCCTGAACGGCGTTCGCTGCTGGCACTTTGTGCAGCAGCGGCCGCCCGATCCGACCGCCTTCTTGGAAAACTACAGGCAATCCTCGAAGTTTATGGAGCCCGATCCACCCGCGCCTCCGCCCCAGTCTCCTCCGAAGCCTCCGACGCCGCCTGTTCACCTGGAACGGCGACCCAAGACGGCTGGTGAGCGTCTTTCCAGTTTTCCTAGGATCTCATCGAGTGCCGAAGGGCATCGTGACCTGCTCAAGGAAAGGCGACAGGAACTCATCGCCGAGTCCGAGCGCCTGCAAAGGCTTCTCGCAGATGGAGGTCTGAACAAGGACGCACAGGCGCTCAAGTATAACCCGGTGGTGAGCGCGTTCGCAAAGCCGCCGGCGGCCATCTCGGTTCCCATCTCGACCGCGGCCCCGCCCGCCTACCAGACACTTGCCACTTCCGAGCTGCCGAGCCCGCCCGTGGCCGTGCCTTCGTCGAAACTGGCACGATCAGTGCGATCTGGAACCGGAGCTGTGAAGCCTCAACTGGCAGAGCGGCCGCTGACGGCGAGGGAGGCGGTGGAGAAGGTGGCGGCGGCGAAGAAGGAGGCGGCGAGGCTGAAGATTGAGAAGAGGATAGCGGAGAGGGCGGCGGAGCAGAACCAGAAGATGCCCACTTGGGAGCTGCCCTGTACGGCGGACAGCCTGCCCACCTTCAAGAGCCCAGGCGTGTGGAAGGCGATGACCTACATGGAATTCGGCCACTGCAAGGATCTCGTGCCTCCGCAGCTCGCGAAGATCAAATAGGCGGCGAAATACACTTCCCAGACGCTTGCCATTGCGCACCTGCGCTCATCGCCGTCACAGCGCGGCCTCTCCAGATCGCCCGGCGCAGGCAGCGGCACCGCTGGAGTTAGGCTCGCCCGCCGCACGAGGCAGCGGCGCCACCGGAGGCCGGCCCACCACAGTGAGTCCTGGCCTCTACGGGGCGAGCTGGCACCGATCACCCTGAGGTGTGAACAATCAAATAGTGGGTCTTCGATCGTCACAATTCACACCGTCCTCGTCGCGTCACTCGCGCTGTCTATGGTGCGTCGTCGTGCTTTGCGCGCGCGCGCATCATGCCGTGTGTGGGTAATATATTAAAACGACGACGACGGTCCGACTGTGACCGGGTGCTGGACGCGGACGACAACGTGAAGGCAGGCTCCCGGCCCGGCCGGGCATGCAGAGCTTAATTGCCTTGCGGTCCGGTTACTAATCTCTCTAATTGCCTCGCAATTAGAAATTCAATTACCGGAACCCCGCATTGGTATAAAGGCCAGTCCGCTTTGGTGTCGATTAGAAACGCTTGATTGACCAAGAAACACCTGGATGGTGTGTTGATCCGGATCAAATGCAGAGCAAGTTCTCGGGCGAGAGAGTCTCGGGCGAGAGAGTGTCGGGCGAGAGAGTGTCGGGCGAGAGAGTCCAGTCGAGCTGTCCGTCAAGCTGTCCGTCGAGCTGCTGCGGGACGGGGCCAAAGATGGCACCCGCGACTTCAGCCTCTCTTTGGCCAAAGCGAGGGGTATGGGGAGTGGGTGCCATCGCGGGTGCGATGCGATCGGTGAGCCAAAGGTCATCCAGCACGCGATCATCCACATCGTCGTCGTTGGTTGCGATAGCCTCGCCCGCGGTTGCGATCCCTCGTGGCGTGGCGACAGCCTCGGCTACCGGTATGGCCACATTGGCGCCATCACGGGTGCCCATCACGGCGCCCTTTCGGGTGCCCATCACGGCGCCCTCTCGGGTATCCATCACGGCGCTCTCTCGGGTGCCCATCACGGCGCCCTTTCGAGTGCCCACCACGGCGCCCGCTCGAGTGCCCACCAAAGCCTCGTCGTCGGTTGCGATAGCCTCGGGCGACGGCTGCAGCGCCTCGGTATGCGCAGCCGTCGTCGTCTCAACACCCGTCGAACGGGAGGCGGTCGGCAGCCTCGAGGGCTTGGGCTTGCCCCAGCGTAGTAGTCCCAAACGCGGTAGCGAAGGCACCTTGTGCATCACGTTCAGCATGGAGAACGAGAACCGTGTCCGCCTCGGTGCCATGCAATGTAGTCTACCATTCGACATCGAGGAGGCCTCCGAGAGGCCCTCCGAGAGATTGTCGGGTTCGTGGAGCTCGACCTGGTGCGTCCGTGCACTCACCCTCCTGGTCACATGACCATGACCGGCCCCAGATGCCGAGATTAATGAGCTCGATGAGCTCGAAGCGGTCGATGCGGTGATCGACAGCGGCGAGGAGGTGCCGGGCGCCAGAGGGTTCTCTCTCTGCTCTCTCTCTGACAGCATTTGGGGCTCTGACATCTGCTGGAGGCTCGAGAGCAGCCACTTGAGCTGCGTGCGCTTCTGGTGCTGCGCGGGCGTCTCGTGAGTGGTCTCGTCATCAGCATGCTGCTCGTCGATGGCACCGGCGCCCAGCTCGGCGCCCAGCTCGGCGCCCAGCTCGGCGCCCAGCTCGGCGCCCAGTGCGCGTCGGTCGTGTGCGTCGCGCCGCTGCTCGACATCCGGTGCGAGCATCGCCTCGAGCAGCGTAATGTCCTTGGCTGCAGCCAGCTGCATGGGCGTCGGCGCCCAGCTGTGCTGGCCCAGGGGCATGGAGAGCCGACGCTGCACGTGGGGCAAGCTGTATGCGCCGCCGCTGCTGCTGCTCGCGCCCTCGCCGTACTCGCCGCTGCTCGAGCCGTGCGCCGCGGGTGTCGCCGGCGCCATCGGGCTCACTGCCCGCTCGAGCAGCGGTGGCGCATCGAGTGGCTCTGCGGGCTGGGGTTCCGAGGGCGCAGGTGGGCGGTCGCTGCTGGCTCTGCTGGCTCTGCTGGTCTGCACGCTGGCCGCGGTGCCGAGAGGGACCTTGATGCTGATGGCGGCGTGTATGGCAGCGGCAATGCTCGATCCAACGCCAAATGGCAGGGTTCTTCCCCCCGGCGACGATTGGGTAGCGTCGTCGCGCTGCGCCGCCATCAAGCCTAAGAAGGCGGCGCGCATTTGGCTGCGCTGCTCCTCCGTGACGCTTGGCGCGAAGCTCTGGGCGAAGGTCATCCAGAGCGCCTCAGCTTCGGCTGGCGGCGGAGGGTCTCCCTCTCCGATGGGCGGCGGGGTGAGCGGCGAGCGCGCCGTGGCGAGCGGCGAGCGCGCCGTCTGCACTGGCCTTGCGAGCAGTCCGCTGCTGCGGCTGCGCTCAGAGCGGATACGGGCGAGGCGCATGGCGGGGGACATGACTGGGGACCCGGCTGGAGAGACAACTGGAGAAGCCCCGAGCGCCATCGGCACGCCCGAGGCGGCAGCGGCGGCGGCGGCCGGGGCGGCGGCGGCTGGGGCGGGGGCGGCAGCAGCGGCAAGAGCGGCGCCGGCGGCCACATCTGGCTGTAGTGCCTTGAGATCGGCTTGGAGCCTGGCAGCAGTCTCATAGTCTTTGTCATCGACGGCTTTCTTGATACTCGCCTTCAGCTCTGCGGCACGTGCCGCGTCCTGTTGCATCTTGATGAGATTGGCTTGGAGCCGGGCAGCAGTCTCATAGTCTTCAGCGTCCACCGCCGCCTTGATCGCCGGTGCGGCCGCGGCGGCAGCGGCGGCGGCAGCAGCGGCGGCGGCAGCTCGGCGGCGGCCACGTTCAAAGGAAGGTAGCCTGGTTGTGACGGTAGTTGTGACGGATCCCCACGATCGCACGCGCATGAGGGGCTCCGAGGCTGACGACCCATTGGGAGTGCCTGAGGCGGTCCGTGCGGCGGTCGATGCAGCTGCCTCTGTCTCCTCCGCTGCTCTCTTCGCCGCTGCGGCCTCCGCCGCTGCTGCCTCCGCAGCTGCTGCCTCTGCAGCAGCTGCCTCGGCCGCTGCAGCCACCCTCGCTGCCGCCTCCGTCGCTGCTACCTCCGCCGCCGCGGCCTCCTTCGCTGCTACCTCCGCCGCCGCGGCCTCCTTCGCTGCTACCTCCGCCGCCGCGGCCTCCTTCGCTGCTACCTCCGCCGCCGCGGCCTCCTTCGCTGCTACCTCCGCCGCCGCGGCCTCCGCCGCTGCAGCCGCCTCCCTTGCCGCCGCTTTAATCGCCGCTTTAATCGCCGCTTTCCTCGCTGTTATTGCATCCCCCGCTTCTTGCAGCGCTGCTGCCTTCGCCGCCGGAGCGGCAGCGGTGGCAGCGGGGGCAGCGGGGGCAGCGGGGGCAGCGGGGGCAGCAGGGGCAGCGGGGGCAGCGGTGGTGTCAGCAGCGGCGCTTGCACGGCGGCTCTGGCGTGTGAAGGGCAAGGCAGGCGACAACGCCACGGACGGAGCTGCACCAAGCAACGAAGAAACCGGGGGTGATGTCGTCTGCGCCTGCGGCGTCTGTGATGATGGAGGTGTAGGCGATGGTGCCGCTGCGCTCGTGCGCAAGGCAGGAGCCAACGAGGACTGCGCAAGGAAAGTGGACCCGAGGACAGGCCCAAGATTGCCCTCGAGGTAGCCATGATCGAGCATGAACGCCATGATTTGTTCGTCGGAGAGGTCCTTCGGCGCTCCCAGCGCCACGCGCATCGCGGCGAGGACCGAGTCCGTTAGCTCTTCGCCGGCGGACAGTGCCACCCCCAGCTCCTTGCTGACCTCGGTGGCCGCAAGGGCGGTGAACACTGGGGACATTGGATGCGTCCGCGGCGAGGGCGCCTCATCAGTGTCGGCCTTGAGAGCGAGCGGCAGCGGCTGCGCTGGGGTCACGTGCGCGGGCACTGCACCGAGGGTCGCCCGGGGTACACGGTCTTGACTCTTCGGACTGTCTGACTCCAGGAGCACCTCGCGCCAGCTCTTCCGAGGGGCGTAGGCCGCACCCCCTGCCAACAGCGTGCGGGCGCTCTGTGCAGTCTCGGACCGGCGGAGTTCTCTTCTTCGCTCTTCCTCTTGTTGCTTCTCGAGCCGGAGGAGCATCTCGCTCGGAGATAGCACCTCGCGGGGAGAGAGCGCTTCAAGCGGTTCGGCAACCGTCGGTGCAGGTGCGGGCAGTGCGGCGGGCGTGGCGATCGCTGCCGGCAGTGCTGGCGGCGGCGATGGTGCGGGTGCGGCTGGCGCGGGTTCAGCTGGCACGTGCTCGGGTACCGATGACACGGGTGCGGGCGCCGCTGGCACGGGTGAGGCGGGTCGCGTGGTCGAGGTCGAGTGCACAATCGAGAGGGCCTCGAGGTCGACGGCGGCCGCTTCCGCCTCCTCGCGGAGCCTCGCCTGGCGCTCGAGGGAGAGCTTCGCCTCCTCCTCCATCTCCTCGAGGAAGGCGGCTGCTTGGGCCTGCCACGTGGCAGTTGGCGCCTCGGCCTCGGCCTCGCGCATGCAAGTGCTCGCCACGGCGCCCTCTCGGGCAGTTGGCGCCTCGGCCTCGGCCTTGGCGTCCGCAAGTTGAGCCGCTTCGCGCCTGGCTGCCAGCTTGGCCGCATCCACCCTCGCCGCCTCTGCCCGCACCGCCTCCACGCGCGCCGCGTCCGAAGCCCTCTTGAGCTTCTCCGCTCGCCTACGCTCGGACCGCTGCTTTGCTTCCTCTCGCACTTGCTCTGCATACGCCTCCGCTTCAGCCTCCGCAGCCTCGGCAGCCTCGGCAGCCTCGGCAGCCTCCGCCACATGAGCGATCTCCGCCTTATTCTCCGTCTTAATCTCCGCCACGTGAGCGATCCGGTCCGCCGCTTGCCTGCCGAGGTGGAGCTCAGTGTCGAGCTCGAGCTCCGCATGCAAGGCCACCTGCTGCAGGAGGCGCTGCTGCTCGAGCTTATGGAGCTCGAGCAGCTGGTCGAGTTGTTGCGGGTCGAGCTGCTGCTGCATCGACTCGAGCTGCTGCAAGAGCTGCAGCTCTTGCAGCTCTTGCGGCTCGAGCTGCAGCTCAGTAGAGCCGGAGAGTGGCGACTGCAAGGACGCGGCTGCCGAGCTGCTGCTCGGCTCGGCCGCAAGGCACAGAGCAGCTGACGGAGCAGCCGACGCCGCTTCCGAGCGCGTCGGCAAGATCTTGGCCCTATTGGGGAACGATGAGGATCGCGTGAGGGTGCTTGCCTTCGTGCGGGCAAAGGAGGAGGCACGCGAGACGCGGCGCCTGAGCGCGAACGAGGAAGAGCGAGCGGGCTTTGCCTCATCGAGCTGCTGCTCGCTGCTGAGCTGCTGCTGCTGCTCGCTGCTGAGCTGCGGCTGCTGCTGCTGCTGCTGCTGCTGCTGCATCGATTTGAGCTCCTGCTCTAGAAGCAACTCCTCTGTCTTCGCTGCCGCCAGCGCCGCTTGCAGGGCTGCTACTGCTGCGAGCCCCTCGGCCTCGCGACGCGACGCCGCTGCCGCCTCCGTTGCTTCCTCCTTTGCTGCCGCGTCTGCCGCTGCTGCAACTGCCGCTGCTGCCCGCGCCGCTGCTGCCTCCGCCACTGCAGCCGCCGCCGCTGCTTTCCTCGCCGATGCTGCCTCTTCCGCTTCTTGCAGCACTGCTGCCTTCGCCGCTGCTGCCTTCGCCGCTGCTGTCGCTTCGGCTTCATGCAGCGCTTCTTGCAACGCGGCTGCCCTCACCGCCAGTTTCGCGCGCCCGATCTCGGTTGGACCACGCTTGAATGTGGAGGCGCGATCAGGTGTCGCCCCCAGCGCTTGAGCAGCCGCCGCCTTGGCAGCGGCAAGCTCCGCCGCCACCTTGGCCGCCGCCTCCGCCGCCGCCGCCTCCCGAGTAGTGCGTCTCTCGAGTGCGGCCGCCTTGATGGCAGCAAGCTCAGCCGCCAGCTCTGACGCCGCCTCCGCCTCCTCCGCCTCCCGAGTAGTGCGCCTCTTGAGAGCTGCTGCTTCGACCGCCGACGCCGCCGCCGACGCCGCAGCAGCAGCAGTCGGAGGATCGAGATGGTGTGGGACTGGGATTGGCAAGGCAGCGGTCGGCGCAGCCAGTGCTGGTTGGAGCGGGGCGCGTTCCTCCTGCTTCGGCTCTAGCACTGGGGGCACAAAGACAGCCGAGAAGCCGCCTTTGTAGCCCCCACCTCGTGGAAAAGCCGCCTGGGGCTTCTCCTTGGGCGGGCTGAGCGGTCTGAGCGTGGTCAATGCCGGAGCGTCGAGAACGGGCAGCGGTGCCTCGTCCACCTCCGTGTTCCTCCGTTGGGAGCTCGGCCGTTGGGAGCTCTCCGCGGTGGGCAACGCCTCACGCGCGAGCACACGCGCTGGGACGAGCGCCTCACGGATCAGGGTCTCACGGAAGAGGGCCTCGGTGCGCCTGACGAGATCCTCACGGTCCTTTGCCTCTGGCCGCAAGATCTCGTCAGGCATGCAACCGGGCATGGGCCGAAGGGGCGAAGGAGGCATGTTGTACGCCTCAGCCACCAAGACCGCTTCGGCCGCCTCGGCTAGGGTCGCCTCCTTTTGCGCGTACATTTGCGCGAGGCGACGGCGATGCGCCACCTCCATGGCCTGCTGCTGCTCGGCCTCGGCTAAGGCTGCCATCGCCGCCTCTGCCTCCGCCTCGGCCGCTGCCAGCTCTGCCTCGGCTGCCGCTGCCACGGCGCGTCGCCGCTCCTTCTTTGCCTGCTGCTGCTCACGTAGCGCCTGCTCGACACGGCGCTCTTCTTCTTCGGCCTCGAGGGCCATCTGCAATGCTCGCTCGCGCGCCGCCTTCGCACCCGCCATCGCCTCCATCGCGGCCTGCTTCTCGACCTGTACCGTCGCATCGTCCTCGTCCTCGTCGTCCTCGTCAAAGTCAAGCCTGCTGCGCAAGCTAGATCCTTCAGTATGGTTCACAGTCTCATCCTGAGCCACTGGCGGTCTAGGCGGTGTCTGGGTGGCTGGCGTGAACTGGGTCGTGTAGATGTGACCCTGGCCGCCCGGCTTTCGCGCAGCAAGGCAGAGCATCTCCAAAGGATTGGGAAACCATGGCTGAATACTCGTAGTTCGTTGGTCAGCCATTGCAAAAGGCCTTGTCACTCCGCCGCGGCTGTTATCTAGGATCCTCTTCTTACTTTTGGCAATGCATGCGAAAGAAATCCACCGCGTTCCATTTTGTGCTTGTTCCTTGACGGTTGCAGGCTGCCTGCCTGCCTTCCGCTTTCCGTTCCGGCATGTGGGGGTCCGGGGACTGCGGCGTGCGGGGTCCGCGTACGACCCGTCATTGTACCGTTCGTCATGACCGTTCGTGTACGATTGAAACACGTGGAAAACATTGAAATTATAGACAGACTCGGTCGGCACGTTTTCCTCAGTGAGCCGTCACCCCACGAGACCGGACCACGGTCAAAGGGTCTGGCCCCATTCAAAGCCTTGTGGCGGGGACGCCGCAGCAGGCGCACCGTCCGCGTCGCTCACCGTCGCACCTGGAGCATCGACACGAGGTTTGAAGAGCGGGATGTCATCAGTGGCGGCAGCCTGCAATCTGGACATGAAGTCGTCCGCAGGTGGCTCGATGCCGACAGCACCATTGCGGTCCATCTCCTCAGCGGATGCGAGCGCTTGCTTACAGTACTCTCGCCATTTGCGGAGTGCCTCGGCTGAGTCATCCTCAGGGCCCGACATGGCTGGCTGGGTGGCGGGGTTTTCAGCTAATGTCCTCTTAGCGGCCTCGGCTGCGTCCACAATCTGCGTGCGCAATGCTGCGGCCACCTCGTCGGAGATGCCAGCGCGTTTAGGCTCGGGGCCTGACAGGTACTCAACAGCCTCAGCGACAGTCATTTCGCCGAGCGCCTTCGCAAGCTTTTCCTTGGTGATACCAAAGCCTTTTGCTGTGCCAGCACTGCTACCGAATCCGGTTGCAGTGCTGCTGGCTGCCGTTTGTCTGGCCGACTGCGGGCCCCCCTTTCCTTTCTTCCGTGCGTTGCCAATAGACCATGTGGTCTTCTTGCCCATCATGAAGGCGGGCCTACACCGTGCGATCTCTTCGCTCGATGCAAAGGGTCCGCAAGATGAACGCGGCCAGCTCGTTCCTGCTAGCCAGGCGGTCGCGGGAGCCGTCACGATCGCAAGCAGCGCGAGCTGCAAAGTGGGAGGGCGCATTGAGCTCAAAAGTCGAGATTTTTGGTGTGAATGCGTGTGCGTGAACATCTCACAAAGAGACCTTCCGAACTCCTTACCAGTATGCATCAAGTGTTCTGACACGCGATACTGTAAATAGCTGCTGCCACCTCCATTGCCGTTTCCGATGCCGCCCGCGCCTCAGGCTCCGGCTCCGCCTCCGCTGCCGCCTCCGCTGCCACCTCCGCCGCCGCCGCCTCCGCTGCCGCCTCCGCTGCCGCCTCCGCTGCCGCCTCCGCCCCTTCCGCTGTGCCATATATCAATAGATAGATATAAATAGGACGAGAGTCGGGGCGGCTTGCTTGCCGTGGCTCACTCGGGGATGCCCATCACAGCGCCCATCACATCCACGTCCGGTAGGTGGCCATGAGGCCGGTCGAGGCGCCCGTGGACGACTCCGCCGTGAGCCCCGAGGAGTTTGGCCGCAAGATGGCCGGAGGCACGCCGTGCACCTTGGCCTGCGCGGCGGCGGAGGATGCGCCGTGCGACTCGCTCCGGCAGCCCTTGAGGCGGCAGTCCGCCGAGCAGTACGGCAGGTCGTGCAGCATGTACACGGAGCCATTGATGTGCTTCTTGCAATAGCTGCACTGATGGAGAATGGTTGGGATCGGGGGTTGCTCGGCGGCGGCGGCCATCAGCGATCCGGTGAGCATCATCGGCAGCGACGTGGCAGAGGCGGCGCCCCCGAGCAACGAAGGTGGACCCTTGCGGATGTACGGCATCATGCCGCCGTCGGAGTGGCTCAGTGAGTAGCTTTGCTCCGGGGCTGGCACCAACGGCACTGCCGTCAATGGCGCGCCAGCGCCATTGCTTGGGGCGGCGCCGTCCGCCTTGGCGAGGGGCTCGAGCGGAGCGGCGAGGCGGATGATGATGGACGAGTCCGAGGCAGGGTGAAAGTCGGTGGCTGGAGCGGAGCCAGCGTTCGCTGTAGGAGGCAGTGCTGTGGCAGAATTGCTTCCCATTTTCAGCCGTCGCTCCCAGAGCGGCGAGCGTGCTCCGCTGGGCGGCGCCGGTGGCGAGCGATGCGGTGAAGACGAAGATCGCTCCGAACTCGGCGACTTGGCTAGCTGCGGCGACGGGGCTAGCTTCGGTCTCATCTCGTTCGCTATGCAGTTATCGACGTGTCGGCCACAGAGCTCTGCAGGCGGCGTCCCTGAGGTGCGCTCGCCTGAAGCGGTTGGGCCAGTCTCCGGCGAGCGGTGCACAACGAGTGCGTCCAACGACGAGGGGCCCCCGCCATTGCCGGCGAGCCGGCGCGTTGCCCATCCCGACTCGTCGAGCGCGCTGGCTGAGCCGCCGTGCTGCAGCTGCTGCGGCTGCGGCGGCAACCGCGGTGGCGGCAGTCCCGGCAGAGGCGGCGTGCTCATCGACGAGAATCGGGACACAGCATCCTGATACGACGATGTACGCGAACATGAGTCGTGGAAGGCGATGAGCTCATCGTCACCGAACTCGCCCTCCTTCTCGTCGAACACGTCGTCCAGCTTCGATGTCGCGTGCTGCGGTAGCGCGTGCGTCCACAACGGCTGCTGCTGCTGCTGCTGCTGCTGCTGCTGTTGCTGCTGTTGCTGGTGCTGCTGGTGCTGCTGGTGCTGCTGCTGCTGCTGCTGCTGTTGCTGCTGCTGCTGCTGCTGCTGCTGCTGCTTCTGCTGCTTCACGTTCTGATGCGACGCTGGCAGCCGATGGGGTGGTGGATTGTACTCAGGAACGAAGCTCGCAGGCAGAGTCGGGGAACGTTGGCGCATGGCACTCTGCGTAAGGACACTCTGCGTGAGCGGCGTCAAGTGCACTTCCTCATCATCGCTGTATTTGCTCTTCGTATCCTCGTCGTCTCGCGAGCTCGGACGCGAATCGGCATAGTCGAAGACATCGCAATCGCCCTTCATGGAATAGCGTTCATTGCCCGACGGTGCGTGCGGCACCTTGGACGGTGCCAACGAGGGCACAGTGGTGCCAGCAGCACTTGCGGAAGAGGACGGTGTATGCAACTTTTCGCTGGGCTTGCGGCCACGGGCGTGAGCCGGACCTTCGAACAAGTCTTGCGTCAGCTGCGTGAGCATCGTTCGGAGCACGCCAAAGTGCGGCGGGACCGCGCCCTGCCTTGGTGCACCTTGATGGGGTTGATGCATCTTGGAAGAAGGCCGGCGTTGCCAGAGCTTCGATCTTGGCTTCGACGCAAATCTCTGATGGGCTCGGCCTAAAAAGGCAAGGCCAGAGGATTAGTTTTGGGGGAATTCGCAAAAAAGCGAACCGGCCACTCAGCGGTTAACTGGAGACACACAGACACTAGACTGGTTGGCTTACCAAAGTGTATCTAGGCGCCCGATCAGCGTTTTACTCTTGCGTTTTACTCCCACACAATTGTGCCCTTTAACGCTTTAAGTTAAGCTCCGCACGGTCGAACTATCACTGCCGAGGCGAACTGATCAAGACGCAATCACTTGCACAATCACAGAGCAGCAATCGAGGAAGCTTATGGGTGCGTGCCATAAACGGCTTCAAACCTACATGTTCATTTTTCGGGGACTCGGACGGTGGACTCGGCTGAACTTGCTTGTCCTATTCAGGGGTCCTGCCAATGTGTAGGTAGCTCGGTAAGTTACAAAGTTCTCTTGCTTGTCCTGTTCACACGCATTTCGACAACTTTTTCTTCTTTTGGAGAGCAGCGAAGACTCTCATCCCAATGTTCTTTTTTTGCGAAGCCAAAATCCGCTCGGAGATATCGTAGGAGAATATCATCGATCATCTCCCATCAACGAGGCGTGGTCTCGCCCTTTCATGATCGCACCGAGATCGAAATCGCACGCGACTCGCCTACCAGCGTCGAGGCGCGAACGTCATGGCGGGCTACGACCTCGCCGAGCCAAGGTCGCCCAATGAGCGGCAAACCTCAGCGGCAAAGGCCAGCCAGGAGCCCTCCTCGCCGAAAACCTTTCTGGCGGCAGTAGGTGGCCTGCTGGACGTTTTCTCCCTCGCCAGTTTCGCCGGCAGCAACCACGGACAGCAGCAGCAGCAGCAGCAGCAGGGTCGATTGGGCAGTAGTAGCGGGCGCTCGTCACGTTCTTCGTCATCTCCGCCGCGATCGCCGAAATCCACGCCCACCGGCGGAGAGGATCTTCTAGAACAGCAATGCGCCGATGATGAGGAAGAGGCCCTCGCTGCCAGCCGCGAGTGCGTCGAGCGAGCCATCGACAGGGGTGCAAGGAGCGACCTGCCTCCCACTCTGAGCTTGTCGAGCAACATGCAGCGTTCCTCCTCGACCGTGTCCTTTGCGTCTCCTTCGACGGCGGAGGGCTCCGTGCGCTCACCCTGGCGCTCGGAGCAGCTCGAGGTGTGTTCCGAGTGCAAGGAGCCGATCAGTGGCGCCGTCTTTATGCTGCTCGACCGCGCCTACTGCTGTCAGCGCCACCGTCTGAAGGCGTACACCAAGTCGGACCGCAGCGGAAAGCTGATCAGCGTGAGCGGCGGACCGTGCTCTCCAACGGGCCTCCAGGCACAATACGGCACATGGCTGTGAGTGTCCCAAAGCGCACGTCGGCGGCACACACCGAGGCTCTACTTGTACGGACAGTCCTCTCGTGATGTGTGATCAGAGATGAGTGTCAGTGTGCCGCTATTCTATGGCGCCGTATCAGCGACTAGTGTGTAGGTGGGTCGACGCGAGAGGCAGGTAGACCGATGCTCGATGGGATGCTGGGATCCATGCACTGCGATACCCCCGATCGTTGCGAATGAGTATTCACGTGTGTCAGTAGCCTCTTTTTAGATATGCTATTCCGTGAGAGGTATTAATGTTGTCTACAAAGTAATCGATCGTTAGATTCATATGGTTTTGAATTGTCAACAGACAACACGCCGTGCTGTCAACGCGGCAGCGCACACGTGGCGTCTGGCGAGGCCCGAGGGGGGTATCCAGCAATCTGAACGTGGATACCCAGATCCCAGGCATACACTTAGTTCAACTTCGCCACGGCCACACAGGCGGCGGCGATGGCGGCGGCTTCGGCTTCGGCTTCGGTGGCGGCGGCGCACGCAGCGTGGGCTCGAAGTTGCCCAGGCTCTCGAGCGCGGCCGCCGTGATCGCCACTGCAGCCTCTAGGCTTGCGCCCACAAGCGCCGCCGCGAAGGAGATGATGGGCGCTGTGATGGGGGCTGTGCTCGGGGGCGGCGAAGAGGCTGTCCGCTGCTGCGCCCCTTGGCGCCGCCATCGCTCGGCTGGCGGTCGCGGCGGGGATGTGGGGGGCGGCGACAGCGGCGACGGCGGCGACGGCGGCGACGGCGGCGGCGGCGGCGGCGGCGGCGGCGGCGGCGGCGGCGGCGGCGGCGGCGGCGGCGGCGGCGGCAGCGGCGGCGATGGTAGTGGCGGCGGCGGTGCTGGTGGCACTTTGCGCATGGTCCTGGCCTTGGACTGTTCTTGCAGTGCCTGGGCGAGCCACAGGGCCTCGCCTTCCTTCGTCAGGCGTGGCGGTGACGCTGCACTCGGCGGGTCAGGCGCCATCCCGGGCGCCAGCGGCCCGGTGCCAGCGGCGGCGGCGTCGATTCCGGCAGCGTCCGCAGCGACGTCAATACCGCCAGTGGAACGCAGCACCGCCGCCGCCACCGCCGCGAGCAGCACGGCGGCCAGCTTTCCCAGCGTCAGACCCAGAGGCAGCCGGCCGACACCGGCGCCGCGGCTGCCGAGGCGCCAGATGGCGGCAGCGGCGGCGAGGAGCACCGGCACAATCGAGCGCTTGCCAAGGGGCCGTCGCTCGAGGACTTGCTCGTACAGGCGCGCCTGCTCGGCGAGGGCACGCCCGTCCGCGCACGAGTCCATGCGCAGCACGAATGGCGTGCCCGAGGTGCCGCCGCGGGCGATACGGATACGCTCGTCAAGGTACGTCGTGTCCAGCTGCACCGTGGATCGCGGCCCGATGCGCAGGCAGAGCGGCTTCCCAGTACGACCGATGGCGAGCAGCGGCGCGTCGAAGTCGATGCTTACGAGATTGTTGGTCACGCTGCGTGGCGGCGTGGCGGCGCGGGCGCGTTCGCGCAGGGCTTCGAGGGTGGCCGAGGACGCGCGCCGCCACCGGCCGCGCAGGATGGCTGCGGCGGGGATGAGCCCGAAGAACCGGAAGTGGACGACATTGAAGGCGCCGTCAGCGAGCACGTGCTGGAAGAGCGCGTCCGTCGGGCACACAAATCGGCCGAGAGCGCCTCGATACTTGCCGCCGGCGGCGTTGGCAGTTCGCGACGAGGTCTGGCCGACGTAAGCCACCTCGGCGAAGCGGAAGAGAGCATTCGGTCGGGCGAGTGCGCTCATGCCACGTTGCGATTCCTCGAGCGCGGAGATGATGGAGGCTGCCTCGGCGCGCTGTTTATCTGATGCCGCCACGCCCCTGTCCGTGCCATCAACCACTCGGAGCAGGCTGCTTACGAGGTCTCTTTGGGTGTCCAATGCTCGGCCCGAGCTGTCTAAAGCTCGGCCCAGGCGCTTTGGCTCTTTGGCTGTCGCGCAAAGCTCGGCCCGTCCAAGACGCTGCGCGTGCACGAGAGGCGCGGCCGGTGCGAGCGCGAGCGGTGACGTCGGAATCAACGCCGATCCAGAGGCGGACAGCGCGAGGAACACGAGGTTCATTGCGGGCGTGTGCAGAGGCGTTTCAATCAAGAAGTTCCATGAAATCGGCAGGTGCATGTACAACCGAGTCCAGGAAACGGAAACTTGCACTTTACAGGGGCTTGTTGGATACAGGACGCGCGAAGCGAGAAGTGTCATCCCGAAGGCCGTCATGCTTCGTCGGGCCCTGGCCGCTCAAGCCGCAGTCGTGGGCGGTGGTGCGGCCGCTATATATGCGTACCGCGTAAAGGGCGAAGGTGGCTCGCGGCGTTCTTTGCCACATGGCAAGGAGGGAATGAATGTGACGCCGCAGCAGTGCTTGGATGCTACCGCGTCGGTGATTGCAGCTGCTCGATACGGATTTTGCTGCATCGCCTCAAAAGACGGCTCTCCGCCCACGTGCCGCGTCATGGATTTGAACGTCTCCACGGACGGCTCGCTGCGCTGTTGGCTGATCACTCGAGACTGGACGCGGAAGGCAACAGCACTCCGCGAGACCAAGCAGTGCTCCCTTGCATTTCACGACCCACGTGCGGCCGGCGAGAACGGCTACGCGGTGCTGTACGGCGGAGTTCGCGAGTTGACGAGCGCCACGGAGCGCGAGCGCCATTGGAAGCCGTCGTGGTCCTATTTTCACGCCGGTGGGCCGTATGGGCCGTCGGTTGTGTGGGAGTTTGCTCCGGAACGCGTCGAGGTGATCAGCCATGCGCATGCCGTCGCTCCTGCTTGGCAGCCGGCAACGCTGCTCAAGAGCCCGGCTGATGGCTCGTGGGCGCTTATACCGCTCGTGAGGCGCAACGGCGAGAGGGACTCGGTGTGAGAGGTTCTTGCGATGAGCCTCGTATGAACGCCAAATCATTGCGCCAAATTCATAGGGGCAAGTTTTCACATGCATAATAGACAACGCTCAGACACGCCCGCAAACGGCTAAGGTCCAAAGGAGCAGAGTGCAAAGTACAGCTGTACACCTCTCACCTGGAACGACTGTTGAGCCGATAAGGACCGACCGGGTGTGTGAAATGCGAAATCGCAGGTCGATACTCTGCAATCAGCTCGCACAAATCTCCCCTCATTCGCGCTCACTACAGGCGCCTCCGCCGGCTTCGTCCGACACACCCCTTAGCCAGAGAAAGGGGAGATTAGGGGTTTGACGGAACGCATCGAGAACTTTCTGGAAATGGACTGAATCGGCAATTCGTCGAACGCGACCGTCCGTCCTGGTCCGAAAGCCGCGCTGCACCCCCTCATGATGCTGCCGTTGGTGACGCTTGCCGCCGCCATGTCTAGCGGCCCCACTCTGAATCGCCGTGCCGTGCTCGGTGCAGCAGCCGCCGCCTTCGTCGCCACCAGTCCGCCTGCTGCCGCAGAGACGCCTGCCGTCGACTTCACGACTAAGAGCGCCTTCTTCGGCCTCGCCAAGCCGCCCGTTGTGGGCATGCTGACATACGACGAGCTGGTCGAGCAAGCGCGCACCGGCCAGATCGCCACTCTCCAGATCGCGGTCCAGCACGATACCGTCATCGCCACGGACAGAGTGGGCCACCGCTTCGCCTGCATGATGCGCGATGAAGAGCTTCCCCTTCTGACCTTGGACGCGACTGGTGAAGACGGTTCAATGCCCTTCGAGGTGCTGCCCATGGATGAGGTGCGCGAGACGCATCTGCATGCCACCTCCAGACGCCGCACGTGCACTGCGAGCGCGATCGCCTCTCCCCGAGCGTCGGACCGACGGCGTTTCGTCACCCTCCCGTGCGCAGAATCGTGCAAAGGTGCGTGACGCCGCATTCGTCCTCATGAACCTCTACGGCCTCCTCTGGGTCGCCGACCTCGCCGGTGTGCTCCCTTGGGACACCACCCCGTACAGCTCCCTGGCCGAGCGCGAGGAGGCGCAGCGTTCGGGTGAGGCGCGCGGCTCGCGTCGCCTCTTTGCCCAGCTTCGATCGATGATGACTGAAAAGTCGAGGCGCGGCGCCAAGTCGAAGGCCTCCAAGGCTGCACACGGCAGCGTCACGCACGACGAGGCGCTGCGCCGGGTGCTCGGGCTCTCGACGTGGGATGCGGAGGCCGAGCTCAAGGCCGAGCTCAAGGCCGAGCTCAAGGCCGAGCGCTCCGCCGGGCCGGTGCCCAGGACAACGCCCATGGAGAAGAGTGCCCAGGACAACGCCCATGACAAGCTGCGCCCGCACACGGAGCGTAAGGGTCAGCTCGACGAGCTCTTCGTCAAAGTGGGCAGCCGTGTACGGGCCTTGTACACCGAGGCGTGGGCGATGCACGCGCGCAAGCTCGCCCAAGCCCGCCCGTACATGCTCGAACGACGCATCCTTCAGGCGAGACCAGTTGAGCTCGAGCGCAAGCTCCTCGCGGGCTACGAGGAGCTCGAGGCGAGATTGCGGGAGGCGCCTTGGGTGACGCCGGAGACTGCCCACTTCGAGCTGCCCACTCTCGAGCGCATCCTGGAGGAGGCGTGGCGCGTGAGCTCCGACGGCCTCGTCGAGTGCTGGATCCGCGCGCACCCGACCTCCGCGGACGTGAGCATGGGCGGGGCTGTCCTCGCCTTCCCGAAGGCCTCTCTCGTGGGCGGCCCATGGCCCATCGAGCGGCCCGAGCTCATGCCCGAGCTCAAGGCCGAGCCCAAGGCCGATGGTTTCGCCGAGGTGTCGCCCGAGCACGGCGTGTGCCGACTCTGCCCAGAGTTTTCGGCCCTGTACAACCATGACGTCTACATTTGCAAGCGCCTCGCCATGGCCTAAGGATCTCACCTCTTGCTGTGCATGCACCTCCCGCTCACCATGACGCGCTCACCATGACGCGCTCACCATGACGCGCTCACCATGACGCGCTCACCATGGCAATACCAACGAGGACAAGATCACACGACCGTCCTCGAGATGTACAGTTTCTCTACGGACAGCGCTCGCTGAACATTTTCTTGTATCAATCGACAGAGCGCGAGCGGCTGCAATGACCAGCTCGCCTGTACCCTACATGACAGAGCGTGTTCCATGTGCACCCGAAGCCCTCCCTCAGGCGTGGTTGGGATCTGTCCTCCAATGTGTGCCAGCTTTGCACTGTACTGCTGCTGCTGCTGCTGCTCAACACAACGCGCACACACACTGTACTGCTGCTGCTGTTCAACACAACGCGCGCACACACTCCGGACCCCCAAGCACGAGGGCCACGCAAGTACCGGCGTACTCGGATAACGAGCGTATGGGTGTTTTGCCGAGATTAACAAACAGTTCACACCTGGTAGCCGCGACGAAACTGCTTGACTGACTGACCTTTTAGCCACGTGCTTGACGAACTCGTGCGACGCCGATGCACGACGCGGCCATGCCGCCGCCGTCGTCGCCGCCCTCGTTCATTTTCTGCTCTTTGTCAGCAGCGCCATTCGTTGCACTCTGGGCGTGCTTCCTCCCTCTCTATACGTTTTTCTGGTGGCTGCCCGTTTCGATTGTGGTCACTGAAGGCCGCCTGTTTTGCGGGCTGCCCGATTCCATTCCCTTAGTTGGCCTGCTACACCTCTACGCCACCTTTTGGACGATTGTGGACGACAGTTGGGAAAGCTGGTGGAAAATTGGACTCGGCACCCTGCTACTGTCCAAAGTCATGGGTATTGGTCATGAAGCCCTTTGGGACGCTTTCGAGCCTTTCGTCTTTGGGCGCGAGGGCCACGGTGCCGGAACGCAACAAACAGTTTCACGGAGACCGCCCGATGTGCGCGATAAAGACGGGCGCCCGCTCGGGCCTCAGACGGTGCTTGCGCCGGGCACGCAGATTCAGCTGGACACGCACGATGGGCAAGGGTTTCAACCGTTTATCCTCCCAGGCTACCCGGTGTTTACGAATGAGAGGAAGGCGATTGAGGCGATCTTCACGGCGGATGAGCTGGCTGCACTCAAGGCGGTTGGGTACAAACCGTGGGATGCTGAGGCGGAGAGGTTTCTCCCCGAAGAAAGAGTCCGCCAGATTCGCACCCAGCATGGGCTTTGGAAGAAGGCACAGTGACGAGAACAAGCTAGCAAGATCGGGCAGAAGAGATGCGGATGGGATGCGCAATAGGCCCCTGCGGGCGTGCGCGCGACTTCCGACTTAGAATAGTTATCAATGTTCTGACCCGAATCACGTGACGCACATGTCGACAGCAGGAGGCTAGCGTCGGAGCGTTACGGCTTGTAAGACGTCCCGGTGGTCGTGCAGCCGGTGCCGGACCAGCGTGCACGTGTCGCATCAGGGAGCCCCGGCGGGTGTGACGTGACGTCACAGTGAGCAGCTCTCTGCACCACCAGACCACCACCAGGAACAGTGCGCTCACGATGCCGAACGGGCTCCCGAGCAAAGCTGGCCTTGAGCTGGCCAATTCGACTTGCGCCCGTCCACTGCCTCTATCGCCGTCGCGAACGTCGACGGCGGCTGGGCACGTCCAGGGTTGAGTCCAGGCTATACGTCTCTAAGGGACGGTGTGGGTGCCGATAGGCACTGGCCGAGGCTATGCGGCGGCGTGCCGAGTAGCTCGTGGACCCCATCGGGCAGCTGCCGGACCGCTGGGGCTGCACCTCGCGCTGCGCTTGCGAGACTCCAGCGGCAGCTCCACACCTCACCTGCAGGGTGAAGCTTGCTGGAAGCGCGCGAGCTCTTTCATAGCGTTCTCAATCGACTCCGCAGCTGGCACCGTGAACCAGTTTCCCTTGGCATCCTTGCGGTGCATCGCCGAGACACGCCCTCGTGTTATGTGGAAGCGCACGCCCGACCACACAATCGCAGAGTTCCACAGCGTCGCGATCGTCGCAGCTGGGATCAGCGCTGCGTAGAGCAGGTACGCGACGCCGACGCGCAGGGCACCGATGTGGCTCACCTGATGAGGAAAGCAATCGACGCAAATCAGTTGCCATCATCAGTGGCCGACGCGCAGGGCACCGATGTGGCTCACGTCGATGGGCGTGCCGCCAAAACCATGAGGCGAGAGCACATTGCACAATGAGGCGAAGGAGCGAAGGGTGAAGATGGCGGATGACCCAAAGAAGAGCAGCGCCACCCAATATACCATTGCCATACCTGCCATTCCGGCCAGAGGACCAAACGGGCAATGTGAGAAGACCAAACGGCAGGTATGGAAGCATCGGATGGGTGTGAGAGGACCAAGCGGCAATGTGAGAGCAGTGCGGATCGCCACGTCGGCCACTCGTGTGAATGTGAATGTGAGAGTGAGTGTGAATGTGAATGCGGATCGCCACGTCGGCCACTCGTTGGGCATGCTCTGCGCACCGGCGGCGAAGTTGCACTGCCCATGAGCACCCAGCGGTGCTGGCTGGGGGCTGTGCCACGGCTCCGCGAGCGCCCCCGCCGTCATGGCAACCAGCAGGTACATAGTGAGCAGCGAGGCGCACACGCCACCGATCGCGATGCATGCGTGCGCCGCGCCGTTCATCGCGTATTGCGGGATGGCGATCGCACGCTGCGTGTCGGTGGCATACGTCTGCGTGAGCACGTAGATTTGCCGGCACAGAAAGTTCCAGAAGCGGTCGAACTTCACGTCGCCGATTTGGTTCGGGAACATCGCCGCCTTGGGCACCGCGAGCGTCCGTCCCTGGTACCTGCGTGGGGAGTGGAAGCGTCCCATGATGAGCGGAAGCGTCCCCTCATCACGTGCGAGGGCTGCATGCAACCTCGTGCAACCTCGTGCAACCTCGTGCCGCATGCAACCCGACAGGGACGCGACAGGGACGCGCTCACCTTGCCATGGAGAGGGTTATGAAGTCTTCTGAGTAGCCGCCGTCGCGCCACGCATCTAGCAGCCCGTAGAGGTTCGCTCGCAGCTCACTCGCTCGAAACATCATAGCGCCGCCCCAGGCGTTGGGCGGTCGGTCGGTTGGGGAGTTGAAGCCTGTGGACGCGCAAAGGCGCCAGAGCATCGCAAAGAACGAGGGCCAGCCGATTTCGCCCGGTGCCACGTACTCAAAGGCGTAACCTGTGGCGGCGAGCACTTGCGGGTCCGTCTCCATCTCTTCCACCCACGCGCGGATCGTGCCCGGATGCAACTTGATGTCATCATCGATGACAATCACGTACTCGCACGAGCGCATGGCGCGCTCGAAGCCATGTATCTGGTTGTGGATCTTCTGCGAGCAGTGCCAGGAGAGGCCCGCCACGAGGAGGTTGATCTGCACGTCCGGATTGTCCTCGATCAGCCGCTGGACATGTCGGAAGGCTGGGTCATCAGCTGACTCCAGGCAGAAGAAAAACTCGAGGGGGCCGCCGTACATGGATGTTATCTGAGCTCGCCAGTTGGCGTACGACTGATCGTGCACGCCTTTCACTGGCATCACCACGCCGCACTTGGGCAGCTTGATTTGAAACGAGTGCCGGAACTTATCAAGGTCGGGCGCAATGAAGGCGAGCGGGTTTTGGCTCGCCAACTGTTCGACCTGCTGTGCAAATTTCCTGCGTGGGATGCCAATGACGACCAAGCTGATAGCAATGGTGAAAACCCACAACGCGCCCTGGAATATTAGTGCTGATACCACGTCGCCGCAGAGGATCGTGTGTGGAGTCATGCGGGACCACCGACAGCGCAAAAAACCCTAGCGCTCAGCACGGCGGTTTCGTCACGCGAATCCTCGTGAGCCCGGCCCACAGTCGGCGGTATTGATTTGCTACAAAGAATTGAATGTCTACTGCGCTCGTTTGTATTGTACGGCGACAAATTCAGGCCACGCCACACGAGACACAGCTTCGTACAACTATTACATGTATTACAGGAGACAGTCGAGTTCTGTACAGGCGGCAGGTTACTGGGTCTGGGTTGCGGTCTGCATGGAAGCAGGTAGTGAAACTCTTTGTGCACATGCCGCCCAGAACCATTCTATGCATCGAAGAGGTCATCGTCGACGCGTGCAGGGCGGAACATATCGCGTGCAGAGATAAGGATAACCCCTAATACGTTGAACTCTCGCAGCGATGTTTCGTCGCACTTCTTGAACTTCTTAGAGTCAAGCTGTTCGAGCTCCACCGTGTATTTTTGCTGCACGGCATCGTACGCTTTGACATAGGCGAGAGTCTCCGCTCCGTTGTTGCGTGTCACAAACACTCTGCTGGCGATGGGGTAGCGCTGGGGCGCTGGCAACTTCTGTGGAAGCAGGTGAAGAGATGGAGTCGCAGACAGTCGCGCCGATTTGCGCAACGGATCCTTAGTGGCGACCTCGGTCTTGGCGTAGCTTGTGTGCGTCGGCTCATCCTCCACGTGTCTTCGGAGGCTCTCCTGCTCCTTGCGGGATCGCCTCCTGCGCGCCTCGCGCAGCTCCGCGGTGTGCGCGTGCTCGAGGTCCTCCGTCCTGAGCTTGAGGTGCTCGGGGCGCTTCTGGTCAAACTCGAGCGCGATCAAGTCCTCAAAGTCGGAGAGCAGCTGGACGACCTGCTTCCGCTCGGCTTCCCCGGTGAAAAAGATCCGCTTGGAGCGCAATTTCAACTTGCACTCGCGGAGGAGGCGCTCTGCCGACTGCGCCTCCTCCGCACACACAAACGCGCATGGAGGAGGTCGCCAGCGTCCGAAGGGAGACGCGCACAGACCCTTTTCGCACTCGCGGAGGAGGCGCTCTGGCGACTGCGCGACCACCTTCCGGTCGATGGTGTCGATGTTGATGAGCTTTGGACTGCTCTTCTCCGCCTGCGCGACGGCAGGCGGAAGCGCCCCATCCCCCCGCTTGTGCTGCGTGAGGTGCGCGAGCACAATCGAGGCGGCGGCCGTCTCAAAGGTCGGCCACCCGCACGAGCCGTACGGCCCCAAGTTGCGCATTGGGTACACCACGCGATCCTTACGACGAAGTGGATAGCCGCCCTCGCTCAGTGAGCGCGCGGCGCGCGCCGCCTTCTCCCCGAGGACACGCACCACTACTACACCCGCCGACCCCTTCTTCTCGCAAGCCAGCACGCCGCCGTCGCCCAGCTCCTTCTGCAGCGCCTTCTGCAGCTCCTCGAGCGGCTTGTCACCCAGCTCGTTCTGCAGCGCCTTCTGCAGCGCCTTCTGTAGCTCCTTGAGCGACTTGCTGCAGAAGAAGCTGCCAAAGAAGCTGCGCAACTCGCCGACCAGCTCTTTCTGCAGCTTTTCGAGCGACTTCTGCAGCTTCTGCAGCTTCTGCAGCTGCTGCAGTTGCTGCTCCTTCTGCTCCTTCTGCTCCTTCTGCAGCTCCTTAGGCGCCTTCTGTAGCTCCTTGAGCGACTTGCCGCAGAAGAAGCTGCCAAAGAAGCTGCGCAACTCGCCGACCAGCTTCTCCTGCAGCTCCTTGAGCGTCTTCTGCTCCTTCTGCAGCTTCTGCAGCTCCTTCTGCAGCTCCTTCTGCAGCTCCTTCTGCAGCTCCTCGAGCGACTTGTCACCCAGCTCGTTCTGCAGCGCCTTCTGCAGCTCCTTGAGCGTCTTCTGCAGCTTCTGCAGCTTCTGCAGCTTCTCAAGCTCCACGACGAAGACGGTCCCCGTGTGCTCGGAGACGAGCTCGTTGTCGTCCCCGAGCTCGCCCGGCGGGTCCGTGAGCTGCAGCACCGGCGGGTCCGTGAGCTGCAGCACACAGGTGCCTGTGGCGGACGCGTAGAGGCTGCCCATGACGGAGAGGGCGCGGCGAGACTTGAGCTCATTCTCGAAGACGCGCTCGCCCATCAGCTTTGGCTCCTTGCCGCGGCACATGCGCACGAGCTCGGGATGGCGCCGTGCCTTCTCCGCGTCCTTCTCCTCGCTGAAACGCACGAAGCCTTCGGCATCGGCTCCCTCGTCGAAGCGGTACGCGCCGGAGATGTAACGTCCGTGGAAGAGCGCACGGCGTGAGCGCAGGCCGACGCCCTCCAAGTCCGCAATGGAGGCCAGCGCCCACTTTTGCTCCTCGCATACGGAGACGAGCTTGTCGACGCAAACCTGCGCCTCGTCCTCCGTGGCGACGTGCTCCAATTCAAACTTGAGCACTTTGAGCTTTCCCTGGTCCACCTCGGCGCCCTGGTCCACCTCGGCGCCGAAGCGCAGCGGGACCGTCTCCGGGGCGTGCCACGACGGCCATGCAAAGGTCTGCGGGATGCACGCAAAGTCCACGAACAGACCGCGGTCACCGTCTGCGCCCTTCACATTCTTCGCGTGGTTGAGGATCGTTTCGAGCGTGCGGCCATCGTGGTCGGGCACGCCAGGGCTGCGCCGGCAATAGCTGACGACGTCAACTCTGCGGCACCCCCGCGCAAAGAGGTCCGCGGCGCGCTCGGGTGGCAGGAAGGCTTTCGACGGCATATCCTGGCAGCGTGGGAGAAAAAGCGCGCCCGTGACAATGTGGACGTCCGTGGCCCCAAGCTCAACTAGCCTGTCGCGAACCTCCACGGCCTTGCGGCGCAGGCCGGCTGCGGTGAGCGGGGCGGCCTCGTCAAACGTGCTGAGGTGGAAGGTTATGTCTACTGTATTCGGCAGAGCGCTGGTTGTGACCTTGGATGGAGGTGGCGAGCCGTTCCAAGTGGCGCGCCCCGGCATTGACTTGGCGTGGTCGTGGGCCGACTCGTTGCGCTCGCTGTCGTGCTCGGCCGATCGTGATCTTTGTGGCTGCAGCGGCGACTCATGCAACGGATACGAGTCGTTGTGGTAGAGTGGCTGGCTTGCTAGGTACGCGCCGCTGCGCGGTGCAAGCGCCGTCGAGCTTTGAGCGGGCGAACCTTTCGTGCGCTCGCTCACGATCGTCCGAATGGAGACGAGTTCCGTGCCACTAGGCTTGGCGAGAAACGCCTTGAGCTTCTTGGTATGCCCCGGTCTGAGTGTCACGCCGGCCGCGGCCTTGAGTTTGTCCTTGAGCTCGTCGAATTTGAACTCGCGGAGCTTTTCCACAGATCGGATGCCAAGCTTCTCAATGATCGCGGGCGCGAGCTGCGCAAGGTCCGCTTCGGCCAGCTCGTTTTTGAAGCGAGTCTTGAGCCCAGGGAAAGACCAATCCTCGAGCTCTCTATCCGAGGCAGCCACCTCCGGAGGAGAGGGAGGCGGCGAGGGGGGTAGCGAGGCTGCCGAGGCCACCTTAACCGTCCCCACCGTGATGCAGATGGACGAGGTCCCGCAGTGCGTCGCCAACCTTCGAATCAGCGCGCTCGTCGGCTCGTTGGAAGGGAGGCGTGCCTCCACCTTAGTGACGCGCGGCAACTGCCCATCATCCAAGCGCAAGCGCGCAGGATCTAACAACCAGGCATAGTCGATGAGGCGCACTGCGCCGTCGCGGATGGCGGCCACGATCGGCACGTCGAAAAACTGCGTCGCCTTTAGGTACCGCTGCCGGATGTACCTGCGCTCGCGCACGACGTCGCGCACGACGACCAGCACCGCACCGACCACGGAGACGATGAGCAGCGCGCCAAGGCCCAGCTCGAGCGCTAGCCGCCCGGACGCGTCCTGCACCGCACCGTCGTTCGTGAGTGCGCCGTACAGGCAGGCGAGGAAGATGACGAGGATGTCGACCACGTAGAGGAAAACTTCGAGCCTATGCTGCCGACGCATCGCGTACGGCTGACGCTGGGCCTGCAGCCGCCAGAAGCCGCCGAGGACGGCGATCGCGAGCGCGGCAAAGACGTAGCGTGTGGTCCGGTGCGCCTCGTACGGCGATAGCCACATCACACAGTCCATGGCGAAGGACAAGAGGAAGAGGAGCCCCTGCCGCGTCCACACGACGAGCTGCCACTGCGAGCGGAGTGGCCACTGTGCACGAGCGAGCTGCTCCCTCCTAACGTGCTCGGCGGTGGCCTGCTCCATGGCCATGTTCATCGACCACTCGAAGTTGGCGAGCTGCTGCTTGACCGTCACGGCCTCGCCCTTGCCGACAAACTTTGCGTTCCCGAGGTCATCGTTCGTCTGCTTGAGGAGTGCGTCTGGAGACTCCGTCACTTCGACTTTGCGCACCTTCTCATCGCTAATGTCAATGACCTTGGCTCGGCTGGCATTGGCGCGCAAAAGGGGCTCCGGCAGCACGGCCGAGCGCTCCTTGGCCTGGCGGGATGCCTTGTTCAAGTGCGCCGCCACCATCTTCGAGACGCCCTGCTCGAAAGTGCACCAGCCGCTAAAGGTAAACGGCTCGTTGTACACAGTGTCCGCACGACGGCCGACCTTGCGCAGTGCAGCGATGCAGCGCTCTGCTTGCTCGTGCGTTGCAAAGGTCACTTGCGCCTCGCCCGCCTTGATGGCGGTCACTTGCGCCTCGCCCGCCTTGAGAGCGATCTTCCCTCCGAAGCGTTCGAGATCGGCGATCACATCCTTCTCGCTCGTCTTCTCGGAGTACTCGCCATCGAAGACGATCATGCGCCCGTCGCCGCGGCTATAGGCGGTCTCGTTGTACACAGTGTCCGCACCACGGCCGACCTTGTGCAGTGCAGCGATGCAGTTTTTCGCCTGCTCGTGAGTTGCTAAGGTCACGTGCGCTTCGCCCGCCTTGATGGCGATCTTGGTGATCTTCCCTCCAGAGCGCTCGAGATCGCTTCGGAGGGCTTTCACATCCTTCTCGCTCGTCGACTCGGAGAACGCCTGATCGAAGACGATCATCCGCCCGTCGTACTCGGACGGACGCGGCGGGATGTCCTTGAGCTGCACGACAGCCGTGCCGCACGTGCTCGCGTAAAAGTTGCCCATACCAGCAAGCCCGCGCTTCATGGTGTCTTTCTCATCGTCCGTACGTTGGCCATTGGTGATGTCCTTCTGCGGAAGCGAGGTGAAGTCCCAAAACATTCCGCACTTGTCGAGGCCGGCTTCGCTGCGGAGGAAGCGGCGCACGGCGAGGAGCGCCATGCCGTGCGGATCCGGATGTAATGCGGTCAGCCATCGATAGGAGAGGGCGAGAATCGAGCGGTCGGCGCGATCGAGCAACGCGACCGCTTCTTCATTCGTAAAGAAGGCCTCCTCGGGCAGCTCCTGCCGCCGGCGCATGATCACCCTACCGGACGCATCGCGACCCAGGTACTTGTCCGAGTCCGCTGAGAGCAACCACGCACAGCGCAACAGCCGGATGGTGCCATTGGCCAGCAGATCGCGAACGGGTTCATCGATATGCTTTTCCGCCCAAAGCAGGAAGTCACCATGACTAGGGCCGTCGTCGCTCGCGTACCGCTCGGTCAGGTAGCGCACCGCCTCTGCCGCGCGACGCGCCCGTCGCCGCAGCCGCACATCTCTCGCAGCCTCCATCGCCGCCTCCCTCGCCGCCTCCTGGGCCTCGCGCAGCAGCCGGCGGAAGCGCCAGAACAGGAAGAGCCAGAAGAACCAGAGGAGCGTCGCCACAAAGCGGGAGGTCACCTGCCGAGACTGGTCCTCGTCGTAGCGCGCGAAGAGGGTCGCGCTCGCACGGAGGCCGACAGTAAAGAGCAGGCTGAAGAGCACGCTCAGAAAGTATTCGGCCCACGCCTCGCTCTCGCGCAGCAGGCCGTCCGTGTCGCGCCGGCGCCGCGCGACGAGCCAGGCGCCCACGAGCAGCAGCATCACAACGGCGGATTCCGCGTAGCTCAGCAGCGCCTTGAGCACCGGGTCGGTCAGGATGCACGGCAACGGGATGTAGCCCATGAGCTGCAGGCTGATGCTCGCGAGGATCTCCTGGATGATGAGCGGCCAGCCAAGCTGCAAGCTGCCGATGATGGAGAGCGTCTGCAGGTGGCCCACGAGGATCATGCCCGAGGCGACGTGGGTCTTGGCGTACTCCGGGTGCCTGCGCACGAAGCGCGTGTACATGCCCACGAGCAGCGCAAAGAGCAGCACCCCGCCCGCAACGCCACCGGCGATGCCAAAAACCTCGAGCGGCGTCGGGCAGCGCACGCATCCGAGGCCGTTGAGCTCCACCTCGTAGCGCTGGCCCTGGCGGTTGAAAGCGCTGCAGCCAGTCGGCGGGACGCCCGAGCACTGCTCCGCGCCGAGCGTCGAGCAGCGCTGCCAGAGCCGGCTGATCGCTACGGCGGACTCGGCGGCCGTCGGGTCGTGGAAGGCGTTGTTGGCGAGGCGCAGCGGCGCCATAAAGTCGAGGCGATCGAGGAGCCACTCGGGCACGTGGCCAGAAAAGCCGCCCGGATCTTCCCATCCCCGTCGTACCGTTAAGTCAAGAGACGTGAGCTGCGGCAGGCAGTCTGCTGTCGACGGCAGCGCACCGATCAGCGCGTTGCCCGAGAGGTCGAGGTGCTGCAGGTTTTGCAGCCCGCAGAGCGCGCCGTCGAGTGAGCCGATCAGGTTGTTGGACGGCAGCAGCACCTTGACGACGACGCAGGTGGCGAGGTCGAGGGCGGTGCCCGTGACGGAGCCCGAGTGGCAGGCGGCGCTGCCCTGCGTCGTGAGCACGCCGGTGGCTCCGACGCCGTCGGCGGTGCACTCGTCGTCCCCGCGCAGGACCGGCAGCGCCTGGGGGCAGCAGTGCACGCCAAACCAGCCGTCGACACACGGCTCGCCGGACATCCATTTGAAGTTGTTGCGCCACGCGTTGCCGCCCGAGGATTCGTAGAGGAGCGCGAGCGCGCGCACCATTTGCGTGGGCGGCATCGAGGGCGGCGGTGGCGAGGGCGGCGGCGGCAAGGGCGGTGGCGAGGGCGGCGGTGGCGAGGGCGGCGGTGGCGAGGGCGGCGGCGGTGAGGGCGGTGGCGGCGAGGGCGGCGGCGGCGAGGGCGGCGGCGGCGAAGGCGGCGGCGGCGATGGTGGCGGTGATGGCGGGGGTGGTGACGGTGGCGGTGGGGAGGGTGGCGGAGAGGGCGGGGGTGGTGAAGGCGGAGGTGGTGAGGGTGGAGGTGAGGGCGGGGGTGACGGCGGCGGCGGAGAAGGGGGCGGCAAGGGCGGCGGTGACGGTGGCGGAGAAGGCGGCGGCGGCGAGGGCGGTGGCGAAGGAGGCGGCGGTGAGGGCGGCGGAGGCGACGGCGCCAGGATCTGGAGGATCTCGTAGGTCCAGCCGACGTTGGTGATTGTCAGCCCAAGAGCGCTAGAAAGCGATGCGGCGGTGAGCAAGCTGCTCGCTGGTGGCAGGGACATGAAGACAGTGACGTTGATCACAACGCTGCCAGAGCGGATCTGTAGGACGACGCTGGGCTCATTGACGTCGAGCAGCTGCGCCAGGAGCGTCCGAAGGTTGGCCAGGGCTGCGGCATCAAAGTCCTCGGCGTTGCCCGCAACCGTGAGCGCGAGGCTCAGCACGGGCCGGTACTCGGCACCGGGCTGGAGCGGCGGCGGCGAGGGCGGCGGGGGCGATGGAGGTGGCGGCGAGGGCGGCGGGGGCGATGGAGGTGGCGGCGAGGGCGGCGGGGGCGATGG